>Ga0209157_1001910_pt1 | contig 16946 bp, 18 predicted proteins | sample GraSoiAngelo_135_FD_185892 | JGI IMG/M metagenome (GOLD analysis project Ga0209157, IMG submission 185892) | Grasslands soil microbial communities from the Angelo Coastal Reserve, California, USA - 14_0929_05_40cm (SPAdes) (version 2) | ecosystem: Environmental > Terrestrial > Soil > Grasslands ...
GTGGGGAGCCGGCTTTGAATCGCGTTCAGGTACTCGAGCACACGCGAGCGGGCCCAGTAGAGATCGGTCCCGTCCTGGAAGATGACGTAGACGAACGACGAGCTGAACATCGACTGCCCGCGCACGACTTTCACCTTGGGGACCGCAAGGAACGTGGTGAGCAACGGATAGGTCACCTGGTCCTCGACGACTTGAGGTGCCTGGCCTGGGTAGTCGGTGTAGACGATCACTTGGGTATCCGAGAGATCTGGGATCGCGTCCACAGGCATGGTCCGGAGAAGCACTACACCGGCCACCAACACGAAGACCGCGCCGAGGGCGACCAGCTCCCGTCGCCGGATCGACCAGGCGATAAGGCGCTCGATCATGGGCGCCTCCGGACCGTATCCATGCCAGGCATTCCCCGCATCCCGCTTCCCGCATCCCGCTTCCCGGTCTCCATCCCGCCCATGTTCAGGCCCATCCCCATCTGGAGCATGAGTCCCTGAATCGCCGCGGCGAGGTTCGACTCCGAGTCGAGCAGGAACGTCGCCGAGGCCACGACTTCGTCGCCCGGCCGCAGTCCTTCGACGATCTCGATGAGAGAGTCCCCCCGGAGCCCCACCCGAACCTCCCGGGGCACGAACCGGCCGTCGCCGCGGTTCACGAAGACGAGGTCCTTTGTCCCGGTGGGCAGCACCGCCTCGAGCGGCACGCTCACAGCACGCCGGCCCGCCGTCGCGAGCGCCGCGGTCGCGTACATCCCCGGCCGCAAGGCGCCATCGACGTTGTCCACTGCGACGCGGGCCGTCAGGGTGCGGGTCTTCTCGTCGAGCTGCGGGTAGATGAACGTCACGCGTCCGCGAAACGTCCGTCCGGGGAGCGCGTCCACGGTGATCGCGGCCGGAGTGGCGACGCGGACGGCGGCCGCGTCCTGCTCGAAGATTGCGACGCCCACCCATAGCACCCGGGCGTCGGCGATCTGGAACAGGTTGTCCCCAGCCTTCACCGCTTGGCCTTCGATGACCATCTTCTCCGTGACTGCTCCGCTACGCGGGGCGCGCAGCAACAGTGTGCGGGTCACACTTCCTCTCGTCTCGAGGCTGTCGATTTGATCGGGCGGGATGTCCCACAGCGTGAGACGACGCCGAGCGCTGGCCGCGAGCGTGTCGTCCTTCAGCCGCCGTGCCAAGAGGTATTCCTCCTGGGCACTCACCAGATCGGGAGAATAGAGTGCCAGCAGCGGGTCGCCCTGCTCGACCCGCTTGCCGACGTAATCCGCGTACAGGCGCTCCACCCAGCCGCCGACCCGCGCATTGACGTAGACGAGGTTCGGCTCGGCGTACTTGAGGACCCCCACCGCCCGGACGGAGGACCGAACCGGCCGCTCGGTCGCCCGCGCGAACGTGATCCCGAGTCGCTGGGCTTCGGTACGGTTCACGGGCACGCCCGAAGTGTCAGCGCCGGCGGCCGGCATTCCAGGCATCCCCGGCATCCCCTGCATGGCCGGAGCGGGAGCCTTCTTGCATCCCGTCAGCGTCATGGCTGCGACGAGCAGCCCGGTAGAGATCTGTTTCACGGCTGCGTCTCCCCTGCGGTCAACTGCCGCAGCATGACAAGTTGCGCCTGGTAGTCCGCCGCGACCGCGACCGCTTCCAGCTCGGCCCGGTACCTGGTGTCCTCGACCGACAAGAGCGTGAGGAACTCGGCGCGACCGACCTGATAGCTCCGTAGCACGGATTCGACCGTCCCCCGCGCATTCGGCAGGACGCCGTCCACGAGGAGCGCCAGACGCTGCTGTGACGCCTGGACTCGGGCAGCGGCTTCAGTGACTTCGCGGCTGAGCTGGAGCTCCGCATCGCGCAGCCCAGCCGCGGCCCCAGTTGAATCCGCGCGCGCGGCGTCGGCGAGCCGGTTCTGTTTGCGCCACGCCCAGACCGGAAGGCGCAGGCCTACGAAGGCGGAGAAGAAGTCCGGAAAGTTGAACCCGAACGCGACAGGCCTGTAGCCATAGCGCGCCGAGAGCGTAAAGTCGGGGCGCGCTCCCAGCCGCTCGACCTGAATCGTACGGGTGGCCTGGTCGACCGCGGCGCGCCGGGCGGCGAGGCGCGGGTGCGCGGCGAGAGCCAGGGCGACGAGCGAGTCGGAGGGCGGCAGCGGCGAGATCCCCGCCCGCACTTGAGCGGGGTCCATCGCAACGACACCGAGAGAGTCTCCCGGCGTCCGATTTCGCAGCGCGTTCACAGCGGCGAGCGCGGCGACGCGCTCGCTCTCCAACGCGAACTCCTCGGACCGCAGGCGATCCCGGGCCAGTTTTGCCTGGAGGGGATCGCTTTGCGGCGCGGCTCCTGTGGCGTAGCGCGTCGTGCTGAGCTGGACAGCGGCGTCGAGAAGCTCCCGCTGGTGGCGCAGCGTCTCCCGCGCCGTCACCGCGTAGCCAAGGCGGTAGTAGGCGACCGCCATTGCGGTCGTAAGCTCCCGGCGGACGGCGCCCTCTTCGGCGCGAGCGCCCGCCGCGGCCGCGCGCATCACTCCCGAACGCGCGCCCAGGGTTCCCGGCCAGGGAATCTCCTGGCTCAGCTCGACGTCCGCCTCGGTGAAGTCGCTTTGGTTGAACGCGAAGTGCGGCAGCACCAGGTCCATCACGCCCACCGTCAGCATCGGGTCTGGCAGCGAACCGGCGGGTCGGATGCGGAGCGTAGCGGCTCGGACGGCCGCTCGCCGCTGCGCGACCGTCGGGTTGCGCGCGAGCGCTTCAGCGACCAGCGCTTGTAAACCCGAGTCGCTAGCGACGGGTGCCCAGTCCTGCGCGTGCGCAGGACCGGCGCTCGCTATCACGAACGCGCTCGCGGTCAGAATCAGGTTTCGGACTTGCATACCTCTCCTCGCCAATCCGTTTCCGGCGGAACGCGCCGGAGCCCGCGCCGGTGTGGACGGCGCGTCGGGGCACACTACGCTTGGGAGAGGCTAGGCTTGGGGCGGCGGAGGGAGCGGTGCTTGTGGATCGGCCGGAACGAACGTGGAAAGACCGAAACAGACGATGTGACACTCTCTAGTAGAGACGGAGATCGGTGCCTTCAACGAGAGCACGGCGTTCCCCGTGATCGCGCAAAATGCTGGGTTAGCGCACGGGGTAGCGTGGGTCGTGGCTTCCACGGCCGCCCCAGACGGGACGGACGCCATCCGTTGCTCACAGGTCGCCGACGTTCCTCGCTGGACTTGGTCACACAACAGCGGCAGGCCAACCGGCAGCATCTGGCCGCTCAGCAGCAGCGTGGCGATTACTCTGATGACCGAGACTTTCATTGCCGCTTCCAATATACAAGTTGGGCCATCGGCGTAGCGATATCCCCGTTGGGACAGCTCTGACGCCCTCTTGACCATGTACCTAGGTACATAGTGTAACATAGACACTGCCTCGGAGGGTGAAGGATATGCCATTGACCATCGGCCAGGTCGCCACAGCGGCCGACGTGAACATCCAGACGATCCGTTACTACGAGCGGCGAGGCCTGTTCCCGACCCCGCGGCGCACGCCGGCCGGCTACCGCCAGTACGCAGGCGACGCAGTCGCGCGCCTCCGCTTCATCAAGCACGCGCAGGAGCTCGGCTTCTCGCTGAAGGAAATCCAGGAGCTGCTCGGCCTGCGCGTCCGGCACGGCGCTGCGTGCGACGCGGTCGAGCGGAAAACCAGAGAGAAGATCGAGCTCGTCCAAGAGAGGATCCGCGATCTCCACCGCATGAAGCGCACGCTGGAGCGGCTGGCCGCGGCATGCGCGGCCCGACAGCCGACCGACGACTGCCCGATTCTGGAGGCACTGGAAGACCATGGCGACGTCGACCACTAAGACTGTCGTCGCAGCCACAGGCGGTATTGCCGCCGCCGTGGCGTCGGCGCTCTGCTGCGCCGGGCCGCTCATCGCCGTCGCCCTCGGCCTGAGCGGCGCCGGCCTCGCCACGACATTCGAGCCGTTGCGGCCGTACTTCGTGGTTGGTACCGGGCTCGCCCTCGGCTTCGGTTTTGTCGTGCTGCACCGTGAGGAGCGAAAGGCGTGCGAGCCTGGCACGATGTGCGCTTCGCCGGTCGCTCGCCGCCGGATGAAGTCGGCACTATGGATCGCGACGATCATCGCGATCCTGCTGGTCACGTTTCCGTGGTGGTCAAAGTTTGTCCTTGGCTAGGAGCTGCGAAGGGTAGGTCACCGGATTGTCCCGAAGGAGGTTGAACATGTTGCCATCAGTGAAGGCTGGGTTGTTGCTCCTCTGCCCGTTGTGCGGCGGGGGAATCCAGACGGCCGGCGCCCAGAACGCGCCGGTCACCGCCCAAGCTCCAGACACCGCCACCGTGCGGCTGCACATCTCACGGATGACGTGTGGGAGCTGCCCCACGACGGCGCGCCTCGCCTTGAAGAAGCTGCCGGGGGTCTACGGTGCCACGGTCACGCTGGACGACAGCCTCGGCGTCGTACGCTACGACCCGCGCCAGGTCACCCCCGACCAGATCGCCGCCCATCTGACCCGGCTCACGGGCTTCGGGGCGACGGTCCAGGGGAAGTGAGCGTGCAACACGGCGAGTTCGACATCGCGATCGTGGGTGGCGGTTCGGCGGGATTCGCCGCCGCGATCAAGGGGGCCGAGCTTGGCGCTCGGGTCGCCCTGATCGAGGGCGGTACGCTCGGCGGGACTTGTGTGAACGTCGGCTGCGTGCCGTCGAAGACCCTCATCCGCGCGGCCGAAGCGCAGCACCGCCGGGTCCATCACGGATTTCGGGGAGTCCCCGCGACCGATGGACAGCCCGACTGGCCCACGCTGCGTGCCGAGAAGGATGCGCTCGTCACCGAGCTGCGGCAGAGCAAGTACTGGAACGTGCTGCGTGCGTACCCCTCGATCACGCTGCTCCAAGAGCGCGCCACGCTGGTGTCCGGTCGCGAGGTGCGACTGGCCAGTGGCCGCTCGGTCACCGCGGCGAAGATCGTCGTGACGACGGGTGCTTCGCCCTGGGCACCGCCGATCCCAGGTCTCGCCCAGGCTGGCTACCTGGACAACGCGTCGGCGATGGCGCTGGAACGCCTGCCGCAATCACTCATCGTGATCGGCGGAAGCGCGGTCGGACTCGAGCTGGCGCAGATGTTCGCCCGACTGGGCGTGCGCGTCACAGTCTTGGAGGCGTTGCCCCGCGTCGTCCCCGCGGAGGACGCCGACATAGGCAACGCCCTGGCGGACTACCTCCGGTCGGAGGGGCTCGACGTCTACACCGACGTCAGGGTTGATCGAGTAAACAGGGGCAGCGATGGGTACGAGGTCCAGTACCACGCGGGTTCCGCCGCGCGCGCTGCACGCGCCGAGCAGGTGCTGGTCGCCGCAGGTCGCCGAGCCAGCACGGCAGGTTTCGGGCTCGACACGATCGGCGTCACCCTCGGCACGAAGGGACAAATCGTCGTCGACGAGTTTCTGCAGACGACGAACCCGAACGTGTACGCCGCAGGCGACGTGATCGGCGACCCCATGTTCGTGTATGTGGCGGCCCATGCCGGTGCCCTGGCGGCTGAGAACGCTTTGACCGGGAACGAGCGCCGGTACGATCTCTCGGCGCTGCCCAAAGTCACTTTCACTGATCCCGTCGTCTCTTCCGTCGGTCTTACTGAGAACGAGGCACGCGCCCAGGGGATCGAGCCGCTCGTGTCCAAGCTGCCGCTCGAGTACGTGCCGAGGGCGCTGGCGGCTCGGGACACGCGGGGATTCGTGAAGCTCGTGGCGGACGCCGGCACCAAGAAGATCATCGGCACGCACATCCTCGCCGCCGAGGCGGGTGAGATGATCACCGAGCCAACGCTCGCTATCAGGCTCGGGCTGACGATCGAGGATCTCACCGCGACCTTCCACCCGTACTTGACGCTCTCGGAAGGGATCAAGCTCGCCGCGCAGGCGTTCACGAAGGATGTCGCGAAGCTGTCGTGCTGCGCAGCGTGAAGACCCTAAGCGCCCTCGCCTCCGATCTCCTTGCCCGGGTTCCGACCATGACGGGGGAGGAGCAGCGCCTAGGGCTCGAGATCTAACTCCTCACCTAACTCGTTGAAAACACTACGGTCTCCACGGCCTCGGCCGGCTAGGCTACCTCCCCTTCGCCAGCGTCGCCCCTCCACGCCTCGATCCCTTCGCGCACGATCAGCGGCAGCATCCCCAACGCGGCGACCGGATCGGCCCACCACCAGCCGAGCGCCGCATTCAGCCCCAGACCGAGGAGAGTCGTCGCCGAGAGCCACGCGCAGACGATGGTCTCGTGCGCATCGGCTCGGAGCGCTCGGCTCCCAAGGCTGGCCGCAAGGCCGAGCTTCGCTCGGGCGAGGAGCGGCATCACGATTAGAGAGAGCGCCGTCAGCACGATACCGACCAGGCTCGACTCGGGACGGCGGCCCGTCAGCAGGAGCCGGGCAGAGTCGGTGACGATGTAGACCCCGAGGGCGAGCAGCAGGAGCCCCGCCCCCCGCGAAGCCCGGCGCTCCACGATCGGTCCTAAGGGCGCCCAACCCAGTTCGGCACGGAGGCGCCACCATAGCAGGGCACCGCTCGTCACCTCGATGACCGAGTCAACTCCAAATCCGATCAAAGCCACCGAGCCCGCGGCAATGCCGGCTACGATCGCTACCATCCCCTCGAGGGCATTGTAGCCAACGGTTACACCCTCAAGCGCGATGCCGCGACGCAGCAACCCGACACGGTCCATGCTAGCTACTGAGCCCCCACCGTCGCCTTCGATAGTACAGCACTGCGATCACTAATTGTGACCCAGTGCCGTAGCTCGGGAACATCCTGGCGCCTACGGGACGTTCCCGACCCGGCGTCTCGCAGCAAAGACATAACCTATGGAGCGAAAGATGAAGCTCACGATCTTCGCAGCGACCGGGGGTATCGGTCGGCAGCTCCTCGAGCAGGCCGTCGCCGCAGGTGACGACGTCACGGCAGTCGTACGAAATCCGAAGAACCTGTCCGCCAAGGTCCGCGTCGTCACAGCCGACCTGGCGGCTGCGGACCCGGCAGCGCTCGAGTCCGCCGTCGCCGGAGCCGACGCAGTGATCTCCGCCCTTGGTCCACGGTCGTCGGCCGAGGCCGGCGTCGCGTGGCAGGGCACGCGGGCCATCGTCCAGGCGATGAAGGCAACAAACGTACGACGCATCGTCGTCGTCAGCGCCGCGCCGATCGGGACCGTCCCGTCGCCGGACCGCCCGCAGCCGCCGAAACACGACCCGGGCGACGGATTCTTCATGCGGCACCTGTTCAGTCCGTTGGTAAAAACCGCGCTCCGTAAGCACTATGCCGACCTCGCGCGGATGGAGGACGTGCTGCGCGACAGCGGCCTGGACTGGACCGTGGTACGACCGCCCAAGCTGACCGACAAGCCCCTGACGGGCACGTACCGGATGGCGTACGGGCAGAACCTCCGGGGCGGCTGGGACATTTCCCGGGCCGACGTCGCCCATTCCATGCTTCGGGTGCTCAAGCAGCCCGAGACGATCAAGCAAGTCATCGGAATCGCTAACTAACACGACGCGGCCGGCGGCGGGCTACGCGCTCGCCCGCTGGTACGTCACGCCCACCGCGCCGGGAGCGCCTTGACAGGCCGCACGCGGAAGGCGTAGGTGTGTCGATTTCGGGCTCCCTCGTTCGACGCTTCCATGCAGCCGGGATGGGCCCGGTGCCGAACCCGAAACGTGAAGGAGCTGAGGACGATGCGCTTCATGATGCTGGTGATCCCGAAGGGGTACGAGAAGGCGGGGGCGGACTTCGCGCCCCCCGCAGACCTCGTCGCCAAGATGACGAAGTACAATGACTCCCTGACCAAGGCCGGAGTCCTGCTCGGGCTCGACGGGTTGCGCCCGCCCGCGACGGGCGCCCGCGTACGTTTCTCCGGCGGCAAGCCCAAGGTGACGGACGGCCCGTTCACCGAGGCGAAGGAGGTGCTCGGCGGCTACTGGATGATCCAGGTGAAGTCCCGGGCCGAAGCGATCGAATGGGCGAAGCGCGCGCCCATGCAGGACGGCGACATCATCGAAGTGCGCCAGGTGCAGGAGATCTCGGACTTCCCGCCCGACGTCCAGAAGGCCGCGGGGAGGTGAGCCATGCGATTCCTTTCGATCGTGAAGTCGGCTGAGAACCGAGGGCCTCCGCCCTGAGGCGCTCGAAGCCGCGCGGATCTTCATAGGACTGCACCAGCAGCACTGGCCAGGGTGGGACGGCGAGTGCGAGATTCGCGAACTGGTATTCCTCGCCCCGTGACGAGGGACGTGTCGATTGCGAGACGCCTGGTTCGACTACTACACGGGGGACCCAAGGAGAAACATGCGATTGACGACGCTAGTCAGAGCACGAGCGCTCGTTCGGCCACAGGGGCGCTCCAGCAGCTCCCACGCTGACCCGATCGCCGCGCTGCGCGAGACGGTGGAGTCCATCTGGAGGGCCGTCGCACAGGCGGCTCCCGAGACGGCGCTCCTCGCGCGACGCGAGCTGGTGCGGCGAGAAACGTGTAAACTATCTGCGGTCATTCGTGGGGGCGTGGCGGCGGGCGCGTTTCGGCCCGAGTGCCCGTCGTGGGCCATTGAGCGCTTGCCCTTCGCCATCGTCGCCGGCGCGTGCGCCCACTGGGTGCTCGGTCTCTCGCAGGGACCGTCCCTGCGAGCGGGCACGGCGGCGGAGGCAGCGCTGGAAATCCTGCGAACCTCAGAAAGGAGAAGGGCATGAGCGGGGTACGGGTACTGGTTGGCACACGCAAGGGCGCGTTCGTGTTGACGGCGGACGGAAAGCGCGCCCGGTGGGACGTCAGCGGTCCACACTTCGCCGGCTGGGAGATCTATCACATGAAAGGCTCCCCCGCCGATCCGGACCGGCTGTATGCGTCGCAGACGAGCGGGTGGTTCGGACAGATCATCCAACGCTCCTGCGACGGCGGCAAGACGTGGGAGGCGCCCGGCGGCGGAATGACCATGGAGCCCGGCCAGATGCCGAAGGGCGAGAGCAACAAGTTCGTGTACGACGCGTCCGCGGAAACGGGCAAGCCCCTCACCACGCACCAGTGGTACGACGGCACGCAGCACCCGTGGGAGTTCAAGCGCGTCTGGCATCTCGAGCCGTCGCTGTCCGATCCGGACACCGTCTACGCCGGCGTGGAAGACGCCGCGTTATTTCAGACGAGCGACGGCGGCAAGACGTGGCGGGAGCTAGCCGGGCTACGCGGCCACGGCACGGGGCCCAAGTGGCAGCCCGGCGCAGGCGGGATGTGTCTCCACACCATCCTACTCGATCCGAGCAACCCAAAGCGAATCCACGTCGCCATCTCGGCCGCGGGCGCCTTCCGCTCGGACGACGCCGGCAAGACGTGGAAGCCGATCAACCGCGGCCTGCACTCGCAATACATCCCCGACCAGACCGCCGAGGTCGGCCACTGCGTCCACCGTATCGCGATGCACCCGTCCCGTCCGAACACGCTGTTCATGCAGAAGCACTGGGACGTCCTCCGCTCGGACGACGCCGGCGACTCGTGGCGGGAGGTGAGCGGCAACCTGCCGACGGACTTCGGGTTCGTGATCGACGTTCACGCGCACGAGCCGGAGACCGTGTACGTCGTCCCGATCAAGAGCGACTCCGAGCATTACCCGCTCGATGGGAAGCTGCGCGTGTACCGCAGCCGGACCGGCGGCAACGAGTGGGAAGCGCTCACGAAGGGACTGCCGCAACGCGACTGCTACGTGAACGTGCTGCGCGACGCGATGGCCGTCGACTCACTCGAGTCGTGCGGCGTGTACTTCGGGACCACGGGCGGTCAGGTCTACGGGTCGACGGACGGCGGCGATACGTGGACGGCCATCGTGCGCGATCTGCCGGCGGTGCTATCGGTGGAGGTCCAGACGCTGCGATGATCCGCGTGGTGCTCCCGCCCCACCTGCGGACACTGGCCCAGGTCAAAGGCGAGGTGCAGCTCGACGTTCCGGGCCGGGTCACTCGGGGCGCGGTGCTCGACGCGCTCGAGGCCCGCTATCCCGTGCTGCGCGGGACGATCCGCGACCACGTCACCGAGCAGCGCCGCCCGTTCCTGCGGTTCTTCGCCTGCGAGCGGGACGTCACCCACGAGCCGCCGGACGTCCCGCTGCCCGACGCGGTGGCGTCCGGGGCGGAGCCCTTTCTCGTCATCGGGGCCATCGCCGGCGGTTAGGCAAGGGAGGCACGCTTCGTGAGATACATGCTGCTCATCTACCTGGACGAGCAGGCCCTCGACGACGCCGAGCGGGAGCAATGTTACCGCGAATCGGCGCAGCTGGCGCACCAGCTCAATGCCGCGGGGCAATATCGGGCCGCCGCCCCGCTCGAGCCGACCTCCACGGCCACCAGCGTCCGGGTGCGCGACGGCAAGCGGGTGGTGACCGACGGTCCGTTTGCGGAGACCAAGGAGCAGCTGGGCGGCTATTTCCTGATCGATGCGAGGGACCTCGACGAGGCGATCGCCATCGCGGCGCGGATTCCCATGGCCAGTCGCGGCACGGTCGAGGTCCGGCCGGTCATCCACATAGCGGATCTGCCGGCGGACTAGCGCGCCTATGAAAAAAGCATCCTCGGTAGCCGCCTACCTCCGGGCGGTCCCACCCGCCCCGCGGGCCGCTCTCCAGCGGCTGCGCGAGACGATCAAGGCTGCCGCGCCCGACGCGACCGAGGTCATCAGCTACGGGATCCCGTCGTTCAAGCACCACGGCTATCTGGTGGGCTTCGCGGCGTTCAAGCATCACTGCAGCTTCTTCCCTGGGACCGCCCTGAACGCGTTCAAGAAGGAGCTCGCGTCGTACGAGACATCCAAGGGCACCATCCGCTTTACCGCCGACAAGCCCCTCCCGGCAGCGCTGGTGCGGAAGCTCGTCAAGGCGCGCGTCGCACAGAACGAGCGGAAGCGGTGACGGCATCCGAGACCCATCAGGCGATCGACGCCGTCTGGCGGATCGAGTCGGCGAAGCTGATCGCCGCGCTCACGCGGATGGTGGGCGACGTAGGTGTGGCGGAGGACCTGGCTCATGACGCGCTCGTCGCGGCGCTCGAGCGCTGGCCCGCGTCGGGCGTACCGGACAACCCGGGCGCCTGGCTGATGGCCGCCGCGAAGCATCGGGCGATCGACCAGCTGCGCCGCGGCAAGATGCTCGATCGCAAGCACGAGCAGCTCGGGCACGAGCTCGAAGCGCAGCGCGAGGCGGCGCTACCGGATCTCGACGCCGCGATCGACGATCACATCGGCGACGACCTGCTCCGCCTCATGTTCATCGCCTGCCATCCGGTGCTCTCGACCGAGGCGCGCGTGGCGCTCACACTACGGTTGCTCGGGGGGCTCACGACCGACGAGATCGCGCGGGCGTTTCTCGTGCCGGAGCCGACCGTCGCGCAGCGCATCGTCCGGGCCAAGCGGACCCTGCGCGAGGCGCGCGTCCCGTTCGAAGTCCCCCGCGGGGCCGAGCGCACCGCGCGCCTGTCGTCGGTGCTCGAGGTCATCTATCTCGTTTTCAACGAGGGCTACTCGGCGACCGCCGGCGACGAGTGGGTGCGGCCGGCCCTGTGCGAGGACGCACTCCGGCTCGGCCGGATTCTGGCCGAGCTCGTTCCCGAGGAGCCGGAGGTCCACGGCCTCGTGGCGCTGCTGGAGATCCAGGCGTCGCGCCTGCGCGCGCGCGTGGGGCCGGCGGGCGAGCCCATCCTGCTGGCCGATCAAGACCGCGCGCGCTGGGATCAGCTGCTCATCCGTCGCGGTCTCGCGGCACTCGAGCGCGCCGAGCGGCTGGGCGGCGCGCTGGGGCCGTATCCGCTGCAGGCCGCGATCGCCGCTTGCCACGCGCGCGCGCACATCCCGGAAGAGACGGACTGGACGCGCATCACGGCGCTCTACGATGCGCTCGCCCAGCTCACGCAATCCCCGGTCGTAGAGGTGAATCGGGCGGTCGCCTACGCCATGGCATTCGGTCCGGCGGCGGGTCTCGAGATCGTCGATGCGCTCAAGTCCGAGCCCGCCCTCGCGAGCTACCATCTCCTACCGACCGTGCGCGGCGACTTGCTCGCCAAGCTCGGTCGCTTCGACGAGGCCCGCACGGCGTTCGAGCGCGCGGCCTCGCTCACCCGCAACACGCGGGAGCGACAACTGCTCCTCGGTCGAGCCGGTGCGTGCGCGCGCGGCTCGGCTCCTTGATCGCCTCCGCCCGCGACGATACGTCACCCCGTTGTCGTGGGGTCAGCGGTTCCACAACAAGCTGTTCGTGAGCGCGCCCGCGATGCGGTTGATCGCGGAGCGCGGAGGCCGATGATCGTTCATCTCCTGGACGGCACCTACGAGCTGTTCCGCCAGTTCTACGGCCGGCGTCGCTTCACCAAGGGCGAGGATCAGCGCTTCGGCGCCGTCGTCGGCGTGCTGCACTCGGTCTTGGAGATGATCGAGGAGGGCGCCACCCACGTCGGAGTGGCGACCGATCACGTCATCGAGTCCTTCCGCAACCGGCTCTGGCCCGGCTACAAGACCGGGGACGGCATCGAGCCCGCCCTGCGCGCGCAATTCGAGCCACTCGAGGAAGCCCTTGTAGCCATGGGAGTCACGGTCTGGCCGATGGTCGAGCTGGAGGCGGACGACGCGCTCGCCTCCGCCGCACACATCGCCTCCGGCGATGAGGCGGTGGAAAAGGTCTGCATCTGGACACCCGACAAGGACCTGGCGCAGTGCGTTCGCGGCGACCGGGTCGTACAGGTTGATCGCCGGGGGCAGCAGATCCGGGACGCCGCAGGCGTTCGCGCGAAATTCGGGGTGGAGCCCGCCCTGATTCCCGACTACCTCGCCCTCGTCGGCGACGCCGCAGACGGATATCCGGGCATTCCGGGGATCGGTGCGAGAACGGCGGCCCGGCTCCTGAACGAGCACGGGATCATCGAAGACTTCCCGCCGGGCGTGCTCGGGGACAAGCGAGACCTGGCGCTGCTCTTCAAAGACCTGGCGACGCTCCGGACCGACGCGCCTCTGTTCCGCGACGCGGCCGAGCTCAAGTGGCGCGGCCCCACCAAGGCGTTCGCCGGGTGGGCGAAGCGCCTGGGAGAGGCTCGCCTGCTGGAGCGCTGCCGCAAGGCACCGGTCGCGTAGCGGTGTCGAATTCGCCGAACCTCGTTCGTCGTGTCGATAGAATGAGGCTCTGAGTACGAGGCGATCCACGACTGAGGAGATGACCTCATGACCGCACCCAACATCGTCGCGAAGTGGGCCAGCTGGGCCCCGCAGCTGCGGAGCGCGCTCCGCATCGTGGCCGCGTTCATGTTCATCCTGGCCGGCACGGTGAAGCTGTTCGCGTTCCCCATCGGCATGCCCCCGAATGGCAGCACGGCGCCGTTGCTCTCCGAGTTCTGGTTCGCCGGGGTGCTCGAGACGTTCGGTGGTGCGCTGCTCTTGCTGGGCCTCTTCACCCGCCCAGTCGCCTTCCTCCTCTCCGGTGAGATGGCGGTGGGGTACTTCCAGTTCGCCTTCCCCGTGAGCTTCTGGCCCGTCGTGAACAACGGCATACCCCTGGCGCTCTACTGTTTCGTCTGGCTCTACTTTTCAGCCGCGGGCGCGGGCCCGTGGAGCCTGGATGCACGGCGCGAGAAGCGATATCATCCTCCCACTCCATGACCACAACCGCGGCCCCGTCCAAGCCCCTCGACCGCTCCATCGTCGAGGGCCCGATCCCCCACGCCGTGTGGATGATCGCCTGGCCCACGATGCTGCAGAACCTCATCGGCGGGCTGCAGGGCGTCGTCGATCACGCCCTGGTGGGTCACTTCGTGGGGTACGCCGGCAACGCCGCCATCGGCGTCGCGATCCAGATCTTCATCGTCGTGATCGTGTTCGTCATGTCGGTGTTCAGCGGGATGGGCGTGCTGGTGGCCCGCTTCGCCGGCGCCAACGACCGCGAGAAGGTCAATCGTACCGTGTACCAGGCCTTCCTCGCCGCGCTGGCGCTCTGGGGATTGCTGCTGGCCCCGCTGGGCTGGGTCCTCGCACCATCGCTGCTCGGCGTGGTCAACGCCGCACCGGCGGTGCGCCACGAGGCGTTGCCGTTCCTGCGCATCATGTTCGTCGGCAGCATCGGGATGCTGCTGTTCTTCATGGTGGGCGGGGCGCTGCGGGCGGCGGGCGACGCCCGCACGCCGCTGCGCCTGGGGATCCTCCTCACCGTGCTGAACATCGCGTGCAACGTGGCGTTCATCACGGGCCTCGGTCCCCTTCCCCGCCTGGGAACCGCCGGCGCCGCGGTCGGCACCACGGTGGCGGGCCTGGTCATGAGCGGCACCGCCGTGTACCTGTTGCTCTCGGGACGACTGCCGGTGGTATGGCACCGCGGCATGGACTGGCGGCCCGACTGGGGCATCATCCGGGCGCTGTTCCGCTTCGGCCTGCCCACCGGCGTCCAAGGGATCGCAATGAACGTCGCGGGCGTGTTGCTGCTCCGCTTCATCGGCTCGCTCCCGCAGAGCGCCCAGGCGCAAGCCGCGTACGCGGTCGGCTACACCGAGCTGTTCTCGTTCATCACGTGGACGTCGGTCGGGTTGATGGGCGCCGCCGCCACCGTCGCGGGTCAGAACCTGGGGGCGCGCCGTCCTGAGCGCTCGGTGCACGGCGTGCACGTCGCGGCGGGGCTCGGCCTCGGCCTCGCGGCCGCGATCGGCGTGCTGTTCCTCACCATCCCGCGCTCGCTGCTCGCGCTGTTCGGCATGACCGACCCGGTCGTCGTCGGCCTCGGAGTGCAGTTGCTGAGCTTCCTCAGTGTGTCGGGGCTGTTCGTGACCGTCGCGCTCACCTACTCGGGGGGACTCCAGGGCACCGGCGACACCCGCTCGCCGCTCTACATCTCGATCGCGTCCCAGATCGTCGTCCCGCTCGGCCTCTGCGCCCTGCTCCAGGCGACGCGACCGTTGCGTCCCGCCGACATCTGGACGGCCATCCTGCTGGGCCACATGACGCGCTGCGGGCTCAGCGTCCTAAGGTTCCGCCAGGGCAAGTGGCGCGGCATCCGGGTGGAGATGGAGCCGGCGCGGTCCTAGCTCACAGCCGGAAATAGTACACCGCCTTGCCCACCAGGGCGCTCCGCGCCGGCCGGCTCCACGGCACCCCGTCGGCGAGCCCGGTGGGCCAGGCGCTGTTCCACACGACGTAGGCGTCGCTCCCCGGACTTGGGATCCAGTGCAGCCGCGCGTTGATGGTGAGCCGCTCCGACTCATCGTCCCATTGAACGAACAACGTGCTGCCCAGCCGCGGTGTGGCCGCCACGTCGAGCCGCAATCGTGCGGTACGCGCCGTGAGCCGTGCCGTCGCCAGACGCGCCGCCAACTGAGAGTAATCGACCTCCGCGATCACGTGCGGCGCCGTACGGACGGTGAGCGTCGCATCGAGCTCGGTAGACGTACCCGAGTAGAAATCGCCGGCGCTGGCCGTGAGGCTCGCACTGACGGCGCGGCCGGGAGAGCTCGTGAGCTGGACTTCGGCACGGTTGAAGTGGTAGTTCCCCGGATCGATCGTGTCGCCTCGGAAGATCTCGAACGGCGTTGACGGTGCGTCCTCGAGTCGCTTGAGATTCACCAGAAACTGGTCGCCACTCTCGAAGATCGCGCCGAGCGGCGTCACTTCGTACAACGAATGGGATGGCGAGCCGTCGAGGTGAGTGACCCCTTCCCATGACAGCAGGCTGAACTCGAGCTGGCGGATCCCCAAGACGTGGGGCCGCGGGAAGACATCGAAATGCCCCGTGTGCCGCCACACCCCGGTCTCCAGGACGAATCCGAGCGCTGGATCGAAACCGGGCTCCACCCGCATGAGGCTCAGGAAGTGGTCCATCACGTCGTTGGGGTAATCGACGTAGATCCGCCAGGCGGTCGCGACCGGCCTCGAGCTGTCCCGAGACCCCGCCGCCCAGGCCGCGAGCACGAGATTCTGGCCGCCCACGTACAATGGAAAACTCAAGTCCGCACCACCCGCGAGGCGGGCTCCCCCGCTCACGCCCGGCCCGGACTGGCTCGTGAACACGCCCCCGACGTAGCCGCGCGAGAACACGTCGTGCTTTACCCGCGCGACGAGATCCACCGCATTCTCCGGATCGCCCGTCCGCACTGCGAGCAGGCCGACCTGGTCGCGACCAAGGCGTCCGGTGAGTCGCGCACCGGCTGTGAGGGGCACAGCATTGCCGAGCGTATCGAGCCCGATCCGGCGGCTGTAGAACACCGTGGCATGGTCGACCAACCCGTACTTGAAAATGCCACTCGACTCGAGGAAGAAGTGACGCTTTTCGGGGAAAAACAGCGGAAACCGGGTCAGATTGATCACCTGGTCGTCCGCTTCGACTTGCGCGAAATCGGTGTTCGCCGTGAGGTCGAGCGTGAGGGTTGGGGCGGGAGCGAGCTTGGCATCGAGGCCGGCCTTGAGTCCGGTCGAGCCGAGGGCGAGCAGGCTGTCGTTCCCGTCGGGAGGATACTGCAGGGCCCGAGCCTGTCCCGTGACGGCGCCGTAGGGTCGCAACTCGGCAATCGCCCGACGCGGTAGTCCGCTGAACCCGGCCACGGTGCCCGCGTGCGGAAGAAACAGAATCCCTTCCGTGCGGCGCCAGGCCCGCCACAGGATCTCCTCGTTGTTCCGTCGGATCAAACGGCGGAAGTTCATCCCCCATACGTCGTTGCTGGGGTGATAACGGAGTGTCTGCCAGGGGATGAACAGCTCGGCAGTCCAGCCGAACGGCGTGAGGCACGCGCGAGCGTCCCACACGCCGTTCCAATCCGGGTTCGTCGTCTCGAAGTCGATCACCTGCGCGTCCGTCATGGCGCCGTTTGGGTTCACAGCGAACAGGAAGCCCGTGCGATGATCGCGCAGCGGATCAAGTAGGAGCGTGAACGCGTCGTCCGATTCGAAGTCGCTGTCGCGCCGCAGGGCCGCGTGGCGGATC
>Ga0209157_1001911_pt1 | contig 16944 bp, 14 predicted proteins | sample GraSoiAngelo_135_FD_185892 | JGI IMG/M metagenome (GOLD analysis project Ga0209157, IMG submission 185892) | Grasslands soil microbial communities from the Angelo Coastal Reserve, California, USA - 14_0929_05_40cm (SPAdes) (version 2) | ecosystem: Environmental > Terrestrial > Soil > Grasslands ...
CCGGCGCGCGACGCCGATTTCTACGGCGCCGGCGCAGGCTGGCGGCGCGCTTTCGTCGCGCCGATGCAGCCGGTGTTCCAGGTGCAGGCGCTGCTCGGGCACGAGAAAAATGACGCCTCGCCGGTGCGCGACGATTTGACGCGCAACCTCTACACCCTGCGCGGCGGCCTGGCCCTGACCCCGGCTGCGCGCTGGGGCGTATCGGCCGGTCTGAGCTACACCAGGAGCCGGTTCAAGGACGCCGATCCGCTGTTTCTCGCGAAACGGGACGACGACTACTACGGCTTCGACGCCGGTGTGTCGTACCGGCTGACCAGGCAGCTCACCCTGCGCGGCGATTACCTGCATTCTGACAATCGGTCTAACATCGAGCTCTACAAGTACACGCGCGACCTCATCAGCTTTCGCGCTCGCTACGAATTCTAAGGAGTCATCATGCGCTCTCTGACCGTTCTTCTGATCCTTCTCTCCGCTCCCGGCTTGGCGTTGGCGCAAGCAGGGCGATTTCTCCTCGCAGTGGGCGACGTGGCCGTCGCGCGCGGACAGGCTGAAATCCGCGCCGCGACGGGAACGCCGGTGCAATCCGGCGACACCATCCGCGTCGGGCCGGCGAGCAACGCGCAGATCCGGATGACCGATGAATCCATCGTCGGTCTTCGGCCTGACACCGTATTTCGCATCGACGCCTATGAGTACTCCGGGCAGGCCGAGCCGCGCAGCATTTTCAGCCTCCTGAAAGGCGGCTTCCGCACCGTCACTGGAGCGATCGGGCGGCTGCACAACCGCGAGCGCTACGCGGTGCGCACGCCGACCGCGACGATCGGCATCCGCGGCACCCACTACACCGTGGTCCACTGCGACAACGACTGCGGCGGCGCGGATCGCGGTTCGATCTCCAACGGAACCTATGGCGGCGTCACCGACGGGCGCATCGAGGTGGTGAACCAGACCGGCGAGCACGAGTTCGCCGCCAACACGTTCTTCTATGTCGCCAGCGCAGGCACGGCGCCGCAGAACCTCATCGCGCCGCCGAACTTCCTCTACGACCGGCTCGAGGGCCAGGCGCGCTCGCGCGGCAACCAGGGCAACGAGTCGAGCGAGACGCTGGCGCGCTCCGGCCTCAACGCCGAGAGCCGCTCGAGCGAAGTGCCGCCGCCGCCTCAGCCGAGCAGCTTCATCATCACCGAGCAGAGGACCTCGAGCGGGCAGCCTGCCGTCCTCGCCGCCGCGTCCGCGTTGGGATTCACCTGGACTTCGGCGATCGGCGGTGCAAACAGCGTTACCGCCTTCGTCTCGAATGAAATGCTCACCAGGACCGGGAGCGGAACAAGCCAGACGCTGACGGCATTCAACATTCCCGGCACGGCAAGCGGCGCCGCAACCGCGTTGGGACCGATCAATCAATTCGGTGGCTTCGATCCCGGCGACGGCTCCATCAACGCGAACTGGGGAGTCTGGGCGAGCGGCTCCATCACCGATGGCGTCGGCACGACGAGCATCCCGGATGGCGCGCACTACATCTTCGGCAATCTCACTCCGCCGGAGGTCATCGCAGCGCGGAGCGGCATCCTCCCCATGACCGCATTCGCCTTTACCACACCGACGAGCAACATTCCGGGCGCCGTCTCCTTCAGCTATCCGTCCCTAACCCTCAACTTCGATACGAGGGCGGTACAGGTCGGGGGCTTCATCTGGAGTTTCGGTGTCAGCAAGTTCGACTTCTCGCCTGGCGGTAGCGGAGCGATTTTCGTCGTTCCTGGCCGCGGCGCCGGGGTCAACGCGAGTCTCACCACCGGCACATTCTCGGACGCCGCAGGCAGCGCTGCTCCGGCCACCGCGGCCATGTCGGGCGCGTTTTTCGGCCCGGCGGGAGATCACCTCGGCGTGGGAATCGGAGTGACGTCTGCGAACACGGGCGCGACGCCGGTCTCCGGCCAAGGCGTGGCGATTTATAAACTGGGGGGCGCTTAGCATCTCATGCGCTTCAACGGCTCGCCGTCGTACGTTTCCACGGATGACCTGACGCTCGCGGTCAACGCGGCGATCACGCTGCAGCGGCCGCTGCTGGTGAAGGGCGAGCCCGGCACCGGCAAGACGATGCTCGCGCTCGAGGTCGCCAGGTCGCTCGGCGTGCCGATCCTGGAATGGCACATCAAGTCGACCACCAAGGCGCAGCAGGGCCTCTACGAGTACGACGCGGTGAGCCGGCTGCGCGACTCGCAGCTCGGCGACGAGCGCGTGCACGACATCCACAACTACATCGTCAAGGGCATGCTGTGGCAGGCCTTCGCCGCGGATTCGCCGGTCGTGCTGCTGATCGACGAGATCGACAAGGCCGACATCGAGTTTCCCAACGACCTGCTGCGCGAGCTCGACCGCATGGAGTTCTACGTCTACGAGACGCGCGAGCTGCTGAAGGCGAAGCACCGCCCGATCGTGTTCATCACCTCGAACAACGAGAAGGAGCTGCCCGACGCGTTCCTGCGGCGCTGCTTCTTCCACTACATCCGCTTCCCCGACAGGGAGACGATGGAGAGAATCGTCGCGGTGCATTTCCCGGCGCTGAAGAAGTCGCTGCTGCGCGAGGCGATGGAAGTGTTCTTCGAGGTGCGCGAAGTCCCGGGCCTGAAGAAAAAGCCCTCCACCTCGGAGCTGCTCGACTGGCTGAAGCTCCTGCTCGCCGAAGGCGCTGCGCTCGAAGGACCGCAAGACGATCATTCCGCCCCTGCACGGCGCGCTGCTCAAGAACGAGCAGGACGTGCATCTGTTCGAGCGCCTGGTGTTCATGACCCGCGCGAAGGGCGGCTAGTCGATCTTCAGGCCGATGCTTTTCACTATCCCGGCGTAGCGCGCCGTATCCGCGCGCACCAGCGCGGCGAACTCCTCGGGCGAGCGCGACACCGTGCCGTCCGCGCCGATGCCCTCGAGCTTCGAGCGCGTCTCCGGCGACTGCATGGCCTTCACGGTGTCGGCATGCAGCCGGCGAACGATCGCGGCAGGCGTGCCCGCGGGCGCGAACACGCCGTACCAGGTCGTGATCCGGTACCCGGGCAGCCCGGCTTCTTCGGCGGTCGGAACATCCGGAAACGCCGGCAGGCGGCCCGCGCTGGAGACGGCGAGCGCGCGCAGCCTGCCCGAGCGTACGTGCGGCGCCGAGGCCGGCATCGTGTCGAACGCGACGACGTGCTGCCCGCCAAGCAGGTCCTGCATCGACTGGCCGCTTCCCTTGTACGGGACGTGGACCAGCTCCACCCCGGCGAGGCTCTTGAAGATCTCGCCGGCAAGATGCGGCATGCTGCCGTTTCCGGCGGAAGGAAAGGTCAGCTTGTTCCCCTGCGCCTTCAGGTAGGCGATCAGCTCCTTGAGAGACGCGGCCGCGACCGACGGATGCACCACCACGAAGTGCGGCACCGAGGCGGCGAGCGCCACCGGGGCGAAGTCCCGAATCGCGTCGTACTGCAGGTTGGCGAACAGGCTCGGTGCGATCGCGTTCACCGACACATGTCCCATCATGATCGTGTAGCCGTCGGGCGGCGACTTGGCCACCATCGCCGCGGCCGCCGTGCCGGTGGCGCCGGGGCGGTTTTCGATCACCAGCGGCTGGCCGAGCAGTTCGGAAAGCTTCGGCGCGAGGATGCGCGCGACGACATCGGTTCCGCCGCCTGGCGGAAAGCCGACCACCATGCGCACCGGCTTGCCGGGATAGTCCTGCGCCCAGGCGAGCGCCGGTGCCATCGCGAGCAGCAGTAAAGCCAGCGTTTTCACCATACAATGAATCCGCATCATGGCCGAGCCCGCGCTCTCGTACAACCCGAACCCGACCGAGCCCAAGCTCAAGCTGCCCGATGGCGCCTGCGACGCGCACTTTCACGTCTTCGGGCCGCAGGCGCAGTTCCCGTTCGCCGAGAACCGCAGCTACACGCCGGCCGACGCGCCCAAGGAGAAGCTGTTCGATCTGCACGACTTCCTTCTCATCGAGCGCGGCGTGGTGGTGCAGCCGGCCGCGCATGGCTTCGACAATGCGGCCGCCGCCGACCTGATCGCCGCAAAACCGGGCAATTACGTCGGCGTGGCGCTCCTCCCGCCGACCGTAGAGGTTGCGGAAATGAAGCGCCTGCACGAGCAGGGGTTTCGCGGCGTGCGCTTCAACTACATGAAGCACCTCGGCACCGCGGTGCCGATCGACGACGTGATGAGGCTCGCGACGCGGCTGGCCGGCATCGGCTGGCATCTGCAGCTGCACATGGAGAGCAACCTCATCGCCCAGATGACGCCGGCGCTGCAGCGCTCCCCGGTGCCGGTGGTGATCGACCACATGGGGCGCATCGATGCCTCCCGCGGCCTCGACCAGCCGGAGTTCAAGCACCTGCTTACGCTCCTCGAAGACAAGCGCTTCTGGGTCAAGGTGAGCGGGGTCGAGCGCGCTTCGCGCCAGGGCACGCCGTACGCCGACGCCGTTCCCTTTGCACGCAAGCTGGTGCAGGAATTCGGCGATCGCACGCTTTGGGGCACCGACTGGCCGCATCCCAACCTGGCCGCGATTCCCGACGACGGCGTTCTGGTCGATCTGCTCGCCGAGATCGCGCCCTCCGAAGCCCAGCGCCAGGCGCTTCTCGTCGACAATCCACAACGTTTTTATAAATTCAACTGAAAAGACTTCAGGGTCGCGTTGCGATCATCACCGGCGCCGGCTCGGTCGGCCCGGGCTGGGGCAACGGCCGCGCCACGGCGGTGCGCTTCGCGGAGGAAGGCGCGAAGGTTTTCGCCGTGGACCGCGATGCAGCGAGCCTGCGCGAGACCGTGCAAAAAGCTGCAGTCAAGACGCATATCTGTGACGTGACCGATGGCGTTTCCGTCAAGGCAATGGTGCAATCCTGCCTCGATGAATGGGGGCGCATCGACATCCTGGTCAACAACGTCGGCGGCTCGGCGCCCGGCGGACCGGTCGAGATGAGCGAGGAGCTCTGGGATGCGCAGGTGGACCACAACCTGAAGAGCGTGTTCCTGGCCTGCAAGCACGTCCTGCCGGTGATGGAACGCCAGGCGGGCGGCGTGATCATCAATCTCGCCTCGACCTCCGGGTTGCGCTGGACCGGTTCTGCGCAGGTTGCGTATGCCGCGACCAAGGCCGCGGTGATCCAGCTCTCGCGCGTGGTCGCCGTGCAGTACGCCTCGAAGGGCATCCGCGTGAACACCGTGGTTCCGGGGCAGCTGCATACGCCGATGGTCGAGGCGCGGCTGGCACGCGAGCGCGCGGGCGGCAACGTGGAAGCGCTTTTGGCTTCCCGCCTGAAGCGCATTCCACTGGGCTTCGCGGGCGATGGGCGCGACACCGCGAACGCGGCGCTGTTCCTCGCCTCGGACGAGGCGCGCTTCATCACCGGTGCCGAGATCGTGGTCGATGGCGGGATGACCGTACGGTGCGATTAAGATGAGGCTGTTCAAAAGACTTGTTGTTTCATTATTATTTGTTCCTGCATTGGCGCTGGCGCAGGCCTATCCCTCCAAGCCGGTGCGCATGATCGTGCCGTTCCCGCCGGGCGGGCCGGCCGACATCTTCGCCCGCGGCCTCGCGCAGGGCATGCACGAGCCGCTCGGCCAGCCGGTGGTCATCGAGAACATCGGCGGCGTCGGCGGCGTGCTCGGCGTCGACCGAGCGCTGAAGTCGGCGCCCGACGGCTACACGCTCGGGTTCAACAGCGGCTCGACGCTGTCGATCGCGCCCTACTCGCTCACCAAGCTGCCGTACGACGTAAAGAAAGACGCCGCGCTTATTACTCTCGTGGTTCGCGTGCCCGAGGTCCTCGCGGTGCACCCGTCATTACCGGTGACGTCTCTTCCCGAGTTGATTGCTTATGCGAAAGCCAACCCAGGGAAAGTGAACTTCGGCTCGGCCGGCGGCGGCAGCATCACGCACCTCGCCGGCGAGCTGCTCAAGGCCGAGGCGAAGGTCGACCTGGTGCACGTGCCGTACAAAGGCGCCGCGCCGGCGGTGAACGATCTCCTGGGCGGGCAAGTACAAATGGGGATTTTCGACGTGCCGGTGCTGCTGGGCCATATCCGCGCCGGCAAGCTGAAGGCGCTCGCCGTCACGAGCGCGACGCGCACGCAGTCGCTGCCCGACGTGCCGACCACCGCCGAGATGAGCTATCCCAGCGTCACTTCCGACAACTGGTACGGCCTGGTCGTCCCCGCCGCCACGCCCGCAGACCTCCAGAAGCGCATCCACGCCGCCGCAACGACAGCGCTGCGCTCGCCGGCGGTCATCGAGCAGTTCGCCAGGGTGAGCGGAGTCGCATCGCCTGGCACGCCGCAGGACTACGCCGCCTTCCTCGCCGCCGAGCAGGCGAAGTGGAGCCAGGTCGTGTCGGCGATCGGTTTCAAGGAACACTAGGCTTGCTGATCGATTTCTTCCTCAAGCTGAAGTCGCACAAGCTGCCGGTCTCGATCAAGGAGTACCTGACCCTGCTCGAGGCGATGGACAAGAAGGTCATCGGCCAATCGGTCGACGAGTTCTATTACCTGTCGCGCAGCGCGCTGGTGAAGGACGAGGCGAACTTCGACAAGTTCGACCGCGCCTTCGCCGAGTTCTGGCAGGGCGTGGAGACGATCCCCGGCATCGAGACCCGGGTGCCGCTCGAATGGCTGCTGAAGCAGGTCGAGCTGACGCTGAGCGAAGAGGAAAAGAAGCAGATCGAAGCGCTCGGCGGCTGGGAGAAGCTCATGGAGACGCTGAAACAGCGCCTCGAGGAGCAGAAGGGCCGCCACCAGGGCGGCGCGAAGTGGATCGGCACCGCCGGCACCTCGCCGTTCGGCGCCTACGGCTACAACCCGGAGGGCGTGCGCATCGGCCAGGAGCGCTCGCGCAACCGCAGCGCGGTGAAGGTCTGGGACCAGCGCGAGTACCGCAACCTCGACGACTCGGTCGAGCTCGGCACGAGGAACATCAAGGTCGCCCTGCGCCGGCTCAGAAAGTTCGCCCGCGAAGGCGCGCCGGAGGAATTCGACCTGGAAAATACCATCCACAGCACGGCGCGAAAGGCCTACCTCGACATCCACATGCGGCCGGAGCGCCGCAATGCGATCAAGGTGCTGATGCTGATGGACATCGGCGGCACGATGGACGATCACATCAAGCTCGCCGCAGAGCTGTTCTCGGCCGCCAAGACCGAGTTCAAGCACCTCGAGTTCTTCTATTTCCACAACTGCCTGTATGACTTCGTGTGGAAGGACAACCGCCGGCGCAGCTCCGAGCGCACCCGTACCTGGGACCTGTTGCACAAGTACGGGCACGACTACAAGGTGATCTTCGTCGGCGACGCCACGATGAGCCCCTATGAGATCCTGCAGCCGGGAGGCTCGATCGAGTACTTCAACGAGGAGCCGGGCGCGGCGTGGATCAGGCGCGTCAACGACGTGTACGCCAAGTGCGTCTGGCTGAATCCCGAGCCCGAGGAGATCTGGTCCTACCGGCAGTCGATCGCGATCGTCAAGGAGCTGATGGACGGCCGCATGTATCCCACCACGCTCGCGGGCCTCGAGCGGGCGATGCGGGTACTGGCGAAGTAGTGAAAATCCTCGAAAACCTGCTGCGCCGCCGCTTCGGCCTGCGCGGCCTGCGGCCGGGACAGCGCGAAGTGATCGAGAGCGTGCTCGCCGGACGCGACACGCTCGCGATCATGCCCTCCGGCGCCGGCAAGTCGCTGTGCTACCAGCTGCCGACGCTGCATAGGCGCGGGACCACGATCGTGGTGTCGCCGCTCATCTCGCTGATGAAGGACCAGTCCGACAAGCTCGAGGAGCGCGGCGTCGACGCGGCCCCGGTGAACAGCGCGCTGAGCGCGCGCGAGCGCCGCGAGTCCATGCGCCGCATCCGCGGCCGCGAGGCGGACTTCATCTTCACGACGCCCGAGCAGCTTGCCAACCCGGAGTTCGTGGAAAAGCTGAAGCACAACCCGATCGATCTGTTCGTCATCGACGAAGCCCATTGCATCACGCAGTGGGGCCAGGACTTTCGTCCCGCCTACCGCGAGCTCGGCGCTGCGCTGCGTGCGCTCGGCAACCCGACGCTCCTCGCGCTCACCGCGACTGCGACCCCCGACGTGATCGAGGACATCGCGCGCCAGCTCGGACGCCCGCGCATGCGCGTCCTCAACGCAGGCGTGTACCGCCCGAACCTGTATTTCGAAGTGCTGCAGACCACCAATGAGGCCGAGAAGAAACAGGCGCTGCTCGAGGTCGTCCGCTCCGGCGGCGCCGGGATCGTGTACTGCGCCACCGTGAGGGCGGCCAAGGAGGTGCACGGCTGGCTTGCCAAGCAGGGCGAGGAGGCGCAGCTCTACCACGGCCGCCTCGGCGGCCGCGAGCGCGCCGAGCGCCAGGATGCCTTCATGAGCGGCGCGGCGCGCACCATGGTCGCGACCAACGCTTTCGGCATGGGCATCGACCGGCAGGACATCCGCTACATCGTGCACTATCAGCTGCCGGGAAGCCTGGAGGCGTACTACCAGGAGGCCGGGCGCGCGGGGCGCGACGGCGAGGAGGCGCGCTGTACCCTGCTCTACGACCACGGCGATCGCCGGGTGCAGCTCTACTTCGCGAGAAAGCGCAGCAAGGTCGAGCTGCTCACCGCCTACGCGCGCGGCACGCAATGCCGCTGGAAGATGATCCTCGAGTACTTCGACGAGAAAGTCGAAGCGAGCGACGAGTGCGGCGCGTGCGACAACTGCGTGCAACGCAAGGGGGACGCGGACGCCCGGACGCTGAAGATGAAGGCCCACGTCGTGCTGAAGAAAGGCGACGCCGTGCGGGTGCCCAAATACGGCCGCGGCACCGTGGCGCAGGTGTATGACGACCGCATCGCGGTGACCTTCGCGAGCGGCGACACGCGCGAGTTCGCGCCGCGCTACGTGGCGCCCGTTTCCTCGCGGTAAGTAGGGCCTAGTCCGTTTGCGACCTTCCGTGGCCCGGCTTGGGCGCGGGCAGGAATCCGAAGACTCTTTCCACTGCGCGCGCGACGGCCAGCAATCGCCGGTCGCTTCCCGCAGGCCCGTCGAGCTCGAGGCCGACCGGCAGGCCATCGCCGGTCATTCCGATCGGCACGCTCACCCCGGGAATGCCGGCGTTGGAGCCGGGATCGGTGTGGCGGATGTAGGTGAGGAGCGTGGAAACCTGCCGGCCGTTGAGCTCCACGGTCTGGTCCTGGCCGATGGGCCGCGCCGGCAGCGGCGTCGTCGGGAACACCAGCGCGTCGAGCGCGTGCTCGTCGAACGCGAGCTCGTAGGCCGCCTGGAGCTGCGGGCGGTACACGTCGATCGCGGCCCGATAGACGGACTCCGGGATGGCCCCCGGTCCGATGATCGATTGCTCGTAGACCGCCTTGACGTCCGGGCTCGCGATGGCGGCCACCAGCTCCTGCAGCGTCACGCCGGTGTGGTTCGCCTCGAGGTAGACGGGGACATCGGTGCCCGCCTCGAACAACGCCACGGGGAAGCCCACGCCGGCGTTGAGGGCCTCTAGGTTCGCGATGTCCACCTCGACCAGAATCACGCCGCTATCCTGAAGCCGACGCAAAGCCTCGTCGACGACCTCTTCAAGCCCGGGATCGAGGTCCGCGAAGAAGCTGCGCCGGGCAACTCCCAGCCGCAAGCCGTGCAGGCTTGCGCGTGGAAGGGCGAGCGGTTGCCCCATGATCACGGCATCCAGCAATGCGACGTCGGCGACCGACCGCGCGATCGGCCCGGGGGTATCGCGCGTGTGCGCGATAGGAACGACTTCTCTCACACCGGCAAGGGTCCCCGTCCCCGGATAGCGCCCGACGGTGGGTCGGAAGCCGACGACGCCGCACAAGGCAGCCGGGATGCGCGTCGATCCGCCGGTGTCGGAGCCGATGCCGCCGGGGGCGAACCGCGCTGCGACTCCGGCTGCGTTGCCGCCGCTGCTGCCGCCCGGGATCTTGGACGGGTCATACGGATTGCGCACCGGGCCGAACGCGCCATTGTTGCTGGTGATGCCGAACGCCAGCTCGTGCATGTTGGCCTTGCCGAAGAGAATGCCGCCGGCGCGAAGCAGGGCATCGAGGACGTGCGCGTTCGCACGCGGGCGGTTGCCGCTGAGGCTTGGCGTGCCAGCCGTGGTGGGCAGCGCCGCGCTGTTGATGTTGTCCTTGATGAGCAGCGGCAATCCGTGCAGCGGACCCAGCAGATGCCCATGAGCCCGCGCCTGGTCGGCGGCTCGGGCCGCTTCCAGGACCTGCTCCGGAACCTGGGAGATCAGCACGTTGAGATTCCTGAGCGAGCGGGCCCGCCCCAGCAGGATGGCGGCGTAGGTCTCGGCCCGGAGATCTCCGGCAGCGATTGCCGACAACGCCTCTGTGGCAGTCAGCTCCAGCACCTCGCCCCGTGCCGCCGGGGCGGCGTCTGCAAAGGCCCAACCCGGACCGGCCAGGCCGCTAGTTACGAGAAACTTTAGGAACCCCCGCCGACTGCTACGCATGGATTGCCTCCCTTTCATTGATGGCCACGAAGCCGAGCCTGATTGTGACCATCGATTGTTGTGAGCCCATGACGCGCCGGGGTCCCGATCGAACTAATCGGCACCCCCAGCGGCGCACGCCCGGTCTCGTGCCCGCCGGCGTCGCGGTACACCAGCTCGCTGCTGTCGAAGTCGTACTCGGGGTGGCGGCTCTCGTTCCAGCGCTCCAGGAAGTAGGTGTAGAAAGGCACGAACAGGCCGCGGCGCGGATCGTGGTGCTGCAGCGCGAACACATATTCCGGCTGCTGGTTGAGCTCGCAGCCGTGGTGGCAGTGCTGCACCCAGACGTGATCGCCGAGGACGACGACCTTCCAGAACGGCTCCTCGTCGTAGAACTTGAGCGTGACCTTCTTGCCGAGCTTGCGCAGCTCCGCCAGGTACGCGATGCTGGCCTCGATCTCGCCGTGGAACGACAGCACCGTCACCTTCGGCGGCAGCGATTCGACGCGCCGGCGCACGCCTTCGCCGACCGGGTTGACGAGCATCACGCGGATCTCGTAGGCCGATCTGAGGACTTCGCGCACCGGGCTCCTCTCGTCGACGAACGTGCCGTGACCGGTCAGCGTGAGGACGCAGGCGTCGCGCGCGGCGGGGAGGCTCCTCACCAGCGCGCGCTCGCGCAGGCGCGACAGCCAGTCGTTGCGGGCGTTGCGCGCATAGACCAGCGCCGTCAGCCTCGCCATCGCCACCTTGTTCCGGTTGTCCCAGGCCACCTTGCCGAGGTTGAACAGCAGCACCAGGGCCGAAGCGAGGCCGATCTCCGTCACCAGCAGCAGGCTGGTGTCCGTCTCTACCCGGGGCCACCACACGTACAGGATGTAGCGCGCCGCCGGCGGCAGGGAAAAAGCGATGACGATCGCGAGCAGCGTAATTGCGCCGTGAATGAGGATCTGGCGGATGCCTACAAGGAAACCTTGCGCTTGTGTGTTCGTGTCCATTTTTGAAGGTTCGGAAAAACGAAGACCTGCTACTGCGTGCAAGCGCCGTGCCAGCGTAGGAATATCCATGCGCACGAGGGAGTTGCGCGTGGCGCGCGCAGCATCAAATGTCTCCGCGCGGCGACGGCGAGCGCCCCGCTGCAGGGCAAACCGCTGATGGGCAAGCGATTATTCCGTCGCCCATGCGCGACGCAAACAGCTCTTACGCGCTTAGCGCCGCGCGTACCCTTTCCGGTGTGAAAGGCACCGAGCGCAGCCGCACGCCGACAGCGTCGAAAACCGCGTTGGCGATCGCCGAAGGCACGACTGCCGCGGTCGGCTCGCCGGCGCCCCACGGCCGTTCCTTCGGCCGGTCGATGAGATCGATGATGATCTCTGGTACTTCCGGGAACCGCAGGATGGGATAGCTTTGCCAGTCGACGCTGGTCACGGCGGACCGGTTCCACTGCAGGTCCTCGATCAGCGCGCGGCTCACCGTCTGGATGATGTTGCCGTCGATCTGGTTGCGCAGCCCGTCGGGGTTGATGATCTGGCCGCAGTCGTGCGCCACGAAGAAGCGCTCGACGCGGACCTTGCCGGTGCGCCGGTTCACCTCGACATCGGCCACGACGCCGACGTATGTGCGCACAAGCTCGTACTTGATGTACGACACGCCGCGCCCCTTCGCGATCTCCCCCGCGCCGCCGGCAGGCGCGGTGCGCGGCGTCCACGCGGCGAGCTTGCGCAGCCTCTCCATCAAATCCAGGCCGCGCGGATCTTTCAGGTTGCGCACGCGGTATTCGAACGGATCGGCCCCGGCGGCCGCAGCGAGCTCGTCGAGGAAGCACTCGTTGCCGAAGCTGTTCTGCATGCGGCCGGGAGTGCGGATCCACGACGGCCTGAACGGCGTCTCGGCGAGCCAGTGCGCGGTCGCCTTGATGTTCGGCACTGCGTAGGGAATCGCCAGCCCCTGGTGAATGTTTCCCGGGTGCGACGCCTCCTTCGGCAGGTTGGCGAGATCAGCCGCGACGAGCGTCACCGCGATCTGCCCGGGCCGCTCGGGGATGAAAGCCTCGGACTCCCAGGCAGTCACGTTGCCGTTCGCGTCGAGCGCGCCGCGGTAGTCGATCAGCGTCGGCGGCCCCTTCGGGTCCCAGCCGTGCTCGTCGGCGCGGCTCCACTGCACGCGCACCGGCCGGCCGACCTCCCTGGCGATCAGCGCCGCGTCGGCGGCGGCATCCTCGTGGCCGTTGCGGCCGTAGCAGCCCGAGCCCTCGACATAGAGGCAGCGGATATTCAGCTCCGACATGTCGAGCATCCGCGCCAGCTGCTTGCGCAGCAGGTGCGTCGCCTGCGAGGCGCTCCACGCCGTGAGCTTGCCGTCCTTGAACTGCGCGACCGCGCACGAAGGCCCGATCGAGCCGTGCGTGTGCACCGCGAAGTCGTAGCTCGCCTTGAGCAGCTTCGGCGCGGCGCCGAGCGCCGCGGCGCTGTCGCCTGCATTCTGCAGCACCTCGTCCTTCGCCACCCTGGTGGCGCGCACGTGATCCCAGAGCTTTGCCTTGTCGGGCAGCCCTTCCCACTTCGACCACCGCGCCTCGATCGCTCTCATCGCCTTGATCGCGGCCCACTCGTCGTGCGCCACGACGGCAAGGAAGCTGCCCTTGCGCACCGCGCCGAGATAGCCGGGGATCTGCTTGCACTGCGCGTCGCTCCAGTTCTCGAGCGTGGCCCGCAGCGCCGGCGGGCGCACGACGCGCGCATGCACCATCCCCTTGAGCTTGAGGTCCTGCATGTAAGTGAAGCGCCCGGTGACTTTCTCCGGGATGTCGAGGCGCGGTACCGGCTTGCCGACGATCGTGTAGGCGGAAGGGTCCTTGAGCGGCGCTTTCGCGTCGAGCTTGAGCTCGAGCCTGCGATCTCCCACCAGCTCCGCGTAGGCGACGCGCTTCCCGTTGCCGCGAATCCAGCCGTCCTGGACCGCGAGATCGCCCCTGGGGACGCCGAGCTTCTGCGCCGCCCGGTCGAGCAGCGCCTCGCGCGCCGTCGCGCAGGCCTGCCGGATCTGGACGCCGCCGTTCTGGATCGTGAGGCTGCCGAAGGTGGGGCCCTGATCCGGAGTGAGCAGGGTATCGCCCGTGACGAGCTTCACGCGCTGCATCGGCACGCCGAGCTCCTCGGCGGCGATCTGCGTCAGCGCGGTGTCGGTGCCGGTGCCGAGATCGACCTTTCCGGAGTACACCGTGACCACGCCCTTGCTGTCGATGGCGACGAAGCCGTCGACGCGATCGGCGGCGACGGTCTTCGGCCCCAGGTCGTTCGGGTCGATGGCGGCGTGAGCGGCTTTCGGCGCGAGCGCGTAAGTCACCACGAGCGCGCCAGAGGTTTTCAGGAAGTCGCGGCGCGAGATCTGCTTAGTCAGCATGGTCGTCTCCTCACGCCATCGATTCGGACGCACGCTTCACCGCGCGCACGATGCGCGCGTGCGTGCCGCAGCGGCACAGGTTGTCGGCGAGCGCCTCCTTGATCTGGCTGTCGGTAGGCCGCCTGTTCGCCTGCAGGAACGCGGCGGCCTGCATGATCATGCCGTTGATGCAGTAGCCGCACTGCACCGCCTGCTCCTCGATGAAGGCCTTTTGCAGCGCATGCGGTCTCTCGGGCGTGCCGAGCCCTTCGAGGGTCAGCAGCTTTGCGCCCGCCGCCTGGGCGACCGGGAACGTGCAGGAGCGCACTGCCTTGCCGTCGACGTGCACCGTGCAAGCGCCGCACTGCGCGAGGCCGCAGCCGAAGCGCGGGCCGTGCAGACCGAGATCGTTCCGCAAGGCGTAGAGCAGCGGCATCTCGGGATCGTCAACGTGGACAGAGCGCTGCCTGCCGTTCAGGACGAACGAGATCGTCTTCGCCATGAGGTTCTCCTCCTCTTATCGCCGGTGAAGCAGCAGATGCTACTTCACTTGATGCTGGAGCCGGGAGGATTTCCTGCGAAGTGGCGATAGCGAGCGATCCGCGCTGGTCGGAGAGGGGACGCAAAGCTTCAGAAAGCTGGGCGTCCCCTTTTTACCTTGCACAACAGGGGCCGAGCCTTGCAAGGACTGAACGGGACAGGCTTTTCCACGGGGAAAAGTTGCCTGTCCCCTTTTTCTCGGACCGCGGGGCGGCGACGCGGCTCAGAAGTCCTGGAAGAGCCCGCCGGCGACCCAGTCATCAGTGCCTGAGGCAGCGCGGGACTTCCCGCCGCTGACGCTGGCGGCGAATCCGCTGGCCGTGTTCAACTCGCCGCCGCTGACGCTGGCGATGGCGCCGCTGGCCGTGTTGGCCCCGCCGCCGCTGACGCTGGCGTCGTTGGCGCTGGCCGTGTTGAGTGCGCCGCCGCTGACGCTGGCGACGTTGCCGCTGGCCGTGTTTTGGCGGCCGCCGCTGACGCTGGCGACGAAGCCGCTGGCCGTGTTGCTCTGGCCGCCGCTGACGCTGGCAAAGTCGCCGCTGGCCGTGTTCAACTCGCCGCCGCTGACGCTGGCCTGTGGGCCGCTGGCCATGTTGCCCGCGCCGCCGCTGACGCTGGCCGCGTCGCCGCTGGCCGTGTTGGACGTGCCGCCGCTGACGCTGGCGACGAAGCCACTGGCCGCGTTGGTAAAGCCGCCGCTGACGCTGGCCGCGTTGCCGCTGGCCGTGTTGTCGCGGCCGCCGCTGACGCTGGCAAAGTCGGCGGTAACCGTGCTGCGGTAGCCTGCCAGGAGTCCACCCGACGCAGTGAACTGGTGCTCCGGACCGATGATCAGGGTATGCGAGCCCGTGCGGTTGGTCGTGTCGGTCGTGTTCCGCGGCTCGTTGTAGCCGATGATCAGGTTGCCCAGGTTGGTGGTGTCGCCCGTCATGCCCGAGCCGCTGCGGATGTGGACGTTGCAGCCCGTGATGAGCAGGTGCGGCCCGCTAACGCCGTTGATCTCACCCGTCTGGCGGCTGACGCAGGCCAAGCGGGTCAACAGATCGCCGACGACGCCCTCAAGCTTGTTGATGGTGTCCTGAAGCTTGTTGCATTTGATCTCGAGGTCGAGGACACGGGGATCGACGTACGGCGTGCCGCCGAGTTGAGCGCTGGCAGCCGTCGGCCAGGCCAGGAAAACTGCCGCAGCAACGGCGAAGAAACCTGAACCAGCTGAAAAGCTGTGACGCATATCAGCCCCCTTTGAGCAGGTGTGCAATTAAAAGTAGCACGCTGTAATAACAGCAGACTTGCCCGAGTTTCCTTATCCCATAGTCCAGGTGGACTGGTGCCCGCCGTTCTCGACGAGCGCTTCCTCGCGGTAGAAGCCGAGCGCCTCGATCACCGGCCGGTCGTGGATCGAGAAGAGGATCGCATCGTCTTTTCCGGTATTGGCGTGCTCGTGCAGCGCCCACGAGGGCAGCGCGAGGATGTCGCCCTTGCTCCAGTCGTACGGCCTGCCGTCGATCACCGTGCGGCCCTTTCCCTGCGCGACGCAGAACACGGCGCTGCCGGTGACCCGCCTCGCGCGCAGCCTCTCGCCGGCACGGATGAGCTGCACCCGGCAGCCTAGGGTCGGCAGCACCGGGCCGCCGGTTTGCGGATGCGTGTATTCGAGCGCCACGCCCTCATACGCAGAGCCATCGCGATCGCGCAAAGCGCGCAGGGCGTCCGTGGTCTGCTCCCAGGAATAGATGAGGAGCGGCGAGATCTTCGAGACCTCCGTCATCCAGGTCGGGGAGAGGCGCCCGTGCCCGTACATCGCCTGGGAGCCGTTCACCGGCTTGGTCGCCGGCACCTGCCGCTCGCGGTACATCTCGAAGAAGATGCAGTCGAGCGCCTTGGCGAGCGGCACGTCGAGCCCGTCCATCCACACCACGGTTTCGCCGGTCTCGTTGCCGTGGTCGTGCCATTGCCAGCTCGGGGTGAGGACCAGGTCGCCTTCGCGCATCACGACCTTCTCTCCCTCCACTGCGGTGTAGGCGCCGTTGCCTTTCATGATGAAGCGGATCGCGCTCGGCGAATGCCGGTGCGAGCGCGCGACTTCCCCCGGCATCAGGACCTGCACCGCGGCGATCAGCGTGCTGGTGGTGGCCCATTGGTCTTTCAGGCCGGGATTGAAGAGCTGCATCGCGCGCCGCTCGTCGCCCACCGGGACCGCGGTGCACGACTCCTCCACCACGCGCTCGAGCAGCGACCACTTCCACAGGTGCGGGATCGCCTCCGGCCGCGGCTGCGGCGTCATCTGGCTCGCGATCTCCCACAGCCCGTACATGTGGTTCTGGTGGATCAGCTTGTGGAAAGCGTCTGCGTGGCGGATCGGCGCGTTCATGGCTGGCTCCTGGCTCACCACGCCCATGCTACCCGTTGACGCGGCCAATGGCACGGGCCTACCATCGTTGCGCGAACCTCGGGGAAGGATGAAATGAAAATGCAAAAGCTGCTGGTCGCCAGCGGGTTGCTGCTGTGCGTCGCGTACGAAGCGCTCGGCGACGATACCTACATCCTGGC
>Ga0209157_1001917_pt1 | contig 16895 bp, 17 predicted proteins | sample GraSoiAngelo_135_FD_185892 | JGI IMG/M metagenome (GOLD analysis project Ga0209157, IMG submission 185892) | Grasslands soil microbial communities from the Angelo Coastal Reserve, California, USA - 14_0929_05_40cm (SPAdes) (version 2) | ecosystem: Environmental > Terrestrial > Soil > Grasslands ...
CTGGGTCCCATTGCCATGGTGCACATCCCAGTCGAGCACGCACAGCCGAGAGAGCCCGAACCGCTGGCGGGCGTCCGCTGCGGCCACCGCGGCGTTGTTGAACAGGCAAAAACCCATGCCGCGATCAGGCAGGGCATGGTGACCGGGAGGTCGGACGGCGGCAAACGCGGTGTGGGCGCGGCCTTCCATCACCGCGCGTGTCGCGGCGACGGCGCCGCCAGCCGACAGGAGCGCCACTTCAAACGACACGGGGGATACCACAGTGTCAGGATCGAGGGCCCCTCCACTGTGAGCGGCGAGGTCCCGCACCTGGTGGATGTACTCGCGGCGATGCACCGCGGCGAGTTGCTCTTCGTCCACGGGGTCTGGGACGATCCGCTCCAGCGCGTCTCCCAGAGGACTCTGATCGATCGCCGTGGCGATGGCCTGGAGTCGTTCGGGGCGCTCAGGATGACCGGGGCCCGCCTTGTGCTTGAGGTAGTCGGGATGGGTGATGAAGACAGTAGACATTGACCGTACGATGCCCGAGGCCCCTCAGGTTCTGGCGAGCGCTGCCTGCCGGAGGCGTGGGACCGATGCCTCAATGCCCCCAGTACCCTGAAAGATGGCGGACGCGGCCACGAGCACGTTGGCGCCGGCAGCGACGGCCTGGGCCGCAGTGGAGTCGTTGATCCCGCCGTCGACCTGCACGTTGAGGCTCAACCCGCGTGTGGCGATCCATTCCCGGAGCTGGCGGATCTTGGGGAGCGCCGCCGGGATAAATCGTTGTCCGGCATAGCCGGGATTCACGCTCATCACCAGCACCATGTCGAGCTCGCCCAGCACGGGCTCCACCGCCACCAGCGGCGTGGCGGGGTTGAGGGCGACGGCCGCTTTGGCGCCCAGGTCCTTGATCTGCTGGATGACGCGATGCAGATGCCTCGCCGCTTCCACGTGCACAGTGAGGGACGTGGCCCCGCTGCGCACACACCGGTCCAGCTGACGGTCGGGCTCCACGATCATCAGGTGCACGTCGATGGGCAGGGCGGTACTGCGCCGCACCGCCTCGATGATCACGGGCCCGATGGTGATCTCTGGCACAAACCGGCCGTCCATCACGTCCACGTGGATGGCGTCGGCGCCACCCCGCTCCGCCGCGCCGACCTGCTCACCCAGCCGGGTGAAGTCGGCGCCGAGGACGCTGGCGGCAATGCGCACCACGCCGGTCACGGGCGGACCTCTTGCACCAGACGACCCTGGATGTAGACTTGGATGATCGTGTACCCGCGGCTGCGGATTGACTCGCTGATCCGCGTCCCAGGCTGCAGGATCCTGCGCAGCACGGTGCGCACGCCGGCCTCGTCGACGACGACCAGCTTGACTTCCTGATTTGGTTCTCCGGCCGGGACCACGAGTTGGACACTGGTCAGCTTCTCATCCGGACTAGGCGCCGCCTGCGCCTGCGCGGTCACCAGGGGGGTCGCCGGTGGTGCGGATTCTTCGCCCGGACGTACGGTGACGGTCACGCTGATGGGATCGTTGGCACGCATCTGCGCCCCCGCCCGCGGGGATTGGTCGATTACGATGCCGGGCTCGATGTCCGTGGCCGTCGTGTTGCGAACTTCCGAGAGGGTGGCCCCCATATCCTGCAGTAATCGGCGGGCATCCGGCAGCGGCCGGCCGACCAAATTTGGCATCTGCAGCCGCTGTGGCCCCTTGCTGACAACCAGGTTGATGGCGCGATTGCGCTCGACCCGGGCGCCCGGCTGCGGATCCTGCTCGATCACAAACCCGCCCTTGACCTGCTCGTCGAAGGCTTCACGCTGCTCGCCCACGCGCAGCCGCGCCTGCTCTAGGAGCAGGCGGGCCTCCAGCAGCGTGCGGCGCTCCACGTCCGGCACCAGCACCATCTCGGTCCCCAGGCTGACCGCGACGTTGATCACCCGCCCGCGTTTGACCATCTTCCCCACCGGCTGGTCTTGCGAGACGACGGTGTCGAGGGGCGCATCGGCGCTATAGATCTGATCGCTCACCTGCAGCGTGACCTGCGCGGCTTCCGCCGCCCGCTGCGCCGTGTCCAGTGGCTGGCCGACGAAGTTCGGCACTGCAACCTCGGGGACCGCCAGGTAGCCGGTGAACAGCCGCCAGCCACCCCACAGGCCGCCGACGACCATGACCAGCACCACGGCCACGGTCAGCCCGAACGACTGGGGTGCGGCCTTTGCCTCCGTCTCTACCGCCCCGCCCGGCAACACCATCGTCAGGGGTGTGTCCTCGATCCCCCGGGTTGCCGGCGGCACCCGCCAGAGTTCGGTCTCGCCCAGCAGATCCGCCCGCATCTCTACGGCCGAGCGGTACCGATCGCTAGACGATTTCATCAACGCGCGAGCGATGACCCCTTCGACCCGCTCGGGCAGACCGGGCACCAGACTGCTGGGAGCGGGCGGCGTCTTGTGGACGTGGGAGAGCGCGATGGCGATCGGGCTGTCGCCGTCGAACGGCAGCTGGCCTGTCACCATCTCGTACAGCACCACCCCCAGCGCGTACAGGTCGGCCGACCGGCCCACCGTGGTTCCCCGCGCCTGCTCAGGCGATAGGTACTGCACCGATCCGAGGACAGTGCCGGTCTGCGTGATGGTGGCCGAGCTCAACGCGCGGGCAATGCCGAAGTCGGTCACCTTGACCCGCCCGTCCGCGGTGAGCAGGATATTCTGCGGCTTGATGTCGCGGTGGACAACACCGTGGCTGTGCGCGAATTCCAGCGCTTCGCAGACCTGCGCGGCGATCTGCAGAGCCCGCTCGGGTGAGAGGCGCCCCTCACGGCGAATGTACTCCTTCAGGTTCGCTCCCTCGACGTATTCCATGGCGATGTAGTGCACGGTGCCATCCCGCCCACTGTCGTAGACCCGGACCATGTGCGGGTGGACCAGCTCGCTGATCGCCTTCGCTTCACGCTGGAATCGCTCGATGAACTCGACGTCCGTGGCGTACTGCTCCCGGAGCACTTTGAGGGCCACAATCGCGCCATCGGCGATCCGCCGCGCGGTATAGACGGTCGCCATCCCGCCCTCGCTGATCCGGTCGAGGATCTCGTACTGCGCCGCTACAACGTGCCCGCTGACGATCACGGCCTCAATCGCCCCTTACCCACTGTGCTTTGCGATGGCACTTCTGGAGTCGTTTCCTGGTTCCCTCGTTCCCTCGTTCCCTGGGGCGACAAAATCTGGCGCGCCGTGGGTGCGCTGCAGTTGCCCACACGCCGCGTCGATGTCCACCCCGCGCTCCAATCGTACCGTGGTGGGGATCCCGCGGGCGCGCAGTCCCTGCACAAACGCAGCGACCCGCTCCCGGTCCGGGCGCTGGTACTGCAACCCATAGACGGGGTTCCAGGGGATAAGGTTCACATGAAACGCATACCCCGACCCGCCCCCTTGCGGGAGCTCACCGTGTGACTCGCCGACGGGAATCCCGGCTGGCGGCGCATCGTCGGCCACCATCCCGCCCGCCCGCGCGCGCAGCAGCTCGCCCAGGATCGCAGCCAGCTCGGGCGTGTCGTTGACGCCTTTCATCAATACATATTCGAACGAGATGCGGCGGCCGGTCTGGCGGACGTACTCGCCGCTGGCATCTAGCAGTTCCGCCACCGGCCATTTCCGGTTCACCGGTACCAGCTGGCTGCGCAGGTCGTCGGTCGGCGCGTGCAGCGAGACCGCCAGCGTGAGCTGGAGTCGCTCTGATGCCAGCGCGCGGATCTGCGGCGCCAGGCCGACGGTCGACACGGTCAGGTGGCGCATCCCGATCCCCAGCCCGTAGGGCGCACTCAGCAGGCGGATCGCGCGCAGCGTCGCCTCGTAGTTGGCCAGCGGTTCCCCCATGCCCATGAACACCACGTTGGTGACCCGCTCGCCGGTGGTTCGGTGGACCAGGAGGACCTGGTCGATGATTTCAGCAGCGGAGAGATTGCGCGTCAGACCGGCGAGGCCGGTGGCGCAGAAGGTGCAGCCCATGCCGCAGCCCACCTGCGTGGAGATACACACGCTGCGGCGCCCGTCCTGATACCGCATGAAGACGGTCTCGATGGTCGCCCCGTCGGCCAGCCGGAGGAGATATTTCATGGTGTCTCCGCCGTCGGCGGCCAGCGCCGTCACCGTGGAAAGCGACGTGAAGGCGGCATCGGCGGCGAGGCGCGTACGCAGGGCAGCCGGCAGGTCCGTCATTTCGGCGAACGAGGTCGCCCCCCGCTGATAGAGCCAGTGGGCAATCTGCCGGCCGCGATAGCGCGGCTCGCCGAGGCGTTGCGCGAAGGCCTCGAGTTCGTCCAGCGTCATGCCCTTGAGATCCATGATCTGCTGAGATTGCGTCATGCCGTTTGCGTCTATGTTGTGCGACGCGCCATCCGCGCGATGAAGAATCCATCTGTCCCCTGCCGGTGTGGCAGTAACGTCACCATGCCAGGCCAGCTGACCTGCACGGAGGGCAGGCCGTCCGGCAGCGGCAGGGTGGGATCGAGTTCGAAGTCAGGGTGGCGCTTCAGAAACGCTTCCACAACCTCCTGGCCCTCTTCGGGCTCCATCGTGCACACGCTGTAGAGTACCATACCCCCAGTCCGGACCGCGCCGGCCACCCCGTCCAGAATCGCCTGCTGGAGCGCGGCCATCCCAGGGAGATGGTGGGGGTGCACGCGCCACTTGATCTCCGGCCGGCGGCGCACCACCCCCAGGCCCGTGCATGGCGCGTCCACCAGCACGCGATCCGCCGTGTGCCCCAGCGTGTCGCCGAGCCGGCGGCCATCCACCACAACCGCCTCCACGCACCGCAGTCCCAGCTGAGCCACCCGGCGGGCCATGGCCTCGACCTTTGCCGGATGAATGTCGCAGGCGATGACACGGCCGCGATCGCCTATGCGCTCGGCGATGTGAGTCGTCTTCCCCCCGGGCGCTGCGCACGCGTCGATGATCGTCTCCCCCGGCTGCGGGTCGAGGAGGTGTGTGATGAGCATGGCGCCGAGGTCCTGCACGGTAAGCGCGCCAGACTCCGTCAGGCGGTGACGGACCTCAAACGGGCCCTGCAGCCGGAGTCCTTCGGCCAGCATCGTCGGCGTGGCGGCTACTCCGGAGGCGGCAAGCTCGGCGATGACTGCATCTGGCGACGCCCGCAGCCGGTTCACGCGGGCAAAGATCGGTGCCGGTGTGTTGTTGGTCCGGCAGAGAGCAATCGCGTCCCTGGTACCACCACGATCCGGGCGGCCGGATCGCTCTCGTCCGGCAGGGGGCGTTCGCCCTGATCGGCAAGACGACGCAGGACCGCGTTCACGAGTGCCGCGGTTCCGGCGTGACCATACCGTCTGGCCAGCTGCACCGCCTCGTGGACGGTCGCGCGGGCCGGGACTCGCTCTAAGAAGAACAGTTGATACGTGGCCGTCCGCAGAATGGCCCGGATGCGCGGAGGCAGATCGTCAAGCGCGTACCGGAGCGCGCCGCTGATCGTCCAATCAAGGCGCGCCTGATGCCGGAGCGTTCCGTAAATGAGTTCCGTGGCCAGCCCCGCGTCGGCCGGCGACAGGTGCGCCCCGGTGAGCTGGTGATGCAAGAGGACGTTGGCAAAGGCCCGCCCCGATTCCACCCGGGAAAGCACCAGCGCGGCGACCTCGCGCGCCGATGAAGCGGGAGGCCGCCGCGCTGTCGAAGGCGCGGGGTGATTCAATCGCGTCGAGACTGGCGGATCACCAACAATCGCAGCAGATTCAGGATGGCCACCGCCGCGGCCGCGACATAGGTGAGCGCCGCCGCGTTGAGGACCGACCGCACGCCTGCGGCTTCCTGCGGCGCGACGAGCCCCTGTCCCTGCAGCACGGCTACCGCGCGGTGACTGGCGTTGAACTCGACGGGCAGCGTGATCAATGAAAACACCACGTAGCCAAGAAAGAGGATGATCCCCACGTCCATCAGCCTGGCCATGCCGGTGACGGCCCCGAGCAGGAACAGGAGCCACGCGGCGTTGGTCCCCAGCGTCGCCGCAGGTACGATCGCCGACCGCAGCGCCAGCGGCGCGTAGCCATCGCGGTGCTGCAGGGCGTGCCCGGTTTCGTGCGCCGCCACTCCCACGGCTGCGAGCGAGTCGCTGGCATAGACGTCGGGCGACAGGCGCAGCTTTTTCGTGCGTGGATCATAGTGGTCCGCCAGCCTACCGCCCACCTGCTCGATCGTCACGTCGGTGATTCCCTGCCGGCGCAGCAGCTCCGCAGCCATCTGCGCTCCCGTGTACCCGTTGCTGGCCCGGATGCCCGAGTAGTAGTTGAAGGTCGACTGAACCCTCCACTGCGCATACAGCGCCAGGAGGAACCCGGGAATCAAAATGATGAATGTCGGATCGTAAAAGAAGAACGGCATCGCAGGACACCTCCGCGCTTCATTATATCAGACGCTCTCCCACCTCAAGCCGCGCGCCCCGCACATAGTCGTCCGCCGTCATCCGCCGGCGGCCCTCCGGCTGGACCTCCGTCACCAGCAGGGCGCCCTCCCCCGTCGCCACGACAATGCCTTCGCCGCGGCGGACCTCGATGACCGTGCCGGGACGGGCCGGGCCCGGCGGACCGTTCTCGATCGCCGCCCCCTTCCAGATCTTCAGCAACCGGCCCCGGTGCGTAGTGTAGGCCGACGGCCAGGGATCCATCGCCCGGATGACGTTGGCCAGCGCCCGGGCGGGGCGGGTCCAGTCCAGGCGGCCGTTTTCTTTCGTGAGCTTCTTGACATACGTCGCCGCCGAGGCATCCTGCGGGATCCGCGGCGCCGTGCTCCCGGCGATCAATCGCAGCGCTTCCACCAGCGCCCGCGCTCCTTCGTCGGCCAGCCTGGCTTCAAGGGTCTGCGCGGTGTCGTACGGCTCGATCGGCACCCGGCGTTGCAGGATGATGTCGCCCGCATCCAACGCCTCGCTCTGGTACATGATGGTCACGCCGGTTTCCCGCTGGCCGTCGGCGATGGCAGACTGGATCGGCGACGCCCCCCGGTACTTGGGAAGGAGAGACGGATGCACGTTGATGCACCCCAGCGGCGGCAGCGTGAGGATCGCCGGCGGAATGATCTTCCCGTAGGCGACCGTCATGATGATGTCCGGCCGCAAGGTCCGCAGCGTGTCCAGGACCGCGGGATCGTTCAGCCTGGTGGGCTGCAACACCCGGAGGCCCAACGCGCGGGCGACCGCAGCGACCGGCGGCGGCGCGACCTGCCGGCCGCGGCCTCGCGGGCGGTCTGGTTGGGTCACCACCGCCAGCACCTCGACCTCATCGAGGACGGCCCGCAACGAGGGTATCGCAAAGTCCGGTGTGCCAAGGAAGACGGCGCGCAGACGGCGGGCCGCGGTCATGCCGTAGTGACCGCGGCTTCAACCTCCGCCGATGCCGCCACCTCGCGGATCGTAGACTTGTCGACGACGCGATCGAGGAACAGAATCCCATCGAGGTGGTCGACTTCGTGCTGCAGCACCCGGGCCAGCAGCCCTTCTGCGGTGAGCGTGATACCCTTGCCTTTCCGATTTTTCGCCTTCACTTTCACCCGGGTTGCCCGCGGCACATCCGCGACAATGCCCGGGATGGACAGGCAGCCCTCCGTGCTGATCTCTTCACCTTCGCGCGTGATGATCTTGGGATCGATGAGGACGTGCAGGCGCTCCTCCACCTCGGCGAGGAGGATTCGTTTGCTCACGCCGACCTGCGGGGCCGCCAGACCAACCCCGCTGGCGTCGCGCATCACGCCGATCATGCCCTCGATGAGCCGGTGGATCTCCGGGGTGAGACGCCCGACGGCTCTGGCCTTGCGGCGTAGCACACCTGCTTTGGGGCTCTCGACGGTGATGATTTCCACGTCACATCAGTCTACGGCGAAATACACGCCGAGTCCACCCAGTCTACACAGTCTCCTCAGTCTACACAGTCTAATGCATCGGGGCGTTGGCGTGAAAAGTCTGTAGACTGTGGAGACTGGGAAGACTGGGTAGACTCAGAGCAGGTCGACGGGATCAACATCCACGGTGAGTTTGACGTCCCTGGGCAGTTTCCACTCGGTGAGCAGCACGCCCAGTTTCCGACGCGCGGCGTGCTCCGGCTGCTCTTTGACCAGCAGCTGCCACCGGTACCGTCCGCGGACCCTGGCGATCGGGGCCGGTGACGGCCCCAGGACCTCTCCCGCCCCGGCAAGCGAGCCGGCCAGGCGGTCCGCGCTGTCGCGTACGGCGTCCTCACGGGGACCCGTCATGATGAGATTCACCAGCGGCCGGAACGGTGGATACCCGAAGCGTTCCCGGGCCCCCAGTTCCCCCTCGTAGAACTTCGCGGCATCCCCCTGCGCGAATGCCACAAGCGCGGGGTGTGCCGGCGAGAAGGTCTGCACAACCATGTCCTCCTCTGCCAGGCGCAGCAAACGGGTCAGCACCTGATGGACCCGCTCGGCCGCCCGGAAGTCGGGAAGGTTCAGGGCGGCGTCGATGCCGACTGCGCCGACGACGGCGGCGCGCACCTGCCCCACGCCTTTGATCAGCAACTGCGTCCCGATCAGGATCCCGCCCCGCCGCTGGAACTGGTGCCAGATGCGGAGCTGGGACGCCTCGGTGGGGGCGGCCTCGGCATCCAGCCGCATGACCGGAGCCGAGCGGAAGAGTTTCCGCGCCGCCTGCTCCACTCGCTCAGTCCCGATCCCGTGCGGGCGTAGTTGCGCCCCCTGACATTGCGGGCAGACCTCGGGGACCGGCTCGGTCCGGTTACACAGATGACAGCGCAGCGCCACGCGCGCCGCGGTGCCCGGCCGGCCACCGCCCGGTCCGCTGCGGTCCTTGTGATAGGTCAGCGCCACGCCGCACCGCGGGCATCGCGGTACGGTACCGCACTCATGGCAGAGGAGGAAGTCGGCGTACCCGCGCCGGGGCACAAACATGATCGCCCTGCCGCGCGGCAGGGTACGCGCCAGCGCCTGGTACAGGCGGCGCCCGAACAACCCGCCCAGCGGGCCCGCCTCGGCCCGCACATCAGAGACGGATACCACGGGTCGCGCCGGCGGCGCCAGCGTGATCGCCGTAGCGCGCCCGGTCCGCACCGAGTACACCACCTCCAGGGACGGTGCCGGCGTCCCCCACAGGGTTGATGCGCCGCAGACACGGGCCCGTTCTTCGACGATCCGCCGCGCATGATACCGCGGTTCGCGCTCCTCCTTATAGGCGCTGTCTTCCTCATGATCGACGATGATCAGGCCCAGCCGGGGAAGCGGGGCGAAGACCGCGAGGCGTGTGCCCACGACCACCCGCACCTCACCGGCGAGAATCCGCCGCCAGTCATGCCATCGCCGGTGCTCCGGCACGTCCCCGGTCAGCAGCACGACCTGCGCGCCGGCATGCCTGGCCACCCACGCGGCCATCCGCTCTGCCTGGGAGATCTCGGGAACCAGCACAATCGCGCCGAGATCCCCCTCTACCGCCCATCGCAGGGCTTCGGCGTAGGCATCGAACCGGGCATCCTCGCCCACGACCGCCACACTCCGGGGAGCTGCACTCAGCTGCGCCACCACACCGGTTGGCGTAGCGGGTTCGGGGACCGGGCCGGGCGATTGAATCGCGGCGCCAGGATCAGACTTGGGTTTGCGCAGGGCCGCGGCCAATGAGGGGAGCATCGCGGCCACGGCTTCGCCGACCGTGCACACGTAGTGGTCGGCCATCCACTGCGCCAGCGCGACCAGGTCAGGAGGCAGCAGAGGGAGGCGTTCCTCCACCGCAGCAATGGGTCGCACACGCCGCTCAGCCCGCTCGGCCACTCCGACGACGAATCCCAGCGAGGTCTGGCGGCCGAACGGGACGCGGACGGGCGTGCCTGGGACGATGCGGGACTGCAGGGCCTCGGGAATTCCGAACGTGAAGACGCGATCACCGGCACGGAGCGGAACGTTGAGGGCGACCTCGGCGAACAATGGGTCGTCCGTTACTTGGCTTCCAGGATCGCGCAAATCTCCTCGATGATGGCGTCGGGCTCGGCCATGCGGCCGATCGCCTCTTTCCCTGAGGCCAACCAGCCGACGACGGGGCCGATGATCCGCACACCCCGGCGGCGCAGCGCTTGCAGGTGCTCCTGAGTGGTGGGATGCTCGTACATCGTGTCGCTCATGGCCGGTGCGACCACGACTGGAGCCCGCGTCGCCAGCACCGTGGCCGACACCACGTCATCGGCGAGACCCAGGGCCAGTTTCGCCAGCGTCTGCGCCGTCGCCGGAGCGATCACCAGCAGGTCGGCCCGCTCCCCAAGCGTCACATGGGGCTCATCGTAGGGTGTCTGCGCGTCCCACATGTCTGTGACCACGGGGTGCTGGGATAGGGCTCGAAAGGTAAGCGGGGAGACAAACTGGGTGGCGGCCGACGTCATGACCGTGTGGACCTCCGCGCCGAGCTTGCGCAGCCCGGTGAGCAGATGGGCCGCCTTGAACGCGGCGACGCCGCCGGTCACCCCGACGACGATCACCTTGCCTGCCAACCGCTCTGTCTGCTCCATGCTATCGCCCCGAGGATGGCTTCTTGGCTGACACCTGTTCGCGATGCTCTGAGAGCATCGACCGGACCAGACCGGCCAGCGTGTCGGCGATCGCCTCCGCGTTCCAGTAGCTGGTGTCGATGATCACGTGGTAGGGAGAGAGATCGTTCGTGTCAATATTGTACTGCCGCTTGTACCGCGCCCACTCGCTCCGTTCTCGTTCGAGGAGCTCCGCCCGGGCGGACTCGAGCGCCTGACCTTCCCGCCGCGCCACGCGGGCGGCGCGCACGTCCACCGCGGCTCGCAGCCAGATCTTCAAATCCGCGTCCACCATCCAGCCGGCCAGCCGGCTCTCCACGACGCAGTTCCCGGCGCTGGCCAGCTCCCGTTGCCGCGCATCCAGCTCGCGGTCTAGCGTGGGATCTTGTTCGGCAAGTTTGTTCACATCGGTGACCGAGATCCCTTTGGCACGGGCGATGTCGCGGAAGACCTCACCCCCAGAGATGTATCGGTATCCCAGCCGCGCCGCCAGGCCGCGGGCCACGGTGCTTTTGCCTACCCCGATGGGCCCAGCGATGGCCACAATCAAGTCAGTGGGGGCGTGGCAGCGCCCAACCTCGTTCAGAGTCAAACGGCGTACCTGAGGTGCTCAAGTCAGTGACGTTCCGGCAGGGCCCGGCTCCCCTTCGTCGTCTCTGGTCGTGAAGCGGTGCGCCACCGTCTCGGGCTGTACCGCCGAGAGCAGGACGTGACCGCTGTCGGTGATCACGACGGCCCTGGTGCGCCGCCCATAGGTGGCATCGATCAGCGCGCCCTTGTCCCTCGCTTCCTGAATGATGCGCTTGATGGGCGCGGAGTCAGGCGCGACGATGGCAATGATGCGGCTGGCGGCGACGATGTTGCCGAACCCGATGTTGATGAGCCGCGGATCTTCCAGCGCGTCCTTCATGGCTATTCCACGTTCTGCACTTGCTCGCGCAGGCTCTCCAGTTCGCCCTTCACCCCGATCACCGCGCGGGTAATCTCCAGATCGCTTGCCTTGGACCCGATGGTATTCGCTTCACGGCCCATCTCCTGAAGGACAAACTCCAGCCGCCGCCCGACCGCCCCGGTGGCGTGGGTGACATCCTCCCGGAACTGCACGAGGTGACTGCGCAGCCGGGTCACTTCCTCGCTGACATCGACGCGCTCGGCGAAGATGGCAATCTCCGTGGCCAGCCGGGCCTCATCCACGGGAACCTCGCGGAGCAACTCCGCCACCCGCTGGCGCAGCCGCTGCGCGTACTCCCCCGCGGCGGCGTGGGCCCGGACCTCGATCACGCGGGTGAAGCCCTCCACACGATCGACCCGCGCCAGCAGATCGGTGGCCAACCGCCGGCCCTCACCCTCTCGCATCGTGACCAGCGCCCCCACGGCCTCGTCCACGGCGCGCCCCAGATCCGGCCACAGCGCTTCCACATCCTCACGCGTCTCCTCCACTTTCACCACGTCGGGGAGGGAGACGATGTGCGAAAGACCGATTTCACCGGCAACGCCCAGGACGTCGGCCAACTCCCGCAACGCCTGGGCGTATGCACGCGCAAGATCTGTATCAGACCGCACAGTTTTGGGCCGCGCGGCACGATCTTCCCTCATTATAGTAACGTCGACGCGGCCCCGCAACACACGCGACTGCACCAGGGGGCGCACGCGATCTTCTAGCGCGCCGAGATCGCGGGGCAGCCGCACCAGAATCTCACTAAAGCGGTGGTTCACAGATCGGATCTCGACAGTGAACCGACGTGCCGGCGTCAGCAACTCCGCACTGCCGTACCCGGTCATGCTCCTGATCATGTCGGGAACGTCATTCTGTTCACAGCAGGGGGTTCCTGTCCATGCGGAATGGCGGGATTAGGGATTGGGGATTAGGGATTCGCAACTGCACCAAATCGGAAGAACAGGCGGGTTCCAATCCCTAATCCCGAATCGCCAATCCCGCATTTGCCCTGCAACAGTCATTAGGGTATCGTGAACCGAGAATGCCGCGCCTGGTGACATCGTTCGACAGCGTCGTGCTGGCCGCCGTCGCCCGGGACGTGACCGCGCTGGTCGGATCGCGGGTCGTGCGGGTAACGCAGCCCGCCCCCGAGGAGGTCGCCTTCGCCGTCCGCGGCCCGTCCGGGACCGCCACCGTCCTGAGCTCGATCCACCCCCGCTGGGCGCGCATCCACCTCGCCTCCCCCAGCGCCAGCGGCGAGCCGTCGGCCTTCGCCCAGCAGCTGCGCAGCCGGCTCGAATCGGCCACGCTGGCCGGCGTGCGGCAGCCTCCGTTTGAGCGCATCCTCACGCTCGCGTTTGAGACGGACCGCGGCCGCGCCGATCTCGTCGCCGAGATCATGGGACGGCACAGCAATCTGATCCTGGTCGAGGATGGGATCATTAGCGGAAGCCTCAAGTCCGTCCCACGCGCCAAATCCTCGGTGCGAGAAGTCCTGCCCGGCCGCTCCTACGTGGCTCCGCCGGCGGACCGGCCCTCACCAGCCAGCCTCGGCGCGCAGGCGCTCGCTGCCGTGCTGTCGTCCTCGGATGAGCCGCTGGCTGCTTCACTGGTGGCATCAGTCCTGGGATTGAGCCCGCCGCTTGCCACGGAAATCGCGGTGCGGGCAGGGCTGGATCCGGCCGCGCCCGCGCGCGCCCAGGCAGGCGGGGCGGCGCGCCTATGGGATGCGCTGCAGCATCTCGTGGCCGCCGTCACACGCGCCGCGTTTGCCCCGGTCATCCTTTATGACGGCAACGATCCGGTCGGGTTCGCCCCGTTCCCGTTTGTATCCCTGGGGAGGCTGCGGCCGGTGCCGGCCTCCAGCATGAGCGAAGCCGTGGAGATTGTGCTGGGCAGGTTTGGGGCCGCCGCCCGCATCGAGGAGGAACGCGTAGCGCTCCTGGCAGTGGTGCGCGGCGCGCTGGAGCGAGTCGAACGCACGGCAGCCGAGGTACAGCGCGCCATGGAAGAGGCGGACCGGACCGGAACGCTGCGGCAGCAGGGAGAACTCCTGCTGGCCTACGCGTCTGCAATCCCGCCGGGGGCGCCGCGCGCCACGCTGCCCGGATTCGACGGTGCGCCCGTGACGATTGACCTTGACCCTGGGCTGTCGGCGGTGGAGAATGCCCAGCGGCTGTTCAAACGCTATGGCCGTGTGCGGTCGGCCCGACCGGCGCTGGAGGCACGCCTACGAGCCGCCGGTGACGAACGCGCGTATCTGGAATCGGTGCGCGCGCTGATCGAGCAGGCCACCTCTGGTGATGACCTGTTTGACCTGCGGCGTGAGCTGGCCGGCGAGGGATACATCCGCGGCCGCGCGGCGCGCACGCGCCCATCGGCGACCGCCGGGCCACGCCGGTTCGTCCTGGCAGACGGCGCCACCGTGCTGGTGGGCCGGACCAACCACGAAAATGATCTTCTGACGTTCAAGCGCGCGTCGCCGGATGACATCTGGTTGCACGCACGCGGGCTCCCCGGGGCGCACGTCATTCTCAAGAGCGGTGGGGCGCCGCCGTCCGAGGAAACCCTCCAGCTGGCGGCGGCGATCGCGGCATACTTCAGCCGGGCGCGGGGCGCAGCCGGGGCCGCCGTCGACGTCACGCGGAGGCGGTATGTACGCAAGCCGCGGGGGGCGAAGCCGGGACAGGTGACCTACACGCATGAGCGGACGCTTACAGTCAAACCCGAACTTCCCCAATCTACACAACCTACACAATCTACACGATCTCACCGACGATCTTGATCAAGATTGTGTCGGTTGTGTGGGTTGTGTAGATTCGGCAGGCTCCTCAATCACGACCTCATCCTTCCCGTCTATCTCCTGCAATCGCACGGCCACGTGTTCGCGCGACGAGGTCGGGAGGTTCTTCCCCACATAGTCGGGGCGGATCGGCAGCTCGCGATGCCCACGGTCGATCAACACCGCCAGTTGAATGCCTGACGGCCGGCCGAGGTCGACGAGCGCGTCCAGCGCCGCCCGCACGGTGCGCCCCGTATACAGCACGTCGTCTACGAGGACGATCGTCTTTTCGGCGACGGGAAACGGGAGCGGGGCTGCGCGGAGGGTGGACGTCGGATGCGTGGGCCGGTCGTCACGATGCCTGGTGATGTCCAGCGTCCCCACCGGCACCTGCACGCGCTCGATCTCGGCGATCATCCCGGCTAGACGGTGAGCCAGCGGGACCCCACGCCTGGGCACGCCGGCCAGCGCGAGATGTTCGGCGCTCTTGTTCCGCTCGAGGATCTCGTGCGTCATGCGCACCAGTGCCCGGCGGATCGCATCGGCATCCATGACGCGCGCCTTTTCCCGCATCGCCGGAACGGTCATCTGTGCCGCCCCTTTCGCCGATCCTGTGCCGCTCCCTGCGCCCTGGCCCGTTCGACAGCCGCGGCGAAGTCCGCCGGCGGCGGGGCCTCGAACGCCATCTCCTTCCCGGAGGCGGGGTGGACGAACTGCAGGCGATGCGCGTGCAGCGCCTGCCGCCCGATGCCCAGTTCGTCCGGCCGGCCGGCGTAGACAGGGTCTCCCGCGACCGGATGCCCAATATGTGCGAAGTGCACGCGGATCTGGTGGGTGCGACCGGTGACGAGGTGGGCTTCCACCAGCGTGTAGCGGGCCAGGCGTTCCAGGACCCGGTACCGGGTGATCGCTTCTCGACCGCGGGGCACGACCGCCATGCGCGTGCGATGTCGGGGGTGCCGGCCGATTGGCGCGGTGATCGTGCGCTCCTCGTGCGGCAGCACCCCATGCACCAAGGCCAGGTACGTTCGGTTCACGGTCCGCCGGGCCACCTGAGATGACAGTGATGCGTAGGCGACAGACGTCTTGGCGACGACCAGCAGTCCCGTGGTGTCTTTATCTAACCGGTGGACGATCCCCGGCCGCTGCCTGCTCCCGACTCTGGCCAGACCCGGAACGCGGGCCAGCACGGCGTTCACCAGCGTGCCTGACGGCCGCCCGGCGCCTGGATGGACGGTGAGGGCTGGAGGCTTGTTGATGACCAGCAAGTGCTCATCCTCGAACACGACCGGAAGGGAGATATCTTCAGGCGCCACCGTGGCGGGAGGCGGAGGAGGCACCACGACCTCAACGCGTTGTCCCCGCCGCAGGTGGAGCGCGGGCTTGGCCGTGCCCCCATCGACTGTGATGTGGCCGGTTTCGATCAGCGCCTTTATGTGGGACCGGGAGTGTGCGCGCAGATGCGCGGTCAAGAAGGTATCGAGCCGGACGTCCTCGTGGGCGGCGTCAACATAATAGATGTGATGCTCAGTCATGCACAACCCCCGCTGCCAGGCGACCCAGGAACCAGGGAACCAGGCCTACGTTTCTTGTAAGCCTGGTTCCAAGGTCACCCGGTTCCTGGTTGCTTGCTCGCGCGGTTTCTGGGTCTCCTGGTCCCTGGAATTTAGTGCGCGTCCTGCTGCATCGCCGGCGTTTCGGTCGGCGCCGGCTCAGGCTGAGGGCGGGTCACGACCACGAGGCCTACGATCCCCGCCGCAGCCGCGAGGACATTGGCCGCCTGGGCGAGCGTCAGCGGCCCCACAACGGCCGGGCTCTCGACAAAGAACTCCACCGCGACTCGCGTTAAGGCATGCAGCGTGAGCCACAGGAAGAACAGTGTGCCTGCGCCCGTCGTGCGGTGCTCCTGGAAGCGCAGCACAATGTATGTTCCCACGGAGGCAATGAGGAGGTACATCGGTGCGGGATGCCGCTGTTCAAACACCATCTGCACCGCCCACGGCACAGTGGTCGGCCGGCCGAGGTAGAGCCCGTGCAGCAGGGCCCCGATCATCGCCACCGCGTAGCCCGCCGCAAGCGGCGGGGCAAACACGTCGAGGAAGCGGCGCAGCAGAATCTGCCGGGAGCGCGCATACAGGGCGGCCACGGCACCGCCGCCGAGGAGCGCCCCGTAGAAGGCGAGGCCCGAATCCTGCCAGATGGTTACAATGCGCACTGGCTCCTGCACGAAGGTCGGCAGGTTGGCCACCACGTAGCCCAGGCGGCCGACCACGATGCCGCCGATAATCATGTACAGCGCAATGTCCAGCATCTGCGAGGGATCGATCCCCAGAGGGGCGGCCCGCCGGCGGGCCAGGGCGATGCCGACCACAAACGCCAGCAGCAAGAAGAGGCCAAACGACGAAATGGGGAACGGGCCAATCTGGAACAGAATCGGTCTCATCGGTCACCCCGGGGCTGCGGTGTCGCCTGGGTGCGGGCCACCAGCGAGAGAATCAACAGCGCCGCACCAATTGTCACCGCGATGTCGGCCAGGTTGAACACCGGCCAGATGTGCAGATCGAGATAGTCGATCACCGCGCCGAAGCGCACCCGGTCGATCAGGTTCCCCACCGCGCCGCCGGCGAGCAATGCCAGAGCTCGCTGTGCCTGCG
>Ga0209157_1001922_pt1 | contig 16873 bp, 20 predicted proteins | sample GraSoiAngelo_135_FD_185892 | JGI IMG/M metagenome (GOLD analysis project Ga0209157, IMG submission 185892) | Grasslands soil microbial communities from the Angelo Coastal Reserve, California, USA - 14_0929_05_40cm (SPAdes) (version 2) | ecosystem: Environmental > Terrestrial > Soil > Grasslands ...
CAAGGTGTTAATAAATATTTTAATCTGATTGAAAATATTGATAATGATTCATTTGTACAGAACTTTCTGCGTATCGAAAAATGGCTATATGATACACCCCCAATAGCGGGGGAGACAATAAGGCAATGGATAAATGATGTTTACAAAAAAAATCTTTTGTTTAAGAACAAGCTAAAATTAGGAAAAATTATCGTAGACCTTGAAAAAATTAATGTTCCACTTCTGAATATTGTCGCAGAAGAAGATCATCTTGTTGGCCCAGAGTGTAGCGTTCCTTTGAATGAAGTAGTATCAAGCGAAGATAAACGATTAATCAGATTTCATACTGGACACGTCGGATTAATTGCAAGTAGTTATTCGCAAAATAATGTTCTACCGAAGGTAGGACAATGGCTTAAGACACGTTCAAACTGATATGATATCTGTCTATTAATAGTATGGATGACGAACCAAGTCCGCGTCATTTGTTAGTGTTATTCTTATGTTTTCTTTCAATCGGAATTACTATCACTTGAACAAGATCCCCATCATCAATTTTCAATGCTTGTCTTTCAGCTTCTGGTATTGATATTCTGCCCCCACTTTGGATTGTAGTCTTAAACATGGCATGATAAAAAGTAAGACCTTGCAACATTGAAAAGAAATTTTGCATGGCATCTAATTGAAGATTAGAAAATTTCTTGAAAAAATCTTGCTGTGCTTCTGTAGTGCTATCAATTGCCTTCTTGTATGATTCCACATCATTAAAATCCGGGTTATCACCCATAATCTAATTTTGAAAGTACGTTTATTTAATACTATTGAATCATGTCAAGAAATCAAGTGCTATTTTAGAAAACACAGCAGGTTTTTCAGTAAATGGTGTATGACCACATTCTGGAATCACCTCAAGATTGGAATTAGGAATAACCTTATAATCGTCCGCATATTTCACTGGAATCATATAATCCTGCAAACCCCAAATTATCATTGTTGGTGAAAGTATTTTGGCTAATCGAGAACTCAGATTTGTAGTATTTCTTATCCCTAGCATTGTAGACATAAATGCATATTTTGAATTAGGGAGTTTCATTCGGTTGATAAACTCTTCTATAGTTTGTTCTGTGACAGTCTTGGGATCATACGCCATGTTGATGAATGCTCTCCATACGTTATCATAGGTGGGGTACAATGACGCCAAAATATATTCTTCTAATGTTTTGGTCGAAGTTTTCATGGTCCCGGCGGGAGAAACTAGAACCAATTTGTTTACCATATTACTATACTTAATTGCATATTCAGCTGCAATCAGTCCTCCAAATGAAGAACCTCCTATACTTGTTATCTTCACTCCTAACTTATTTAGGAACTCTTCTAAAAATTTTACAAAAAATGACATGTTGTATTCTACAGTTGGTTTATCACTGTAACCAAATCCGACTATGTCGGGTACTATTAATCTAAAATGGTCATAAAAAAATGGAATCACCTCTGACCATCTTTCAGCAGAGGCACCAATTCCATGCAATAATAGCAGTGTTTCGCTTTTTGAGTTCGAACTATTGTAATCAAGATATCGAATCTTGTTTCCATAAACATTTGTAATTTTTTCTGGAGTTCTAATGGACAATAATCTGCAGTCTGATAGATATTTCTATGTCCACTTTATTACTTTTATCATAAATGTCGATTTTCCTGATAATTCGGACAATTCATATTCTCAACCTACAATTTTTTAAAGTAAAAAATGGCTTGATTATGCATCAAGGATCTTTTGAGCTGCATACAAAGATATCTTAACTCGGTATTGTTATTCTAGATGCTTGATAAAAATCAATTATTAGTCTTATCGCAATAACAATAAAAGTGATTCCGATAATTAGCCTTAGTTTTTGTTCACTCAATTTAGGTGATAATCTTGATCCTATCTGCGCTCCTGTAAATGCTCCTATAGAGAGCAATATTGCAGGAATATACTGAGGATTTCCCAAGAATATGTGAGTTGTCAATCCTACCAAAGAAGTAATCATTAGTATGAATTGTGATGTAGGTGCGGCAACATACATTGTCAATCCAATAATCATTATCATCAAGGGAACAAAGATCACTCCTCCTCCTATTCCAAATAAACTTGAGATAATTCCTGCAACAAATGAGCTGGAATAAAAGAGAATCTTGACCCACACTGATTCAAACGACAATTCATCTCCATTGATTATCGATTTTTTATAAATGAGATAGATTCCTGTTGCAACTAATATTATTGCCAATAGTGCCTTGAAGTATGCTGGGTCAATACTAGTTGAAAAATACGACCCTATTATAGCACCTGGAATTGATAGTGCTGCCATTTTAAGTCCAAGCATGTATTGTATCTTTTTCGATTTAGCGTATGCCAAAGTTGAGGAGATGCTAGTCGAAGAAACTGCAAAGAGACTCGTACTAGCTACTTGTGGTGGTGAAAAACCAAGGAAAGTTAGGGCAGGCGAGATTATTATCCCTCCACCAACGCCTATCATAGATCCTAAGAGGCCCGCAACTGAACCAATTAATACAAAAAAAGGAAAAAGAAAAAGTTCATCCAAGTCGAATACCTGTCAATTGATATACGACGGTCGTAAGTTAATAAATTGTTTGTATGGGTCTATGTGTAAAATAAAGTCAATTAATGATACGCAATTTATGTTATGAATTAAATTTGGTTTATTCTACTGAATCACTGATGGAAGAATATTACTGCAATATTTGTCAGAAATCACTAGAATCGGTATTACTTGAAGATCATATCAAAGAACCTGACCATATTGCAAGAAAAAAAAAGTTGGAAAAGGATCTAGAATTGAAAAATAAAATCTCAAAATTAGAAAGATCCGTTTTGGATTTGTGGAAAAATGGCTAATATTAGTAACGTTTTATGATAATTCATAACATGATAATAATTTATTATGATATTTCATGTTCTGAGTCAAAATCATGTAATTTCTATTGATACTTTTATAGCTCAAGCCCAGATGAATTAATTTAAATATCTAAATAATTGTACATACAGATCTGGAAAAACAAAAACAAAAAGGCATTCACGCTGATGTATTTCATCCATTTCCTCTAATTCTACTTCACACTCCATTTGGTCTGAAATTCTTTGATTACATAGCAAAAACCAGAATTGCAAAGGCATATGCTAGAGCTAATATCTATATAATGCCCGTAATTACTGCAGTAGCCGTATTATTAATTATTAGCGGGATAACCAATATCATTTCAAATGTTTCTGTGAGAGAGAATGCCAAAGTAATTGGTCTTAGAGGCAATCTTCTTATTCCTATTATAAATCCAATTCTGCCACTTACCTACACCTTATTGGGACTCATAATAAGCGTGTTCATACATGAGGCAGGACATGGCATAGTCGCAAGGGTGTATGGAATAAAAGTAGAATCAACCGGTATTGCTTTTGTACTCATTATTCCAGTTGGAGCTTTTGTCAATCTTGATAAGGATGGATTAACTAACGCATCATTAAAGGAAAAAAGTGCAGTACTTACTGCAGGCCCACTAAATAATATGATTCTTGCCGCCGTATCACTCGCCTTGCTATTCGTTTTATTATCGACCTTAACACCAATCCCTACTCCCAACATTCAAAAATCTGGACTTGACATAATTAGTGTAACAGAAGGTTCTTTAGCAGACAAGATAGGTCTGAAGCAGGGATCCAGCATCTTTTCTATTGGACAAACTGAAATACGAAGTCAAAGTGATTTATTGCAAACATTAAGGTCAAATATCGGGAAACAACCCTCAATTGTATGGCATGATAGTGAGGGAAATAAAATGACAAAAATTTTGTCAATTCCTGCGAATACCGACCCGAATAAACCCATTCTTGGTGTCAGGACAGCAATCGTATCTCTAGATCCGGCTTTGGCTCTTGAATTGTACAAGAAATACTTCACTTTTGATATAAATCATCTAGTTCCTATCCTTCCCCCACCAACGTTGGCTGAACAATTTGTACCTTTTTCAGATTTCATGGCGCCAAAATATCAATCAAATATTTTTGGTACATCATTTCCAGTGATTGCAAATACACTATTCTGGCTATGGTTTATCAATTTTAATCTTGGAATATTTAATTCCCTTCCTATCGCATTTTTGGACGGAGGTCAATTATATGGATCACTTATTGAAAGCAGATCCAAAATTGATAAGAATCATCTCAAAAATATCTCGTCAGCTGTTTCCATGATAATGATATTTATTGTAGCCATAGCCATATTTCTGCCCTACTTACCTTTCTAAAATATAAAACTGGAAAATGCAAATATTTTCCAAAATATATATTAATAGAGATGTTCCTTTTCAATATGGATACAACCGGTACGGATTTTAATGACCTTGCTATATCGAGTTGTGATAGAAATTGATTATCACTATTGAAGTAAGGATGATAGAAAATCACACCGAGTATCTAGAAGAATGTTAAAGTGAGCAATAAGAACTTAAGTAGCAATTCTGTAGATGAGGGTATTTCTACACTAGGGAACAATGACAAAGATAAACAAAGTAGTAGTACCTTATCTTCCGGTCATATTGAACATTCAAAGAAAATTGGAGAAGATTACTTTAAAGATATAATACTAAAATCAATTCCAAAAGAATCACAGATTACAAACATAAGGTTTGAAGGACCATATATTGCTCTTTATACATTAAATCCAAAATTTTCATTAACTGAATTAACCTATTATCTTTCATCACTTTCAAAGAATGTTAAAAAAAGGTTTATTGTAAGAACGGACCCGTCAATTAGATTGTCTGAAGACGAAACAAGATCGACAGTGATAAAAATGTTACCAGCTGATGTTACAATATCAGCTGTTTTTTGTGACGATGCCACAGGAGAAGTAGTTCTTGAGGTAAATCATCCTGAATCGATAGATGCAGATATGGTAATCGATATTGCTCAGGCGACAGGTTGGATAGCTCATACATTACGTTCTCCTCATATTCAGTCAAGTAGCATGAATATGATTCACTCTACTCAAAAGAGTTCTGCTAAAGAAAGAAATATTTTCCTACAATCGTTAGGGAAAAGAGTTTTCAGACCACCGTTGGTTTTGGAAAGTACTGATTCAAATTTAAATTTCATCGATCAATCAAATGAAAAAAAATCTGAATTTGGCGATTTTAAATCTAAAATCAGGAATAAGGAAGAAATAGCAATTTTCTGCCTGGGAGGAGTTAAGCAAGTTGGAAGATCATGTTTCATAGTTGTAACTTCAGAAAGCAAGATAATGCTAGATTGCGGCATTAATCCAGGAGAACCTTTAGGAATTTCAGCATATCCACGAATAGACTGGTTTAATTTTAACCTAGATGAAATAGATGCAGTAATCATAAGTCACGCACATATAGATCATCAGGGATTTTTACCTGCGCTCTTTAAATTTGGCTATAGAGGTCCAGTTTATTGTACAGAACCAACTCTCCCTTTAATGACACTTCTTCAATACGACTCTGTTAAGATATCGAAAAGTAATGGAACGTTTCTGCCTTATGAAACGCGAGATGTCAATGAAGTTATTAAGCACTGCATAACGTTACCTTATGGGAAACCTACGGATATTTCGCCTGATGTCACTATCACATTCAACAATGCTGGACATATAATGGGTAGTGCTACTGTGCACATCAATGTATTTGGAACACATAATATTCTATACTCCGGTGATTACAAATATGCACGAACCCAATTATTGGACAGTGCTGTTTCTACTTACCCCAGAGTAGAGACATTGATAACTGAAAGTACATATGGAAATTCAATAGACATAATGCCAGATCAATCTGTAGTTTATAAAACTTTTACAGACGCCATAAATAAGACTTTATCCTCCGGAGGTAAAGTTTTGATTCCTGTACCTGCAGTTGGAAGAGCTCAGGAAATAATGTTGGTCCTAGGTAAGGAAATGAGAGAAGGACGTCTTATGGAGGCACCAGTCTTTATTGAAGGAATGATATCAGAAGCAAGTGCAATCCATATGGCCTACGCACATTACCTGGGCTTTGACGTTAGAAAATCTGTGTCCAACGGGGTTAATCCATTTCAATCAGAATATTTTACGGCTATTAATGGATATGAAAGGAGAGAAGAGGTTTTCAACGACGAAAATCCAAGCGTCATAATGGCAACTTCCGGAATGTTGGAGGGCGGTCCATCAGTTGAATACTTTAAGAAAATTGCCCCAGATAACAAAAATAATATTATTTTTGTCTCGTACCAAATAAATGGAACTTTAGGACGACGAGTTATAGATGGAGGGTTAATGGAAATCAGCATGTTAGATGAAAAAGGAAAAGTTAAAGTCATTCCAATTAAATGTGGCAGTCAAAAAATAGATGGATTTAGCGGACACAGCGATTTTAACCAGATAATGAACTTTACTGCAAGAATTAAACCAAAAAGAGTTTTGGTTAATCATGGTGAAAAATCAAAATCAGAAAATGTAGCAAGTAATATTTTTTCTAGATTTAAGATTAGAAGCATTGTTCCCGATAATCGAGAAATTATTAAATTAAGATAGTCCGCGCAATAAAAATAAAAATATTACATTCAAAATGGGTCTGATACTACAAATCTAACGGCCAAATTGAATCGTTGGGCGTTATTAATAATAAAATTGGCATAGTAACAGCCGTGAGATAAGTTAATCTGGATTGAATCAATTGAGCTTATCAGAGCAATTAAAATATCATTAATTCCTTAATTTGTTCAGTATCTTTTTAGATATGTAGGTATAAGTATAACTGTAATTGGCTATTAGATACAAATGTATTAATTGTAACATTGTACTGAGTGGAGAAGGTGCGTCTAGACATTATCTCGCTAACCCTAATCATAAACTAGAAAAGCTCCCGCCTCAATTAAAGCAGGCCAAGAATATCGATTCTACATGATTAGAGTGATGGTCTTTATTCTCTTATGCTCTCTAATGTTGAAACTACCTGCCAGAGTAAAGTACGTATATGAGATTGCATCTGCGGATTCTGAGTCACATTATCCAGCATGCTTATTGTATTAGCTGCCCTAACAGAAATAGATCCATTTTTTTCATCTTTTATCCCTGCCAAGATATCCCTCACAATATTTCTAATATTTTTTTGAATGTTGTTATTTCTCGCTATACTGTCCAAGGTGATGATAGCATTTGCAAGCCGCTCCTGATTTTCTTTTTCCCTTAACTCTTTCTTTGAAGCCATTGATTAAAACACTCTCCACTTTTTTTATCTTACAAAACGGTGACTTTTGAATGTTTTTCCAACCTCGCTTGCATTATTTTATACCAAATCTGAATATTATTAGACAATACCAATTAATATTATTAAAATCCTGTTCTATCATACATGTCAGAGGCGGATATTACAACAAAGAAAAGTATTTCTCAACCGCCACTTGATTTACTTTTTAATCCTTCAGTCTTATCAAAGAAAGACGTCTGGGAAATTGATGTTTCATTACTGCTAGAAATGTTATTGAAATTGATAAACAATAGTGGAAAAAAGGATCTTAGAATGTGTGGCATAGCCGCATTATCATCTTCTTTGATATATCGTCTTAAGGTAGAGAGCATTTTACGATTAGAAAAGATTTCGAAGATCAAAAAGGGAATTGAGATAGTGGACATTAGGCCAATTCCAAACTTGAAGCCAATAGAAATTCCCTTTCGAATCGAACCTACTTATCCTGTGACACTGGAAGAATTATTGCGTGTACTAGAAAACATGATTAATGGATTAGCAAATCCAAAACCTCGAAGGAATCAGCTAAATTTAGAATCAGTAGAGACATTCAACTTTGATGAATATCTGGTAAAGTTTGAAAAGATTCTGGCATCATATGAGAATATGATTTATGATATCGTAACTGCCGACAAGTGTGTAGAATTCAAGAATCTTACATTAAAAATGAACCCAACTGAAATAGTTAGATGTTTTATTGCAATACTATATTTGGCAATGAAAAGAAAAATATTTCTTGAACAAAATGATGATGGAATTTTAATCTCCCTGAACGAAAACATTGATTAACAAAGTGTAATTATTTACAAACTGGTGCCTCAGTCGCTTCCAGACAGTGAAATCAGTGCTAGAATTGAAGCAGCGCTATATGCAGCTGGCAGACCTCTAACCATCAATGATCTAATGAGGGCAGCAGGAATTAATTCTAAGGAAAAAATAGTCAAATTATTGAATGAACTAATAAAGAAAACACAAAATGTTTTGACCGCCTTGGAGATAGCAAAACTTGATGATGAAAAATTTGTCTTTCAGGTAAAACCTGTGTACATGCCCTTGATTCGAAGATTTGCTCAGCAGCCTCTAATTCCGGTGGGTGCCCTGAAAACTTTATCATTTATAGCATATGAACAACCAATTACATCAAAAAGGCTAGTTCAGATTCGTGGAAGCCAAGTTTATACACATCTTAAGGAGTTGAGAGCTCATTCGTTTATTGAATCAGAGCGATTAGGACGATTAAAAATATACAGAACTAGTAGAAAATTCCAAGAATATTTTGGAATTAACGATCTTAATACACTCAAAAGCAAGATTGTCATGAAGTGATATTCTCGACTATTTGTTAATAGAAAACCTCTTAATAGGATTAATTTCATGTATCATGCACGATAAATGAAAAAATCTATAGAAAATCTATCCGGGCGAAAGTATACTGGCGGTAGAAAAATTGCCGCACGAAGCAGACGCAAATATGAAATAGATAGATATCCAAACGAAGCAATCGTTGGAAACAACATGAAAGTGGAAAGGAGAGTACGCGGAAATAACAGTAAAACAGCTTTGAAAACTGGTGAATTTGCAAATATTTCAAACCTCGAGGACCAGAAAACTACGAAGTCAAAAATATTGAGAGTCATTAAGAATACAGCCAATAAGGATTACGAAAGAAGAGGAGTGATCACCAAAGGAACATTAATAGAAACTGAAATAGGGTTGGCAAGGGTTGTATCTAGACCCGGTCAAGTTGGCATTATTAACGCTGTCCACTTAAAAAAATAACTTGAAGCATGATTTCTTAGTATTTGGTACAATATCCATTAACATGTGTATTTTTTCATAACGATAGCATTATTGTACTTTAGATGGTTAGAGCAACCTAAAGAATAGCAGCTATTTCTTCGGCTGCATATGAAATTATCATATCCACTCCCGATCTAACCATGCATGTAAAGTATCCCATTGTCCATTCGTGTTCATCAATAAGTTTATTGCGTGACGCGGCTTTTATCATCGCATATTCACCGGAAACATGCTGAACGGCTATTTTGCAATTGACCATTTCAATAATCCTGCTAACTAAATCCAGATTCCCTAACGAAGGCTTTATCGTTATTATGTCCGCTCCTTCAGATAAATCCAATTTTACCTTTCTCAAAATTTCTCTTGAATTCGAAAATCCAATTTGATAGGTAGACTTGTCGATTTTTTTTGAAAAGTTGTTAAATGTGGTCAAGCGAAATGGCGAATAAAGGCAAGAAAACTGTTTTGAAAATGACATTATTGTCGTATCATTAAATCCATTATCATTGAGTTTTTTTCTAATTGATAACACCAACCCGTCCATCATTGAAGATGGTGCAACTATGTCGGCACCTGACTCAGCATAGCTTAATGAAATTTTTGCCATAAGTCGCGATGTCATGTCATTGTCAACATCGTTATTCCTATTTAGTATCCCACAATGGCCTGACATATTATATTGACAAACACAAACATCTGCGATTACCTGGATTTTCTTGCCAAAATTTTCTTTTATAGTTCTCAGAGTATTTTGAACGATTCCTCTGTTATTCCATGCTTGCGACCCAGATGGATCATGCAATTTGGGCATGCCAAAAATTATTATCTTGTCTAAATGCAACTCCAAAATTTTCTCAAGCCTATCTACCAAATTCCTACTTGACATAGCATGAAGACCACTCCTATCGGAAACTGATTTTCCACCTATTATTATAGGAGAAATGAGGTTAGATGTTTTCAGAATAGGTTTACGATAGGTAATTTGAAGTGTCAATTCTTACTTTATGATTTCTTGTTAATATATTCATATTTGAACAATATTAAGAATGGATATTCAATATATTATGAGGCAACTAATATGAAAAGTAAAATAATCTAATTTCGTAAATTAGCGTATTTGACCACCGTGTCTATAGGAATTCCATCTTATAATGAAGAATCAAACATTAAAGCAATTCTAGAAAAAATAATTAATTCAGATTTTGCATCAGTTGAACTAGCCGAAATCATCATCTCTGACGATTCAAACGATAATACTCCTGATCTTGTAGAGCAGTTCATGAAAAATCATTCCCAAAAAATAGTGTTTCTTCATAACAAGACAAGGAGTGGGGCGGCAAATGCTTGGAATAACATCATACAAAATGCGACGGGTCAAATAATAGTTCTATACGATGCTGATGTTATACCAAATCCAGATTGCACACTGGAATTAGTTGAGAAAATCAACCATAATGTAGGCATATGTGCATCTAATCCAAGACCAATTCCAGACGAAGGAATTTCAGCAAGGAGTACTATTTTCGTTAGCGAATGGCTAGAATCAATTAGAAAAAGGCAACTCTCTAAATATTCTGTTATGGGAAGGGGACTATCAATTCGGTCGGACATAGCTAAAAAAATCAGTATTCCCGACAATCTAATAGCTATAGACCTATACATGCAAACCAAAGTGCAACAAATGGGTTATGATGTAGTGTTCAATCCCAATGCAATTGTATTGTTTAAACCGCCAAAGACACTTGTTGATTTTACTTCGCAGGTAATAAGGGCAATCAATGGTCATAGTCAAATGCAGAAGCTTGGATGTAGAATTAAGAACAAACTTGCATTGAAAACCGCCATTGTAGAATTTATTCGCGTTGCGCTACGAAACCCGATCGGAGCAATTTCAACGATTCTATGTTATATTAGTATCCCTTTCTATATGGGAAAAATAAAGAATCTAGATACCGCATTATGGCACACTGCGCATAGTACAAAATAATTTCAAGCCTAGTTATAGAATATTTTAATTCTAGGAACAAACACTAGTTCCAAAATAATAATAAAAAAAATGGTATAAATATTCCTATCCAAGTACCGATATAGAATTGAGTGACTATTCAATTCAATCTTGTGGTTATGTATGTTATCCTAGAGGTAATAATGCTCAATTTTTGATAGAATATTGGAAGAATTCTGCAATTGTTAAGGATATGTATTTTACTACAGCAACATTTGCATTTGAGAGCAAACCATATTTTCCTAATAATTCCAATCATTATATTCTTGTCAAATATATTGGCCTCGATAAATTGGTAGAAGGAATTTCGAAATATCAAAGTCCAAATAATTCTCTATTTTGCTTTAATATTGAATCAGAGTTATTTGAGCGACATCACGAAAAGGTAAGCTATGTATCAATTTACTTTACGAAATATTGCCATGATAATCATGAATTAAGAGATATTGCAAGTATTTTAGCAAAAAGGGATAAAGTTGTGAGTGCAAATTTAGGAAACCTGAAATTTATCAATAACAAAAGAATGCCATTTATTTTTCCACACTCAGAGAATATTATAATAATGGAAATTGAAGGTATAAAGACTCATCAAAGTGACCAGAACTATTGTGAAAAAACAAGAATGGATGTTGCAAGAAAAGGGATTTTCCTAAGTAATCTTGTAAGCTTCTCTATTTTGGAAAAACTAAGATAATTAGACTCTAACCAGAACCGTTAAATATGAAATAATTTTCTATTTTTTCGACCAATATTGAGTAAACCAATGGATTTGGGCAGCTTAAAGGTAGGTTCCTACATTATAGTAGATAATGAACCATGCAGAATAGTATCCTATGATCATAGTAAGCCTGGAAAACATGGTTCAGCAAAAGCCAGGGTTTCTGCAATATCTGTTTTCGACGGATCAAAGCATAGCTTGGTTTCTCCCGTTTCTGCCAATGTAGATGTTCCACTTATTGATAAGAGAAATGGTCAAATCATCTCTATTTCTGGACAAACTTTTCAAGTTATGGACCTTGAAACATTCGAAATGTTTGAAACTTCTTCTGCAGAGGACGATATAAGAGAAAAAATCACACAAGGAGCGGAAGTCGAATATTGGAAAGTACTTGAAAGGGTAAAAATAATCAGAATAAAAAACTAGATTTCTGAAACCAATGATGTCTAACGTAATTTAGATTCATATTGATACAATATAGTTGAATTAACTATAAAGTCATACAATTTTTTGTTGCCCTATTCCAAAAAAGCAAATGGTCAACATCTATTTGTCCAAATTTTTCTAAAATAATCATGATATCGTGAACTAATTAGTTTGTCTGCCAATCGGCCATAGTCTTGTTATTTCTGATGATTATTAATGAAATTAATAGCCTTCTGAAACTAATTTTTGGATCATCCACTTGTACATATGTACAGTCCTTCTTGTGGTAATTGATGTTTAATGATGACTTATCTGTCAAGAAAAAATAATTTCCTACAAAATCAAAAGATCTTATAATCTAACGAATCGATATGATCTAGTTGAAGTGTCTAAAATTATGATCGTCGCTTCTTTTTCGATTTTTCCATCTATGTTTGGAAAATCCTTATGTGCACAACCAGGGTTTAATACTAGTGTATTCCCTCTTTTCTCATTACGTTTGATATGAGTATGACCACAAACAACTAGATCATATAGCTGACTTGCAACAATGGATTCGGTCAATTTACTCCTAGTTCCATGATATATTCCAATTTCTAGCCCATCTACTTCTATATGACCAAATTCTCCATGTAACTCTCCTCCAATTTCTTGAATATTTTTCATCAATCCTGGTATTTCTCCATCATTGTTTCCCAACACTCCTATTAATTTGCCATTGAAGTTTCTAAACTCCTTAACTACTCCAGGGAAAATATAATCTCCAGCGTGAATCACATAACTTACTTTTCTTTCATTAAATATCTTTATTGCACTTTTTAGATTTACAATGTCGTCATGTGTATCTGATATTATGCCTATATTGACCAATTATTCAGACAAGAATAGTTACCAAATTTCTACTAAATTAATCTATCGATAACTTAACGTAAGTATATCTACATAGAAATTAATGATACTAAATTAAGCAATTGATATGTAGTGCATGAGGATAATTGGGTTTGATGCTTACAGAGTCTATCTAAAAAGTAAATGATGGAAATAGACCTACAAGTAATGGAAATCCTGATAACTGCATTGAGATACTTTATGGACTTGACTTTTATATCACAATCTTATTTTTAATTGTGTTAGAATGAATATTACGGCTCAGTTACTTTATTATTACGAACTCGCATTTTGGCCACAAACCAAATTGCGAACGCTACTATGACACAAATTGATACTATATCAAGGTATATTGAATATTTATCAATATTCTTCCAGTTATTTCCAAATTGAATACCAACGTAAGTTAACATGGTATTCCAAATAAGGGATCCCAAAAAGGTGTAGATTGTAAATTTAACAAAATTTGTTTTACCTACTCCACATGGAAGAGAAATGTAAGTTCTTATAGCAGGTAACAATCTGCAAAAGAATGCAATTTTATCACCATATCTTTGGAACAACTCTTCTGTAAATTCAAGATGACTTTTCTTGAATAGAATATATTTCCCGTACTTTAATATGAACGATCTTCCAAACTTAATTCCTAGGAAATATGTTAGAATTGAACCAACAACATTTCCAAAAGTACCTGCAAGTACAACACTTATTGTTTCGAATTTCCCGTTGGTGATAAGGGACCCTGAAAAAGGCATAATGATTTCGCTTGGTATCGGAATCAATGCACTTTCTAAAACCATCAAGAAAAAAATCCCCTGATATCCCAAGTTGGATATAAACGACATAACAAAATCTATGACTGGTTTTAGAATCTCAAAGGTAATTGACAATTAATTGTTAGAAAATAGAGGGGATAAATATCTCTTTATTTTTAAGCGATGTCGTTATTGAGCTGTTTTAAAAACCATGTGCCGGAGGCGGGACTTGAGCCCGCGGCCTTTCGATTATGAGTCGAACGCTCTGACCAAGCTGAGCTACCCCGGCGCTCAGCTCCTTGAACAAAATCATTTTTTGAAACATAATATATTTTATTCAAAGAATTGTTTATATTACACTTGATGAGGATTTTCATTGCCTTATTTTCTAACTACGTCAATTTCTGAGTAATCATAACATTAGTCGAGAATTTTTTGTGTAATATCTTTCATTAGTCGTTCAAGTCAGCTAAGCGAATCTTCTGTTGAAATGAAAAAAATTGGATCTTATGACCACTAAAAGTGTACTATATCAAACAAACTGGATAAATTAATATCGTATCTAAGTTTTAACAAGAAACCTTTTAATTTAGAGCTTTAAAATTTGTAGACTATGAAGGCTGTTATAAAGCGTGGAAGGGTCAAGACAGTAAGTAATGGTGTCCTAATCACCAGATTTGGGAGAGGTTATTCTAAGAATGAACTAGTACAATCAGGGGTAACTAATATTCACGTCGCCAGAAAAAGAAAGATCCCAGTTGATCCATTGCGAAAAACCTCCCATGTAGAAAATATTGAGCAACTAAAGACTTTTTTAGGTAAGGGGACCACAGGAACAACTCGTAAACTAAAACAAAAAACAGTTAGAAAAAGCACCAAATAAAACACTGAATTTAATAGATTCGATTAATGCTTTAGACTGAATAACTCTACAATTTTTCAAGATAAAAACATTTGACTAAATGTGGATATATATAAATATATCATCGCGTTAATATATTCATGACTAGTGCCCTAGTTTCAGAAAGCATATCGTCACTTCTTTCGTGGCCTGTTGGAAATATAATGAACAATGATGCGATTATTCTTGAAGCAGATAGGACGCTGGATGAAGCAATAAAACTAATGAAGGAAAGAAATCAGCGCAGCGTGCTTGCATCCCATAAGGGGGAAGTTGTAGGAATGGTGAGCAAAACAGATATTCTTTATAAAGTAACATCTGAGGGTAAAAATCCTTCTAAGATTAAACTTAGAGAAATCATGACATCACCTGTTCTTGCAGTTAATCCTCAAAACACTATAAAAGATGCTCTTACAATTATGAATAAACGTAATGTAAGACAACTAATGGTTCATGCATATTCTGCCGTTCTTGGTATAATTTCTCGTGAGGATATATCTAGAAAAATGGAGACAATTGCTCTTTCATCCATAGACGAGGTTCTTCACGGAACACCTGTCTGTATAATTGATACCAAGTCAATAGAATACGTGAAGGACTCCAGTAAGGCAAAGTTTAGTTGTGCATATTGTGGTTCTCCTTTTGATACAAAAGAAGGCCTTTCAAAACACATAGATAGACTTCATAACGAATCTGGGGTATTGGAAGGAGATGTCAGGCGTTTAATGGAATGATACTATGATTTTTTAGGTGCAATGATAAAGATATTGAAAAATAGAAACAATACTATCTATTTTTACTAACTTGATTACGGATTATTTCTATATATTACAAAACTATCATTAGCGCCATTTTTAGCGAATGGAGGGAGGGCCTACAATAAATCATACTGTTTTGATGAATTTTTAATATTTTTAGAAATCTAAAATCAATAGGATAGATTGAGTTTATCAATTTGATCTCATCACCCTTCGAAATGTGTTTTGATTAGACAATTGTTAAAAATAAAAAAATGATAATAAATAAGTCTATTCAATTTTTTAAATCTCAGGATCACAATTATTTACCATGAAGACACAACATGTGAACCTGATAATTTATTAGTAATTTTCTTGACTTTTTCAAGTGTCAAAAAATTTTCAGTTATGCTGTGTGTATTTCATAACTCTCATCAATTTTGTTTTATTAGTTAACACTTATGGATTAGCTAATGCACAAACCAATGCAACTTCTCCAAATACTTCATCATCCATATCTGAGACCGTAAATGAGGTATTATCCGGTTCAATAGACGGAGTGATAGGAGATACTGTTAATATGTTAACAAGCGATACCGCAAACATGAGTAAAAATTCTATAAAAAATAGTTTTCAGAACGAATTGCCATCAAGTCTCGTTATAGGGAAAAATAATCATACTATAGCACCAGATAAGCCAATTCAAGGAAAAATTCAAGACAATCTTACCAATAATAGTCTATTAATTAATAAACAAATTCAGGCCAATAATGAAACTAATTCAGATTCAGTAGACAAAATTAAGCAATCATTTCAAAAATCTATGTATAATTCAACAATTGTACAAAGTTTTAACAATAACAGTTTTACTAAATTAGTGAATCAAAATACTTTTGATGAATTTTTATATAAGATGAAAAATATCTTAAATATTGATTTATTTAAGTGAATTTGAGCTGACTTATATTCTCGACATCTCTGATCCAGGTTATTATGATTGATGGCTGGAAACAAATTTTGATGTTTTACTTTGCGATTTAATGTTATCATCTGAAGTATCAATAGAATAAAATGAAAACAAAAAATGGAATAACTTTTACTCGGAGACGGAAATAATTCGTCTAGTTAAAAAATGCTTTTCATTCAGGCTACGGGAAATGAACCATTTTTCTAACCCATTTCTTCTTTCTATTAATTGTCTTGTTTTGAATTAAGAATTTTCAGCTAAGATAATTTAAAAACACAATTTTATGATAATTATTTTATATTTAAAAATGTAGTTATATTTCTAATTTATTTCAAGATATTTGAAAACCTTATATTCTTTATATATTTATGTGAATTTATGAAGCGTATTGAAGC
>Ga0209157_1001923_pt1 | contig 16873 bp, 17 predicted proteins | sample GraSoiAngelo_135_FD_185892 | JGI IMG/M metagenome (GOLD analysis project Ga0209157, IMG submission 185892) | Grasslands soil microbial communities from the Angelo Coastal Reserve, California, USA - 14_0929_05_40cm (SPAdes) (version 2) | ecosystem: Environmental > Terrestrial > Soil > Grasslands ...
AGCTATTGATCACCCCGATCGGTTTGTCCTTCACCAGCATCGGGACCGACAGGAGCGAGCACAGGCCTTCTTTCCGGGCCAGGTCCGGATACATGTAGCCGGGGTCCTTGGTCACGTCCAGCACCGCGATCGGCCGACGCTCCTTGAGCGCCTGCCCGCTGATGCTTTGCCCGACTTTGAGGTTCGGCTTCCGCCGATAGCTCTCGCTCAGGCTCTGCGTGGCCACGATGCGCAGTTCCTCCCGTTCTGGGTCCAGCAGCATGATCGAGCAGATGGTCGAGCCCATCATCTCCGCCGTCATGGTGACCAGCAGATGCAAGATCTCCTCCAGCAGGCGGCCGGACGTGATGGTCGCGCTGACCTGGGACAGGGTCTCGACCTGGCGGGCCTTCTTGGTGATTTCGGCATGGAGCCTGGCAGTCTCGATGGCACCGCCCACCTGCCGTCCCATTGTGGTCATGAGCGCGACCTCATGGGCGCGATACCGGTGGGGGTGTTTGTGCTGGACGTTGATGACGCCGATCACCTCCCGTTTGGCCATGATGGGCACGGAGAGAAACGCCTGGTGTCGGTCCTCGGGCAGGTTATGGAAGAACTTGAACCGGGGATCATCGCTGGCGTTGCTGGCGATGGCCACGGCGCGGCCTTGTTGAGCCACCCAGCCAGTGATCCCTTCTCCCAGACTCAACCGGATACGCCCGATCAACTTGGGGTGGGGGTTCTTGGAGGCTCTGAGGACAAGCTCGTCCCGATGCGAGTTCAGCAGGTAGATGAGGCAGGAATCCGCCTTCGTGACCTCGACGGCGATGTCAACGATGTCATGCAGGACGGCGTCGAGATCCAAATTGCCGCTGACCGTATCGCTGATCTTGTGGAGGATTTCCGCTTCGCGTGTCTTTTCGCGTAGGGCCCGCTGAAGGGCGGCCATGGAGGCTCCACCGTGCTGCTTCATCTGTCGCGGCTCCGTTCGGGGACGCGACTATAGCACAGGGAGGAATCAGGTGCCAGGCTGGTGGGCGGTCAGAACTTGGCGGATCTCCGCCTCTTCGACCGGACGGACGACGACGTGCCCGATCCGGTCCGGCAGCACGAAATGGATCCGCCTGTCCTGGACTTTCTTGTCCTGCCGCATGGCCCGGAGCAGTGCGGACGCGGAGCGCTGGGGAAGATCTGCAGGGAGCCTGGCACGCGCGACGAGGGCACGGATCCGCGTGCCCACGCTGGCGTCCGCCAGGCCCAGGCGTTCGGCTAACCGGGCGGCCACGACCATGCCGATGGCGACGGCCTCCCCATGCGTGTACCGACGGTAGCCGCCGAGGGTCTCCAGCGCGTGGCCGACCGTGTGCCCGAAATTGAGGATGCGCCGGCGATCGCCTTCCCGTTCGTCCTCGGAGACCACCGCGGACTTGATGGCGCAGGAGGTCCGGATGACACGGTGAAGCGCGGCAGTCTCCAGCTTGAGGATCTGGTCCATGTCCCGTTCCAGAAACTCGAAGAACTCGGCGTCCGCGATCATCCCGTATTTGATGACTTCCGCCAGGCCCGCCCGGTATTCGCGCTGGGGTAACGTCCGGAGGACATCGGGGTCAATGAGCACCAACTTGGGCTGATAGAAGCACCCGATCAGATTTTTCCCCAGTCGGTGGTTAATGCCCGTCTTGCCGCCAATGCTGGCGTCCACTTGCGCGACCAGCGTCGTCGGCACCTGCACAAAGGGGATCCCCCTCAGATAAACCGACGCGGCAAACCCGGCCAGGTCTCCAATGACGCCCCCTCCCAGCGCAACCAGCCAAGTCTTGCGCTCGTACCGGCGCCGCAGGAATTCGTTGAGGACCCATGCAACCCACCTGAGCGACTTGGTCCGCTCGCCGTCAGGGAGCGCCAGCACCGTCGGTTTCAAGCCGACCGCTTGCAAGCTGCGGACGACGCGGGCTCCGTAATGCCGCTTGACCACGGCGTTCGTCACGACGACCGTTTCGGGCCCCAGCTTAAACGGCTCGAGGAACTCCCCGACCTGATCGAGCAGCCCTTCGTGAACCAGGACCTCGTAGCTGCGTTCCCCCAGGTCCAGGCGGATTCGTTCACAGACTGCGGGCGTACGGTCCGTCTCGTCTCGGTCGGTGGTCATTGCACGACAACTCTCGGAGGGACTGACAGTCGCTCAGAAGTCCCTGACGTACGCTTGGTAGGCGTCGAAGTTCCGCCGCATCTCCATGAGGGTGTCTCCACCGAACTTCTCAACCATGGCGGCGGACACCTCGAAGGCCACCACCGCCTCCCCCACCACGCCAGCGGCAGGGACCGTGCAGATGTCGGAACGCTCGATGGTGGCTTCAACGGGCTCTTTCGTCAGGATGTCCACGCTCTTCTTGGGCGTATACAGCGTCGAGATTGGTTTCATCGCGGTCCGCAGGACGATGGGCTGTCCGGTGGTGATCCCGCCTTCCAGTCCACCCGCATTGTTCGAGCCGCGAATGAACCCGGTCTTCGGGTCGTAGAAGATCTCGTCATGCACGTCAGACCCGAACCGGCGTGCCGCCTCGAAGCCCAACCCCACTTCCACCCCTTTCATGGCCTGGATGCTCATGAGCGCCATGGCCAGCCGGGTCGTGAGGCGGCGATCCCACTGGGCATAGCTCCCAAGCCCGATCGGGGGATTGGTCACGACGACTTCGAAGACACCGCCGAGCGTGTCGCCCTTGTGCTTCGCCTCCCGGATCCGCTCGACCATCTTGGTTGAGCTCTCCGGATCGGGGCACCGGACTTCCGATTCCTCGGCCTGGCGAAAGGCCTGCTCCGTCGTCAAGCCTTTCAGCGAGGCCCGCACCCCGCCGATTTCCAGTGTGTAACTATACACCTGGATCCCGAATTCGGCCAACAGCCTTTTGGCGACGCCACCGACCGCCACCCTGATCGCCGTTTCCCGCGCGCTGGCCTTCTCCAGCACGTTCCGGATGTCGCGATGGCCGTACTTGATGGCCCCGACCAGATCCGCATGGCCGGGCCGCGGACAGGTGACGACTTTGTCCGTGACCGGGGGCCCCGGCTCGGGAGCCATGATCTCTTTCCAATTCTCCCAGTCCCGATTGGCGACATGCAGGGTGATCGGGGTGCCGAGGGTGAGCCCTTTGCGGACGCCCGAGAGGAACTCGACGCGGTCTTGCTCGATTCGCATGCGGCCGCCGCGGCCGTAGCCTTTCTGCCGTCTGCCGAGGTCCCGATTGATGTCGTCGGCGGTGAGAGGCAGGCCCGAGGGCATCCCTTCCAGGATGGCGATCAGACCCTTCCCGTGGGATTCTCCCCCGTTCAGGTACCGGAGCATGAGGGAATCGTCCTTAGGCTACTCCTTGACGATCGTCGGTGTCACGAAGACCAGCAGCTCCGTCTGGATGACGGACACGCCCTCGTTCTTGAAGAGCCAGCCGAGAAAGGGGATGCGGTTGAACCACGGCACGCCTTGGATCGTGTCGCTGCGGGTTTCTTCGAAGATCCCGCCCAGCACCGTCGTCTCGCCGTCCCGCAGGAGGATTTCCGTCGTGGCCTCCTTCTTGTCAATCGTCGGTCCCGCCGTAGCAGTGGTGGTCGTCCCGATGGAGTTCTTGGTCACCTTGATCTCGAGACGGACCGTGCTGGCATGGGGAATCACATGCGGCGTCACGTTGAGGCTCAGCGTCGCATCCACGAACGTGGTCTGCGTTCCCTGGAGCGAGGTGGTTGCGAAGGGAACCTGGCTGCCCTGTTCAAGCTTGGCCGGCTTATTGTCCAACGTGATGATCTTGGGCGCAGAGATGACCTTGGTCTGGCCCAGGGCCTCCCCGGCCGACAGGCGCAGATCGAGCGTGCCGGTGGTCCCCATGAGTCTCCCGACGAGAAGACCTATCGTGCTTCCCGGCACACTCACGCCTGACGCGGACGCGGGGAGGTTGACAAAAAAGTCGTTCGCTTGCGTGCCCACGGTGGCGCCGGAGGCGCCAACGTTAACGGTCAGCGGACTACTTCCTATATTCCCCCTCGCGATCGATGAGATCCCCCACTGGATCCCGAGCCCGCGGGCGAAGTTCTTATTGGCCTGGACGATCCGCGCCTCGATTTGCACCTGTGGCGTCCGCTGGTCGAGGTCATGGATGATCCTCTCGACCCGGGCCACACTGTCCGGGATGTCCCGGACGACGAGCGCGTTGGTCCGGGAATCGACCTTGATCTCGCCTCGTGGGCTGAGATTGCTTTTCGCGACATCGATGGACTTCGCCGCGTCGCTGTAATTGAGGTAGATGATGCGGGTCACGAGCTCTTCGGCTTTCAGCGTCGCCTCTTTCGCCTTGGCGGCGTCATCTCGGAGCCGGGTGATGTTGGCCAGGGTGTCGATCCACAGGATGTTTCCTTCGCGGATCTGGCCCAGGTTGTTCAATTTGAGTATGAGGTCGAGCGCCTGGTCCCACGGCACGTTCAACAGTTTCAGCGTCACCTTCGATTTGACCGCTTCCCCGACGACCATGTTGAGACCGCTGACGTCGGCGATCAGGCGGAGCACGCTGCTGATCTCTGCATCCTGGAAGTCCAGGGAAATACGCTTCCCGGTGAATCGCTCGGGGCCGCCGAGCCCGCCAATATCGGACGGTTGATCTGATTTCGGTTGCGCCAGCGACGTTATGGGATCGAGGAACTTGAGCCGTTCCGGCACTGGCACCGGCACGCTGCGCCGTGGGCTCACGCTCGCGACGTTCGTTGCGGGAGGGGGCCCATCACCCGTTGCATTCGACGGAGCAACGGGTACCCGCGCCCCTCCCGCACCCACCTCGGCCGGGCCAGGAGCGGAACGAATTACCGTTTGCGTTCCTTGAGGAGCCTGCACTGCCTGGGCCTGTTCCGACAGGGTCACCCGGAGCTGCGCCCCGGTCTTCTCGATGATAAAGGGGACGGTCCGACCCAGATCGAGCACCAACCGCACTTTCGCCTGCGGGAACTGGTGCACGCCAATCCGAATCTGCCGCATGAACTGGTGTCCAACGGGAACAGCCTGGCGCTTGGTGCCGTTGACGACATTCATGAGGTCTATGACGAGCCGATTCCCGCTCAGCTTCGTGACGTCGTAGGTCAGATCACCGTCTCCGGTAATGAGCACGACCACGCTGTGCTTGGTCCGCTGCACGGTGAGGTCCGTCATGGATCTTGCAGGCGGCAGCAGTTTGTCGTTGTTTGTCCCTGCGGCGATGAGGGAAGGCGGGACAGCCTCGCCCGCGGACTGCACGGCCGGAGATTCGGGCGCCGACTTTAACGCGTCAGCCGGAGGAGGCGCCAGCTCTCTCGCCGGCGCTTCGGCACTGCGCGTGGGCGCAGTCTCAGCGACGCTCGGTTCCATCATCGGCTGGGTCGGGGCGCAGGCCTGCAGGGTTCCTAGCAGCGCAACTCCCGCCACGAGGAACCCCAGGCTGGTCAGTTGAGTTTTCATTCGGTCACCTCTCTGGGACGGAGGAGGATTTCGACCTCCTTCGTGCTTTTTCTTCCTGCGATATCTAGGGTGGGTTCCGCCACGATGATCGCTTTATCGTTAATCGTTTTGATGACCCCGTTGTTCGTGCCCAGCAGCATGCCCTCTTTCACCGTGTATCCCTTGCCGTCTGGAGTCTGGATCAGTCCGAAGTAGCCGTACCCTCCCCACATGATGCCAAGGAGTTTCATGTCGCTGATCTGGACCCGTTGCAGAGGAGGCATCTGTGACTGCAAAGAAGCGCTTTTGATCATTTTCGTGAGCGACTGGAACGGATCGCGCCGGCTTTTCGGATCATAGGAGTAGCCTTCTGCACTGTCCATGGGCGGGGTGGGCGCCCCGGGCGCGGTTGCCGTCGTCACCGCTGGCGGGGTCGCAGCAGCAGGAGGCGCAGCGGGAACAGGAAGCTTCGCGCCAGCCGGGGTCGGAGCGGGTGCGATGGGACCCGGTGCAGGCGTGCCGACTGCAGGAGCTGGCGTTCCAGGCTTGGCTGGCACAGCGGGAACGGGAAGCTTCGCGCCAGCCGGGGCCGGAGCGGGTGCGACGGGACCCGGTGCAGGCGTGCCGACTGCAGGAGCTGGCGTTCCAGGCTTGGCTGGCGCAGCGGGAACGGGAAGTTTCGCACCAGCCGGGGCCGGAGCGGGTGCGACGGGACCCGGTGCAGGCGTGCCGACTGCAGGAGCTGGCGTTCCAGGCTTGGCTGGCACAGCGGGCTGGGCCGGAACCTGTCCGGTACTGCCAGGAGGCGGCGCCTTGGGCTTCGGGGGCGGCGCCGCCGGCGGCTTCTGATCTTCTCCAGTCAACAGGCTCATGGCCACCAGCGTTTGCGTGGTCGTCGGTTCCGCGAGCGCAGTGCCTACGCCCAACAGCACGACGGCTGTCAAACCGGCAACATGATAGAGGGTGACCATTTTCATGGTGTCTTTTCGCTGTCTCACTTTCCTGCCGGCTTACCCCCTCCGGGTGCGGTGGACGCGGCTGGAGACGCGAAAGCCGTGAGCTGGAACGACGTCTGGACGGACACACGGCCCCGCTCTTCCTTCCCGCCTCCCATCTTGATTTTATTGACATTGATGATGCGGGGGAGTTTGCCGATCCGATCAAAGAAGAGCGCCAAGGTGTGGTACCCACCGCTCATCTCGACATCCACTGGGAGCCGGACAAAAAGCTTGGATGAATCCTCCGTACGGACACCGGGTTTCCAGAGCTTGAGGTCCAGACCGATGCGTGTCCCGAGGTTGGAGAGTTGCTTGAGCAGTGTCACGGCCTCCTCCTCGGGGGGCAGGTACTCAAGGTTCTTGGTGAGCTGGCGCTGCAAGTCCGCATTCAACTGCTTGAGCTCCTCGAGCTTCGCAATCCTGGCCTTGTTGGTGGTGATTTCCGTATCGAGCTTGGCGATCTCGGTCTTCAAGTTGGTGATGGTTGCCTGGAACGGATCTTCGACATAGAAATAGAACCCGACGCCGATGCCGACCAAGACAAGGACCAACATGGCCAACTTCTGCTGCATCGGGATGGCCTTGAAGGCCGTGAGATCTGGAGCTTTCATCGCCATGCGTCAGGCCTTTACCGCCATCTTGATTCTGAACGAGTAGATGATCAGGCCTTCTTCCGTCGTCTGACGGCTCTCCTCCAGCAACACGCCCGCAAAGTACCCACTCTGCTGGAGGTTCCTGATAAACTCCACGATATCGTCGTTCGTCAACGCCTTGCCGGTGAGTGCGATCTCCTTGTCGCCGTCGACGTTGGTCAGCCAGACCTTCAAGGGATCCAAGCTCTGGCTGAGATAGTCAAGCAGCCGAACCGGCCCGCCCTGATTCTTGCGAAGTTGCTCGATGATGCGGTTCTTGTCCTCCAGCAACTGCTTGTTCTTCTCGTAATCCTCCACCTCCTGGACTTTCTTCTTGAGCGATTCCAGCTCCTTCGTCTTGCTCTCCTTGAGTTGGGTCTGCAGCGCGACTTCATCGACGAGCATCAGCCAGCGATACCCGCATGCCCCAACAAAGACGAGCAAGATCCCCAGGCCGACCACCAACTGGAACACCGCCTCATCGACAGGAACCTTGGCCTTTTTGGCGGCAACTCGCTTGACCGGGAGGAGATTGATTTTGATCACCGGTCACCCTCCCGCCGCAGGGCCAGGCCGACGACGACGGCGGCCTCCGGCGCAATCCTCTCTATGTCTTCGTGACTCTTCTTCAATGCTGACGTATCCAGCTTCTTAAACGGATTGGCCACAGACGTTTCGATCCCCAAGTGTTCTGAAATCTTGACCGGCAGGCTCTTGACCTTGGAACACCCGCCGCACAGGACGATGCGCGCGATGTCTTCCGGGGAGGTCGTCCGGAAGTAATCGAAGGAACGGCTGATCTCCGTCGCCAGCTCCTCATCGACTATGGCGACCGCCTGGTGAAGCGCGTCGGCGTTGACATCGGGCAACTGGCCCTTCTTGGCCGCTTCAGCATCTTCCAGACTCAGCGCCAGATCCTGTTGGATCCGCTCCGAGTACCGGTTGCCGCCGATCGCAATGTCCCGGGTGAACGCGGAGACCCCGCCCTTCAAGATGTTAATATTCATCACGCTGGCCCCGATGTTCACGATCGCGGTCAGCTCAGCCGGTGACACGTCGTAATTCACGCAGTACATGTTCTCAACGGCGAACGCGTCGACATCAACCACCTTGGGCGTCAAGCCGGCCTCGCGCACCGCGTTGGCATAATCGTTCAGCTTGTCCTTCTTGGTAGCGACCAGCAGGACTTCCATCTCACCCTGCGTAGCGGAGGACTGTTTTTCCTGCGAGAGTATATGGAAATCCAGGTAGACGTCGTTTATATCGAAGGGGATGTATTGCTCCGCCTCGAACTTGATTTGCTTATCCAACTCTTCTTCCGGCATCGGCGGGAGGGTAATTTTCTTCACGATGACGGACGTCCCGGAGATCGACAAGGCGACGTTCTTGTTCTTGAGCTTCTGCTCGGTGGCGAGCTCCTTGATGGCCGTCACGACCCCCAACCCGTCCATGATCGATCCATCGACGATCATTTCAGCGGGAAGCGGCTTCATGCCGAACCGCTCCACCTTCAGCTTTCCCGTGGACTCCTTGAGTTGCAACATCTTGATGGACCCAGACCCTATGTCCAACCCCAGCAAGTACGCTTTCGAACCAAATCCAAACAACGGTCGCCCTTTCTATCTTTCCAGCGTCTAACCTGATGCGCGCCGACGAATGATGCGCTTGATCTCTTCGAGATTCGTCGTCGTGTACAGTCGCCAATTCCGCCAATCGCGCGGCGGCGTTGAGATCAGGCCTTCGCGCTCCCAGCGATACAGCGTCGCCTTCGAGATATCAAACAAGTGGCACACTTCCAGGGTTGAGAACCGCCGTGAGGCCGGCTTGCGACCTGCGGGTCGCACGCTGTGCCCTTTCCTCTTCACCTCAACGGCCTTCATCATGCGCGGCTCATGAAATCGATTGGACACATAAATGTCGTAAGTATAGTTAGTATAATTTTGATGTCAAGATGTATTTTCCAAAGGAGATTTGTGACTACCGCGCGGCATCCACTTCGACAGCGCGACGCGACGCGCGTAAGGGATCGGCCCTACTACCCCTAGCGGTAAGACATAGTAATGATGGTAGTCCTTGTGGGAGGGGAGGAAGAGGAACGCAGGAAAACTTAGACAGCGTTGTCCTAGCAGACGCGCTTACGTCGGCTGGCGGACGGGATATTGAGTTCCATTCGGTACTTGGCTACGGTGCGCCTGGCCAGGACCACGTTTTGGGCTTTCAGCCGCGCGACGATCTCTTGATCTTTCAAGGGACGGTTGGAGTCTTCCTCCGCCACCATCTTGCGAATCATCTCACGCACCGCAACGGAGGACAATTCGCTCAGCCCTTCCTGGGACCGCGGGATACTGGTGGTGAAGAAGAACTTGAGCTCGAAAATCCCCTGCGTGCAATGGAGGTATTTGTTGGAGGTGACGCGACTGATGGTCGACTCGTGCATGGAGACGTCTTCCGCCACATCGCGTAGCACCATCGGTTTGAGGTACTGGATACCGTGCTCGAAGAACGGCTCCTGGGTCTTGACGATGCTCTCGACGACCCGCACGATCGTCTTGTTCCGCTGGTCAATGCTCCGAATCAACCACTGGGCGGATCGCAGCTTCTCGTCCAAGAACGCGCGCGTGGCGTCCGAAGGATCGCGCTTGCCAGCCAAAAATCTACGGTAGTAGGAGTTGATCCGGAACCGTGGCATGCCGTCGTCGTTGAGCCTTACCACCCACTGCCCGTCGGACTTGAAGACATAGACGTCCGGGATAATCGGATGATTGTCTGAAGCAAAGAACGGGCGTCCAGGCTTGGGCTCGAGCCCCTCGATGATCTTGAGGGCGTGCAGGACTGCGTCCATAGGGACGCCGAGGGCCTTGGCGATCGCCGGGTATCGCTTGTGTTCCAAGTCCGCCAGGTGATGGCGGATAATAGCCTCAACGAGAGAGCCGCCCAGCCCCAAGTGCTCGATCTGCGCCAGCAGGCACTCCGGCAGATCACGCGCCGCCACGCCGACAGGATCAAAACCCTGGATCACCTTGAGCACGTTCGTGGCCTGCGCAAGAGACACTCCGGACGCTGAGGCCAGTTCTTCCAGCGGCGTGCGCAGATAGCCATCCTCATCTAGATTGCCGATGATGCTCCGACCGATGTCCTGCTCGGCCCTGTCGAGCGGGGCCAGGGCCAATTGCCACACAAGGTGATCTTCCAGAGAGGCCGTCTTGGTCATCGTCTGCTCGAGGGAGGGAAGTTCATCACGCCCGTTGCGCGGCGCCTCGACGTCGCCCCAACGCCGATCGTCATCAAAATACTCTTCCCACGCTCCCGTCAACTCCTCCCGGTTGGTTTCATCTCCGCCGGTTTCTCCTGCAGCGTCCTCCTCATCCCGCTTGACCGTGCCCATATCCTGAGTCTCATCGGAAGTGCCTGCCTCCGTCTCCGGGTCTTCGAGCTCTGAGCTGCCCTCTTCCAGGAGGGGATTTTCTTCGAGTTGTTGCGTGAGGGCTTGCTGCAATTCAAGGCGGGACAATTGGAGCAGCTTGATGGCCTGCTGCAATTGCGGCGTCATGATCAGCCGTTGCGACAGGCGGAGGTCAAGTCGTGGCTGCATAAATCCGTTCCTCGACTACAAGCGAAATCCTTCTCCCAGATACACTTCCCGCGCGCGTTGGCTGCTCACGAGGTACGCGGGAGACCCTTCCTCTAAGATCTCACCATCGGTGATGATGTACGCACGGTCGGTGATGGACAACGTCTGCTGGACGTTGTGGTCAGTGATCAACACACCGATCCCGCGTTCTTTGAGCCGCCGGATAATGCTTTGGATGTCGCCGACCGCAATGGGATCGATCCCGGCGAACGGTTCGTCCAGCATCAGGAAATGCGGACGCGTGACCAGCGCGCGGGCGATCTCCACGCGCCGGCGCTCGCCGCCTGACAGGGTGAAGGCCTTGTTCGTCCGGATGTGATCCAACCCAAGGTCCTTGAGAGCGGTCTCCAGACGCTCTCGTCGCGCGTCTTTGCTCAGATCCAGCAATTCGAGAATCGCCATCAGGTTCTGCTCCACCGTCATGCGTCGGAACACCGACGACTCCTGGGGCAAGTAGCCGATCCCGCGCCGCGCCCGCTGATACATGGGCAGGTCCGTGATCGCCTCCCCTCCCAGGAGGATGGCACCTTCGTCCGGCAGCGTCAAGCCCACCATCATGTCGAAGACCGTCGTCTTCCCCGCCCCGTTGGGGCCAAGAAGCCCGACGATCTCCCCGGCGTGCAGCGCCAGGCTCACGCCCCTGACGACGCGCCGCCCCCGATAGGCCTTTTCGAGTCCCCGCGCCTCAAACGCGTAGGGCCCCTTCCCGTCTCCCGAGGTCCCGGTGGCGTCCGTCACCGGGGTTTGGATTCCCTATCGTTGATGATGACCCGACTCCCCTCGACGATGCTCCGGTCTTCCCTCAGGAACATGGTCATCTTGGTGCCGGTCACCCGATAGCCTTCCTCCCAGGCCTCCGGATCGCCTGTCAAGACAAGGGTCTCATCCCGCTGGTAATAGACCGCCTTCTTCGATTTCGCTCGCTTTTCGCCCCGCTGCATGAATACGTTGCCCGTTGCGTCGATCAGGTTGATCGCCCGATTGCCGACCGTGGGCAGGTCGGTGGCGGCCGGAGATGCTGGCGTGCCTGTTTTCCCGCTTCTCTGGGCGGAGGGCGCCGGGGGAGTGCCGTCAAAGTGGACGATCATCTGATCGGCGCGCATTACGAAGTCCCCTTTGGTCATCACCACCTTCCCCGTGAAAAGTGCCATATTGTCATGGTCTCTGAAAACGAGGGATTCGGAGGTGATGACGATTCCAGCCGGCGTGGTGGGCGAGGGCTCCGGCGGCGGGGCCGCGGAGACGATGGTGCTGCCCACGAGGAGAAGCGCGCTAGTGAATCCCCACGCGGACATTGTGACGGACCCTCATTTCTCGGGAGGCAGGGAACGCGTCCATGCCTTGGCCCGTGACCTCCAGCCGGGGACCAGTGATCCTCACCGACTCGTCGGTCCAGATCCGAAGTGCCTGGTTGTCCCACCTGATCCGAGGAGTAAAAACCGTAAATCCGCCGTTCAGGATCAAGGCGAGGTTGCCGGATCGTTTGCTGATCACGAAATCTTTCGACGTGATGTTGATGGTACCCTCATCGCCGACCACGGTCATGGTGACGCCATCGGTCCCCATCAGCGTCACCTGCACATCATTGAGCACCGCCTTGGCATCCGCCTCGAACAGCTGCGCCTGTCGGGCATGGATCTTCCAGTCCACGAGCCCACCCTTGCTTTGGGCGAACGAGAATTCCTGCAGGCCGGCATCTGCCTGCTGCGGCAAGCTAGGGGCGGAGGCCTGCGGGACTCGACGAGCCGGACCGGCGGCGACAAACACGAGAATCGTCGCCAGCAGGGCAAGCATCGTGCCCACAAGCGCGGCTCTCGCGACACGCAACGACGATGGCGTCCTCTTCGCCAACACGAGGGGGGCACTATAGCACACCGTTGCCGGGGAGTAAAGGCAGGGAGTGGGCCGTCACAGCGGTCCTGCGCGGGGTCGAGAGGTGCCGTTCGGTGAGTCTTACGCGCCCGCGGCAGCGGACGCCTTGGCCGGTGTGGCCCCGGTTTTCGAGGAGCTCCTGCCCGCGCCTTTCTGATCGGCGGCGTGCCCTTTGCCCGCCTCTTTCTTGTCGACCGGGCGAGTCACCAGTTCGATCACGGCCATGGGTGCGGCATCCCCCACCCGGCGCCGCGTCTTGATGATGCGGGTGTAGCCGCCATGGCGCTCGGCGAACCGGCCCGCCAGATCCTTGAACAGCTTGGACACGACGCGCTTGGCGCGTATATATGCCGCCGCGCGGCGTTGCGCATGCAGGCTCCCCTCCTTGCCTAACGAGATCATGCGCTCGGCCAGGATGCGGAGTTCTTTGGCCTTGGCTTCGGTCGTCTCGATCCGTTCGTGTTCCAGCAAGGAGGTGACAAGGCTCCGAAACAACGCTCGACGGTGATGGGTGTTCCGACCGAGTTGCCGGCCGCTCTTCCGATGTCGCATGCTCCTGTCTTACCCCTCTCTCGTTTCCGAACCAGTTCCTTGCGGGAGATGATCCAGCTTCATGCCGAGGCTCAGTCCCATCTCGGCGAGGATTTCCTTGATCTCATTGAGTGATTTTTTGCCGAAATTCTTGGTCCGCAGCATGTCGGATTCCGTCTTCTGCACGAGATCCGCGATGGTCTTGATGTTGGCGTTCTTCAAGCAATTGGCGGCCCTCACCGAGAGCTCCAGCTCATTGACGCTGCGCAGGAGGTTCTTATTGATTTCCGTGATGGCTTCCTGTGCCACCGGCTGCACGAGCGCCTCTTCCATGTCTTTGACCTTGATGAAGATCTCGAGATGGCCCCGCACGATCAGCGCGGCGGACGACAGCGCGTCCTCGGGCGAGACGCTCCCGTCGGTCCAGACTTCCAGAATCAACTTGTCGTAGTCGGTCATCCGCCCAACGCGCGCGTTCTCCACCAGGTAGTTCACGCGGGTGACCGGTGAGTAGAAGGCGTCCACGGGAATCACGCCGATGGGCATACCCTCTTCCTTGTTCCGTTCCGCCGAGACATACCCGCGCCCATGCTTGACGACGATCTCCATGTCCAGGACGGCGCCCTTATCCAGGGTCGCAATGTGAAGGTCAGGCGTCAGGATCTCGATGTCCGCATCGTGCTCCACGTCGCCGGCTTTGGCGACCCCGGGCCCCTTCTTGCGCAGGCGAATGGACTTGGTCTTATCGGCATGCAACTTGAAGCGGATCTTCTTGACGTTGAGAATGATGTCGGTGACGTCTTCGGTGATGCCGGGAATCGTGGAGAATTCGTGCAGGACGCCCTCGATTTTGACGGAGACGACGGCGGCTCCCGACAACGAGGACAGCAAGACCCGACGCAGTGAATTGCCGACGGTCGTGCCGAACCCACGCTCGAACGGCTCGGCGGCAAACCGTCCGTAGGTCGCGGTCAAGCTCTCTTTGTCGACTTCGACCTTCGTTGGTACCTGAAAATCACGCATTCCCTTCAGCATACTGGCTCCTTATGCCGGGTTGACGCGGTGCGCGGCCGTGGCGCGGCTAGGTCGTGGCGCCACGTGCAGCTCACCGCGAATAGAGATCCACCACCAACTGTTCGTTGACAGGCAAGGCAATGTCGTCTTTGGTCGGCAGGCCCCGCACCGTGGCCCTGAAGTTTGCCTTGTCCAAGTCCAGCCAGGCCGGGATGCCTCGTCCCTCGACGGCGTCCAGCGCCGAGACGATGGGGACGATGGATCGGCTGCGCTCCTTGACCTCGATCACATCACCTTCCTTGACCAGAAAAGAGGGCCGGTTGACCTTCCGACCATTGATGCGGTAGTGGCCGTGATTCACGAGAAGCCGTGCCTCTCTCCGGGAGGCCGCAAAGCCGATGCGGTACACCACGTTATCCAGGCGTCGCTCCAGGGTCCGGAGCAGGTTCTCGCCCGTAATGCCCTGCTGGCGTTCAGCTTTGGCGAACGTACCGCGGAACTGGCGTTCCAGGATCCCGTAAATGCGCTTCAGCTTCTGCTTCTCGCGGAGCTGGGCACTGTACTCCGAGACACGCTGACGCCCCTGACCGTGCTGGCCGGGCGGATAGGCACGCCGTTCCACTGCGCACTTTTCCGTCATGCAACGGGACCCTTTCAGGAAGAGCTTGACCCCCTCCCGACGGCACAACCGACATACCGGTCCACGATATTTTGCCACTGCTCGTTCCCCTTCGTTAATCGTTATCCGTTATACATTAAACGTGGCGTCTGCGTCTTTCTTCGTTCTTACCGTTTAACGATTAACGTTTAACGTTGCACGTCCTCAGACCCGACGCCGTTTCGGCGGACGACAGCCGTTGTGAGGGATCGGCGTCACGTCCCGGATCATGTTGATGCGCAGGCCGGCCGCCTGTAACGCCCGAATGGCCGACTCGCGCCCGGCGCCAGGGCCCTTCACGTACACGTCGATCTGCCGCATGCCGCACTCCATCGCTTTCTTGCCCGCTACTTCACCGGCGCGGGTCGCCGCAAACGGCGTGCTTTTGCGGGACCCTTTGAAACCCTGGTCGCCGGCACTCGCCCAGACAATCGTGTTTCCGCTCATGTCCGTGATGGTCACGATCGTGTTATTGAAGGAGGCCTGAATGTGGGCCACGCCGCTCTGGACGATCTTCTTCTCCCGCTTCTTGCCTTTCTTCACCCCCATGCCGTGCCTCCCTCACCCAACCTTGAGCGTCTTCCGTGCCTTGCCCTGGCCCTTGGGTCCTTTTCGTGTCCGTGCGTTCGTTTTGGTTCGCTGCCCTCGCACCGGCAGCCCACGACGGTGCCGGAGCCCCCGATAGCACCCGATGTCGACGAGCCGTTTGATGTTCATCGACACTTCCTTGCGGAGGTCTCCCTCCACCTTGTGTTCCCGTTCGATGATCTCGCGCAGCTTCACGATCTCATCCTCGCGGAGATCCTTCACGCGCGTGGACGGTGAGACTCCCGCCTTGGTGAGGATCCGGGCGGCGAGCGCCCGCCCGATGCCGTAGATGTAGGTCAATCCGACGTGGACCTGTTTATCCCGCGGCAGATCGACTCCAGCGATGCGCGCCATAACCTGTCTCTCCTCTCTGTGGGCTCACTACCCTTGCCGTTGTTTGTGCCGGGGATTCGGGCAGAGCACTCGGACGACCCCGCGCCGCCGGACCACTTTGCATTTCGAGCAGATCGGTTTGACCGACGATTTCACTTTCATGACCGCTCAGCCCCCTCCAGGGATGGTTGCTGCTATTTGAACCGGTACGTGATCCGCCCCCGCGTCAGATCGTAGGGCGAGAGCTCCACCGTCACCTTGTCGCCCGGGAGGATACGGATGAAATTCATCCGCATTTTGCCGGAAATGTGCGCCAGGATCGTGTGGCCGTTGTCCAATTGGACGCGGAACATGGCGTTCGGCAGCGTCTCGGCGACGGTCCCTTGCGCTTCGATCACATCTTCCTTGGCCATCGCCCTGGTCACTCCGTCCATTTATAATTTCGTCAGAATCCGCGGGCCCGCGTCAGTCACGACGATCGTATGCTCAAAGTGGGCCGACAGACTTCCGTCTCGGGTGACGGCCGTCCAGCCATCGGCCAGCAGCCTGGTTTCCGGCCGTCCCATGTTCACCATCGGCTCGATCGCGAGCGTCATCCCCGGTCGCAAGCGAGGCCCTTTTCCGGGCTCGCCGTAGTTCGGCACCTGGGGCTCTTCATGCAAACGCCGGCCGATTCCGTGTCCCACGAACTCTGTCACGACGGAAAAGTTCGCCCCTTCCGCGTGGCGCTGCACGGCGTGGGAGATATCGGAAATCCTCTTGCCCGCGACGGCTTGGGCGATTCCCCGGTGGAGCGCCTCTTCCGTCACCTGTAACAGGCGGCGCGTCTCGTCAGAGACGGCGCCGACCGGAACTGTAATGGCGGCATCTCCATAATATCCGTCCACGACGACCCCGACGTCCAGTCCCACGATGTCGCCCTCTTTGAGCACGCGGTGCGAAGGAATACCGTGCACGACCTCTTCGTTGACCGACACACATAAGGTGTGCTGGTAGATCTTGTCGCGAACCCGGTAGCCCTTGAACGCCGGCTTGCCGCCTCGCTCGAGGATGAACTTCTCCGCAAAGCGATCCAGTTCTTCCGTCGCCACACCGGGCTTGATCTGATGGCGCAGCGCCTCGAGGACCTCGGCGACGATCCGCGACGCGCGGCTCATCTTCTCGATCTCTTCGGGGGACTTCAATTCG
>Ga0209157_1001924_pt1 | contig 16871 bp, 19 predicted proteins | sample GraSoiAngelo_135_FD_185892 | JGI IMG/M metagenome (GOLD analysis project Ga0209157, IMG submission 185892) | Grasslands soil microbial communities from the Angelo Coastal Reserve, California, USA - 14_0929_05_40cm (SPAdes) (version 2) | ecosystem: Environmental > Terrestrial > Soil > Grasslands ...
AAGCGCACCAGGGCGAGCGGTGCGGTCACCGCGTCGACCGGTGGGATGCTCGACGGGAAGCCCTGTGGTTCGTCGACCGCGACGTAGCTCAGGCCGTTGTCGCGCAGGAACGCAAGCGTCTCGTCGCGGTTGCGCTCCTCCATCCACAGCCGGTTGCGGAACTCGACCGCGAGCCTGTCGTCCGGCAGAAGCTCACGCGCGCGAAGGATCTCGCTCTTGTTCTTGCCCGTGATCGTGAACCAGTCCGGGTACTGGAGCAGGATCGCGCCGAGCTTCCCCGCCTTGCGGAGCGGCTCGAGCGCGACCCAGAAGCGCGCATGGATCTCGTCGATGAGCTCCTTCGGTAGATCCTTCGGATAGAGGCGCCTCTTCTCGCGCGCGTCCGCCGGCAGCGACTCGCGTAGCTCTTTCGGCAGTCGCTTCGGATCCGTGGGATGCGTCGTGATCGTGGCGAACGCCTTGAAGTTCATCGTGAATTTCTCCGGCGTGCGCTCGACCCACAGCTTCGCCTGCTTCTGATCGGGGAGGGCGTAATACGAGGCGTCGTTCTCGACGAGCGGGAACCGTTCCGCATAGAACCGAAGCCGTTCGTCGGCCTTCTTGGCAATGTTGTCCGGATACCAACCCGACTCGAGAAGAGTTGGATCCGTCCACGAGCACGTCCCGACGAGGACCTTCTTGACCACGGCGAAAAGTGTGCGCGCTCAGCGCCGCGGCGGCTCATCGGCAGAAGAAGGCGGGGGCGGCAACTTCTCGAGCGAGCATCTGCGCCCAGCCGGCCCGAAGGCCGCGCGTTCTGTGCGTAGCGGGCCGGCGTAGCCAGCGGCGAGCGAGAGAGTTGCAGCCCCCGCCGACGTCGCCGCTCGTACCACCGCCGCGCACATGAAGCGCGCGGGCTAGAAGCGGTCGGCCTCCTCGGCGTACAGGGACGGATCCAACTCTTCTGCCTTTGGCGTGCGTTGAGCGAGCGCGACGACGGCGACTCCGAAGAGGACGACGAGCCCGACGAACGAGATCACTTGGGTCCGCCCACTCGTGACGAACGCAAGCACCCCGAGGACGATCGTCAAGCCATAGATGAGCAGCACCGCCTGTGCGTGCGAGAGACCGACGTCGAGCAGGCGGTGGTGGAAGTGTCCGCGATCCGGTGCGAACGGCGGCTGACCCTGCGCCATCCGCCGGACGATCACATAGAAGGTGTCGATGATCGGGACACCGAGGACGAGCAGAGCTGCGGCGACCTTCGCCGTGCCGAAGATCGACAGCACCGCGAGCATCGTTCCGACGAACGTCACGCCGGTCGTCCCGAGGAAGAGGCTCGCCGGATGGAAGTTGAACAGCAGGAAGCCGCCGGTCGCGCCCGCGAGCGCGAACGCCATCCATGCGACGAACGGCTCATTCACCTGAGGAAGCAGCGCGAGAGCACCGAGCGTCAGCGCTGCGATCGCCGCAACGCCGACCGCGAGGCCATCCAGCCCGTCGATGAAGTTCAGCGCGACGTTCATCCCCACGATCCAGAAGACCGTGAACGCGATCGCGATGATCCCGGCGATCTCGATGAGCCCATCGCCGAATGGATCGTTCACGAAGTCGATGCGCAGCCCGGCCGCGACGATGACCGCCGCGACGACGAGAAGGCCGAGGAACTGCCAGCGCGCGCGGAGCTCGAACACATCGTCAATGAGGCCGAGGGTCATTCCGAGGAGCGCCGCGAAGGCCGTGAGCGTGAAGCGCGAGGAGCGGACCTCCTCCGGGATGAGGAAGGGATGACCGGCAACTCGGTCGATCAGCCAGAACGCGAGGATCGTGAGGCCGAACGCCACCGCGATCGCGAGACCGCCGGGTCGCGGGATCGGCCGCGGATGCATGCGGCGACCGCCGGGCATGTCGAGCATGCCGAAGCGCTCCGCGAGCCGGCCGATGAGCGGTGTGATGGCGGCCGAAAGAAGGAACGCGACAAGAGCGGAGCTGACGAGGAGGAGGCCGGTCACGGTGCGGAACTCTAGCCGCCGGCGGCATACCAAGCAGAATGACGGGGAGGCATGCGGAATTGACCAGGATCGACGGTCGGGTAGCACTGATCACAGGCGGCGCGCGCGGCATCGGCGCCGAGACCGCACGTGTGTTCCGCGAGGCCGGCGCGACCGTCGTGACGTGGGATGTGGTCGACGGCGCGGACCAGCGCGTCGATGTCACCGATGCCGGCGCGGTCGAGGCGGCGGTCGCGGCGACCGTCGCGAAGCTCGGCGGCATCGACATCCTCGTCAACAACGCCGGGATCCTGCGTGACGGCCAGCTCGTGAAGATGAAGGACGGCGAGGTCGTCGATCGGATGGAGGAAGCGCAGTTCGACGCCGTCATCTCCGTGAATCTCAAAGGCGTCTTCCTCTGCGGCCAGGCGGTCGCGCCGGTGATGATCAAGAAAGGCCGGGGTCGCATCCTCAACGCGTCATCAGTGGTCGGCCTTTACGGCAACTTCGGGCAATCGAACTATGTTGCGACGAAGGCCGGCGTCATCGGCCTCACGAAAGTGTGGGCGCGCGAGCTCGGGCCGAAGGGGATCACCGTCAACGCGGTCGCGCCCGGCTTCATCGCGACGGAGATGGTGAAGCAGATGCCCGAGCGCATCCTGAAGAGCATGGTCGAGCGCACGCCGGTGCGTCGGATGGGCCAGCCGCGCGACGTCGCCAACGCTTACCTCTTCCTCGCGTCCGACGAAGCGAGTTTCATCAACGGCGCGGTGCTCAGCGTCGACGGCGAGGTCGTCGTCGGCACCTGACGGTTCTCTGTACGATGCGGTGCGCACGACGAAGATGAAGAGGAGCGAACGATGCCGCTATTCATGGATGTACACGAGAAGCTTCCCGCGGGCACGAAAGTCAAGGACGTCGCCGGCGCGCATGCCGCCGACCTGAAGACACAAGACAAATACGGCGTGAAATACCTGCGCTACTGGGTCGATGAAAAAGCGGGCAAGGCGTTCTGCCTGGTGGAGGCACCGACCGCTGAGGACGCGGCCAAGGTCCACAAGGAGGCGCACGGCCTCGTCGCCGAAAGAATCTTCTCTGTGAGCGAGGGCAGCTAGCTCAGCGCGTCCCGAACTGGCGATCACCCGCGTCGCCGAGGCCCGGGACGATGTAGCCCTTCTCGTTGAGGCGCTCGTCGAGCGCGGCGACATGGATCGGCACATCGGGGTGCGCGCTTGAAAGAGCGCGCACTCCTTCCGGCGCGGCGATGAGGCCGACGTACTTCACGCGCTTCGCGCCCCACTTCTTGAGGATGTCGATCGTCGCGACCGCGGACCCGCCGGTCGCGAGCATCGGATCGAGCACGAGGCACACCGCGACCGTCGCCTCGGATGGAAGCTTGTTGTAGTACTCGATCGGACGGAGCGTGCGCTCGTCGCGGAAGAGCCCGATGTGCCACACCTGCGCCTCGGGCATCAGCTCGAGCGCGGCTTCGACCATGCCGATCCCGGCCCGCAGCACGGGCACCAGGCCGACGGGCTCAGCGAGCCGGGCGCCTTTCGCCGTCGCCAGGGGCGTCTTCACTTCCGCCGCCTCGACCGGAAGGTCGGCCGTCGCTTCATAAAGAAGGAGCGTCGCAAGCTCGCCAACGAGCGCGCGGAACTGCTGCGGCTTGGTCCGCTCGTCACGCAGGCGCGTGACCTTTTCGCGGACCAGCGGGTGCGTCGAGACGTGCAGCTGGTCGGCTATGCGCTCACACGTTCCGGCGTGATGCCCGGTACCGGGAAACGGCGCGTCAGGTCGAGGACCTCGGCGGAGATCTCCTGCGCGACCGTTTCGTCGCCCTTCGCGTTCAGCGAGCGCGCGATCAGCTCGCCGATCCGCTCCATCTCGGCTTCGCGCATGCCGCGCGTCGTCACCGCCGGGGTTCCGACGCGGATGCCTGACGCGGTACCCGGCTTTTCGGGGTCATAGGGGATCGTGTTCTTGTTCACCGTGATGCCGACGGCGTCGAGCGCCTTCTCGGCCTTCTTGCCGGTGAGCCCCAGCGGCCGCACATCCACGAGCATGAGGTGGTTGTCGGTTCCCCCAGAAACGATCCTCAGACCCGCCTTCGCCAGCGACGCGGCCAGGGTCTTCGCGTTCGTCTTGATCTGCTTGGCGTACTCCTTGAACTCGGGCGTCGCCGCCTCCTTGAGCATGACCGCCTTGCCCGCGATCACGTGCATGAGCGGACCGCCCTGGATGTTCGGGAACACCGCGCTGTTGATCGGCTTCTCGAACTCGGCGTCGCTGAAGATCATGCCGCCGCGCGGGCCGCGGAGCGTCTTGTGCGTCGTCGTCGTGACGATCTGCGCGTGTCCCACCGGAGTTGGGTGCTCGCCGGCCGCGACGAGGCCCGCGAAGTGCGCCATGTCGACGATGAGAAGCGCGCCGACCTCGTCGGCGATCTTCCGCAGACGCGGGAAGTCGAAGAACCGCGGATACGCGGTCGCTCCGGCGACGATGACCTTGGGCTTGTTCTCCTTGGCGAGCCGTTCGATCTCCTCGTAGTCGATCAGCTCGTCCTCGCGGCGGACGTGGTACGGGACGACCTTGTAGAGCTTCGCAGAGAAGTTCACGGGCGAGCCGTGCGTGAGATGTCCACCCTGGTCGAGCGCGAGACCGAGCATCGTGTCGCCGGGTTGCATCACCGCCGCATACGCGGCCATGTTCGCCTGCGCGCCGGCGTGCGGCTGCACGTTCACCGCGGCCGCGCCGAAGAGCGCTTTCGCGCGCTCGATCGCGAGTGTCTCGGCAACGTCGACCCACTCGCAGCCGCCGTAATAGCGGCGCCCCGGGTAGCCCTCGGCGTACTTATTCGTCAGCACGCTGCCGACGGCCTCCATCACCGCGGCGCTGGTGTAGTTCTCGGAGGCGATGAGCTCGATCTTCTCGACCTGCCGCCGCCGCTCGCCTTCGATCGCCGCGTAAAGCTCGGGATCTTCGCGCTCCAGATGGCTCATACACCCCTCCGCATGCCCTGCGTCGAATCGGCCGTGACCTTGGTCCCTGCCTCCAGGGCTTCGATCTGCTTCCGCCTGCGCTCGTGCCGCCCACCCTGCACCTTCGCGCCGAGATACTCGTCGACGATGCTCTTCGCGAGCTCGTCGCCGATCACGCGCTCGCCCAGCGTGAGCAGGTTCAGGTCGATGTGCTCCACCGCGTCGCGTGCCGACCATTCGTTGTCCACGACGGCCGCGCGGATCCCAGCGATCTTGTTCGCCGCGACCGCCGGTCCGATGCCCGAGCCGCAGGTGAAGATGCCGCGCTCGACCTCGCCGCGCACGATCGCATCAGCGAGCACGCGAACGATGAGCGGGTAGTCGTCGTCGGGATCCGGCAGCGGACCGTACTGTTTGACCTCGTGGCCCTTCTCCCGCAGGTGCTCGACCAGTGCGGCCTTCAGCGCCTGACCGGCATGGTCTGCCGCGATGCCGATCTTCAAGCGACCTTCATCGACGCGAGCGCGTTGCGGATCTCCTCGGTCGAGATCGCGCCCTCCCGCAGCACTTTCACGTCCTGCGTCGTGCAGTCGACGATCGTCGACGACAGTCCGCCCGTCGTCGGGCCGCCGTCGAGCACGAGCGAGATCCGTCCGTCGAGCTGTGCGATCACCTCCTGGGCTGTGCGCGAATCCGGCTGACCGGAACGGTTCGCGCTCGTCACCGGCAGACCGCCGCCGCTCGCGGAGATGAGACGCCGCGCGAGTGGATGGTCGGGAACGCGGAACGCCAGCGTTCCACGACGCGGCGCGACGAGCACGATCGTGAGCGGACCCGGCCAGAACCGCTCGGCGAGTGCGCGCGCCGCCGGTGTGACCTGCGCACTCGCTTCGAGATTCGACGCATCGGAGAGGAGCACCGGGATCCGTTTCTCCTTCGGCCGGTCTTTCGCGCCATACAGCTTGCGTACGTGATCGTGCCCGGCCGCGAGACCGTACACGGTGTCGGTCGGAAAGGCGACGAGCTCACCACGAAAGAGAGCGGCCGCCGCCTCCTCCACTGCCCCCGGCGAATCCGCCGCGAGGAGGCGCGTTTTCATTGAGAGGATGATAGGTCGATGGCATCGTCGCTCGCCGGTGTGGCGCTGTTCAAAGAGCTGCCCGAGCCAGGCCTCGAGATGCTCGCGGAGCGCGGACGTCCGAAGCATTTCGCTGCCGGCGCGGTGATCATGCGGCAGGGCGAAGCCAGCGACGCGCTGCATGTCATCACGCGCGGCCGTGTCCGCGTGGAGCGCGGCCAGCCTGGCGAGACACCGCTCGTTCTGGCCGAGCTCGGCCCTGGCGACGTCATCGGCGAGATGGGACTTCTCGACAACGCGCTGCGGTCAGCGACTGTCACGGCTCTCGAGGACACCGAAACGCTCGAGATCCACGCGACGGTCATGGCCGTCGTCGTCATGCAGTACCCGCAGATCGCTACCGCGCTGCTGCGGACGCTCAGTCGCCGGCTGCGGAGTGCGGACGAGCTCGCCGACGCGATCGCCCGCCGCCCGCCCCGCTAAAGATCAAGCGTCAGGACATCGGCGATCCGCTCGACGACGAGGTCCGGTGGAGCGCCATTCGCAGCTCCATCCCGATAGCGTCCCTGGCGAACGTGGACCGTCGTGACGCGGTCGCCGAGGCTCGCCTTGGTCTTGGCGAGAAGGCCTGCCCTGTCGTCGATGTGCGCGTAGCGGTCCGCCGGGAACCGACGTTGGACCTCCGCGAGGTGATCCTCCTTGTGCTCGTACACGACGACGTTGCCGCGTACGGCGAGCAGCAGGCCGGCGCGGGCGATCTTCATCGGTTGGTAGACGCGGTCTCCGTCGGAGAGGATCGCGGGCTCGCCGCGTTGCCACAGCTGGGCGATCACATCCAGCGCCCCGGGAAAGAGGTAACGCTCGAACGGGACGTCGAGGACCGCGCGGTCGACGTCGATAAGGCGCCTCGCGTCGGGCAACGCTCGCCGAAAACGCCGCAGCGTCTCCGGGTAGTCGACGACACCGCATTCCTGGCGGACCTCCTCGTATAGCGACCAGAAGCGCGCAGCGCCGTCCGGACCCACGAACTCACCGATCGCGCGCGCCACGTCCGCCTTCGCTCGGTCGTTGTCGAGGAGTGTGTTGTCGACGTCCATGAGGAACACGCTCGCCATCACGTCGGAGCGTACCGTCCCCTCCCCATGGCGGATTCCTAGACTCGCGCGGGTGAGGCCGATCGAAGTCCTCTTCGTCGACAAGGGCGGTGTTCGCGTCTAGGGATCAGATCTCGTGAACACCTGGAAGTTCGGACCGGACTACTACCGCGCGGTGCTGGCCGACAGCGGTGTCGATCCTGAGCGCGCTGCGGTCATCGACGACTCACCGAGCGCCGTGTCATGGGCTCGCGAGTGTGGGATGCGCGGCTTTCTCGTCGAACGCGAGGATGGCGAAGACTTCGACAACGCCGTGACGCGCACGCTCCGCGAGGTGGCCGGCGCTATTTCTTAACCTGTCCGTTGATCGCGTAGCCGCGTATGAGGGTCATGACGTCGAGCTGGTGCTCGAACGCACAGCGTAGATCAGCTGCGATCTCCGAGTAACCCGGCAGATCAAGAGCGTCGTATCGGTCGAGGAGATCGAGGATACGAGCCAGTCCGCGTCGAACTCCCTTACGCGTGAGCATCGTGTAGAAGAGCACGCAGCTGGCCGTGCCCGCGGGGTCGAATCTGACCGCGTCGTAGATCGGAACAGAGCGGGCTGCCATTCCGACGTCCCGTCCACGGTCACCCATCGAAACGACCGCTCCGTGGTCGTTGTAGGCCATCCGGTTTGGTTCATCGAGGGCGACGCCCGCCTCGGCGCAACGAACGTGCCAGCGATCGCCTACAGCACGGAACTCGATGTGAAGGATCACTGCCTTTGGCCGATCACTACGCGCTCCCTCCCGGTGAGGTCATGCCGAACTCGTGTTGATAATCCAGGCGATTCGAGCAGCTGAACGACCGCGGCCACCTGGGGTGGATCGCATTCGAAGAAAGCCGCGCCATTCGGTGCGAGCACGCGCGGCAGATCCGCGACGCAGCGCCGGATCACGTCGAGTCCGTCCGCCCCCGCGACGACGGCGGCGCGTGGCTCGAATGCAAGCGAGCTGCGCTCCCCCACCCATCTGTCGACCGAAGCGTCCGGCAGATACGGGAGGTTCGCGCATACGATGTCCACCCGTTCGCTGATCGGCGCGAGGAGATCGCCGTGACGGAATTCCACGCGGTCCGCAACACCGTTGGCGAGCGCGTTGGCATCCGCGACCGCGAGCGCGTCGCGCGACGAGTCGGTCGCGATCACGCGAACGCGGTCTTCATGCGCGGCGATGGCCACCGCGATCGCACCTGATCCCGTTCCGACGTCCACGACGGTCAGCGCGCGCCCGGCGATGAACTCCCGTGCCGCATCGACGAGCACCTCGGTCTCGGGCCGCGGGATGAGCACACGGGGGTCGACGAGGAAGCGCAGGCCGTAGAACTCTTTGAATCCGCGCAGATATGCGACCGGCTCGCCGCGGCCGCGTCTCTCAACGAGCTCCTCGAAACGCGCGTTCTCCGCCGACCTCAGCTCGCGTTCGGGATGTGCGAATAGCGCTTCCTTCCCGACGCCGAGCACATACGCGAGCAAGACGTCGGCGTCCAGGGCGGCCGTCTCGGGGTCGGGGGCGGACCGTAGGCGCGTCGTCGCCGCCGCGCGCGCCTCACCCCACGTCGGCATGCCCGAAGTATCGTCGCCGGGTGACACGCGCTCCACGATCGTCGAGTTCATCTCCGAACGAATGATCGTCCTGTGAGCGTCCACCACGAGAAGCTCGCAATCGGCACCGATAAGCGCGAGACGACCGTCGACGTGACATCCCGCGTGCGCGCCGCGGTCTCCAGATCAAAGGTGCGCGAAGGTATATGTGTGGTAAATGTCGCGCACACGACCGCGGCGGTCTTCGTGAACGAGAACGCCGATCCGGATGTGCAGCGTGATCTGTTGCATCAGCTCACGAACGTCGTTCCGAAGGACGGCGACTACCGTCATGCCGAAGGAAATGCCGCCGCGCACATCAAAGCCGTGCTCGTTGGTAACGATGTGGCGCTTTCAATACATGAAGGCGAGCTCGTCCTCGGCACATGGCAGGGCATCTACTTCGCCGAGTTCGACGGACCACGTGAGCGGAGCGCGACCGTAACTGTCATCGGCGACTGAGCGTCGTACCATCTCCTGCGCCGTCACCGACGGCTAGGGGAGAGGGCGATCATCACACTCACCGCCGCGCGCGCTCCGGTCATGACTGTTCGAGATGTCGAGCGCGCACTTCGCACCGCGCTCTCACGCGGCGGCGACTGGGCCGAGCTGTTCTGGGAACGGCACGAGACCCTGCAGCTCGTGCTCGACGATAAGCGGATCGAGGACGCGATCACGGGCGTCGACCAGGGAGCCGGCGTCCGCGTCACGAGCGGCGAGCAGACCGTGTACGCGAACGGCAACATGACCGACGTCGACGACGTCATGGCCATCGCAGGTCGCGCGGCGCGCAGCGTAGCGGATGGTTCGGGCCTCCATGAGGCCGCCAGGCTCGTGCCGGACGAGCTGCCGCGACCACATTCGGTCGCGATCGACCCACGGACCGTGCCGGTCGAGCGCAAGGTCGCGCTCCTGCGGCTGGCGAACGACGTCGCACGCGCGCACGACCCGCGGGTTTCGCAGGCAACGGTCTCCTACGCCGAGAGCGTGCAGGAGATCCTGGTCGCGAACAGCGAGGGGGTCCATCGCACCGACACCCGGGTGCGCGTGAACTTCGCGGTGCAGGTCGTCGCGAAGGACGGGGTGGTGCTCGAATCAGGATTTGAAGCGGTCCGCGGCACGCTGGGCTTCGAGCTGCTCACGGAGGATGCCGTTCGCGATGCCGCGGAGAGCGCCGCCAGGCGCGCGGTGCTCAACGTTGGCGCTCAGCCGGCCCCCGCTGGAACGTACACCGTCGTGCTGTCGAGCGAGGCAGGTGGGACCCTGATCCACGAATCGGTCGGCCACGGACTCGAGGCCGACCTGAACCTCAAGGGTCTGTCGGTGTACTCGGGCCGGATCGGCGAGAAGGTCGCAAGCGAGCTCATCACCGTCGTCGACGACGGGCGCGACCCCGGTCGGCGCGGCACGGCGGCGATGGACGATGAGGCCACTCCGACGCAGCGCACCGTCCTCATCGCGAAAGGCATCCTGAAGACCTACCTGTCCGACCGAAAGCACGCCGAGAAGCTCGGCATCCCCCGCAGCGGGAACGCGCGCCGCGAGAACTTCAGGCATCTGCCGATCTGCCGGATGTCGAACACCATGATCGCTTCGGGTGACTCCGACCCCGCTGCGATCGTGCGCTCGGTCAAGGACGGCATTTTCGTGAAGAAGATGGGCGGCGGGCAGGTCGACGTCGTGAGCGGCAACTTCGCGTTCGAGGTGACCGAGTGCTACCGGATCCGCGACGGGAAGCTTGCCGAGCCGCTGCGCGGCGCGACGCTCGTCGGCCAGGGCCCGAAGCTCATGAGCGAGATCGACATGGTCGGTTGGGATCTCGGCTACTCCACCGGGACGTGCGGCAAGGACGGTCAGGGTGCGCCGGTCGCCGACGCGCAGCCAACGCTGCGCATCCCCTCGGTCGTCATCGGGGGCAAGATCCAGTGAGCACGAGGCTGACGAACGACGAGGTCGTCGATCGCGCGCTCGAAGCGCTGCGCGCCGGCCGCGTCGCGACCGCCGAGGTCTTCGTCCGCGACGCGCTGTCCGGTTCGGTCGAGACGAAGGAGGGTGCGCTCGAGGTCGTGACCGCGCGTGGCGAGCGCGGCCTCGGCGTGCGCGTGCTCGACGCGCAGCGCATCGGCTTCGCGCACACCAGCGATCTCGCTCTCGCGGGAATCGAGGCCTGCGTCGATCAGGCACGACGCATGGCCACGATCACCGAGCCCGACGAGGACCTCCGTATCGCTGGGGCGCCGCTCGAAACGGTCGATCTCGACATCTACCAGCCGGGCCTCGAGGAGCGGCCGCTCGCCGACCGCGGGGCGGTCGCGCTCGCGGTCGAACGGGCGGCGCGGTCCGTGGATCCCCGCATCACGCACTTCCGAAAGACGAGCTACAGCGACGCGGAGGTGACGACCGTCATCGCGACGACACGCGGTGTCCGCGCCTCCTACCGAGAGAGCTTCTGCGGCGCGATGACGAGCGCGGTCGCGACGCAGAATGGCGAGAGGCAGATCGGCTATCACGGCGAGGGCGCGCGGCGCATCGCCGAGCTCGACCCGGAGAGCGTCGGCACGCGCGCCGCGCAGCGCGCGATCGAGAAGCTCGGAGCGAAGGCCTTTCCGACGCAGAAGCTCCCGGTGGTGCTCGATCCCTGGATGGCGATGTCGCTCCTGGGTGCGATTTCCCCGCTCTTCTCGGCCGACAACGTCCTCAAAGGCCGCTCGCTGTTCGCGGGGAAGGTCGGCGAGCGCGTCGCGAACGAGCGCGTGACGATCGTCGACGACGCGCGACGCAGGGGCGGGCTCCGCAGCGCTCCCTTCGATGGCGAGGGCGTGGCGACCACGACACGGATCCTCGTCGAGCGTGGCGTGCTACGCGGCTATTTGGTGAATCTGAAGACCGCGGGAAAGCTAGCCAGCCCGCCCACCGGGAACGCGCGGCGCGGCTCGTACGCGTCGCCGAGCCGCATCGGCCCATACAACTTCTACATCGAAGCCGGTGCGGACGACCCAACGGCGCTCGTCCGTGATCCCGGTCGCGCACTCGCGGTGACCTCGCTGCTCAACCTGCACACCATCGATCCGGTCTCGGGCGAGTTTTCGCTCGGAGCGACGGGCACCTACCTCGAGAAGGGCGCGCCGGTGCATCCGGTGCAGGGCATCACGATCGCGGGCAACCTCACGCACCTGCTGTCATCTATAAGCGGGGTCGGCACCGATCTCACATTCGGCGCGAGCGGGATCGGCAGCCCGACGCTGCTCATCGCGGAGCTGTCGGTGGGCGGCACGTGATGTCGTGGCAGTCGCTCCTGCACGACGACCCGGTCCCCTGGCTCCTGGAGAAAGGCGACCCGGCGGTGCGAGCGCTCACGCTGCGGCACCTCCTCGACCGCGGTCCGCGTGACGCCGAGCTGCGCGAGGCGCAGCAGCGCGCGATGTCGAGCCCACCGATCTCGACTCTCCTCCGTCAGCAAAGATCGGACGGGAGCTGGCCCGGACCGAATCTCTACGCGCCGAAATACCAGTCGACCCACTGGTCCAACCTGTTGCTCGTCGAGTACGGCGTCGACCCGGGCGACCCGCGCGTGCGGCGGGCCGCGCGTCGCGTCCTCGACGACCTCGGGTCGCCCGGCCAGGGCGGCATGGCCTGGGTCTTCGGCCGTGACCACGGCGCCTCGTGCATCGTCGGCACGATGGTCCGGTACATCTCGCTCGCGGGTTACGGCACCGACGAGCGGCTCGAGCCGCTCGTCCAGCGGCTCGTGCGCGACTCGAAGAAGTTCGACGCGGCGTGCTGGATCAATGCCGACCAACCCTGCGCCTGGGGTTACGCGCGCCTCATCTGGGGTCTCGCGGCGCTCCCCGAGGACGCTCGAACCCGCGAGGTCGAGCGAACGCTGCGCCGCGGGGTCGAGTTCCTCCTGTCGTACCGGATGACGCGCGGCGCGTATCCGACGGGAACCGAGCCGAGCTACCTGTGGCGCCAGATATCGTTCCCGCTCTTCTACCAGGCGGACATCCTGTTCGTCTTGCGCGCGATCGACGCGGCTGGCGCGATCGACGATCCGCGCGCGCAGATCGCGATCGCGTGGCTCCTGTCGCGCCAGGACTCGCATGGACGTTGGGCCGGTCGATCGCCGTACGTCGATCGCACCGCGTCGAAGGTCAACGCCAGCAAGTGGGCCACACTCCACGCGCTCACCGTCCTGAAGCACGCCTTTCCTGAGAACGGCGCATAGGGCGACACGAATAGCCCCACGCAAACGGATCCTCAAAGACTCCCCAACCCTGCGCTTCGGTGAGGGACGCGACTGCACGCTTCCCGCGTGCGTCGCGGTCGCGACGGGTCTCGAGTACGAGTGGGTGATGGGCGCATCGGGCGCCGCATTCACGACGGCGATCGACGTGGACGCCTGGGACCCGATCGCAGCGGCACCGCTCGACGACGCGACGCTCGAACGCGCGGCGCGCGGGACCGGGATGCGTGCCGACGCGGTCAAACCACCCTTCGACGAGGAGATGAAGGCGCTCGTGGTCGACCGCGTCCTGGAAGCGCTCGAGGCGAAAGTCCCCCCGCTTGCGCGGGGTCTCGTCGGTCCGTCGGAGTACGGTCTGGTCGTGGGCTGCGACGAGGAGACGCCGACGTTCTACGCACGCACGTACTTTGACAAGACCGAGCAGCCTACGAAGCTCGACTGGTCCGCCTTCGAGAAGGACGGACTCGTCGTCTTCCTCGATCGCGCGGGAGCGCCTGACCGCGCGGCGATCGCGCGCGATGCCGTCGAAGCTGCGGTCGCGTCGACCGGGGCGAGCGATCACGCGCTCGAGATCTGGATCGCCGCGCTGCGGGACGACGCGCGCTGGACCGACACGCGCCACGCCGGCGCGGCCGCATTCGGCGATCACGCGATGCGAACGCTCCTCGCCGACAAGCGGACGGCGGCCGCGAGCTTCCTCCGCACCACGCGCGCTCTCTTTCCGGGTTCGCCCGGAGCTGATCTGCTGCGCGCGGCTGAGTCGTACGGCTACGTCGCCGATGCGGCGAAGAAGGTCGGCATTGGGGCGTTCGGCGCCGCCGTCGCGATGCGCTTCCTTGACGCGGGGCATCGGCGGTCATGGGCGAAGCAGCTCGAGGCCGCGCTCGGACACGAGCGCGACGCGCACGATGCGCTGCGTGCGGCGCGAGCGGGCATGAGATGAACGATCTCGCTGCGGCGGCGATCCTCGGCATCGTGCAGGGGCTCACCGAGTTCCTACCGGTGAGCTCGACCGCGCATCTCGTGCTGATCAGCGACGCGCTCGGGCTCGACCCCGCGCGGTTCGGCCTCAGCTTCGATGTCGCGCTGCACCTCGGGACGGCGCTCGCGGTGCTGATCTACTTCGCGCGCACCTGGATCGAGCTCGCGAGCGACGTCGTTCACCTGCGGCTGCGCATGCCGTTCCTTGTCGTGGTCGGCACGCTGCCAGCCGCGCTCGCCGGTGTCGCGTTCCAATCGCAGGTCGAGACCGCACTCCGCGCTCCCGCGTATATCGCGGCATTCCTCATCATCGGATCGCTCATCTTCGTCGCCGCGGAGCGCTTCACCGTCGCGCGCCGGCCGCTCGAGACGATCGGCTTCATCGATGCGCTCGTGATGGGCCTGGCGCAAGCGATCGCCCTGCTCCCCGGCATCAGCCGCTCGGGCATCACGATCTCGGCCGGGCTCTACCAGGCGATCCGCCGTGCCGATGCCACGCGCTTCAGCTTCCTTCTCGCAACACCGGTGATCGTCGGCGCCGGCGCGAAGACGCTGCTCGACGCGCGGAAAGCCGAGGCCCTCTTCGCCGCACCGGACGTGCTGGCCGTCGGGTTCGGCCTGTCCTTCCTCTTCGGACTTCTCGCGGTCGCCTTCATGGTCCGCTTCCTTCGGACGCACTCGCTGATCTGGTTCGTTCCCTACCGACTCATCGTCGCCGCGTTCGCCATCGTTCTCGCGTTCTCGGGGAAATAGGGGGCTGCCCGCGGTCTGATCGCGCCGCCCATCGCCTGACGCGTGCGCGTGGCACTCTATGCCGCGTGGATCTCGGCCTCAGCGGAAAGGTCGCGCTTGTCGCCGCCGCGTCGAAGGGACTCGGACGTGCGATCGCCGAGGAATTCGCGCGCGAGGGGACGAAGGTGGCGATGTGCAGCCGTGAGGAGTCGGCGATCACCTCGGCGGCCGAGGACATCGAGCGGAAGACCGGGAACAGGAACATCCTGCCGATCGCCGCGGACCTCGCCACGCGAGAAGGCTGTGAAGTGTTCGTGCAGAACGCCCTGGGTGCGTTCCATGCGCTCGACATCCTGATCGTGAACGCCGGCGGTCCCCCGCCCGGCCGGTTCGACGATCTCGACGACACCGCCTGGCAGAAGGCCGTCGATCTCACGCTCTTCTCGGCCGTGCGCTTGACGCGGCTCGCGCTCCCACATATGCGCAAGCAGAAGAGCGGCTCGATCGTGTATTCGACTTCGACCTCGGTGCGGCAGCCAACGCAGTACCTCAACCTCATCCTGTCGAACGCGATCCGCGCCTCGGTGCACGGGATGCTCAAGACGCTCTCGGCCGACCTCGCAAAAGACGGCATCCGCGTGAACGCGGTGCAGCCAGGGCGGATCGCGACTGATCGGCTCGTCCAGCTCGACACCGACACGGCGAAGCGGCAGAACACGACGCCCGAGGCGGTGCGCAAGAGCTACGAAGAGTCCGTCATCCCGATGGGCCGCTATGGCGAGCCCGCCGAGTACGCGGCCGCGGTCGTGTTCATCGCGTCGCCGAAGGCGTCGTATATCACCGGCGTTTCGCTCCAGGTGGACGGCGGCATGCTCAAGAGCATGTTCTAGGCATGATGGTCCGCGATCGGCTGCGGCCGGAGGTCTTCCGGCTTCCCATCGAGAAGATCCGCGCGGGCTACAAGAGCGACATCTACTTCGCGCGCACCAAGCTCATCCTCGAACGCGACAAGCGACACGACAACGTCACGATGCAGATCTTCCAGAAGCATCCCGATGCGGTGATCGTCGGCACCGACCAGGTCCTCGCGCTGCTGCATGTCGGCACCGGCCGCTACCGCGAGCGTGAACGTGCCGAGCGCGTCTTCGGACGCTACCTCGACGCCGAGCGCCGTCTCTATACACGCTGGCTCGCCCTGCCGCGGCAGACATGGAAGGACTACGAACCGATCGCCCGCGACGTTTTCGAGATCTCGCACGAGCTCGCCTCGCTGTGGGAGCCGGGCTGGCAGGACCTGAAGGTGCGCTCGCTCTACGACGGCGAGATCGCGCAGCCCGGCGAGCCGGTGATGCACATCGAAGGCGATTACGCCTCTTTCGCGCACCTCGAGACGCTCTACCTTGGCGCGCTGGCCGAGGGAACTCGCGTCGCGACGAACACGCGCGAGGTCGTCGCCGCCGCGAACGGGAAGCCCGTGATCATGTTCGGCGCGCGCCACGAGGGTCACGAGGCGCAGGCCGGCTCCGGCTACGCGGCCTACGTCGGCGGCGCGGTCGCGGTGTCCACCGACGAGCAGGGCGAGTGGTGGGGCTCGCGCGGACTGGGCACGGTGCCGCACGCGCTCATCGCGGTCTATGGCGGCGACACGACGGTCGCGACGCTGAAGTTCGACGAGTACATCAACCGCGCATCTGATCGCGTCGGCCACCTCACGGCTCAGGGAACGCCGGAGGGGCACGTGAACGTCACGGCCCTCGTGGACTTTCGCAACGACGTCGTGAATACCTCGCTCGGCGTCGCGCACGCACTCGGACAGCGCCTCTGGGGCGTTCGTGTCGACACCAGCGAATCGCTGGTGGACCTATCGATCGTTCGCGAGCTGCAGGAGAAGGAAGGCTTCGCCGGCGGCAGCGATGTCCGCGGCGTCACGCCTCGCCTCATCGAGCTGCTCCGCTCGGCGCTCGACGAGGCGGGCTACCGGCACGTGCGCATCGTCGCCTCGGGCGGATTCGACGCTCAGAAGATCCGGGGTTTCGAGGCGCTCGGCGTGCCGGTCGACGTCTACGGGGTGGGTTCGGCTCTCGTGCACGGAAGTGGCTTCGACCACACCGCGGACATCGTCCGTGTGAACGGCAAGGATCTCGCGAAGACCGGTCGGCATTACAACG
>Ga0209157_1001927_pt1 | contig 16859 bp, 15 predicted proteins | sample GraSoiAngelo_135_FD_185892 | JGI IMG/M metagenome (GOLD analysis project Ga0209157, IMG submission 185892) | Grasslands soil microbial communities from the Angelo Coastal Reserve, California, USA - 14_0929_05_40cm (SPAdes) (version 2) | ecosystem: Environmental > Terrestrial > Soil > Grasslands ...
CCTCAGTAATCACCCAAAACCGGCCAATGATAATCACCTGAAAACCGGCCAACGGTAACGACGTTCCGGACATTGATTCCGATGGAGCCCTGTAGGCTCGGTCGGCATGAGCAATGTCTTGAACGAATCCAAGAAACAACAAGTCATCGCACTGGGAAGACTGGGCTGGCCGTTACGGCGCATCGAGCAGGAGACCGGTGTACGTCGAGAAACGGTGGGCGCTTATCTGAAGGCTGCCGGGATCGCGGTCCGGCCGGCCGGTGGATGGGGCCGACGAGGGCCGGCAAAACCGGCCAATGAAGTGATCACCGACCCTGGTGATTCAAAACCGGCCAACGAGGTGATTACCGGCTTTGACGGGGGATTTCTATTACGTCCGGACGTGTCGCCTCAGAATCGGACGAGTTCCGCGAGTACCTGCGAGCCTTACCGTGATGCCATCGAGTTGGGCCTGAGTCGTGGGCGCAATGCCATGGCGATTTTGGCAGGATCTGGTCTCCGGTGGATACGACGGCGGATATCAAACGGTACAGCGATTTGTTGGCAAGCTTCGCGGACATCAACAGCCTGAAGGTTCCGGCATCATCATCACCGCTGCCGGAGAAGAATGCCAGGTCGATTACGGCACCGGTCCCATGGTTCGCGATCCGCAGAGCGGCAAGTATCGACGAACCCGGTTGTTCGTGATGACACTGGGTTACAGCCGCAAATCGGTACGCTTACTGGTCTTTCGTTCGAGTACACGCACCTGGGCCGAACTGCATGAAAAAGCATTCCGTCGATTGGGTGGAAGTCCTCGCATTGTGGTGCTCGACAATCTGCGCGAAGGAGTTCTGAAGCCCGACCTTTACGATCCGATTCTGAATCCCCTGTTCAAGGACGTGCTCGCGCACTACGGCGTGACGGCGATGCCATGCCGGATCAAAGATCCCGATCGCAAGGGGAAGGTGGAAGCCGGTGTTGGCCATGCGCAGAAAACACCGCTCAGAGGACTTCGCTTTGAAAGCCTGGACGAGGCGCAAGCGTATCTCGATCAATGGGAGCTGCGATGGGCGGATACGCGCATCCACGGCACGAGGAAGCGGCAAGTTGCGGCGATGTTTGCGGAGGAAAAGCCGTCGCTGCTTCCGCTGCCGATTGAACCATTCCGTTATTACGAATATGGAGAGCGAACGGTGCACCTGGACGGTTGCATCGAAGTCGAAGCGGCCTACTACAGCCTGCCACCGGGCTGGATCGGGAAGCTGGTGAAAGCGCAATGGGATGGACTTCACGTTCGGATCCTCCATCCGGGAACGCATCAGTTGTTGCGCGAACACGTTCGCCAGCAACGCGGCCTGCATCGTATCCGGATCGAAGACAATCCAAAGAAAACGCCTTTAAGTACAGTACAACTACTGGCGCGCGCTGCACGCGCCGGATTGCACATCGGCACATTGTGTGAAGCGATCCATCGACATCAAGGAGAGCTTGGCGTCCGCCGCATCCTTGGCGTGCTCTCATTAGCAAAGAAGTTTGGCGTGAGCGCAACCGACGACGCCTGCGCCGCTGCACTCGAACTCGGCATCCACGAATACCGATTCGTCCGCCGTTACCTGGAACGTCAACCGCAGCTGACGCTCCGGCAAGTCGATCCTCTCATCCGCGAACTGATCCAGTATCGCGATCTCATCAACCTTAAAACCCAGGAGAATCCGCATGAACGTGATTGAGTTAAAACGCGCCTTAGGGCAACTGCGACTCGGCGGTATCGCTGCCGTACTTGAAACGCGTTTGCATCAGGCTCAGGCTGAACCGATGGCCCCAATCGATTTGATCTCGTCGCTCGTTTCCGATGAGCTGACCCGTCGAAGCGATCGGCTGTTGGAACGTCGCCGAAAGGAAGCCCAGTTTCGCGATCCGCACACTACGCTCGACAACTTCGACTTTAACTTCAATAAGAAGATGAATCGCAGCTTGGTCTTCGATCTGGCGACGGCCGCCTTCATTGCAAAACACGAGGACGCCCTGTTTCTCGGCCCGCCAGGCACTGGCAAAAGTCATCTCGCACAAGCCATCGGTCTGGCCGCCATTCAACAGGGCTATCGCGTCGTCTACCGTGAAACGCACACTCTGCTCAACGATATCGCCGACGCCACGATTGATGGTACGCGCAAAGAACACATGGAACTGCTGTCGACTGTGCCACTGCTCATCATCGATGATCTGGGCATGCGCAAACTCCCGCCCACGGCGGCAGAGGAATTACTCGAGATCGTGATGCGGCGCTACGAACGCGCGAGCACATTACTGACTTCCAACAGACCCGTGGACGACTGGGGCAAGCTGCTAGGCGATACCGCTGCTGTCACGGCAATGCTCGACAGACTTCTCCATCACGGGCACGTTCTCAAGTGCGGTCCGCGGAGTTGGCGAACTAAAACGCAACTACCCGATCCGGAAAACTAAAACCGAAAGACAGGCCTGTGGAAAGTGCCCCAGCTATGGAAATCGATAAGGACGCCTTCGGCAACTTCTTCTTGATGATTCCCACGGCTGGTTGGAAAGCAAAGAACGCTTTCCACACTTACCGACAGGCCCGGCGGCGATCAATCAATCCGGGGAGTCCGGATCGGAAACCAAAACGGGCTTGCCTGATTGCGGATTCTCACAATCATTCACCCAGGGATTCTCATGATCATTCACCCACCCCTGGGTTGACTGTTTGGCAGTTTCTAAACGGTTTTCATTTTTAAAGCAATCCTCTTCGTTATTTTGCCGCGAAGACCCCTGAGTTGGGCAAGGGCTGCTGCATAATCAAGTCCGGCTGGTGAAGCGGAGACGAGCGCTGCTGGAGAGCATCTCGTCAAGGAATAGCCAGCTGGAAACTGATCCGAATGATGAGCAGGGGCGTCGGCGTTTTGGGTCGGCGCCCTGACCATTCGGATAGATTTCCCGATGCCTTTAAAACTCATGAAGAGAAGTTGCCGCGAAGCGGCATCCATTTTGTTCTGCCGACATAGTTCTATTCTTCGAGTTCTCCCCATTGTTCATGCCGTCACCTTGCGGCCGGTTTTCAGTGATGCCGCGGAGGCGGGAGCCATGCGTTTGCGATAGGACTCGCCGTCGATAACAAACTGATGAGCGCGATGACAGAATCGGTCTAAAGCGCTCTGGCCAAGCATCGGTTCATCGAAGACGGTCATCCATTCTTCCACGCCTCGATTCGACGTGAGGATCGTGGAGCTGCGAGTGTGCCGTTCGATCAGCAGATCGTAGAAGTCGGAGGTGGCCTGGCTTGAGAGTTTCCTCAAGGCGAAGTCATCGACGATGAGGAGATCCGGGCTGATGAACGCACGCAACTCGCGATCGAAGGAGTTGTCAGCACGAGAACGGGCCAGAGTCTTCAGCAGAAGGTCGGCTTTCCTGAACAGGACGCGGTAATTGGCGCGGCAGGCGGCGTGACCGAGAGCCTGAGCCAGGAAGCTTTTACCGACGCCGACGGGGCCGCAGAAGATCACGTTCTCGCGGCGTTCAATGAAGTGGAGGCCGAACAGGTCCGTCAGCCGTGCCTTATCGATCTGGATTTTTGCCGACCAATCGAAACGCTCCAGCGTGCATTCTTCCTCGAAGCCGGCAGCCATCAAACGGTTGGTGACGTGTTTCTGATCACGGCGTTCGACTTCGTCAGAGAGGACCAGTTCGAGAAACTGGGCGTAATCGAGTTTTTCATTGCGGGCATAGGCCACGCGATCCGGCAGTATGGCCAACATACCGGATAGTTTCAAACGTCTCAGTACGGTTTTCAGTTCAGGCTGGATCGTCATTGGAACCTCCTGGGGTGTGAACGAAGTGATTGGCCGGGCGTAGAAACTTCAAGTCGAGAGGAGCTTGATGGCCGGTGATGGGTTCGGCCGTGGAATCGTTTTCGAGACCCTGTTGGAGAATCCGCTCCACGCCATAAACATCAAGGAGTTCAAAACGCAATGCGCGCTGACAGGCGGCATTCAGTCGCTCGGCACCATAGCGGTCGGCAAGACCGAGTAACTTCTGAGCCGAACGGAGTCGGCTCCAGGGAAACTCGCCGGATAGCAATTGATCGGTGAAGTCGCCGATGGATGGTCCAAGCTCGCGAGCCTGCTTCGAGTAGAAGTTGGGCCAGCGCATGGCGTATGGAGCTTTTCCGTCGGGGTAATCGGTGTAATCGGTCGAGCGTCCGCCGCGCGGTTTCCGATCATGTGTTTTGATCAACTCGCCGCGGACGTAGATCCGTACCAGTGCGCGATCCGCTCGGACTTGGACCTTCATGCCCACATCCCAACGCGAAGGCACCGAATACAAGGCGCCATCGACTCGAACATGCCGGTCGGGATGAATCTTGCAGTCGGTCCAGTGCGGCGGGTCAAAGCGCCCGCCTTGGAGCGGAATCAGAACAGGCTTCTCTTCGGTCTCGAAGACCTCGATCGGTACTCGACGTGTCGTTCCATGAATGCGGCGCCCGGCCGTATCCCGACACCAGATGAGAGCGCGGCGCTCAACGTCGCTGAGATCGATGAACGTTTCACCCTTGAAGAAGCGCTCCCGCACAAAACGAACGGTGTTTTCCACGATGGGCTTATCTTTCGGGTGCCGCGGTCGTGCCGCGTCGGGCAGAAAGCCACGGTAGTTGGCGTACTCGAGAAAGGTCCGATTGAAACGTGGTGTGCACGGATCCGCCTTGTCCACACATGCTTTCATTCCGTCAATCACCACGCGCCGTGGGCATCCGCCAAAGAACTCGAATGCCTGTTCAAAGCAGTCGATGACGGTGACCAGGTCTTGGAAGAAGACAGGTATGACGCAGCTCAGTCGGCTGTAACCCATCACCATCATGAAGCCGTGAACGACACGTCGACGGCCACTACCCAGTTCCTGTAGTAAGCCGAGCTTCCCGAAATCGACTTCTGCAAACTCACCCGGTGTGCCTTCGATCCGCCGGACTGTGCCGGCGGCCTTGCCGAAATCGCAGTGCTTGCGGGCAAACCGATGCAGCGTGGGATAGGGCACAGCTAATCCCTCGCGTCCGAGCAACTCGTGGACTTTCGTCAAAATTAGTTTGTCTTGCTTCAGCCACACCTCAATCTGCGGCTGCCGCTGAAGCAATGCCTGTTCGATCGGCCCTTGCTCAGCCGCGGCACCCGGCCGACTCAAACGCTCACGTACACTCTGAAGCTTCCCTTCGTCGGGCCAGGCGTCGCCGGGCTTCAGACCAACCTGCTGACCCAAACGGATCAGCCGTCGGACAGTGTTCCGATCCAAACCTGTCGACCGTGCGACGGCTCGGATCCTTTCCCCGGCCAACCATCGCCGGATCACCTGATCGATATCCATCATTCGTACCTCCCGGTATGCCATCCGTGTCCTCCTTCGGCACGGCTTGGCATGGTTATTGGTCAACCCGGGGGTGGGTGAATGATTGTGAGAATGTGGGTGAATGATTCTGAGAATCAGGTGGGTGAATGATCGTGAGAATCTACCGGCTCAGGTGGTCGATAGTTCGTGAGAATTCAGAGGGGGGAGCCCGCCCGAAATGAGGAATGCGTCCTTCCTGATTGCGGGAAGCTCACTCCAAATCAGGAACGAACTGTTCCTCATTGGAGGAAGCTCACTCCAAACCAGGGATGGGCTGTTCCTCCTTAGGGAAAGTGAGACCCAAATGAGGAATGGGCTATGTCCTGATCGGGGGAAGCTCACTCCAAATCAGGAATTCGCTATTCCTCATTGGGGGAGCCAAAATCAAATGAGGAATGAGCTATTCCTCATGCGGCAAAACCTTTTGTTAGGCTTCCGCGCGAAAAACCCCAAACCCGCGAAACAGAGGAACTATGTGGAGGTGGTGTATGAGGTCTGGTTTATGGTTCTGAGCGTCGCTGGATCGGAAAAAATTCGGAGGGACCCCCAAAACGACTAGGCCGACTGATGACCTCACCGTAAGCTCCCCGTATGAAAGAGCTTCTAGTAATGATTGCATTGATCGTCATGAGTGCGCCCGGTGTTTCCGCCCAAAAGAGAAGCCAAGCCGGCAAGGGCAACGGGTTCGCTGTTGCGTTTTTGGACGAGGAGCGCCTGGCCACTCCTGCCGGACGGTCAGCCATGGAGGATTTTGAGTACTTCTTCAAGCTGATTCAGGAAATCGTCAAGCGCGATTTTCCGAACGTTGAATTGAAAGTCTTACGGCGAGGTGAACTGCTTCGTCTGCACGATGGGACGGCGCTTAACGTTCAAAACATGAATCCAGAGATTGGTTACGTATTATCCGCTCCAGGCAAGAAGCGCCGCCTGCTGGCTGGACTACAATCAGATGCGGACTTTGCTTGTGCTGCAGCCGCCTTCTTTCAGCGAACTTCGTCGGCTTGTCCTAAATAGATGATCGCTTTGCAGTGGGTCTTCACATTGCTGCAGTACCTGCATCCTCTCGGACCTTTCGTCGTGAGTGCCGTCTCGAGTGACCGTATGAATTGGATGAAAATGCTGCTGGCGATACTCTTAGGGAATGTCATCTACGTTCTTATTGCTCCGCATCTGCCGAATGCCCTCGCGCACGACATTTTCCAGCTTGATGCGGGATTGCTCTTTGATTTCGGAATCTGCGCTGGGCTTTACTTCTTGATCCGCAAAGTCGCCTAACCCCTGCATTTGTCCGGAAAGTAAACGCGCTACGCGAGTTCGAGTTCGGCGTATTTGGCGATCATTTTCTTCAGACCGTGGGAGATGAAGCTCACGGTGAGTTTCAAATTGTCTCCCGAACCTTCGGTGCGAAGGATCGTGCCATACCCATATTTCGGGTGTTTAACCCGAGTGCCTAATACCCAGGCGCCGGCGGGTTTCTTCCTGGGTTCGGGTTGGACGCTGGGCGCTGGCTTCTTTTCTGCTCCGCCGAGGACTTTCATGACGGCGTCGACCGTATCATAGCTGGTGCCTTCGAATTTCACTGCGGGTTTCCGGCGGCGCTCGCCAACCTCTTCGACGAGTTCTTCGGGAATTTCCGAAAGAAAACGTGAAGGTTCCGAGATCTGCTGATCCATATTGCCGAAATAACGCCTGAAACGCGTTGAAGTGAGATACAACTTGTGTTCGGCGCGCGTCATTCCCACATAGAAGAGGCGGCGCTCTTCTTCAAGCTGCGGAGCTTCCATAATGGAACGGCTGTGCGGAAAGAGGCCGTCTTCGAGTCCGGTGATCATCACCACCGGAAACTCCAGGCCCTTCGCCGTGTGCAGGGTCATTAGAGAAATCGGGGAGCGTTCATCATACGCGTCTTGATCGGAAACCAGTGCCGCATGATCGAGGAACTCACGGAGTTTCTCACCGCGCTCATGGCTTTCTTCTGCCGCCGTAAGTAGTTCGCGGATGTTCTCAATCCGGTTTTCGGATTCTTCTGTTCCTTCCTCCTCGAGCATTTCGATGTATTTCGTTCCGGTAATGATCTTTTCGAGCAGCGCGGAATTGGAAAGCTCCTCCGCAGCTTGAACGAATTCCGCCATCAATACATGAAAGGCTTCAAGCGCGCGGATCGTGCGCATGGGCAGCCGCGCTTGCTCGATAGCGATTTGGATAGCGCCCCAAATGGAAGTGCCGCGTTCGACGGCAAGCTCTTCCAGCATGTCGGTTGTGGTTTTACCGATTCCTCGCGGAGGCATATTGATCACGCGGAGCAGGTGAACCGAATCGTCCGGATTGAGCGACACGGTGAGATAGCTGATCAGGTCCTTGATTTCGGCGCGTTCGTAAAAGCTGAAACCGCCGATGATCCGATACTTCATGTTGTACCGGCGTAGTTTCTCTTCAAGAACACGCGAGAGAAAGTTCGTCCGGTAGAGGACGGCTATGCGCACGCTCGGGTCCGCCTTCTGGTGAAAGAGGATGCGGTCGGCAACGTACATCGCTTCTTCTTCCGCATCGGTCGCTTCCATATAAGTGATCAGATGCCCCGAAGGATTCTGCGTCCATAGCGTCTTGCCCTTCCGCATTTCGTTATGCGCCACCACAGCGCTCGCCGCCGCCAGAATGTTCTTCGTCGATCGGTAATTCTGCTCCAGCTTAATAATTCGAACGCGCGGAAAGTCCTTCTCGAACGACAAGATGTTTTGGATGTCGGCCCCGCGCCAACTGTAGATGGACTGGTCCTCATCGCCGACGACGCAAACGTTATCGTGCACGCGCGTCAGATGACGCACTAGCCGGTATTGCATCTGGTTCGTGTCCTGATACTCATCGACCATGAGGTAGGGAAAGCGCGTGCTGTATTTTTCGGCGGCGGGTGGAAATTTGTCGAACAACTCGACGGCTTTGATCAGGAGATCGTCAAAATCCAGAGCATTCGATTTCTTGAGCCGCTTCTCGTATTCGTTAAAGACATTTGCTGTGTACTCCCACGACGGTTCCCATGAATCATCCAGAAGATTTTGCGGCGTCTTGCCGTGATTCTTGGCGTGGCTGATGCGAGCCAAAATCGTCTTTGGTGTGATGAGGCGCTCGTCAACCTTCAAATCCTTCGATACTGCTTTCACCACCTGAAGCTGGTCGGCTTCGTCGTAAATCGTAAAGTCTCGTGTGTAGTTCAACGCTTCGATTTCGCGGCGGAGCAGGCGAACGCAAAACGAATGAAATGTCGAAATCAGTGGATCACCCGAACGCGCCGCACGAAGAAGATTGCGAACGCGAAACTTCATCTGATCGGCGGCTTTATTGGTGAATGTAACGGCGAGAATCTGCTCCGGCCGTACGTTGCGATTTTCAATCAGGTGCGCCACGCGATACGTGATGACTCGGGTCTTGCCGCTGCCTGCGCCGGCGAGAATCAGCACGGGACCTTCTGTTGCTTCAACGGCTTTGAGTTGTTCGGGATTGAGAAGTTTCGCGAGATCCATACGCTTTATGGAGCCACAAAGAGGCACAAAAGACACAAAAGTTTTTGTGAATTTTGTGCCCCTTGCGGCTATTCCACTGTAACACTCTTCGCGAGATTGCGAGGCTGGTCGATATCGCAGCCGCGGCGCACAGCGCAGTGATAGGCGAGCAACTGAAGCGGTATCACTTCGAGGATCGGAAGCAAATATTCATTCGCAGGCGAAATTGAAATCAGATGGTCTGCGCTCTCGGCCAGATCCGCATCGCCCTCGTTTCCAAGTGCGACGATGATCCCGTCGCGCGATTTCACTTCCTTGATGTTGTTCAGGACTTTCTCATATCGCTGATGCGACTCGGAGGAATCCGGATCGTATGCCGCGAGAAAAACGACCGGCAGGTTTTCGTCGATCAGCGCATTGGGTCCGTGTTTCATTTCTCCCGCGGGATAGCCTTCGGCGTGGATGTAGGAAAGTTCTTTGAGCTTCAGCGCTCCTTCCAGCGCAATGGGGAAATGAATGCCTCGCGCCAGGAACAGGAAGTCATGTTGGCGGAAAAGCCCTTTGGAAATTTCTTCGATTCGTTTGGAATTCTCGAGAATGAGTTCCATCTTGTGCGGCAATTCCGTCAGATCCGTCAAAGCTTTGCGCATCTCCGAATCCGACAGCGTCTTGTGAAGCTTAGCCAGATGCAGCGCGATAAGATATAGACACGCAAGCTGTGTCGTGAAGGCTTTCGTCGATGCAACGCCAATCTCGGGTCCGGCCCGCGTGTATAAAACCGCATCGGCAACCCGAGTAGTCATGGATCCCACGACGTTGGTGATCGTCAGGGTCTTTCCCGCGGCTCGCACCTGCCGCTGAGCGGCAATGGTGTCCAGGGTTTCTCCGGATTGAGTGATGAAAATGAAAAGCGTGTCGGGCAAAACTACAGGGTTGCGATAGCGGTACTCGCTTGCATAATCCACTTCCACCGGCAGCCGGGCCAACGACTCGATCATGTGTTTGCCGGCTAGAGCGGCGTGCCAGCTCGTACCGCAGGCGAGAATCCGAATATGTTTAAATCCCTGCCAGACATCATTCGTAAACGCAACGTCTTCGAGATGAACGGTGTTGGTGTCGAGCGAAAAGCGTCCAAGTATCGTGTTCTCGATCGCTACCGGCTGCTCATAAATTTCCTTGAGCATGAAATGCTTGTAGCCGCCCTTTTCCGCCATGATCGGGTCCCACGCGATGTGCTGGAACTGCGGCTTCCGTCTGTTTCCGGCCGTATCCAGCAAGCGTATGCCGTCACGTGCGACGACAGCCACCTCGTGATCGTCGAGAAACAAGATGGAGCGCGTATAGGGAAGCATCGCCGGCACATCCGAGGCGACGAATCCTTCGCCGTCCACCGCCCCGACGATCAGCGGATTTCCTTCACGGACCGCGACGATCTTCTGTGGGTCGTCGACAGAGACGCACGTAAACGCGTATAAACCCTTCATCTCGGCGAGGGTCTGAACCACAGCATCTTCAAGATTCCCTTGGAAATGCTTTTCGAGGAGATGCGCTATAACCTCGGTGTCGGTTTCGGTGGTGAACTTGTGGCCCTCTTCGATGAGCTTCCGCTTCAAAGCGAGATAATTCTCGATGATCCCGTTATGCGCAACAACGATGCGCCCTCTGCAATCGCGATGGGGATGAGCATTCTCTTCCGTTGGACGTCCGTGGGTGGCCCAGCGCGTATGCCCGAGCCCGAATTGCCCCGTTACGGGCTGATCCCGGAGCAGCTCCTCGAGATTTTTCAGTTTGCCGGAACACCGCCGGATCCGGAGCTGCTGGCCTTCGATGATTGCGATTCCCGCAGAGTCGTACCCGCGGTACTCCAGCGATCGAAGCCCTCCCATGATGACCGGAACAGGATCACGTGGCCCGATGTAGCCGAAAATCCCACACATCTAGGCAGAATAACACGATTGACGTGGAACTGTTGTAGCGGCGTGTCAAGGAATTGAAAGGCGCACGGCCTATTTCTTTTTCCGGTTTTTTACCCAACCCTCTTTGACGGCCTGACGACCGCGGGCGATAGCGAGAGCTTCCGGAGGGACATCATCCGTGATGGACGACCCGGCAGCGATGTACGCATCCCTGCCGATGCGCACCGGCGCGATGAGTTGTGAATCGGTGCCGATAAAGGCACCGTCCTCGATCACTGTAGGATATTTGCTCACACCATCGTAATTGCAGGTAATAACGCCGGCTCCGATGTTCACGTTACAGCCGATAGTGGCATCGCCCAAATAAGCCAAATGCATCGACTTCGTGCCGCTACCGAGCGTGGACTTCTTGATCTCGACGAAATTCCCGACGCGCGCTTTGCCGGCAATCATCGAACCCATGCGCAGATGCGCATAGGGACCGATCGCTACGTCTTCGCCCAGCGCGCTATCAACAACAACGCAGCCCTCGAGCACGGTTGATCGCGGGCCGACCGTTGAATTGGAAATGCGGCTGAACGAGTGGATAGTCACGTCGTCGCCGATAACCGTATCTCCATAGATCTGAACCGACGGATAAAGGACCGAATCGGCGCCAATCCGCACGTCTTCGTCGATGAACGTGCTGCGCGGATCGACGATTGTCACGCCTTCGGCCATCAGCGATTCGCATTTCCGGCGTCGCATCAAGAGATCGATCACCGCCAGTTCCTGCCGCGTATTGATTCCGAGAATCTCCGCAGCCGACCGAACCTTGTACGCGCCGACTCTTTCCCGCTGCGATACCAATATCCCGATCACGTCCGGCAGGTAATACTCGCGTTGTGCATTGTCGTTCCGAATTTTAGTTAGTGACTTGAACAGCGCCGGCGCATCGAAAACATAGATCCCGGAATTGATTTCCCGGATTTTCAAGATTTCCGGAGTCGCGTCGCGCTGTTCGACGATGGCATCCACGTCGCTCTCGTTCCGTCGAACGATTCGGCCGTACCCAGTAGGATCGTCCGCATCGGCTGTAATAACGGACGCGCGATACCCCTCCTTGCGGTGAAAGTCGACGAACGCCTTGAGAGTGTCTGGCGCGATCAAGGGAACGTCGCCCGACAACACCAGCAGGTCACCTGTGTATTCCGCAAATTGATCGCGGGCAGTCATGACGGCGTGTCCGCTTCCAAGCTGCTCGCGCTGATCAACGAACTTCACCTCCGGGATCGATGCTTTCACTTTATCGGACGTATGGCCAACAACAACCCAGATATCCCCTGAAATGGAACGCGCGCTCCGTAAGACGTGCTCGATCAGCATGCGGCCCCCGACACGCTGGAGAACCTTTGCGTATTTCGATTTCATGCGCGTGCTCTTGCCCGCAGCGAGAATCAGAATTCGGAGATTTTCCATAGACTATTCCAGACCTGCGATCTGAAGTACTGCCTGCGCAAGGCGATCCGGGTCGTGGCGGATCACCCCTTCCTCAGCCAGCAAATCCCGTTCCACCAAGTTTAATCCGAGGGCATAGAGGCGGTCGCGATCAATTTCAACAAGACCCGCATGTTCCGCGTCGTACTTTTTCAAGATCTCCGGCGAAGGCTTTCCATTATTGAGGAGGACGTTGGAGAACAGTATTCCGCCGCAGTGCTGGGCCAGCGCTTCGACGTGGTCGGCGGCCGAGTACATCTCGGTCTCGCCGGGCTGCGTCATGATGTTTTGGATATAGATCTTGACGGCGCTTGAAGCCCGGACAGCGCTGATAACTTCGTTGACGAGCATATTGGGGATCAGACTTGTGTAAAGCGAACCCGGTCCTATCGTGATCAAATCGGCAGCATCAATCGCATCCAGCGCATCCGGCAATGGATGGGCATCGGATGGAGCAAGTTGTATGCGCCGGATCCGTTTTTTGGAGGCAGTGATGCGCGTCTCGCCTTCAACCCAGGATCCGTCCTCGAATTCCGCGCGAAGGCCGACGTTGGAAGTGGTCGATGGATAAATAATACCTTTAATAGCAAGAACTTCGGATGTGAGCCGCACGGCTTCTGCAAAATCGCCCGTGATGCCTGCCATCGCCGTCAAAAACAAGTTTCCGAAACTGTGATCGTGCAGCCCACCTTCGCTACTGAACCGGAATCGAAACAGCCGCGACATGAGATGCTCGTCTTCCGAGAGAGCGATCATGCAATTTCGAATGTCGCCGGGCGGCAGAACGTTTAGCTCTTCGCGCAGACGGCCGGAACTGCCGCCGTCGTCGGTGACTGTTACGATGACCGATATATCCCCTCGGAATTTTTTTAATCCGCGCAGAAGAGTGGAGAGGCCGGTGCCGCCACCGATTGAAACGATCTTAGGCTGCGGGTCTTCTTTTTTTCCAACGCTCACTACTTTTCCGTAGCAGCGACCAATTGTTTGAAATCCGGATCTTGCTGTAGCGATTCGAAATCGCTATCTCGCGCCGCAAGAAAACGATTTTCCGGCCGAAAATGAATGGCTTGTTTCAAGTGCTGAAAGGCGTTTTCGCGATCGCCTTGAATCGCCCTTGCCGCCGCCAGAGCGTAGAGCACGTGGTCGGCTTTGGGGTTGAGCCTGAGCGCATGCTCCAAATGCTGGATCGCCGATGCCATCTCGCGCCGATTCAGTTCGGCGATGCCGACATTATAGTGATCGTCAGCAGACCGGAGCACTGTCCTTTCGCTTTCGTGAAGCTTCTTTTCACAAGCGTGCATAAGGACCTTCGCCCGTTCCTGAATCTCCGGCTCTTCGGAATGCTCCGCAATCAGCTCTTCGAAAGAACGGATAGCTCTTCCAAAGTCTTCCGCGTGCATCAACTTAAGGGCGGCCTCGTATGCTTGGACGGCGTTGGCGAAACGCTTTGACCGGGGTCGCGGAGGAGCAGTCGAACGAGGCCCAGCGATCGCTGATGCCACCGAAGTTCTGTCCGATTCCACTTTTGCCGTCCGCTTTGGAACCCGGGCTTTCGGCGACTTGCCGCCGGAACGGGATCCGTTCCGGGAAGCAAACCTCTCCGCTTTTGCCTTCAGTCCAATAGACTTACGCGCGGCAGCAGATCTTTTCGCGGCTTTCTTCACCGCTTTGGGCTTCGCTTTCGCCTTCATTGCCATGCGCCGTCCGGAACTGTAAGTGGATCACGCTGAAAAGTCAAGGTGGCCACTCTCCCTATGAAGAGGCCGGTGGGAACCGCCGATTGAGGGTCGCGCGAAGCGCGAGCCCGATAGGGCGAAGCCTCAAAAGAAGTCTAATCAAATTTTGAGATCCTCACCTGGCCCCCAAGGGAGGGGGCTACTGCAGAGCGGTACGCGAGTTGCTACTCCTTCGTCGGCCACCGTCGCTTCCCGATGCCGACCGCGGCGGGAAGGCCCTGGAGAGGTGAAGCTGCGTTAGGAATTTCAGCAACCCGGTCGGTTCTTTCAGGAACCGGAGAAGTCTTCAGATTCGTATGAATCCGGATCTCCTTAGGCGCTTTGATTCCAAACCGAACCCGATTCCGACTCAAGTCCAAAATCGTAATTTCGATGTTGCCGTTGATGAGGAGCTTTTGCAGTCTGTTACGAGTAATGATTAACATTCACGCTTACCCCTCTACTAAGTGCTGTTCTCGCAACAGGAAAATACAAAAGGTACAAAAAAAATTCACGGCCTTCACCTTTGTTCATATTTTTGGCACAATAGGCGGGCCTTTGACATGATGAAGCATCTCCTGTTGCTTACTTCTTTGATTCTTTTGTTGTTTGGGCCTATTCGGGCACAAGAAGCCCACATACCAGGCACCCCAAATCCTGACTTTCGGCCAGCCGTCGTACTGGCGGCATCCGGAACCAACTACCTCAATCGGCTTGCCCTGCGAGGATTTAGTCTCGACTCACAAGGTGTGTTGATCGAGTCCTTGGACGGGCGAACGGTATATGCCGATCTAAACAGCAGTGTCGGATTCAATCCGGCGTCGGTTATCAAGGTCGCTACGTCGTTCGCTGCCCTGTCAAAATTCGGACCCGAATACCACTTCGAAACAGGTTTCTATGCGGACGGCGAGCTCAATAAAAAAACACGAACGCTGGACGGCGATCTGATCTTCGCCTCGACGGGAGATCCGGTGCTGACCACGATCGATGTGGCGCGTCTCGTCCGCGACGTGGTCCGCAGCGGAATCGCGCATGTTACGGGAAACCTGGTCGTTACAGGTCCATTCAGTTATGGGATGTTCTACACAACGGATCGCTCGACGAAGGCGCTGGCGCAAATGCTGCGCCGTACGGGCGTGCGGTTTGAAGACGTAGTGCACGGCGGGACCGTTCGGGGAACGAGCATTGCGAGCCATGTCTCAGAGAGCTTGCGCGACATTCTCTTTTACCAAAATGCCCACAGCACCAACTCGATCGCAGACCGCCTCGGAGAGGCATTAGGCGGTCCCAGAGCGGTGGAGGAGTTTCTTGTCAAAGATGTCGGAATTCCCCAGAGTGACGTCTACATCAGTCACACTTCCGGGCTCGACTTAAATCGGATTACGCCGCGGGCCACCGTCCAACTGTTTCGTGAACTCGTGCTCTGGCTGAACTTGAGTAACCTGCAACCTCAGGACCTGCTTCCGGTCGCCGGCAGTGATGCCGGCACGCTTCGGAGGCGATTTGTTGGAGAAGAGTTCCGAGGCGCAGTCATCGGCAAAACCGGAACCCTTCCTGGTACCGACGGAGGTGTGAGCACACTGGCCGGTATCGCGTACACACGCAACCGTGGTCCCGTTCTTTTTGCGATCTTCAACACGATGGGATCGGTCGCGACCTACCGCAAACTTCAGGATGACTTTTTGAAAGGCTTTATTCTCGAAAGCGGCGGCATTCCTGAAACCAATGCGTCATTGCACAGGCTGAATAATTAGTCAAAAATCGAATAAGAGGCCGCCGGCGTGACGCTCCTGGATCGAGCTATTGCTCGTACTCTACCAGCAGTCCCGAGAGGAATTGTTCGAAGAGTCGCCAATAGGTATATCGCAGGAGAAACCGTCGACGACGCGCTGCGGATCGTTGCCGGTCTCAACGAACGCGGATTCCGCGCCACACTCGACATCCTTGGCGAACATATCCACAACCTCGATCAGGCACGCCGCGCCGCCGCCGGATACGTCGGAGTGCTCGACGCCATCGATAGCCGGAAGCTCGATAGCAATATTTCCATAAAACTGACGCAGCTCGGATTGAAAGTCGATCTTGCGGCGTGTTTTGATCTGACGAAGCGGCTCGTCGAGCATGCAGGCGAGCTGAAGAATTTCGTCCGGATCGATATGGAGGATTCCTCCTGCACAACCGATACTTTGCAGATTTATCGTCAACTCCGCAAGGACCATTCCAATGTGGGTGTCGTCGTTCAGGCTTACCTCAGGAGAACTGCCAACGATATCTGCGCGCTCGAGCAATTGCGTCCAAATTACCGGCTCTGCAAAGGCGTCTATGTCGAGCCGCGGGAGATCTCTTATCATGACATGCGGGTGATCAATCGCAATTACGCTTACCTTCTCGAGAAAATGCTGCGGAACGGCTCCTATGTTGGCATCGCCACGCATGATGAGCTGATGGTGTGGGAGGCATTCCGAATCATTCGCGATTTGAAAATTCCACCCACGGCTTATGAGTTCCAAATGCTGCTTGGTGTCGATGAGCAACTCCGGGATATCATCCGAGCGGCGGGACATCCTCTGCGCGTGTATATTCCATTCGGGCGGGACTGGTACGCCTATTCCGTACGCCGCTTGAGGGAAAATCCCCGGCTGGCAGGGTACGTCTTCAAAGCGATGTTCAAGTGAGGATAGTTCTACTAGGAACCAGCTCGGCGGTGCCCACGCTGACCCGAGGTCTGTCGGCGACGGCACTCGTCCGGGAAGGCGATGTCTTCCTGTTCGACTGCGGCGAGGGCACCCAATTGCAACTTATGCGATCGAGCGTGAAGCGGAGCCGCATTCACTCGATCTTCATCGGACATCTTCATGGCGATCACCTGTACGGCATCGCGGGGT
>Ga0209157_1001930_pt1 | contig 16840 bp, 25 predicted proteins | sample GraSoiAngelo_135_FD_185892 | JGI IMG/M metagenome (GOLD analysis project Ga0209157, IMG submission 185892) | Grasslands soil microbial communities from the Angelo Coastal Reserve, California, USA - 14_0929_05_40cm (SPAdes) (version 2) | ecosystem: Environmental > Terrestrial > Soil > Grasslands ...
CAGTGGTTCCGTCGCTTTCTTTATGTCCTTTGAGCGGAACGCGTTCCTGTCTTGGGTTTTTCAGGCAGCCACAAGACGCGGATTTCTCCTGCTTCTTCCAATCGTTTGAATTCCGGATCGCCCGTGACTATTCGCGCATCGTAGATCTGGCCTAGAGCCGCTACGAACGCATCGGCAAGCGATAGCGGAAACTTTGCTTTAATGTGGGCCGCTTTCAACGACTCTACTTTGCCCGCAGGCTCGATTCTTACCGCGAGACGACTTAGACCTTCAATCGTAGCTTTCGCATGCACTTCTCGATCCTCCGACAGACTATTCCGGTATGTGATGTAGTAAACCTCCGCAAGACTGATCCAGGAAACATACAGCAAGATTTCTCCACTCCCGGCAACCCTGAGCAGTCGCTCGACTTCATCCGCACCCGGTTCCGATGCTAGAAAAGCTTGCAGGGCAAAGGTATCGAGGACGTAGTTATCGTCTTTGTTTTTTTGAGGACTTGCTGGCATGGTCGCGAACAAAGCGGCGCATCAATCGCTCTTCTCTCTGCCGTTCCTCGTTTCGAAATTCGTGGATCACTTCCGAAACGGGCCGCGCGAGCTTTACTGACCCTCGTAATGCTTTGATGGGATCTTTTGGGGCCGGAAGCACCGCAATGTGGCCCCCGACTTCGGTGACCATCACTTCACCATCGGTTGCGATGCCATATTTATCTCGAAGCTCTTTGGGAATCACAACCTGACCTTTTTCGCTAATAGACATTATCGGCATGTCATACTCCATCGGTAGAAGTATAACTGAATCCGTGCGAGTAAAACCAACCCAGTGTGTTCGCGATCTGGCGCAACGAATCCCGACGGTTTGAGGGACGAGAGCAAGAATAAGAGGCCTCTTCTCGAGGACAGGGAAGTCGGGATGCGGAGGAATGTCTTTTAACTTCCACGATTGAGACTTCCGGGGAGTTGCTGATCTGAACTCCCTAGAAGTCGTCCGCGGGACCAGACATCCACTCGTCGCCATTGATGTTTGTAAGCTCGTCTTTCAAAGGCGGCGACCACTATTACTTCCCAGGAAAGTCCTGAATCGCTCTGCCGTCAGTCTAACGAGGTGTTGGCCAGTACCAGGCCGGAAGGTTCAGTTCTGCCAATTCTGCAATCTTTGTTTCTCCAAAACTCTTTTCCAGCGTGATCGAGTTGCACGGGTATTCGCGCAACGCTGCAATAGTTGTGCCGCATGCGTCACAACAATGATCTGGGACCTTTCTGCTGCTTGTGCAATCAGTCGCGCGAGAGGAGGCAGCAGGTCTGGATGCAGACTGGTTTCGGGCTCATTCAAGACCATCAAAGCCGGCGGCCGTGGTGTCAGAAGCGCAGCGATCCAGAGCAGATATCGCAACGTTCCGTCGGAAAGCTCCGCGGCTTCCAGCGGCCTGAGCAGCCCGTGCTGTTTCATTGACAACGTGAATCGTCCGACAGCATTCGTAATCGATAGCTCACTTTGAGGAAACGCATCGGCAACTGCGGCAGCAAGTTTGTCGACATCGCCGATTTCCCGGATGGTCTCTATGGCTGCTGCGAGGTCAGCGCCCTCGTTATCGAGAATTGGTGTCCTCGTAGCGATCTGCGCCGAACGCGCAGGGGCATCGACATCGGTTCGGAAGTGGTCGTAGAAGCGCCAGGCCCGGATGGATTCTCGGAGAACGAGTGTTTCCGGCGCGTTTCGAGGATCGGCGACGTGCGTCATCATGCTGTCAAACACTCACGCTTAATTTCGGGATCAAGCGCGAACGCGGACGTCGAGGGTTTCGGCAACCCCAAATCAATTAAATATCCAAGGTCGCCGCTTGCGAATCCGAGACGCAGATTCACGGCATTTTGTCGCCGCGTCCCTTCGACGGCGTGCTCTCCGCGGCGTACCGATCGGGCAACGGATTCGGGACCGCCCACAGCGTCGACTGTAAGCCTCCTTCTCTGGCTAGCGACGACACGACTCGACCCTGCGCGGTATCGGCAAGGAGCCGCAGAGCCCGATAAAAGCTCGATTTTCCGCTGCCGTTCGCGCCGGTAAGCACATTGAGGTTTTGCAACGGAATCACGATATGGCGCAACGAGCGGTAATTGGCAATCGCTACCGCCTTCAGCATTCCGAAACATTGTATTGCTACAACCCCGACAACATCACCTGCAATTGTCCCAGAAGTCCGTGCGGAAGTTGTGTTCTTGGACCAGAACCGGACTTCTGGGTCTTTGAGCCTTTTCAAGTTTTTCCGTTGGCTTGCGCAGCGTCCGGGCCATCCCGGATAATTGGAGGGGAGGGACAAAGCTTATGATCTTTGGTGCGCATGTGATCGTGTACAGCAGAAATGCGACGGCTGACCGCGCCTTCTTGCGGGACATTCTCGGATTTGCGTCCGTGGACGCTGGCCACGGATGGCTGATCTTCACGCTGCCTCCGGCAGAAGTAGCAGTCCATCCCGCCGAAGACAATGACCGGCACGAACTCTATTTCATGTGTGACGATCTAAACGCCGAGATATCGACACTCGGAGAGAAGGGCGTACGGTGTTCGGAGGTGCAGGAGGCCAGGTGGGGTTTGGTCACTAAAATCCGGCTTCCCGGCGGAAGCGACGTCGGTCTCTACCAGCCAAAACATCCATCTGCATTGGTCCGCACTACAAAACTAACCGCTACCAATTGATTCAATTGTTTAAATTGATGCTCAGTTAACGACGTCGTGTTTACCGATCTCTGATCTCAAATCCCCATAGGTCGGGTTGTAAGGATAAGCTTTTCAAACGCCATGCCGCACGTATCCGGCGGCCATTTGCGGGGTTTTGCGGACTGTGGCGACCTCACATAATGCGTTTTATGTTTACTCGGGGCGAGAGCTCCCCAGGTCTGCCGCAGCTTTTCCGGAGGCGGGTGAAAATAAGCGCGGTGGGGGGCGTGATGCAGCAGGAGGGGGATACACCTAAACTCATACGTTCTTCAGCAAATCAGAATACCGTTCCCGGGGCATCCCTGCGGTGCGCAGCAGGTTCTTGATGATGAACACGGGAACAGCGGAATACATGGGAATGCCGACGGGGCGCTTGATGTCAGGCTTGGTGTAGATGAGGTGGTCGCCGCGTTGGCGATCGAAGGTGAAGCAGTCTTGCTCGAATACTTTGACGAGGGACTGGTAGGAAACGGGCTTGATGGCCGGCATCGAATCAGAGGCGCATCGTTACCCGATCGACGCCCACGAACTCCGGCGCCTTCCATTCATTCCCGATGTGCTATAGCCGGCCTAACTTCGAAGCCTGGGCATTGATCCGGAAATGGTATTTTCGCCACGGGCTCGCCTATTACCATTTTCGAAGAGTCCAATCGTGGACGAACTGATCCAGAGGGTAGACGCCACGCGCCGACGTTAGTGTTGGATGGACGCCAAAAAACTAAGATAGCCCATGGATGTCACAGAGCCGATGACGAGTAGATCCACGTCTACAGTTTACCTGCGGATGATCTGCCCATTCGGGCCGATGATACGCTTACCGGGCGGCACCGTCTGCTGAATGCGGTCGGGTCGTGCAGACTCATCCCACTTCTCCAATTCCTTACCATGAGGTGTGACGAAGCGCAGCACAGCGCTCGGATTCAGGCGGCGGATGAAGATGAACTGGAATCCCTTGGCTGTCGGCTCGACGGTGATGGTGTAGGTGTTGGCGTCTCGTGTGACTTGAATGACGCGGTGCAGTAGCGCCCACACCTCGATCCATTCGTATCCCCTGCGGGGCGGCGAGTAGCATTTAGCGAATGTCCCTATGGCGGTCCAGAGTCCCGACTCATTCATCAGGTGGTAAGGGATGCTGGCACTCTCAGGTTCAAGGGCGATGAAGTTGTGAGTCCAGGCATACGCAGTACCGGCTTCGTCTTTATACCGTGCGTCATTCCAAATCTTGGCCTGCACTTCCGGCGTGGGCCGGGTCCAAGTCGTGGACTCGGCGCACACCTCGAATGGGATGGACTCCGCCGCGAGCGGCTTCGCAAGCAGGAGAGCGCACACCAGCATTACGTATGCGCGGATAGTCATACAACCACGATACTCCTGGTCGGATGCAGACATCCACAAGGACGAGCTAACGCTGGTGCGTCATGATCCGTTCAACCTCGTCCGATGTGAGTCCTCCTGGGTGATTTCGTCGGCGAGGTGCCGTCATCTCACTCGTCCAAAGGATTGATGCACAGCGGCTTCCGCTTGTGATGACTCGTTTCATACGCAAAGGCGGGTATTGTAGTTCATACGGCAAAAGCCATGATTGCAATGCTTCGCTTCGAAGGATAAGCTTTTCAAACGCGTCGGGCCCACCGTCCGGTCTTGCCGGAGGGATTCCAACGCATCCGTTACTATGGCTTTCTCAGCAATTGTCACCGCGAAGAAAAACTGAAGCTCTGCCGTCAATTGTTGGGAATGTCACCGCTCGTCGCTCCAATTGCACCCCGGGATCAGCTGGGCGACGGCAATTACGCTGCACTGTATGAAAAACTGACCGGATCCTCTTGGCAGCAGCGTCCAGCCTGTCGCCAAGGCCGCATGATCGCCGTTGAAGTTCTCGCTCCTGCGCGCCCCGCATTCATCGATACCTCGTAGTCTCTATGGTTCGAATTCGACCACAACCCGCAACCCCTTTTTGGAGCCACGGCGCAAGTGTGCCTCGATTCGCTGCAACTGCGCCTTTCGCCAAACGAAAACTCCCGATTCTCGCCCGCTGGCTTCCACTCGCGGGTTTTGCGATGCCCACAAATTTGCCCAACGATCTCGCCTCAGTGATCCGCCGCACCCAAAACAGTTCAACAGTTCATCCCGCCGCTCGTCTTTAAAAATGCTCCCCGTTGTCAACCTGCCGGAGGATACAGGCCGGGCGCGCGAACAACTCACGGTGTGGGCGGGCCGTTTCAGTTGATGATGTACTCTATCTTTGGCAACCCGCTAAAGCAAGGCTTGCTATGAAGACGATGCGGTGTGGCTTCGTGTCAGCGCGCGACACCCGACTGATAGAACACCGCCTGAACTTACGACCTTACGGTCAACTCTTGAATGATTCACATTTGGATCTCGCGTATGGAGACATATGGACTGAATTGCTTTTATTACGAGGCAAAGATGACACAGGCAGATTTGCAGTTTTGGGAAGCCGATCGAAGCCGCACGACTTGCCCCGCAGACATCGCGACGACGTTACGCGTCGCCAGCGGTAGACTCGCGGTCTTAACTGCCGCGATGAGTGCATTCCGCTGTTGTACTTCGACCGTCGCCGCCACGCTGCGCTGGCGACTGGCCGTGGCGGTGTCACATTTCTCCTTGCCAGAGCCGCTTTGGACCCTGGCGGCTCCGTCTGCAACGCCGCGCGCCGGCAATTATGTACAGGGCGTTTCTGGTGTAGCGCTGTTTCTTTGGATCGATTCTTCTTCGCAAATTTCGAATCTGCCAAGATTCCACTTATAGTAAATGGCAAGCTTTCTATCTAGATCAGATTCAGGGGATCCAGCAACACCTTACCGATTCTCTGATTCAGAGCAAACACGCTACGTGGTTCTCGGTTACCGGGCCGACGCTGGTACCCGATCATAAGCCGCGGGCCGACGGCCTGTGGAAGTGCCGCAGGGAAATCAGAATCGGTCGCCTTCGGCAGCTTTTTATTGACGATTTCCACAAGCTGCTTGGAAAGCACAAAACGCTTCCACACTTACCACGAGGCCCGACTACTAAATCGAATCTATGGAATCGGCGGGAAACAAAACCCGCTTGCTTGATCGGTAACGAAGGAGTACAAAACCTTGTGCCGACCGTCGTTTTATATGGCCGGTTTTGAGGTGGCCACATATGGCCGGTTTTGGGGGGCCATCCAGGTCTTTCTAACCTTTGACAAGGACAACACAGGTCGCTTTGTATGGCCGGTTCACCGGGCTTGACAGAACGAACACACCTAGTAAAGTGAACGTCAGACAGTTCCTTTCAAATTTGTTTGAGAACGGAAGGGAAATGATGAACAAGGAAACAGAACAGAAACGAACAATTACCCTCGAATTGAGCGAGACCATTTGTGCGTTATTGGAAGTTCTTGGTGAGGCGAAACATGTCATTATGGAACTCATCGACCACGCACAGCAGGGCGTCTACCGGCCAGGGGCCTGGGAACGTGATTGGCTCTGCCAGGCTTTTGGGGAAGAATGGTTGGAACGCTTAGAGCCAGGCGATCCGTACGGCCGGCCTGAAAAGGCCAAAACCCCAAAGGGGCTTGAATACTTCTACTGCACTGATTGCGAGCGTACTCACGATGCACAGCGCGAGACAATTCCTCAAGCCTGTATCGACAGAAACGAGGAACGGCAGGCATCATGGTCGATTCGAAGAGTGGTTAGAGGCACATTGCGAAACGTTGGGTATGCGAATGGCGCGCTACTACTACATGCAAATGGCTCTGCGTTGGGAAACCCTGGGTATTCCGCAAAAGAAGGCGGTTGAAGGGCTGAAATCCTTTCGTCAGATTAGAGACGCACTGCTCGATAAACTTACGCGCCATCTTCCGTCTGGCCGCACAAGATCGCCTACTCGCCTCCAATCCGGCCGGGATGCTTTTTACTCCGCGCACCCGTGCCCCTCCATCCCGACGGGTTCTGATGCCCGATCAGGTGCAACAGATCCTTCAAGTTCTTCCTCTCCGCGAGCAGTTGATTGTTCGCTTGGCTCTGTTTTCGGGGATGCGCCCGGGTGAGATCTTCGCTCTCCAGTGGCAGCATATCGCTGGCGATCACGTCGAGGTCGTGCATCGGATTTACCGCGGAAAGCTCGATCGGCCCAAGAGCGAACGCTCGAAACGAACCGTCGCCTTGTCCTCGACACCCCAGAGTCTCATCACCCAATGGCGGCAACAGAGTCCATCCTGCGATCCCGACGCGTGGGTGTTCCCTTCGGCGAAGTTAACCACACCCCTCGGGCGCGACAATGCCTGGCGGGGGCTGATTGCGCCGCGGCTGAAAACCATCCAACTGGAATGGGCGACCCTTCAGATCATGCGACGCACGCACGCCAGTCTATTGCGACAGGCCGGTATCGATCCGAAGCTGGTCGCCGATCAACTCGGCCACGGATTGGATGTGAATCTGGACGTTTATACCGTCGCCGCCCTCGACAAACGCCAAGACGCAGTGGAGGTGTTGGAGTCCGCACTGGCCACTGCGGTTCGGATCGAAAGTCCGTGAGTGCTTTATTTTTGTTGGAAGCCTTCACTACGTCCATCTTCCCAAGCTGGCAGTAGGGAATTGGATCGGCGTGTTTCGCTTTAAGGATAAGCTTTTCAAACGCAATGCCGCACGTATCCGGCGGCCATTTGCGGGGTTTTGCGGACTGTGGCGACGTCACAGAATGCGTTTTATGTTTACTCGGGGCGAGAGCTGCCCAGGTCTGCCGCAGCTTTTCCGGAGGCGGGTGAAAATAAGCGCGGTGGGGGGCGTGATGCAGCAGGAGGGGGATACACCTATCCTGAGCTTCAATTGGCCGTGGTCATTCGAAGGCGAAGGGAAGTTGCTGGAAGACGGCCGCCGCCGCCGGAGGCGGGCGTGACGGAATTCCGAGGTGATCCAGAATCCGACCCGTGATTTCCGGGGCGCGGATGGTTGCCAAGATGGTAAGCCGGCCTCCGCAATGAATACAAGCCAAGACGTCTGCGGCGAAGGAACAGTTTTCATACTGCATCTCCCGCAGTGGAACTGACGCTGGTTATTTTATCGTTTGAAAGACTGGTTACCGGATCGGGCAGCCAGTATAGCCATTGGCCGTGGTCATTGCAGAGGAGCGCCTTGATCTGTCCCTGAAGGCGGCGCTTGTTGATAGTGCCACGGTCGATCCCAAGTCGGGCCGAGACTTGTTTGACAGTCAGCCATCCCTCCTCGAGCAAACGTTCTTTGAGGCTCTTGATCTTCGCCGAATAGCGGACCCACTTGACGCTTACGGTGTCGAAGGCATCGCCAGCGCCGGTGCGCATCCCGCGCTCGTTGAGGATATGGGCAACCTTGGCATCGGAATACTCATCCAGCAGACGGTCGATATTGTGGAGGACGCCCAACGCACGCCGGGCAAAGTCAATCCAGACATTACGTAGGGCAATATCGCGGAGAACATTTGTAGCAACCAGTGGTCCACCCGTCAGGTCCGGCCTCCCCGCAACTACACGCGCAAATTGAAATTGGACCAGATGCAACAGTACGGGGACACTGTTCCCGACGCGGCGGAGGCATGTGTTCCACGGTCAAATAATCCGAAGTGTTATGAAGAGGACCATCTGATTTGGCTACAAGCGGGTGGACATCCTACCGACCCTGAGAACCTTTGGCCGCAGCCGTACAACAGCGAGATCAACGGCCAGATCGTTGGTGCGAGGCAAAAAGATCTCGTCGAAAGCTTCATTCATGACGAGATCTGCTTTGCCATTCCTGACAGCCGCAAGAACTCGAAAATCTATCATCCACACAGCGGCTTAACGTTGAAGCGAGGACAGGAGATTCTCGCCAAAGATTGGTTTACGTGTTACCTGAGCATGGTTCGGAGAGAAGATTGCAAATGAACGGAAGCAAATAGGAGGCAACATGTCAGACGATAAAACCAAACGAGGCCGTCAGGACAGAAGAAAGATCAATGTTCATGAGGAGTATGAACTCGGTTACTGGAGCAAGAAGTTCCGCGTCACGCCCGACGAACTGCGGGATGCCGTAAAAAGAGTTGGCGCTTCCCTGGAAGCCGTTGAACGCGAACTCCAGCGCTCAACATAACATCCGGTTCTATTACCGCTGCTTTGATCGAATCCTGCTGAATGGAGCCATTCAACCATTCCAACAAGAACAGCGCGTCGTCGGCTTCTTCACGGAATATCCCAATCTGTATCCGGTCAGCCGCCGCAGAAAAGTTTCGACTCCAAGATTAGCAGATCGGCGGGAACTTTAATCCAACGCTCGGCTTCATGCACAGCATCGCGCCGGTTCTGCGAACTAAGGTTTCGGATTTGCTGAATGGCGCGCCCGCTTTCCTACCTCGGCAAAGACACACTCGACGATCTCGTCCTTCCAGCCCGTCCATCAAGGAAGGACCTGAGGCGTCCCGCTGCCGTTCCATCCTGCGGGTCACAATTTCATTTTGGAGTCCACCCGATGAGTACGCAGGATATTCGGCCGGTCGTCGCGCAAGGCCACCACCCCGCAGTCAAGTGGCTTTTTAAATTGCAAGGTTTCGCCTCCGCGGGCGCTCAGAAAAAAGGCTGGGACTACTTCTTCAGCGGAGCCGTCCATTTGACGTTGGCAACACCCGATCGCGTGAAAGGTCTAATCGCCGGATCGCCCCAATCCAAGGTCGATATCTTTGTAGAAGGACATGATGTGCTGGTGGATTGCACATGTCCATACTTCAATGGCTTCGGACTCTGCAAGCACCTTTGGGCTGTACTCGCGGCCGCGGAGAAAGAAGGAACCCTGTCCCGAATTGGTGAACTGGACAAGCCGAAGTGCTCGTCAGCTTTCGAATATAGGGACATTCGTGGCCAGACGAAGGCAGCGGCCAAGACGAACATTTGGAAACAGCATCTCGAAGCGCTGCGAGTCCTAACCTCGGTACAAAAGGATACGACCGCCGGGAAGAAGCGGCGGATTGTATACGTCGTTGATCGGGAGGAGTGCCTCTCGTCCTGCGGTTTGATTGTCAGGGCCGCTGCATGCCAGCTCAAGAAAAACGGAGAATGGGGTCGACCGAATTTCCACGAGAGCACGATTCGGGAAGTCCAATGGCTGGAGCCCTCCGATGCAAAAATTCTTTCGCTCTTGTCCGGAAGCAGAGGTATCTACCAACACGAAACAGAATCCGCCTCAACCTTTTATCGAGTATCCAGAGGATCTCAGGAAGTTCTTATTCCGATGCTTTGCGAAACCGGAAGGTTCTGTTTCAAGACCGATCACAGCGCGGAAGTTCTCCATCCGCTTTCTTGGGATGACGGTGCACCTTGGATCTTTCAGGTCGGCATACGGCGGAATGAAGCCGCCGGAAGCTATGAAATCTCGGCCACCTATCGCCGTGACAGTGTCGAGATCCCGATTAATGAAGCGCCGCTAGTTACGCATGGGTTCGTTTTTTTCAAGGATCGTGTTGCACGGCTGGACGACGGAGGGGCTTATGAGTGGCTGAGCTTTCTCCGCCGTACGGGCAATCTTACAGTTCCGCTATCTGCCTGCTCCGAGCTTATGGGAGAGATTGCGAAGTTTCATAATCTGCCACGGATGGAATTGCCCGAAGAACTCCGGATCGAGGCGCGGACGCCCGATGCTCCTCCGGATCTGCGAATCCGCGCCCCCGAGAGGACGTGGGCCGGGGCCCAACCGAAATTGCGATGCGAAATCATATTCAACTACGGCGCTGTCAAAATTCCGGAGTCGAATACAAATATCGCCGTCGAAGATCCAGCACTCGGCCGGTTCTTTCTACGAGACCGCGCGGCGGAAGGCGCCTGGCTTGCAAGGCTTGCGGAACTCGGCGTCCGTCCGGCGTCGTGGCAGGGCCATCAATGGGAACTTCAACAATCGAAGCTGCCGGCACTCGTGCGAACGCTGGTTTCGGAAGGCTGGCTCGTTGAAGCGGAAGGAAAGTTATACCGGCGGAACGGCAAATTCAGCATGCATGTCCGTTCGGGAATCGACTGGTTTGAACTGGAGGCTCGAGCCGATTTCGATGGTCACTCGGTCAAGATGCCTGAGCTTCTGAAAGCGAGTGCACGCGGTGAAGAAGTCGTGCAACTCGGCGATGGATCGTTCGGCATTGTTCCCGAAGAATGGATTAAGCGATACCGCTTTGCTGCCGGTTTCGCTGCTGAAGGCAGCGGCGAACGATTGCGTTTTGCCCCGCATCAAGCAGGATTGCTCGACGCTCTGCTGGCCTGCGAACCCGCAGCGACTTTCGACGCAGGTTTTCATCGGGTGCGGCAGGAACTGGAAAGTTTTGGCGGTGTTGGGCCCACCGACTCGGCGCCCACATTTAACGGACAGCTTCGCGCGTATCAACGTGAGGGTCTTGGGTGGCTCCTCTTTCTCCGGCGTTTCGGCTTCGGCGGGTGTCTCGCCGACGACATGGGGCTTGGAAAGACAATTCAAGTGCTGGCGCTGTTGGATTCCAATCATCGGAAAGGTCCCGCGTTAATCGTCGTGCCGAGATCACTCGTCTTCAACTGGAAGCAGGAGGCATGCAGGTTTGCTCCACAACTGCGAGTGCTCGATCATACCGGCGCTGGCCGAAGAGACCGGTGGGAAGACATTCGGAATCACGATATCGTCCTAACCACTTACGGCACGCTGCGCCGCGACGCAACACTGCTTAAGGATATTCACTTCGATATGATTGTTCTGGACGAAGCTCAGGCCATCAAGAATGCGACTACGGAGTCGGCCAAAGCCGTCCGGTTGCTGAAAGGCGATCACCGACTCGTTTTGACCGGAACGCCCGTTGAGAATCGCATGGCCGACTTGTGGAGTCTTTTTGAATTCTTGAATCCCGGTATGCTCGGCAGCGCATCTGCTTTCCGCGTTTCCACTGCCGGCAAAGAAAGTGGTTCAGACACCACGATATCGAATGATTCGGCCATTATCCTTTCGAAGGCTCTTCGCCCGTTCATATTAAGGCGCACGAAGGAGCAGGTTGCTAAGGAGTTGCCGCCGAAAACGGAACAGACCATCTATTGCGAACTGGATCAAATCCAGCGCACCCTTTACGATGAATTGCGCACGCACTACCGCGAGTCGCTGCTGGGCCGGATCGAACAAATAGGGATCGAGAAGTCTCGAATGCACATTCTCGAAGCCCTCCTCCGGCTGAGGCAAGCGGCGTGTCATCCCGGTCTGATCGATAAAAAACGTGCACACGAATCCAGTGCGAAGCTGGATGCGCTCTTACCGCAGCTGGCGGAGGTCGCAGCAGAGGGCCATAAAGCGCTCATTTTTTCCCAATTCACAAGCTTCCTGGCCATTCTGCGCAACCGGCTCGACTCCGAGAAGATCCCATACGAATATCTGGATGGCAAAACACGAGATCGCCAATCCCCGGTGCGCCGCTTCCAGGAAACGAAGGATTGCCAGGTTTTTTTGATGAGCCTGAAAGCGGGAGGGCTGGGACTCAATCTGACTGCGGCCGAATACGTGTTTCTGCTCGATCCGTGGTGGAATCCTGCGGTCGAAGCTCAGGCGATCGACAGATGCCATCGCATCGGTCAATTCCGCCACGTTTTCGCCTACCGTTTGATCGCCCGTGACACGGTGGAGGAAAAAGTGCTGGAGTTGCAGAAAATGAAACGCGAAATTGCTGACGCAATCATCACGGCCGACAATAGCGTCCTTGCGGGCCTCAGCCGCGAACACCTGGAGTTGCTGCTGTCATAGAGCTCGTGGACAGCGGGCGGTGACTAAAGCGGAATCGCGCATTGCGGACCAATTGGCTGGTCTCGAGCACCAAGGGGACGCTGGACAGCAACTGGGCCCCCACCGTTTCTTTGGACAGGGTGTCCGATCCCTCTTGGGACAGCAGTGCAGATTGACCGCGGGCTCTTGACGACGAGGTGGGTGTATGCTTTTATGTTTTTATGCGCACAACGGTTGAACTACCCCCCGAGTTGATGAGGGAGGCCAAAGCCCGCGCGGCTGCTCAAGGCGAGTCATTGAAGGCTCTTTTGACGCGAGCGGTGGCATCCGAGTTGGGCAAATCGCGGCATCGAGAAACCGGAATCCAGGTCCGCCTGCCACTTTTCGGGAATCCCAAGGGAGAGCCGGTCCACGTAACGAGTGAAGATATTGGGCGGGTGCTGGCCGAAGACGATGCGAATCGAAGCCGGAGCCCGAAGCGGTCTCGGAAGAAGTGAAAATATTGGATGTGAATATCTGGCTGGCCGCAGTATGGTCTCGTCACTCCAAGCACGACGCGGCGAAACGCTGGATGGACGCGGAGAAGAGTGAACTCGCATTCTGCCGGGTTTCACAAATGGCTTTGCTGCGTCTGCTGACAAACCCGGCAATCACGCAAGAGGACGTTCTGTCCCGCCGCCAGGCTTGGCAGGTTTACGAAAAGCTCATAGCGGATCCGCGCATCCGGCTTCTCGCAGAACCTCATGGGCTGGAGGGACTCTGGGTCGCATTCTCAAAGCGTGACGACAAGAGCTACCTATTGTGGACAGACGACTATTTGGCCGCCTTCGCTCAGGCGGCCGGCGCTGAGTTCATCACGTTCGACCGAGGCCTTTCCAAACGCTATGCGTCGGTCCGCATCACCCGCCTCTCATAACGCCGACACTGTGCACGCAAAGCTCAGTCGACCGCCCATAGCAGGGAGTGTCGAACGAGTTGGCGGGCGATCTGTAAAGCTTTTTTGACTGGAATGGGACCAGCTGTCAGGCGATCCGCCAACGTCGGGCCTTCCACCAGTTCCAATACGAGAGCGCAACTCTCGCCCACTTGCTCAAATCCGTAGATGGCCAGCACGATCCAGAACTCGATGGAGGCTTGGCATTCCAAACCGTTGTCTGGTTAAACCGGTCGCCGAGAACCGGCGTGGACCTGGGATGGAATCTGGTTTTGTAGAATGCGCACCATGATCGAACTGGAGAAATTTTTTGACCGCATCCGTAGCGGCGGCGCCGGCCGGGCACCCATCAGTCTTTTCCAACGCAGCGACGGCCGCCGGCTGATGATGACACTGACGGACGAATTGTTCCTCCCCACGCGAATCGTTTACCGCGTAAAGGATCGGGAAGAACTCCTATCAAAATTCCAAAACCTCCGCTGCATGATGTATGACCCTTTCAGGGTTCGTTGGATGTGGCAGCACGAATTTGAAGCCACGCGTATCGGTTTTCCGGTCAAGTATCGCCTGATTCCCCGCGAGCGTCAGCCGTTGGTCCTGGCTTCCTGTTATCTGCTGGACCGCGGCGCGATGCATGTCTATGTACGATCGGCTCTCCGCGTTTCGAAAGCGCTGGTCTTCTTCGACCGGCATATTCCTCGCGCCTGCGCGAGAGCGGAGTACATGGACGAATACAACCTGCTTACGGCGCAAGAGCCGCAACGGCCGCTTCCGGAGCCTGAAGATTTCTTTAAGGACGAATCGCGAATCCGTTTTTACGATATCGAATCGATTGTTGACGACCCTGCCCGGCTTGCCGCGGAACTTTCGGCCATTCCGGAACGGACCCTGGAGCCGCTGGAGCGTCACCGTCTCACGGCGTTTTACGAAGACGGGGAAGAACACATAAAAGGCGCAATGCAAATGCGCGAGATTATGGCCATGGCGCAGTATTTCTCGGATACTCCCATCAAACCTTATCAGGTCATCCGGCAACTTTTTCAGAACGTTCATGGAAATCGATGACATCCTTTCGCAGCTCGACGGCTCCCTCGGGCGCTTTCCCCGAACAGCGGCCCGGGAGGCCGTCGCCCGGCGCGACGAGGTGGCCCCGGCGCTGCTCGGAGTCCTGGAGGACGTGGCCCGGGATCCCCTGCCATTCGCGAGTCAGGACCGGATGCTCCACATCTTCGCAATGTACTTGCTGGCGCAATTCCGCGAGACGCGCGCTTATCCCTTGCTCGTGAAAATATTTTCCGCGCCCGGCGAATCCGTACACGATCTGGCAGGCGACGTCGTCACTGAAGGTTTGGGGTCTATTTTGGCGTCCGTTTCCGGCGGCGAGATCAGCGGTATGACCGCCTTGGCAGAGAACACGAAGGCCGACGAGTACGCAAGAGCGGCGGCTTTGGACGGTCTCTTGACTCTCGTCGCATGCGGTTTGCGCAGCCGGGAGGAGGTGATGGCGTATTTCGGCCGGCTGTTCGACCTCTTCGAGCCCGAGCCGCCCATGATCTGGAACGGGCTTGCTTCCGCGTGCGCGGACCTCTGGCCGGAGGAGGTCATGGACGAGATCCGCGGCGCCTACGAAAATGGCTATATTGAGCCGGGATACATCGGCTGGGAAGATATCCAACACGCTCTCGCCCGCGGGAAAGAAGCAAGCCTGCGATCCCTCAAGGACCGACACCGGATGATCTCGGATGTCGAAGCAGAGATGAGTTGGTGGGCGTGCTTTGACAAGGCTGAGGCTGCGCCCCGCAAGAAACCCCAATCCGCGCTAACGGCGCCCGCAAGCGTGATGCTTCAGGCTCGTGCGGCGAAGGTTGGCCGCAATGATCCGTGCCTTTGCGGCAGCGGGAAGAAATTCAAAAAATGCTGCGGAGGTTAGATGCAGCAGGGATTTCTTTTCGAACCGGAAGCCATGGCGAGAAACGAACTGCAAGATGCGATCGCGCGTCTGGATTTTCACAGCGCTCTGCGACGGATGGAAGAATTTCAACGCGTCTCGAGTCGCCATCGCCGCGCCGGTTTTGTCTCTATTGGATCGTCAGCGAAAACAAGCCGTTCTGCTCCGATGGCGAGCTCATCGATGCGCGAAAGCAACTAAAGACGCTTCATCCGCGGCTTCATGCCCAGTACATGCAACGCCTCGCCCAAGTTTCGTGAGGTCCGGTGGTATGCATCGGGTTGCGTTGTTCGATGTGGACAGCCGCATTCCTAACCTGGCGCTCATGAAACTCAGCGCTTATAACAGAGCGCGAGGCTGCGAAGTCGTACTCGCGAGGAAACCTGTTCGGATTGAAGCGGACAAATATTTTGCCAGCACGGTATTTTTCCGCGCGAGCTCAAGGAAGCGGATCGACGCGCTGCAGGCGCTTTACGGAGAACGCATCGACATCGGCGGTTCCGGAACTCATCTTGGCAAGAGGCTTCCCGCCCAATCCGAAATGTGCTTTCCGGATTACGGCCTGTACAGTCACAGCAGCTACGCGATGGGCTTCCTGACTCGCGGCTGTCGCCGGCGCGGATTGGGTCGGATCTTTGGATCGGCGACAGCCACAATCGCAAAATTTGCTGCAAGGTGTCAAGATGGATTTTCACCAGCAATGCTGCGCCCCCGCGCACTCGCCACGCGTGCAACGTATTGCAAGAATGCCGGACCGGAGAGATATTCGAGATCATGAACGCCGACCGTATTGACTCTATATCTTCTTATTGCGACCGCTGGTGTGAACGGTGCTCCTTCACGGCACGATGCTCTTTGTTTGCGGTGCAGGCAGCGATCGCGATGTGCTGCAATGTCGCAGACGGAATCGAGCTCGCTGTTGGCCAGCCTCCCGACGAACCTACGTTTTCGGAGAGTTCCTCAACCCTCTCTTCAAACATGACGTAGACTCCAGGCTCATCGAACTCCGTCGCACCACGCACGAGAAATTCAGTGGCCAGCATTGTCTTGCCGGCCCCGGCGCCTCCGCAAACCAGAGTCGGACGGCCAGCCGGAAAACCGCCCTCGGTGACCTCGTCGCGACCTTGGATACCGGTTGCTGCTTTCCTAATCGAAGCGTGGGGAGTGGTTCGGGCTTTTCCTTCCTTCATAGCAAACGACCTCGGGAGCAAACATTCGTGAGGGGAAGTGCAACTATTTGTCTATAAGATCAGCAGGTGCTCTGCGTCTTACCGACAAGGTCTCCTGCGAAAGTGCGTCGGACTTAAACACTTTTCATCAATATTTGTCTAATGTGCCGGACGTTGACAGTATCCTCCGGCCTGAGATCCGTTCCGGTGACATGTAGGCAATCGTGCTGCGTGCCCGGCTTGTTGTCCTCCGGCCGCGCGCTCCCTGAGTTACGACTCCCTTTTTAGGGACTGGCCGCAGCTTGACCTGCGGCCACACCCCGCCTATTTTGGCTATCCGCGGATTGGCAAGGCTCTTGCAGCCCCA
>Ga0209157_1001936_pt1 | contig 16814 bp, 16 predicted proteins | sample GraSoiAngelo_135_FD_185892 | JGI IMG/M metagenome (GOLD analysis project Ga0209157, IMG submission 185892) | Grasslands soil microbial communities from the Angelo Coastal Reserve, California, USA - 14_0929_05_40cm (SPAdes) (version 2) | ecosystem: Environmental > Terrestrial > Soil > Grasslands ...
TCATCCGATTCAACGTCCAGATGCTCCCGACCGCCGCGGTCGACCTGTACTGGCTCCTCGCCCTCGTGGGCATCATCTCGATCCTCTACGGAGCCCTGGTCTGCATCGCTCAGGACGATCTGAAGCGGCTCGTCGCCTTCTCCAGCGTGAGCCACATGGGATTCGTGACCCTCGGGATCGCCGCGGGCGTGTACGGCTTCAGCGCTGGGGGCGGCTACGGCCGCGGGGCGGTCCTCGGTTTCTCGGGGGCGATCTTCCAGATGTTCGCCCACGGCCTCGTCTCGGCGGCGCTCTTCATGGTCGCGGGGTCCCTCGGCCATAAGATCGGCACGCGGAACATCTCGGACCTCGGAGGGATCGCGAAGAAGGCCCCGCGGTTCGCGACCTTCATGATGGTCTCGTTCCTCGCCTCCCTCGGGCTCCCCGGCCTGGTCGGGTTCGTCGCGGAGTTCAGCGTCTTCGTCGGCGTCTACGCGGCCTTCGGCCTCCTCGTGTTCGTGCCGATCCTGACGGTCGTCTTCACGGCCGCGTACTACATCTGGGCGATGCAGCGCGCGATCTTCGGGCCGCTGAATCCCAAGTGGGAGACGATGCCGGACCTCCATCGGTTCGAGGTGGCCCCGCTCGCCGTCCTGACGCTCGCCTTCGCGGTCTTCGGCATCGTGCCGATCCTGCTCCTCGACTTCCTGTCGACCTGGTCCCAGGGGATCCTCGGAGGGCTCTGACCTGTCCGACTACACCGTGTTCCTCCCGGAGACGATCCTCGTCGTGACCGCCCTCGCGTCCGCGGTCCTCGGGTTCGCGTGGCGCAAGCGCCCGGAGGCGCTGTGGGCCGTCGCCCTCGTCGGGACCGGCCTCGCCTCGTTCATCACGATCGACATGATGGGCCTCGGGGTCACGAACGCCCTGCACCTCTCGCTGTGGCCGTCTCCGATCGGCGCGCGGGGCAACTTCAGCCTCGAACTGAAGATGAACGTCGACGCGTTCGCACTGTTCTTCCAGCTCATGTTCCAGCTTGTGGCCCTGCTCGTCATCATCGCGTCCCGCGGCTTCATCCGGGCGGAGGAACCGCACCAGGGGGAGTACTACGCGCTGATGCTCCTCGCCGTCGTCGGGATGATGTTCACCGCCGCGGCGACGGACCTTTTCGTCCTGTTCCTCGCCTTCGAGACCTCCAGCCTGAGCACCTTCGCCCTCGTCGCCTACCGCAAGCGGGACCGCCAGGCGACCGAGGCCTCGGCGAAGTTCTTCATCATCGGCGCCGTCAGTTCCGGCATCGTCCTGTTCGGGATCTCGCTGATCTACGGGATCGCGCACACTTCGTCGATCGGGACCACGACGGACCTGATCCTCCTCCGCGGTCCGCCGGGGCTCACGCTCGCGGGCCACCCGGAGATCGAGCCGCCGCTGATCATCGCGCTGGTCTTCCTGATCGCCGGCTTCGGATTCAAGGTCGCGGTCGTGCCGTTCCACATGTGGGCCCCGGACGTGTACCAAGGCTCGCCGACGACGATCAGCGTCCTCCTGACCGCGGCGTCGAAGAACGTCGGGATCGTCGCCCTCTTCCGCGTGTTCCTGATCGGCCTCTTGAACGTCCAGGTCGACTGGATCGCGGCCCTCGCGATCCTCGCCATCGCGACCCAGACGGTCGGGAACATCGTCGCGATTCCCCAGCGATCCGTGAAACGGATGCTCGCCTACTCGAGCATCGCCCAGGCCGGGTACATCCTCATCGCCATCCCGGTCGGGGCGGTCGCATTGCAGTCGACGGCGCCGGGGGATCGGGCCGCGACCGTCGCGATCTATGGCCTCGTCGGCGGGATGCTCCACGTGTTCGTCTACGCCGCGATGAAGGCGGGGGCCTTCCTCGTCGTCGCGGGGACGGAATCCCGCGGGATCGCGGATGACATGGAGGCGTACAAGGGCCTGGGCCGCCGGATGCCCTTCCTTGCGTTCTCGATGACCGTGTTCCTGTTGAGCCTCGCGGGCATCCCTCCCCTCGGCGGCTTCTTCTCCAAATTCGTCCTGTTCTCCAGCGCGGTCAATGCGGCCTCGTTCAACCAATGGTTCCTCGCCCTCGCGATCTCCGGCGTCCTGAACAGCGCCCTGTCCCTGTACTACTATGCGCGGGTCATCTGGTACATGTACATCTTGGACCCCGAGGAGGGCGCCCAGAAGGAGACGGTCCCACGACCGATCGAGGCCGCGGTCTTCATCGCCCTCGCGATCGTCATGCTGACCGCCGTCCTCGCGGCGTTCTTCCTGGGCTTCCTCGCGGACGCCGCCCGCGGGTTCTTCGGCTTCTGACGGGCCGTTTCGCCCGGGTCCCGGCGAAGCCTTTTAGCCGTCCCGCGGGACTGAGGACTCCGATGGCCGCACCGACGACGGGCCCTCGCGTCCTGCTTCACGTGGACATGGACGCCTTCTATGCCGCGGTGGAGATCCGCGAGAAACCGGAGCTCGCAGGGAAGCCGGTCGTCGTCGGCCCGGATCCGCGCGCGCATCCGCGGGGCGTCGTGCTGACCGCGAGCTATGAGGCCCGCAAGTTCGGCATCCGGTCCGCGATGTCCGCGGTCGAGGCGCTGCGGCGTTGCCCTGATGTGGTCTTCGTCCCGCCGCATTTCGAATTCTACGGGCGCGCGAGCAGCGAGATTATGGAACTCCTCCGCAGATTCGCGGACCATCTTCAGCCAACGGGGATCGAGGAGGGGTACCTCGATGTGACGGAGCGGTGCGGCGGAAGCTATGCCCGCGCAAGGGACCTGGCGGGGGAGATCAAGGCCGCGGTCAGGAAGGAGCAGCGGCTCACTTGTTCGATCGGCATCGCGCCGACGAAGGCCGCCGCGAAGATCGCATCGGATTTCGAGAAGCCGGACGGATTGACCGTCGTCGAGCCGGACCACATCGTCGAGTTCCTCGAACCTTTCTCCGTCCGAAAGATCCTCGGGGTCGGACCGAAGACGGGGGATCGGTTGAAGGAGCTCGGCCTCGAGACGATTGGAGACGTGCAGCGGTTCAACCGCCAGGACCTCGTGGAACTGTTCGGCGCCTTCGGGGAATACATCCACGACGTGGCCATGGGGACGGACACGAGCGAGGTCATCGAGCCGAGCGGTCCTCCCGAGTCGATCAGCACGGAGACGACGTTCGAGAAGGACCTCGCGTCCTACGAGGACGTCTGGCCGGAGCTGGAGGCATTGGTCAAATCGCTCCACGAGCAGCTGCGTCACGAGAAGTTCGCCTACCGCACCGTTACGCTCAAGGCCCGATACTCGAACTTCGAGACGCATACCCGGGCGCGAAGCCTCAAGATCCACACCTCGGACCTCGACCCGATGCTGATCCTGAGTCAGACGCTCCTCCGCGAGGTCATGGCCCCCGGTCGGAAGGTGCGCCTCATCGGTGTGCGACTGTCGAACCTCCAAGAGCATACGGCGCCGCAGGCGACCTTGTCGAAATGGGCCGAGGTCTCGAAGGCTCCGGGTCCCTAAATGCGCGGGCCCGACGGCCCTCAGATAAGTTGGACGTCGAGGGCCTTTTCCACGTGCGACATCTTGTTCGCGATCGTGAAGAACGGAGAGCCCGCAAACAACAGGCCGACCGCGTTCCCGTCATAGGCCACGATCGTGCTGCCGCTGTCCCCGCCGGCGCTGAAAGCGCCGCGCTCTCCCTTGATGATCATCTGGTCCGTGAAGACGTACGATCCGGTCTGGTAGCCCACCCGCAAGGTCGCGCTCACGTCCATGACGGTCCCGTCCGTCTTCCGGGTCGTGCGCCCGCTCTTCATGACCTTCTCGTCCAGGACCGCCTCCTTCGTCCCTCGGAGCCTCCCGATGCCGAGGATGTCCGGGATCACGTCCCGCTCGTCGAATGGCTTCGCGAGGGCGCTGTCCACGAGGTTCGTCCCGGCCGGGTCCACCGCGACGAAGGTGTCGAGGCGAGCGATGACGTCCCGATCGGTCTTGCCTCCGTCGAACCGGCCCGGCTGGAGGATCGGATCGCCCTCTGCGCCCCGGTTCTCGTTCGCCAGGACGTGGTTGTTCGAGAGGATGAACGTCTCCCCGGCATCGCGCACGAGGCAAGCAAGCGTGCCCGCGGTGATCGCATAATGTCCGATCGAGATGCCGCCCATCGCAGGCCGCACCTTGCGTTGATAGATCGGCGGGATTGGACGCCAGATTGAGAACTCGCCCGCCTCCTCGACGTCGGTCGGCACGCCCTCGACCTCGTCGGGGATGACTTGTTCGTCCCGCACGAGGAGCGGGTGGATCTTCTGCTTCACGTACACCTTGAGGGCGATGTCCTTGGTCGCGACACCTCGGACGGTCTTGCGGCCGATCCCGACCCCGACCACGTTCGGATTCGTGGCGGCGTCCATGCCTTCGCGCTCGAGGCCCAACAGTTGGCACTCGCAGATGGCCTTGGCATCCTCCGGGCTCGTCATCGGCTGGGCCTCCTCAGAGGGCCTTGAAGGTGCCCGCGACCACGATTTCGACGGGGACGCTATCGAGCGCTTGTGGGAGATCCGCGAGGATTTTCGGACTCTCCTTCTCCACATAGATGCGGATGATTTCCTTGCCGTCCTTCTCGCCGATGCCGACGCCGACGACCCCGCGCATCTTCATGAGGCGCGACTCGTGGCGGCGCTTCACCTCGGCTGCCGATGCCACGGGTCGTTCATGCCGTCCCCAGGCGATAAAACCACCGCGGGCGCGCCGGGCCTCAGGCGGCCTCAAAATTGCCCCGACTCGTCCCGCGGCCGCTGCTGGTCCCGTCGTCCGCCGCCTTCCGCTTGTCCTGGGTGATTTACAACACGAGGGTTCCCGCCCGGACCTATCGACCGGCGTCCATTGCCCGCACGTAATCGTCCCACTCCCGCGATATCTTCCAGACGATGAATCCCCTCCCGAACGGGGCGAACAGCCGGTAAGGTCCCCTCAAGTGGACGTCGAAAGTCATTTCGAGCCGGGTACCTTCTACATCGGGGAACAACCGGTACGTATTGTGCGTGCGCCCCATGTTCGAGCGGGCGTCGGCTTCCCAACCGTCGGGCGGCCGCAACCGGACAATGTACTGGGCGACGAACGGGAACCCCATGGTTCCGGTCTCTTCCATCTCGATCAGGTTTCCCTCCCGACGGATCACCTTGCGGCTGCGCAGTCGGACCCGGCTCAATTCGGGGTCACTGTCCCTAAATTCCGTGCACCACGCGTAGACGTCGGGAACAGATCTCTGAAACCGCTTCGTCAGTCGGAGGCGCATAAAGGACGGAATATCTTCAGCGGCACAAGAAAGCCTCGACGAGAAACCGCCGGATAGTTCCCGGACGTTCACGGAGGCGGTGGCCGGATGAAGCCGTCCTGCATCAGGGACTGGGTCTGCTCGCGGGCGCGACGAATCAGGGAGAGCGCATTTTCGAGCAGCTCGGCCCGGCTCTTCTTGACCCGGGCGAGACCTTGCTCGATGGCCTTCATGCCGACGGCGGCCGCCTCCCGCGCGAACACGTCGATCTCGTCCATCGTGGGAACGATGTGTTCCTCATCCAGGCCCTTCTCCTCCGCGACAAGCGCGAGTTCTGTCGCCGCCGCGATGCACATCTCGTCCGTGATGGTCTTCGCCCGCACGTCCAACGTGCCGCGGAAGATGCCGGGGAATCCGAGCGAGTTGTTCACCTGGTTGGGGAAGTCGGACCGGCCCGTCGCGATGATCCGTGCGCCGGCCTCGGCGGCTTCCCAGGGCCAGATCTCCGGGACCGGATTCGCGATCACGAAGAGGATCGCGTCATCGGCCATCGATGCCACCCACTCTTTCTGAATCACGCCAGGCCCCGGCTTCGACGCCGCGATGACGACGTCGACGCCCTTCATCGCCTCGGGGATGCCGCCGACGCGACCTTCGCCGTTCGTCATCTGGGCGAGCTCCCACTTCTCGGCGAACTCGCCCCGGGCAGCCTCGACGTCCTTCCGATGTCGCCCGACGATTCCCTTGGAATCGACGAGGATGAGGTTCGCCGGCTTTGCGCCCGCCGCGATGAGGATCTTCGCGGTGCGGATGTTCGACGCACCGGCGCCGATCAGGGTGATCTGGACATCCGACAGTACCTTCCCAACGACCTTGAGGGCGTTGATCACGCCCGCGACGTTGATCGTCGCCGTCCCCTGCTGGTCATCGTGCCAGACCGCGATGTCGCATTCTTTCCGGAGCCGCTCGAGGATGCCGAAGCACTTCGGTTGCGCGATGTCCTCCAGGTTTACTCCGCCGAAGGAAGGCGTGATGAGCTTGACTGTCTCGATGATTTTCTCGGGGTCCTTCGTCGCGAGGGGGACGGGAAAGGCGTCGACGCCACCGAGGTACTTGAACAGGAGGCACTTGCCTTCCATGACCGGCAGTCCCGCCTCCGGGCCGATGTCCCCGAGGCCCAAGACCCGCGTGCCGTCCGTGACCACGGCCACCTGGTTCCACTTGTTCGTCAGGCTCCACACCTTCTGCGGGTCCGCCTTGATGTCGAGGCACGGCTGCGCGACCCCCGGGGTGTACCAGATCGCAAAGTCGTTGAAGCTCCGGACGGGGACGCGCGGGACGATCTCGATCTTGCCTTGGTAGTACGGGTGGTACTTCGCGGACTGCTCCTTCGGCAGGTTCGCCTTGCGGAGGTTCTCCTCGACTTCCTTGGGAGTCGGAACGCGGATGGGCTTGTTTTCGGATCGCTTCTTCGTCGCCACCATCCGGACACCCGAAAATCCGATTTGCACGATGAGGATGGGGAGGTCGCATAAACTTTTGCTCCGTGGGCGGCCCCTCCCCACCTCCGCACCAACCTTTATCGGCCTCCATCGACTCGCGGAGCTGTGCTCATCGCCGTCGTCGACAAGGCCGGTCGCGGTGGAACGCGGAAGGTGAAGTCGGCGTTCGAATCGGTCGAGCGAGCCTACGCGGGTTTGGGCCATACCCTGCAGAGGCCTGTCTCCGCCGAGATTGTCGCCATCCCGATCATGGGCGCCTCGAAGTCCCTCCCGGATCGGCACACGCTTTTCGTGTCGGTGCGCGCGGTCGAATCGGGACTGCTCGATGGACTGGTCGCCCACGAGGTCGGCCACATGCTCCGCACGGAGCAGGACCACGCGTCCCACAGCCCGGACGTCTTCCGATTGATCGAGAAAGAGGTCCGGATCCCGCGCGCGGGCGAAGGCGCCTTCAGCGCGGCCTTCAATCATATCCAAGACATCTACGCGGACGACCTCGCGTTCCCCGTCTTCTCCGGCACCGACGGTCGCCGGGCCTACGATTTCTTCTCCGCGTGGATCGACAACAATGCGGCCACGAAAACGAGGAACCGTTGGCAGAATGTGGGTGCGGCGGCCACGAATAGCTTCGCCCTCGGGAACTTGGTCCGTCATGCCTTGATCATGCCGGACGACCCGCTGTGGGCCCGGGCTCGGGGCTTCGATCGACAGGCAGGATTCGAGGTGGTCGACGTCCTGGCGGGCTTCTATTCCGATCTGCCACAAGACCCCGCGCCCGCCGCGTTCGTGGCACAGGTCCAGCGCCTCGCGGGGCTGCTGTCCAAGGCCGCGACCGCGTAATTCCCGTAACGTTTTATACCGCTGGCCCCAGTGTCACACCGTCCCACTTGGTGTCCTTCATGGCTGAGGAACTCGAGACCGCGCAGATTCCGCCGCACATCATGGCCGCGATGCGGGAACGCATGAAGATGGCCCAGCGGATGTCCCGCATCAAGCACAAGATCGTCGTGATGTCCGGGAAGGGCGGTGTCGGCAAGTCGACGGTGGCGGCGAACCTTGCCTGCGTCCTCGCGGAAACCGGAACGGCAGGACTCGTCGACGCTGACGTGACCGGGCCGGACATTGCGAAGCTCATGGGCGTCGAGGAAGCTCAGGTGAAGGCGACGGACACGGGACTCGAGCCCACGACAGGCCCCGCAGGTGTGCGTGTGATCTCCATGGCCCAGATGATCGACCGCGATACCGCGGTCGTCTGGAGGGGACCGCTGAAAATCAAGGCCTTGAAGCAGATGCTCTCCGATGTGGAGTGGGGAGACCTCGACTACCTTGTGATCGACCTCCCTCCCGGGACGAGTGACGAACCGCTATCCGTCGCCCAGGAGATCCCCGACGCGGACGGGGCGGTCGTCGTCACGACGCCCCAGGAAGTGTCCCTCCTCGACGTCCGCAAGTCGATTGCCTTCGCGAAGGCCGTCAAGATGGACATCCTCGGCGTGATCGAGAACATGAGCGGCTTCGTCTGCCCGCATTGCGGGAAGCAGACGGACATCTTCAAAATCGGAGGCGGCGAGGCGGCGGCGAAGGAACTAGGCCTGCCGTTCCTCGGTCGCGTCCCCATCGACCCGCGAATCGTCATCGGCGGGGACGCCGGGACGCCGTTCGTCCTCGAACATCCGGATTCGGAAGCGACGAAAGCCTTCCGGGGGATCGTCCAAGCTCTACGGCCCCGCCTGAAAGAAACAAAGCCACGACCCACGGGACCTTTGGCCAAGTAGGCGTCGGCGGTCAGGCCCAGCGGTCGAGGAGGGCCTCAATCTCGGCTTTCGGCACGGCCCCGACAATCCCGTCCACGAGCTTTCCGTCTTTGAAGAGGAGCATCGTCGGGATCGACGTGATCCCGAACCGCGAGGGGGTCGCCGGGTTCTCGTCCACGTTCATCTTGCCGAGGCGGAGCCGGTCCGCCCGAGCGCGGGCAACCTCCTCCAAGACCGGGGCAACGCGGTGGCAGGGGCCGCACCATTCGGCCCAGAAGTCGACGAGGATGGCGCCGGGCTTTCGAACCTCCGCGGGGAACGTGGCGTCGCTCAACGCGATGGGTCCGGACCATGTCGATGCCGTGGAGTTGGGCGCGGACGCGGCGCTAAGTAACCGGTCGAGCTTCTTCGCGCGGATGGCCGCGAGCTCCGGATCGTCCACGGTCGTTCCCAGCGGGCTCGCGGAATAAAAGGATTCGGCTTCAGGTGGAGATCTTCGCGACCTGCCCGAATTCCTCGGCCATCGGACCGATCAGGCGGACCTCGCGGCGAATCAGGGCGATCTCCCTCTCGTTGAAGGCGCTCGGGTCGAACGGCACGATGAGGATCGACTCATGGATCGCGACGCTCTCGTTCAGATCGTGCACTAAGGCCAGGACGGATCCAAAGTCGTTGTGGCTGACCAGATACTCGAAGCCGTCCATCAGGACGACCGGCCGCTCACTCGCCTCGATGAAGTGCTCGATCGCCATCGCCACGTTCTCCGGCGGACTCGGCCGGATCGCATTCTTCTCCGTGGCGACGCGGCTCAGCCACAGGACGGGGGTGCGCTCCAAACTGTACTCGGCCATCACGGCCTTCGGCGCCCGGCGGGTGATGCAGAGCCCCTGGGCTCCGTGCGTGACCAGATCCTTGAAGATCTCGAAGGCCTGGCCCGCGTCCCGCTCGAGCACGACGTAGGTGATGCCGCGGTCCAGGGTATACGTCGGCTTCGTCAGCAGGTGGGCTTCCGCCTCGGGGATGATCAGTTCCTGCAGGTACGATTCCCCGCGCACGCCGAAGGCGATCAGCCCGACGAGCGCCATCTCCAAGATGAAGCCCGGGGGCCGGAGCCAGCTGATCCCGTTCGCCGGCAGGAGGATCTCGAAGAGGAGCTCGCAGACGGCGAACCCGCTGATCCCGACGATGATCAGGTACGTGTCCCGCCGGATCTCCTCGCCCGGCTTCGTCTGCCGGAGGTAGGTGATGAACCGGTAGGGCGCGTAGAAGATGAGGGTGATGACCGCGGCGCCGTTGATGAACAGGAAGTACCCCTCGAACTGGATCTTGTTCGGATCGATCGGGTCGACGGTCACCTTCGCGAAGAGGATCGTGACGATCGTGATGACCATGAGGAACAGGTAGAACACATAGGAGTTCGGGAACTCCGTCTTCATGTAGTCGACGAAGTCCTTGCGCGAGCCGATCGTCGGGGTCGTGGCGACGAAGATGAACGCGCCGATCGCGATGCCGAACAGGTAGTCGAACGTCGCCTGGACGCGCTTCGACAAGATGACGCCGTCCGTAGGCGACGGCTGGCTCCCCGCGACGATCCAGACGCTGATGAGGACGTTCGAAATGATCGCGCAGACGAGCAGGTAGATCGCCATGAGCAAGATGTGCTTCTGGAACACCCGGTGGGTCTTCTGGCGGGCGATCGCGACGATGATGAGGGCCGAGAGGAAGAGGGCGCTCGCTGCGCTGAGGTACGTGATCATCGTCTGGCTTTCGACCAAGGACGCTCACTCGGCGGTACTGCCATAGCCCCTCTCGCGGCTATTTAAGCGGTCTCCGCCTGTTATCTCGCGCGATTTCAGGGGCTGGCGGCTGCTCCGGAAAATAAGAATCACACCGGAGAACCGTCCTGTCCGCCTTCATATGGTCACGGGGCAACGCATCGAGCGGTCCCGGTGACTCTCCATCCAGCGAGCCCTCTCGGCATCAACCGGGAGGACCTCGATTTGCTATCGCGCACCGTGCTGCGCCTCGGCGGGTACGCCGAGGGCCTGTTCGATTTCCACGACTTCGGGTTCGACAAAGCCTCGCTGAGAGACCACATCACGAACGTCCACGCGAACCTGAAGCAGCTCAAGGAACTCGCGGGCTCCGACGGGGTCCCCCTCAGGCCGCCGAACATCCCCGCGGGGGCGTTCTGGGAAGACCAGGGCGAGGTATGGAACTACCTGCAGACGCTCCGCTTCGCCGCAGGCGCGACGATGATGTCGGAGCAGTACAGTGCTCAGATGACGCCCGACAACTTGCACCGGTCCATGACCGCGAAGATCTTCCGAGAGTGCGTGATCGGAATCCTGGACGACCTGATCGACAAGGGGAACTACTCGTACCTGGAGGCCAAGGACCTGCACCACATGGTCCTCAGCTCGATGCTCGATCCGGACTTCGATTCGACGGCGTTCATGAAGCGGCTCGTGACGATGCTGCGGCAGGAGCAGATCCCGCTGTTCGATCTGATCAACAACATCGTCCGCGGTTTCAACGTGCTCTGGAACAGTTCGCCGCACGGACACGACTACTTTTACCAGATGGAAGTCATGGACGAGCGGGTCGCCCTCGGCCAAGCCCTCTCCATGTTCCAGAAGGAACCGAACTTCTCGATCCCGCGGATGGAGAAGATCATGGAGAACTTCTACGCCCCGGACGACTCGATGCATTGGTGGGAGAAGCTCGGGGGCCACGTCAGCGCCGCGAGCCGGCACAACCTGATCGACATGGCTTTCACGAATCATTCGTACGACCTCCGGGGGATGAAGAACTTCCTCGCGGGCTGGTACTACTACGACGCCGCCGTCATTCTGATGGACCACGTGGTCAGCGTGCACCAGGACCTCCGGAACGGGATCGCGAACCTGTCCCTCATCGCGATGCGCGAGAACGAATTGCGCGGCCTGACGTCCCTCAAGAACTACAACCCGCACCTCACGATCGAAGACTACGATGCCCACCTGCGGCGCATCGCGGACCTGACGTCGAAGGCGATCTACCTCGCCAGCTCGGACGTGCAGGACGACGCGCTCGTCTACCCGTTCATGACGATCATGATGCCGGTCGTCATGATGGCCGATTGGATCGGCAACCGCGACGACATGATCCATTCGTTCCTCGAGGCCATCGCGCCGACGATCCGACGCGTCGCGGGGAACGGGCATGTCGCGAAGACCGTGATCGCCCAGACCATCGGCGAAGTCGGTCGCGGCGCCTGACGCCCCCGCCACGATCCTTTCGTGGCGAACTCCGTCCGCACTCCTCTCCCGGGCATGCATGGGTTCCGTTCCCCGGAAATGGTTATATAATGCCAATCGATAGCTCGCGATGGGACGGCCCGGCTCATGGGTTCGCTCGACTTTGGCGTGACTAAAGAACTCGCGATGGTCGAGGCCCGCATCCGGGAGAGCATCGTCACCGAAGAGCCGCTGCTCCACGACATCGCGCGCTACGTGATCGAGTCCGGCGGCAAGCGGATCCGGCCGATGGTGACGCTCCTCGCGTTCCAGGCCCTTGGCGGCAAGGAGATCCGCCAGGCCGTGGACTGCGCCGCGGCCTTCGAGCTGATCCATTCCGCCACGCTCATCCACGACGACATCAACGACGGCGGCGAGATGCGTCGGGGGCGCCTCGCGGCGTACAAGAAGTTCGGATTGCAGAACGCCCTCGTGACGGGCGATTTCCTCTTCGTCAAGGCCTTCGGGATCGGCGGGAAGTTCGACGACGACATCGTCGAGATCACCGCGAACGTCTGCGCCGCCCTCGCCGAGGGGGAGATCCGCCAGAAGCGACACGCCCACGACACCGGCGTCACGAGGAGCGAGTACCTGGACATCATCGAGCGGAAGACGGCCCTCCCGATGTCCGCGGGGGCGAAAGTCGCCGGCCTGCTCGCGAACGCCCGGCTCGAGGACATCGAGGCGGTGGGCGATTACGGGATCAACCTCGGCATGGCCTTCCAGATCGTCGACGACATCCTCGACGTGGTCGGGGACGCGTCCCGCCTCGGCAAGCCCCCCGGCACGGACGTCCGCGAGGGGAACGTCACGTTGGTCACGATCCACGCGCTGAACGACGGCAGCGCAATCGACGTGGAGGATCTGGAGCGGCTCATCCGGAAGCGCCGCAAGGGAGAGGCCGACGTCCGCCGGGCCCTGGGCCTGCTGCGGGAATCCGGCGCCGTCGAGAAGGCCCGACACGACGCGGAGGTGTATGGGGCGCTCGCGAAGAAAACCCTCGACCCGCTCCCCGAGGGCGAGGCCAAGGCGAACATGATCCGCCTCGTCGACTACGTGTTGTCGCGCGACATGTGAGGCGGATGGCGGATGCCATCCCCCTATGACGTACTCGTCGTCGGCTCAGGGCCCGCGGGCGGGACGGCCGCCCGGTATGCGGCGCGTCGCGGCCTCAAGGTCCTACTGGTCGACAAGCGTAAGGAGATTGGCGTGCCGGTGCAGTGCGGCGAATACGTGGCCCACAACGACGAAGTCCGAGCCATTTTCCCGACCGTCGACGGCCTCGAGGACTTGATGGAGATCCCGTACCGCGTCCGCGAAGTCGACACGCCGGTCATCCGGGTCTGGTCTCCCCGCGGCCGGCGGTACGACGTCCCTTTCCGCGGCTTCACAGTCCGACGGGACCGGATGGACCAGGGAATCGCCGCACAGGCCGCCGACGAGGGCGCTGAAATCCTAACGGAAACGACCGTGACTCGACTCCACGGCGACGAAGTCGAGACGAACCGCGGGGTCTTCCGTGCGAAGGTCGTCATCGGATCGGATGGACCGCGCTCGACCGTCGCGAAGTCCGTCGGGCTCGAATGGCCCGTGTCCGCTCCCGCGATAAGCGCGACGGCGGAGGGCGACTTCGGCGACGCGACGGACATGTTCTTCGGGAACCTGGCGCCCGGCGGCTACGCGTGGATCATCCCGAAGAGCCGATGTGCGAACGTCGGCCTCGGGACGTGGCAGCACTTCCACGGCAACTTGCGCGAACTGTTCGATCGGTTCGTTCGATCGCGGCACCTGGAGCCGGGAAAGGTCACCGGAGGATTCGTCCCCGTCCTCGGGCCGCCTCCCCGGACCGTGAAGGACAATGCAATGCTCGTCGGGGATGCCGCGGGCATGGTGATGGCGACGAACGGCGGCGGGAACAACGTCGCGATGATCGCCGGTCGGATCGCGGGCTTGACCGCCGCGGACCATCTCCTCGACGGGACTCCTTTGGACGCGTACGAAACGCGTTGGCGCTCCGCGGTCGGCGGGCCCTTGGATCAAGGCGTGCGGATCAAGCGTCTGGCGGACCGGTTCTTCGGGAGCGATCGGCTCCTCGAGGTCGCGATGGTCCTGATCGGACGGCGGCGCATGGCGCGCGCGATTCGTTGCCAGCGGCTGGTCCTCCCTTCGCGTGCGAAGGCCTTATAGACGCCGGGGGCATCGACGGCCGACCGGGATGGATTTCCAGTTCCTCGGCGGCGCGTCGGAGGTCGGCCGCCTCGGGATGATCCTCAAGAAGGGGCCGACGTCCCTCCTCTTCGACTACGGCCTCTTGCCCCGCGATCCGCCGCAGTATCCGATCCCCGCTCCGCCGGTCGATGGCATGTTCATCAGCCATGCCCACCTGGACCACACGGGGATGATCCCGTGGATCACCCGCCGCCAGGACATCGACGTCGTCCTGACGCCTCCGACCGCGGACGTCGCCGATTTGTTGCTCCAGGATTCGCTGAAGATCGCCGATGCGGAAGGCTTCGACGCCCCCTTCGACGACGGCGACTTGCGGACCGCGCGCCGCCGGTTCCGGACGATCGATTTCGGGGACAACGTGGACATGGGAGAGGTCGAGGTCACCGCGCATCCCGCGGGCCACATCCCCGGGGCCACGATGTTCGAGGTGAACGGGGCGGAGACCTCGCTCTTCACGGGCGACCTCCACACCCTGACGACGGACCTCGTGTGGGGCGCGAAGCCCGTCGCCTGCGACAACCTCTTCATCGAGTCAACCTACGCGGGCCGGCAGCATCCGGAGCGGCTCAAGTCGGAGCATGCTTTCCTCCGGAAGATCGAGCAGGTCGTGAACCGCGGCGGACTCGCCCTCGTGCCGTCGTTCGCGGTCGGCCGGACCCAGGACGTCATCTTGACCCTCGCGAAGGCGCGCCACGAAGTCTGGCTCGATGGCATGGGCAAGAAGGTGAACACGATCTACGTCGAGAACCCGGAATACATCCGGTCCGTGAAGGCGTTGCGGAAGGCGATGCACCGCGTCAGCGTCGTTCGCGGTCCTCGGGACTCGGAGCAGGCGGTCGAGGGCGAGGTGATCGTGACGACGAGCGGCATGCTCGACGGCGGACCGGTCCTCCGATACCTGGAGAAGATCCGCGAGGATCCGCGGAGCGCCATCCTCCTGACCGGCTACCAGGTCGAGGGGACGAACGGTCGACGCCTCGTCGACGAGGGGGTCATCGACCTGTACGGGGTCACGGTCGACATCAAGTGTGAATGGCAGAAGTTCGACTTCAGTGCGCACGCCGGCCATGATGACTTAGTTCGTTTCATCGAGTCCTGCGATCCCCAACGAGTCATCCTCATGCACGGGGAAAATCGGCAGATTCTCGCGGATGCCGTGGAGGGACGAGAGGTTCTGCTGCCCCAAGAGGGGAACTGGTACTCGATCTAGCACGCTGTCTCATGCCCCATTTGTGCCGCAGACCGCTGTCGACTTGCGAGACGAAACGGTCCATCGGGGAGCCCCGGGACGCGATGCTCGACCAAATCACATCTGTCTCTTTTGAATAGGCTCTGCCCGCCTCGAGGTTGCCGACACCTTCTACGAGTCGTTCAACCCCCTGCTGTTCCCGCGACATCCGCCAAGTGGGACTGCCGCGAGAGATCCTCGCTCCTGAGGGCGAGTCCAAAGGCGAGCTCTCTCTGGATGGGCTCCAGATCGGTTGACACTTTCTGCAATCGAACGCCCGACACCGTCACGCGACCTTCGATGACGACTCTGTCCCGCTCCCGAACTATGATGTCCCCTTTGCTCATCGATCCGATCTGGTAGGTGCGGGCATCGAACTCGAATGTCGCGAGGTTCCGACCGAATGTAATTTCGACCTCACTTCGAGCCGTTTTCAGCACCAATCGGTCCCGCATGAAAAAGTACTGGACGTGGGCAAGCCCTTGGGAGCCGAAAGCCGGGATCACATAGGAGCCCTGCCGATCGCGGCGCACTCGAATGTTCGTCCCGTCGATTAGGATCCGACCGGCTCGAACCAACCCTCTCTTGACGGTGACGACCAAGGCATTGGAAAAAGGTGGAGAACGCCAAGAGGTTTTGGGGCTAGGAGGCGGTGACGATAGGTCGCCGATCCGACGTCTGCAGTCGTCGTTCTGATTCTAAAGTCCGACCGTCTTCGCGATCATCGCCCGCAACGCTTTTCCCACGTACTTCAGCAGGCGGGGGTCTTCCTTGAGGAGGGCCCATCCGACCTTCGAGGGAAAGTCAATGTCGCCCTTCTTCTCAATGAGCCGAATCATTTGAGGACTATCGAAGATGTCGAACAGTTCCTCGAACTGTTGGTCCGTCAGCTTTGAGAAGCTCTCGTGAATCGCGAGGTCCTTGCGCAACTCCTTCCCGATCGATTTTGTCCAGGCGCGGTGGTATCGGTGCAGCATCCTCGAGGAGAAGTCCTTGGCTTCGAGCGCTTCGATCGCGGTCGTCGGAGCAGGTGAGGGCCGTGAAGATGCCGCCCCCGGAAACGGCCTTTGCTTGGCAGGCCGCGTCGCCCACGACGAGGACGTTGTCTGCGTACGTCCGGCGTGGGAATCCGAGGGGGATGCCGCCGGCGATGTAGAGAATCGGCTGGGCCCCCTTCGTGTACTGGCGGACCTCCGGACGTAGCAACATCCGTTCGAGGTACGCGAAAGCGTTCCCTTCGCCGACGCACAGGCCGACCCGCGCCGTGTCCCCGCTCGGGATGATCCATCCGAAGAAACCCGGAGCGATTTCGTTCCCGATGAACAGCTTGACGAATCCCGGATCGCCCATGACGCCCGTCATCTCGACCTCGAAGCCGGGGATGATCTTCTTGGGCCGGAGGATGTTGAACCACTTCGCGACGTTCGACCGGACCCCATCGCAGCCGACGAGGAGCTTGCATTTCAGCGTCTTCGTCTCGCCGTCCTGATCGAGCACGACTTCGACGCCTCCATCCTGCCGGCGGGCCGATTGTGCCTGTGCTCCGAGGAACGTGTGCGCCCCTTGGCGGACCGCATCCGTC
>Ga0209157_1001937_pt1 | contig 16814 bp, 8 predicted proteins | sample GraSoiAngelo_135_FD_185892 | JGI IMG/M metagenome (GOLD analysis project Ga0209157, IMG submission 185892) | Grasslands soil microbial communities from the Angelo Coastal Reserve, California, USA - 14_0929_05_40cm (SPAdes) (version 2) | ecosystem: Environmental > Terrestrial > Soil > Grasslands ...
ATCCTTTTGCGAGACCGCGCTCCAAGTGCGAGTGATGGTGGTTTTGCGCGCCCAGGGGGAGTCGGAGAAGACGCGCTGGATGTCCTTGTCGTCCCATTGCTGATAGGGTTTGCCCTTCCAAGGCGGGTCACTAGCCAAGACGGGCGATGCAACCATCAAGAAGGTAAAGAATAATGCGATGGCTTTCGGGAAGGCATTTTTCATAGGAAAGCTCCTTTGCCGAACATTCTCAGTTTAATGGACTGAGCCAAATCTATTATCCCCGCGCCAACTGAGTCGCAGCATGCCTGCCCGCCGCAGGCAGACTTCGCCCCTACAATTGCCTTGCGACCCACGCGCTGAGATCCTTCGCCTATCCTCGCCGGATAGGCTCATGACAATGCGTTGTAGTTCTTCGACGCGTGTCATGACCATCCCAAGAGCGCAATTGCTTCCAGGCTGAGGGCCGAGGCACGCTCCTAAGGGCGATTCATCACCGCTTCAACCATGTCGCCCAGCTGCTTCGCCGTGTATTCGTTTCCCTCTAGGTTCGCGGCGATTCGTCCCTGCCTGTCTACGATCACGGTATGCAGGGAATGAGTCAAGAAGCCCTCATCCTGCCAGGAATTCACACCAAATTCCAGGCAGATATTCTTCACGTCAACGGCGGGCCCGGTCAGGAAGTGCCAACCCTTGTCGTCCTTCGCCCAAGTGCGGGCGTAGTCGGCCAAAGTCTCGGGTTGATCATGCTCGGGATCGAAGGTGATGCTGAGCAAAACGAGGTCTTTGTCCATCCGATCGGCAAAACGTTGATGGAGAACTCCGAAATTGTTTGACATGCGAAAACAAAAATTAGGAAGGGGACACCTGGTGTAGATAAATGTGATCGCCACGACTTTGCCCTTGAAGACGGAAACCGGGACGCTCTTTCGCCGTTGGTCGGTCAGAGTGAAATCCGGCACGGCCTGCCCGACGAGCAAAACTGGGCCGGTACGCGAAGACGGAGCCGTCGCGGCATCCAGAATCTCCAACTGGCGGGCGGCCATGGGCTCCTGTGCGGTGTTTTCGTAAGCATGAACACGAATCTGTTCGGCGTAAGCCGCGTCTTTCCGCACGTCCAGCTTGAAATCGATCATCATGCCGGGTTTCAGGCCATCGAGAGCCCCGGCATTGTGCACAGGGAAGGTCATCACCATCGCATCCATGTAGCCGGGGATCGCCTGGCAGGAAACCTCAAGAGAAAGATGCTCGCGGTCAGCGCGGAGCACCAAGCCCGATGCCAAGTAAGTTTCTCCCGCAAGAAGAGGAGCTGCCCAGAGCAGCGAAAGCAGGAGGCAGGAGCGGCACTTCATCGTTGTATTCCCGTTTCTTCTCGCTGATCCCTGTCATTTTAACGCGGATTCGGGCTGGGTGATTGCGCATCTCCCCTTTTAGCGCGATGCACAGACCCGAGGCGAAACTGTTTCCGCGAAAGTTTCGTGTAATCCTTCGCAAACTCTTTGATCCCGATGAACTGGTTCTTGTCCACATTGGTGAAGTTCTGGCGCGAATTGGAGGCGGGCCACCAGACTTCCAATCGCACAATCTTCGCCGATTTTCCCAAACCGATGTGCTGTTGGATAGGACTGGCGCCAAAGGAACCTCCACTGCCGACGGTGCGGTAAATCGAGCGGGTGCCGTGTCCTTCATTTTCTGCGGTCACGTGGATGCGCGCTCCGATTCCCGCGCGATTCGACTTCACGCCGACCAATTTGACCGTGATCCAGTCGTTGGCGGTTCCGGGATTCGCAAACACGCGGAACTGATGCGCGTCCCCCGGCGTGGGTCCGCCGATCGATACCAATAGGTCTTCTAGTCCGTTGTTGCCCAGATCGGCAAAAGCAACGGCATGCCCCTTGTGCAGATCCCCAGTGCCCGAAGATGCCGTTATGTCCGTGAAGTATTTCCCATCGTCGTTGTGAAGGAGCATTTTGGGCGCCAGCGCGCCATACTCAGGCCCTCCGGTGGCCAAATAAATGTCCAGATAGCCATCATTGTCAATATCACCAAAATTGGCGCCCATTGGCATATTGATTTTGTTCAGGCCGACTTCTGCAGTCACATCTTTGAAAGTACCATTGCCCAGATTGCGGTATAGCTTGAGGGTCTCGGCGTTCGTAGGAAGCCCCAGGTAATTTCGGAGGGTTTCGTCTGCGGAAAAAAAGTAAGTGGTCACGAAAATATCGGGCCAGCCGTCGTTGTCGTAATCGAAGAACCAGGTCGCAAAACTCTGGGACTGCGGCTGATGCACGCCGGCCTGCTCGGAAACCTCCGTAAAAGTGTTGTTATGATTGTTGTGGTAAAGGAAGTTGCCGCCGTAGAGGTTGGAAACGTAGAAATCGATGTAACCGTCGTTGTCGTAATCAGCAGCGGCGACGCCTTTGGTGAAGGCGATTTTGTTGACGCCGGAAGCCGCGGAAATCTCCTGAAAGGTCCCGTCTCCCTTATTGAGGAAGAGCTGGCTCGGCCCGTTCTCGTTGCCGACAAAAAGATCGAGGAAACCGTCGTTGTTGATGTCCGCCCAAACAGCTGCTTGTGTGCGAGTGGCGGGCGCGGCCAAGCCCGCTTCGCGCGTGACGTCCGTAAAGGTTCCGTCGCAATTGTTCCGCAAAAGCGATTTGCGCACGGGGAATTCCCAGGCGCCGCGCAGGACGAGGATGTCCATAGAGCCGTCGTTGTTGTAATCGGCCTGAACCATGTTCAGTCCGCCGAGCTGGCGGGAGAGACCGGCTTGCGCCGCGCGGTCGGTAAATGTGCCGTCGCCATTATTGTGAAAAAATCGCAGCGGCTGGCAGACGTCGTAGCTGGAAACGGCGACATCCAGAAGACCGTTGTTTTCGAAATCATCCGCAACCACGCCGCCGGCCATGGAAATGAAATTCAAGCCTGCTGCGGGCGCCGCATCCATGAATCTTCCGAAATTCTCCTTTGCGGCAAAGACAGACGGCGAAATCAAGTATTTTTGCGGCACGCCGTCGGGATATTTTCCCAGGGTCATATAAGCCAGATTCAGCAGCCACTTCACCTGGACGGCATCCGGCCGTTCGGGTACCAGTTCGAGATATTTGGTGAAGTAGTTGATAGCCTTTTCCGAATCTCCGGTCTGCTGGTAACAGAGGTTCGCGCGCGGCGGAAAAGTGCATCGGTCGACCGGGTTGCGATAAACGTCGTTTGCCATTTCCGATTTGTGCAAGTAAGCGACGCCGAGTGCTTCCGTCAATTGCGGAACCCCTCCCGGCACATCCGTGACTGCGAGTTTGTAAGCGGCTTGCCACTCCCTGATGGCTGCATCCATGTTGCCTCGATAGGCCTCGAGTTGCGCTAATCCGTAGTGCGTTTGAATTGCGCCGAAAGGCGTCGTAGCGGCCATCTTCGGCGTATCGGCCAGCGTTTTCTCGAGCGCTTCAATCCCGTCAGCAAGCGACTGTTTTCTAACCGTGCACACTTCTTGCAGATCCTGTTCCCACCCAGACGCCTTGGGAGACTTCTGGAAAAGCATGTCGGCCAAGACTTGCCCCGCCACATCCACGGGGTATTGAATCGCGCCTTTCCCGGCCAGATGAAGATCGCGGTTCGGACCCATGCCCTGCCCTGTCGCCCCCTGGTCCGCAGAGGCGGGCGCAAGGGTTTTGCTTTGCGCCTTCGGTTCCTGTTTCCTGCTCAGCAACTTCAAGATGACAAACCCCGTCGGCACCCTTACGATGCCGCTGACTTGTTCCGGCTGGAGCGATTCGACCGCGGCGCGCAATTCCGGGCGCAACGACGCAACTTCCGCTTCGCCGACGTAGCCGCCGTTGCCCGCGTTTGGATCGATGGACATTTGTGCCGCAACAGTAGAGAACTTTTCTCCCTTCTTTAGGCGTTCGAGAGCCTCCAGCGCCTTCGATTCGGTGTCCACCACGATGACTTCGAGGTTCACTATTGTACGGGGAGCCGTTTCTTGCGCCGGCAAAGAGCGAAGCCCAAGATAGGAAAGAAACGGAACACTGAGACAGGTGATCAGCCCGGCCAATCCCGCCTGTCGCGTGAGTGGAGGTGCAGGTCTGGTTGATTTCGTCATTGCCTCACAGGCAGAAAACGCATAGGAGCAAGAACTATAACATCGACGGAAGGGTTTTCGCAGGGTCCGCCAAAGCATCGTCTTGGCCAATTGCCTGCCTTAGCGCCCAAAAATGGACCGCGAATCCCGCTGGCCGCGCAAGCGAGTTTGCGACATAATGCGCGCGGGGACCCCATCGCACAGGGAAGGGGAATTCTCATGGGCCGATTGCTTTTGAGGGCCGGTGAGCTCGCGCTGCTGCTAATCCTGTCGGCGCCGTTCTCCGGCCAGGTGCTGGAGCTAACGGGGCAAGAGACCGACATCAAAACAGCGAAGAAGACACAGGAAGAAGCGATCAAGGGCTCCAATTTGATGAAACCGCATTTCGCGAACGGCAATCGGGCGATGCAGGATGCTCAAGCGATCCGGAAACAACTCCAGGCGGGCACGAACGATCAAAAGACTGCGCTGCTTACCAAGATGAAGGCGGATTATCAGACGGCGATTACGGAATATGAGCAGGCGCTCCAAGAAACCGAAGTGAAGGATGAAAACGGCGTCCACGGGATCGGGCTAATTGGAGTGATCCGCAATGGCTTAGTGAGCCAGCAGAAAGCCGTGGACATGCTCGTGCAAGACAAGGATCTGCCGGTGATTTTGAGCAACCTCGGCCTAGCCTACGGCGGAGTGGGGGAATACCAAGAGGCGATAACGATGCTCCAGCAAGCCGCCATCCTGAAGCCGGCGGCGGGGACACATATGGAGCTTGGAACGGACCTGGCGCAGGTCGGCAAGGTGCCAGAAGCGACCGCGGCGTGCGACAAGGTTCTGATCGTGGATCCTGCGGCCAAGAATATGCGCTCGGGCTGCTACAAGAACCTCGCCATTGTGCTCACAAATAAAGGGGACTTGGCTGACGCCATCGCCCCCCTTCAGAAAGCCACACAACTTAACCCCCAGGATGCGCTGCCCTGGAAGCTCTTGGGCGATGCGCTGACCAACGCCAACACCTCCAAATCGGAGGACGGCAAGAGGGTCTACGTTATCCTTCCGGGGACCATCGAGGCTCACCAAAGATACTTGCACTTAGAGCCGAATGGGCCGTACGCGGGGCAGGTGCAGGCGGCTGTGCAAGGGCTTACCAGGTTGACGAAGGCGCCGACGGAAGCGAAAGAGAAGAACTGATGTGATCCATGCGTTGCGGGCAATGAAGGTCAGCAAAACGGGTATAGGGAATCCTGCGCGCGCGATACTCTTGGCAGTCGCCGTGTTGCTCTATCTAGTGGCTCCTGCCACGGTGGCACAGACCCAAGACTCGCCTGCTGCATCCACCCAGGCCACTGCGCCCCAGAGACACCTCACGGTCCAGACCAATCTGGTTCTGGTTCCCGTGTTCGTTTACGACCGAGGGCGGATGGCGCAAGCTCCCAAGGAAGAAATGCCGTGCGCTCGCGCCGCGGTGGTTACTTTCTTCAAGCTGGCTCCCACAGAACCCTATTTGCCGAAGGACTGCGATGTGACGGAAGTGCAAGACCTCTCAGGCAAGGATTTTCGCCTCTTTGAGGATGGTGTTGAGCAGCAGATTGAGAGTTTCGAGGCGGCTGCCTGGCGAACTGTGGTTCGCGATAATCTGGGGTGGCACCTGCAAGCCTCGGCCACGCCGAGGGGGATATGGAGTTTGAGTGAACTGAGCACTCTCAAAAAAATTCCGTTCGTGACCACGGGTTTCCACGTCCTGGGATATGTGCCGCGCGACGCCAAGGAAGGGTGTCACCGCATTCGAGTGGAGGTGAATCGTCCGAATTTGCTTGTTTTCGCCCGCGATGAATATTGCGGAGAGCGGTCTCCCTCCGATCCTTTGGTGGGAACCAGTCAAGGAAAGGAATTGGAGCGGATTTTGGCTTCGGAAAAGCGCGGGAAGATTCCGCTCTCGCTTCAGGGAGCGACCTTCTACACTGGCGGAGACCATTCCCTCGTGGACCTTAGTCTTCGTTTCTCGTCGAACGATCTATACCGTAAGTGGGACGCGTCCAACTGGACGCTCTACGCCAGGATTGGGGTGATGGGTGTGATTCGCAGGGAAGACGGAACTGTTGCAGCGCGCTTCAGCGATCTCCTCTATCCCTCTTACTGGCCTACCTTTGATCAAGGCGGAGCCAAGTATATCGAGTGGGAAAAGGGGACGACGAACCTTTCGACCGCTGTCCCACGATTGCTCACGCCAGGTACCGCCGGGAAGGTGGCAGTCAGCGATAGCGGCACGGGAAATAGCACTCTAGCCCTATCCTTCCCGAATGTAGCAAATGAAATTGCTCCGGATGAAGCGGCCATCAAAACGGCTTTAGACAGTTCAGACCCGTTCTGGCTCCCAACTCGCTATGAGACGCAGGTTGACCTTCCCGCGGGCGATTACGATCTTGAAATCGTTCTCAACGACGGGTGGAATTTCGGCCGAGCTAAGATTCCACTCACCGTTGAACCCTATGATGGCAAGCAACTGGCGCTGAGTTCGGCGGCTTTGTGCAAGAGCCTTCGGAGCGCAGCCGTCGCCGCCAAAGAGAATGCGCAAGCAAATTTTGCTCCACAGTATGTTCCGTTGGTGAGCAAGGACATTTTGTTTAGCCCCTCCGGCGACACAAGTTTCGCAAAAGGCGAACCACTGTTCGCCTACTTTGAAGTGTACGAGCCGCAGCTCGCGGAAAACCCAGCCGCGCCCGTGTCGGTGCATATGAGAATTCTCGATTCGAAGACAGGCAACACCAAAGAGGATTTCGCGCCTATCGACGCCGCTTCCTACAAGCAAGCGGGAAGTTCCGTGCTTCGTATTGGACGGAAGATCCCGATCGACCAACTCCCGAAAGGGAGTTACCGCCTCGAAATGCAAGCGACGGGTTCAATGGGAAGAAGCACGGCCTGGCGAGCGGCAAATTTCACGGTGGAATGAATCCTTCAGCAGCATGTTGCGCTGGAACGACTTAGGCTGCAGCGCACAGCCCCCCGGCTGGATACCAGATTCCCAAAAGCAAAGCCGAGACGAAGGGACTACGACGTAGAGTGGGTGCCGGAGAGGGCGGCACAACGGTCGGATTCGGCTTTTGCTTTTTCCTCGAGTCCCTGTTTGCTGTAGATAGCAGCAAGCAAGCAATGGAGATTGGGAGCTTGCGGCGTAAGCTCAATCGCTTTTTCCAGTTCCGCCTGCGCCTCGGATAGCCGATGCAGCAGAGAGTAAGCTTTTCCGAGCTCTTCGTGCGCTTTAGATACGTTCGGAGAAATAGCAATGGACTGCGAGAGGTAGGGCACGGCCTTTTCCGGCTGATTCTCGTTCAGGTAAAGGTGCGCGAGCTCAATGAATGGCTCGGGATTTTTGGCCGAGCTTTCCGTTTGCCAGGCAATGGCGTTCTCGAAGGCCTGGATGGCTTCATCGGGCCGCCGGAGGGCCTCATAGGACAATCCCACGTTATTTTCCGCTTCCACATTCCGGGGCTCGAGTTTTAGGCACTCCTCAAAGGCCTCAATTGCCTCGCGAAACTGGCCAGTACTATATTTCGTCCGCCCCAGGTAATACCAGGCTTGCGCGTCGCGGGAATTCAGCTGCACGGACTGCGTCAGCCACCGATCCGCGTCCACATTCCGGGGCTCGAGTTTTAGGCACTGCTCAAAGGCCTCAATTGCCTCGCGAAACTGGCCAGTACTATATTTCGTCCGCCCCAGGTAATACCAGGCTTGCGCGTCGCGGGAATTCAGCTGCACGGACTGCGTCAGCCACCGATCCGCGTCCATGTTGTGCTTGAGCAGAAGGTAATCGAGTGCCACGATCTTCAAATCAAAGGCACTGGCGGCATGGTAGCGCGCGCCGGCGGTGAATTCCGCAAGCGATTCTCTAGCTTTCGCATCGCGGAACTCGGCCAGAGAGCCGATAGCGCTGCCGTCGCTGTAGGGCAAAGTCGCTTCTTGCGCTTTTCCCGCCTCGCGCCATTTCTCACCGATCTCCCGGAACAGAATGAAGCCTAACAAAAAGTGTGCTTCCGCGGAATCGGCGTGGGCCAGCAAAAAGTTTCTTGTGGCTGCTTCAGCTTCGCTCAGCTTGCCTTGCTGCAAGAGCAATCTCGCCGGAGCGAGCGCGGGATCTGGGGCGAGAGGTTCGCTAGGCTCGGCTGCATCTTTGGCAGAAGCTGAACTGGCGTTGGTTTGAACCGCGCTGACCGGCGTCGTAGAGGATGGGCTTTGTTGCGCCTTGACCGGGGAATCTTGCGTTCTTGCGCCTGCACCTTGTGGGAACCAGAGGAAGCATGGGAGGCAGGCAAGGCAAAAAGAAGCGCCAATCCGTGAGACCGTATCCGGCAGGGGACGGGAGGCCAAAGAGGAAAGCGCACTCCTAGGAAGTCTCTTGCGATTCTCGACTGGGAGCATGGAGGACACCGAGAATTCTCCGCTTACAATTATAGGACGATCGCTATTTAGTCCTCAAAACCAAAATGGGGCGTCCTGGAACCATCCTTCCTCCCGCTCCAAAAGGCAAGCCGGGACCCGAAGGACCCGGCTTTGGAATGTCCGCGCTGTGGCAAGCAGCGCCAAGAAGGAAAATCCGAAGTTCAGAGTCTTCGGCCCCAGACCGCCCCATCAAAAGATGAATTTGAACTCTGCCTGCCCTCTCCTTGCGGGGTTGCCCTGGCACGGAATTCCTGGCTGGGTGTTCTGCCCGAAATTCGTATCGCCGACGTTCGTATCCGTACAAGCGCCGGCGAGCATGCGGTTGAACACGTTGAAGAACTGCATGGTCAGCTCGCCGCTGAACCGCTCGCCAAAGAAAAACCTCTTAGTGAGCGAGAGGTCTTCATCGTAGTACGCCGGGAATCGAAGGCCGTTATACAGCGGAGCGGCATTCCCGATCGTCCACGCCCCGGGGAATTGGAATTTATTGGGGTTAAACGCCGGCGTGGTCGACGGGTGGTAATCAGCGCCGGACCAGTTCACATTGAAGCCACCCGCGGCTACGAAGTTCGGTGTGTTGAACTGCGGGGTATAGGCGAGCGGGGTGCCGTTGAACGTGCCATTTTTAGACGTGATGTTGATTGGCGGACCGCTTAAATACCAGTTGACCATGGAAAGCTTCCAGCCGCCGACCAGATTCTTCATCACCGGACCACCGTGGTTCAAGAATTTCCTACCAGGGCCAATGGGCAGTTCATAAACACCGGCCATGGTGAGCACGTGCGTCTGGTCATTATTGCCCACGGACCATTCTGCCGCCTGGTTAGCCGGGTTAAGGCCCTTGAAATTAAAGGTCGAAAAGCCGCTATCCGTATTCGATAAATACCGCGACAGCGTGTAAGAAACCAAAAATGTCAGTCCGTTGCCCGTGCGTTTCTGGAAACTCATCTGCAGGGCGTTGTACTTGTCGGCGCCATTGGTCTCGAAGTTGTTCGTTATGCCACGGAACATGGGAAAGGGCAAAAAGCCACGGAGTGCCAAACCGCTTGCGCCGTAGTCACATCCGAAATTTGTGTACGGGGCGAAGAACGTGCCGGAGAACCCGGGCCGGGAGGAATTCGCAGGACATCCGCCCGGCGCCACCGTAGCCTGGCCAAAGCCGGCCGCCTGATAAAGCGCCTGAGCCGCTGTGCTGGTCCACGACTGCCCGAGGACACATTGTTGAAAGAAAACCTCGCTGGGGCCCTGCGTGCAGGTTTTTTGCACGAAGCTGTAATTGAGCGCGTTGGTCGGGCCTATAGCAGAGGGGAGGTGCAGGTCGTGCGTGTGCACGCCGGAAACAGAAAGGAACATGTTCCAGGGCAGTTCCCTCTGGACGCCCACCACGAATAGCTCGTCGTAGCCCTGTTTCACGTGCTGGACCAACTGGTGAGGAAACTGTGTGTCCAGAAAGCCTGGCGTAAGGGGAGGCTTCGCCGGCGCAACGAGGGGGTTTCCATCCCATTGGCCATAGCCGGGAACCTGGTTTGGGAGAGCATCAAACCCAACTGTGCCGAGCAAATTGTTTCCGAAGTTCACAGCGGTCTTATTGACCCCATATTCGAAGGCGCCGGTGTCCAGCCAATACCAAGAAGCGCCGCCCAACACGACCGTCTTCTTGGTCAACTGATAAGTGAATCCGGCGCGGGGGCTGAAATGAGTCCAGATCATATCCATTCGGTTCCACCCCACGCAAAGAGGGCATTCTGCGCCAGCCGTGCCGATCTCTGTCATGCCGCCCAAAAGTGGCTGGCCGGATTTGGGGTTGATTGCGGAAGTATTGGGGACGTTGGCATCGAAAAAGGAAAGCTGGTTGAATTTGTTGTCGTTCTTGAAGGGAAATGCCAGGTCCCAGCGCAGTCCCCAATTCACAGTGAGCCGCGGGGTAATCTTGGTATCGTCCTGGAAATAGGGAGCCAAATAGCTGTTGCTGAGCCTCGTGTCGCCGGCAAACTGCCGGTTAGCGGAGTCCGCATTACCCAACAGAAAGCTAGCAAATCCATTCCCGGTGTTCGTGCCGGGCGCAGTCCCAAAGGGACCTGTAGCTTCATTGGGGTCTGCTGTCGTTTCCGAATTAAAGCTGAAGTTCCCCGCGCACTGCTGGCATTCATAATCCCGCTGCCAGCTTTTCCGTATGTCGACACCAAAGTTTATGGTGTGGCGGCCATGTTGCCACAGCCAGTTATTCAAGATGGAAAGCCCATACTTATGATTGATCGAGTACTGCCAGCCGCCGGTACCCCAACTGAGTGGTTCCCAAGGACCACCCCCAAAATTAATGCCCGGCAAGAAAGATCCGCCATAGGGACCAGGTTGGGCAGCGTTAAAGGTACCGCTGGGTGGAGGAGGGGCGGTCTGGTAAAAGTCGTTGTTCTGGTGGACCCAAAGCACACCGGCGGTCATCACCAGTCTCGGCGAAATCGCGTAGGAATACGTGGGCTCTAATCCATATGCCGGCTCGAAGTTCCATGTCGAGTTGTTCAGCGCATTGTTCGTCCAACCAGCCGGGAGGTAGTGATACTGTCGCCAGTAGAGAAAGTGCAGGGCCTGCTTTGAAGTCAAGTTATGGTCGACGTTGAACATCCAGTCCCTATCTGTCTGCACGGGAATATACGACGGGCTGTAGTTTAAGTTTTCAGATCCTGGCGTGGTAAAAGGAACGCTCGGTTTCGGAATAAAGCTCAGCAGCGCCTTCGAGTTAGCACTGAAACAGCTTTGCGGAATCTTGTTCCCGGGCCATTGCGTCCCTGGGCTGCCAAGGCCGCTTGCTGGGACAGTGCATCCCGAAGGTATAAGCGACGGGTTGGACGCCCAGGCAACAGGAACGAAAATGGGTACCGGGGCGCCCGTGGTGGGATTAACCAAGCCACTGAAATCGCCTCCAATTTGGGCCGGTGTGGGAATGGTGACGGGACTTTGTCCCTGGGCAAAGCGATACTTATCTATGCTGAAAAACCAGAAAGTTTTATTTCGCCCGTTATAGATTTTGGGCAACACTACCGGTCCGCCGAGAGAAAATCCCCAGTCGGTTTCGTGGTCCGTGTTGGGTGCGTCCAGAACCCCGTTATTGTTCGGATTTATATCATTGAAAGCGCCTGGAGCATCGAAATAGGCATCTCTGTAAAAGAAAAAAGCATCGCCGTGAATCGCGTTGGTCCCCGATTTGGTGTGATATTGCTCGACGCCTTGCCCCAGACCGTATTGCGCGGAAAACGAACCCGTCAGTATGTCCACGTCTTTGATCGAGTCGTAAGGCGGCTGATTCCAAGTCGTAAAGCCCGCGGTCTCTGAAAACGCTTCGGGAACTCCATTAAACATGACTTCGGTCTGCTGGTCCACGCCTCCATTAATCCGGTGGCTGAATCCATTGCCCGTAACGCCCGGCGTCAAAAAGATAAAACTGTCAATCTGGCGAAAGTCCCCGCTGATGAGGTTCGGCAACTCTTCCGTAAGCTTCTGACTGATCGTCGTACCAATCTCAGGCTGCTCCGTCTGCAGCGCAACCGATGGAGCTGTAACTTCAATTGTTTCCGCGACAGTCCGCGGCGCCAACGTGGCGTTGGCCGCCGATGTTTCCCCGCCCCCAACGACAACACCCCGGGTAACGTACGTATTGAAACCAGTCTTTTCGACGTTCACCGTATAGGTCCCGGGGATGAGGTCGGTGACCAGGTATGTGCCAGCCGACGTCGTATCGGTCGTCTTCGACACGTTAGTGTCAACGTTCGTCACTGTAACCTTCGCATCGGGAATCGCCGCGCCGGCTTGGTCCGTCACTGTGCCGTTGATTCTGCTAACTGCCTGGGCATGGATACTCGCAGGGAGTAGAAGGAGTAGAAGGGCAACACCTAGCGCTGGCGCGAGACAACCGCGGGAAGTCGAATTGCAAATAAGATTGCGGAACTTCGAGGAACTCTTCATCACTCGCCCCCTCAATGAGTTCAATAACTCGGTGCTACAGACCTAAGCCGACACAAGCACGCGAATCCAATACGAACGACCGAGCGGACACCCATCGCAGTATCCCAAAACGTTGGCGGGAGTTTTGGACAGGTCACAGCGGGAGTCAATACACCGGTGTGTCATCTTCACCTTCCCACTTAATTCGCTGAAAAGAGGGGGGATGGCCGGGAGTGTTCCCTTCTCCAAGTAACAGCTACAGGAGTGTTACAAGTGGCCGACCGAAAGAAGACTTAGCGAGTAATGCTGGGTACGGAGCCTTGACCTTCAACGAGTTGGACGATGCAGTCGATGCCGGGGAGGGTGACTTCTTCGCGGAGGCCACTGGGCCAGAGGATTTCGAGCTTGTCGACTTTGGAAGCAGAGCCGAGACCGAAGTGGACGCGCGGATCGGACGAGGAAGCGTAGCTGGCGCCGCTGAAGACGTCCGCGTGCTCGCGGACGCCGCCCGCGGTGAGGAAGACTTTTGCGCCGATGGCATCGCGTGGGGTCTTGCCCGCGGGAGCAGGATTCTTCGAGGGAGATGAAGAGGAGACAGACAAGGATGTCTGTCCTACGAGTTTGAGAGTGATCCAGTGGTTGGAGTTGCGGGCGACGTTGCGGAGAAGCGTGGGCGTGGAGTCGAGGTTGTTGAGGACGACGTCAATGTGGCCATCATTGAAAAGGTCGCCGAAAGCGGCGCCGCGCGCGCAGACGACGGAGGCGAGGCCGCTGCCGGTAGCAGGCGGAACTTCCTGAAACTTTGCGCCTTCGAGATTACGAAAAAGTTGGGGGCGCTGCGCCCAAGTGGTGCCCCAATCGCGCTGGTCGGCGACGGGATAGACGTGGCCGTTGGCAATGAAGAGGTCGAGAAAGCTATCGTTGTCGAAATCGAGAAAACCCGTGCCCCAGCCGAGAAACGGAATGGTCGGGCTGCCGAGACCAGCTTTGAAAGAAACGTCGGTGAAGCTGGCGTCGCCATCGTTGCGATAGAGAGTTTTGTAGTCGTCGGAAAACGTGGTGATGAAAAGGCCGAGACGTCCCGTGTGGTTGTAGTCGCCGAGAGCGATGCCCATGGAGGCCTGGGCGCGGCCTTCTTCGTTAAGCGCGAAGCCGCTCATGTAGCTGACATCCTCGAACGTGCCGTCGCGGCGGTTGCGATAGAGATAGTTGGGAGTGGAATCGTTGGCGACGACGAGGTCGGGCCAGCCGTCGTCGTCAATGTCGGCGAAAACGGAAGCGAAGCCGTAACGGCCTTCGCGATCGGCAACGCCAGCTTTGAGGCTGACGTCGGTGAAGGTGCCGTCGCCGTTGTTGTGAAAAAGATGGTCGCCTTCGCCGAGAAGGCCCAGGGGCCCGCAAAAAACGTTGACGCCGCGGTATTGGCACGCCCCTTCGGGGACGCCGCCCTTGCCTGCCAGGATGGGATGGTCGAGATCGTAGTTGACGTAGCCGGGAACGAAGAGGTCGAGCAAGCCGTCGCGGTCGTAATCGCCCCAGGTTGCGCCGGTGGACCAGCTGCCGAGCGCGACACCGGCTTTTTCGGCGACATCGGTAAACGTGCCGTCGTGATTGTTGTGGTAGAGGCGGTTCTTGCCGTAGTTGGACACATAGATGTCGGGCCAGCCATCGTTGTCGTAATCGGCGACCGCGACGCCGAAGCCCCAGCGGCCATTGGAGACGCCGGCTTTGTCGGTGACGTCAGTGAACGTTCCATCGTGATTGTTATGAAAGAGCATGGCGCGCGGCGCGGGCTCAGCGCCTTTCATGGCGGCGATGGTGGAACCGTTGACGAGATAGATGTCGAGCCAGCCGTCGTTGTCGTAATCGAGAAGAGCGACGCCGGAGCCGGGAGCCTCGATGATGGTGGATTTTTCGGGCGAGCCGGAGCGATGGTGAAATTTGTCGAGGCCCGATTGATGCGTGATGTCAAGGAAGACTACGGGAGCGCCGTCGACGAAGCCACCGGCGGTGATTGGGCGGGAGTGGGAATCTTTGATGGGAGCGTGGATGCCGCCAGTGGACATGCCGGAGGGGCGTGGCAGCGGATTTTGCGGCTTGTCGGGAGTGGACTGCGAGGATTGCCGACTAAAGGCAATCCCCGAGAATTCGACAACGCAGAATAAGATCAATGCGAGAAAAAAAACGACGGAAGCGCGACGTGATTCGCAGGGAGCGCTCATTTTTGCGTGGCCGCAGACGCTGGCTCATCCACCTGGAGGATTTGATCGGCGCGGACGTTTTTCAGAGTTTGCTGGATGCCGCTGGGCCAGCGGATTTCGATGGATTGGGCGGCGGATTCGGAGCCGAGACCGAAATGGACGCGTTTGTCGCTGGAGGAAAGGTAGCTGCCGGCGGTGGAAACAGTGGCGATTTGCTGGCCGCGGGCGGTGACGAGCTTGACTTCGGCGCCGATGGCGTCGCGATTGCTTTTGTGACCGACGAGCTTCAGCGTGAGCCAGTGATTTTGCGTGGGAGTTTCGTTGTGAAGGATGTACGCCGGGCCGTCGTTGGTGGTCACGACCGCGTCTAGGCGACCGTCGTTGTCAATATCGCCGATGGCCATGCCTCGGCCGAGCCAGGGTTTGCTGAAGACGCCGCCTGAAGCGGCGGAAACGTCGACAAATTCCTTGCCCGTGTTGCGGAGAAGAAGCATCGGCTCGCGGTAATGCAGATTGGGATAGCTCAGCTCGACGGTGTCGAGGTCGTGGCCCTGGGCGATGAGGAGATCTTTCCAGCCATCGTTGTCATAGTCGAGGAAACGGATGCCCCACCCAGAGTGGGTCATGGTGAGGCGGGCGACACCGGAAGTGAAGCTGGAGTAAGTAAAAGTGGAGTCGCCATTGTTTTGGTAGAGGGCGTAGCGCTGGTTGGCGAGATCCGTGATGACCAGATCGGGCCAGCCATCGTTATTATAATCGGCGAAATCGACACCCATGCCAGCGTAAGTGCGGCCGTCGCCGTCAACGGCGACTTCGGAGAGGAGGCCGACTTCTTCGAAGGTGCCGTTGCCTTTGTTGTGATAGAGAAATTCGACCATGGAGTCGTTGGCGACGAAGAGGTCAATGTGGCCGTCGCGGTCGTAATCGGCGAGAGCGATGCCCAGGGCTTTGCCGGCCTTCGAGAGGCCGTTCTTTTGCGAGACTTCCGTAAAGTGGCCGTTGCCATCGTTGTGATAGACGAGAGGAGAAATGGGCTGAAAAACGTCGGGGTGACAATAGGCGCGGTAGCCCTCTTTGTGTTCGCCGCACCAGATATCGTCGAAATCCCATTGCAGGTAGCGAAGGACAACGAGGTCGAGCAGGCCGTCGTTGTCTAGATCAACCCAGGCGGCGCTGGTGGACCAACCGGCACCGGCGACGCCGGCTTTTTCGGTGACGTCGCTGAAAGTGCCGTCGCCGTTGTTATGGTAGAGCTTGTTGCCGCCGTACGCGGTAACGTAGAGATCTTCAAAGCCGTCGTTGTCATAATCGCCGACGGCGACGCCCATGCCGTAGCCGAAGCCCTGCAAACCAGCTTTCTCGGTCACGTCTTCGAAGGTGCCATCGGGTTTTTGGTGGAAGAGGCGGTTCCAGTAGGCTGGACCGGCCTTTTGGGGGATGGAGCCCTTAGGCGTGGGATCCTGGAGGGGGGCGCCGTTAACGAGGAAAATGTCGAGGCGGCCGTCGTTGTCGTAATCAAAGAGGGCAACACCGCCACCCATGGTTTCCACCAAATAGTGCTTGGGCGTATGCGAAGACAGGTAATTGAAGTCGACGCCGAGGAAGGATGTAACGTCAGTGAATTTCCCTGGCAATGGCTTCTCTGAGCTCGAAGCGGGACCGCTTTGCCGCACAACGGCAGCCCCGATAAACCCCACAACCAAGGAAAGGCCCAAGAGAGCACGCATATCTGATTGATAGTACAGCACGACAGCCGGAAGAGTCGCGTCAAGGGCTTAGTACGCGTGGTTACAGCGGGGGGAATGCTGAAAGCTATCCCTTGAGCATGGAACAGCTTAGACGGGAAGGTTCAAATGACATGGAAGTGGATTGACACTGTGGGAACGCTTATGAAAAGTGCGCTTGGGGCAATACTCCGGACGTGTGCAAAGGCTGTGGCCCGTTCCGGTCACAAAGGGTGTTTTTCGGTGTTACGTGGGCTAACAGTAGGCTAGGTGTTCGTCAGAATCTCCTAGATCGCGCTAGGTCCAGAAGCGTGCGATCACCGTGAAAGGGTTCATCGGACCGGCGATTCTCACCGTCCCAAACACTCTGCGGCAATCACCAGAACAATCGGGAGGGAAACATGTTCACGCGGTCTGATGTTAGTCGTGAGATACGCTTTAGGAGAGTCGTCATGCGAAAAT
>Ga0209157_1001938_pt1 | contig 16801 bp, 16 predicted proteins | sample GraSoiAngelo_135_FD_185892 | JGI IMG/M metagenome (GOLD analysis project Ga0209157, IMG submission 185892) | Grasslands soil microbial communities from the Angelo Coastal Reserve, California, USA - 14_0929_05_40cm (SPAdes) (version 2) | ecosystem: Environmental > Terrestrial > Soil > Grasslands ...
GACCTCGAGGCTCGCGGCACTCAGGATGTTGAGCCCGACCTTCGGTCCGACTCCATCCACCTGGATCAACATCTCGAACAATTCGAGCTCCTCGACCGACGCGAAGCCATAGAGGTTGAGCTGGTCCTCGCGGACGTGCGTATGGATGTGCAGCTCCACATCACCCCCCGGCGGCGGCAGCTGCTGCCGCGTTTGCGTCGCCACGGTCACGAGGTAGCCGACGCCACCGACATCGAGAACGACGAAGTCGGGTCCTGCTCGCCGAACAACGCCCGACAGATGAGCGATCACCTGGTGGCTGCCCTCGAAAATCGCCGGCTACGCGCGTGGCACAGCGCGATGGCGATCGCGTCCCGCGCGTGGTCGTCGAGCTTGCCATCGGGCATTTTCACCTGCGCGGCCAGCATGCGTCCGATCTGCGACTTGTCCGCGTTGCCGTAGCCGGTGAGGATCACCTTCACCTGGCTCGGCTTGTACTCGAACACCGGCACGCCGCATTCCTCGAGCACGTTGAGGATGGCGCCGCGCGCCTGGGCCACGCCGACCGCGCTCGTCGCGTTGCGGCCCATGAAAAGCTCCTCGATCGAGGCCTCCGCGGGCGGGTTCTCGGCGAGCAGGGCGCGCAGATGGTTGGTGATCGTCAAGAGTCTCTCCCCGTCGCGCCCCGGGATGGTGACCACGGTGCTGCACGCCAGGACGAGGTTGGGCTCGGCGAAGAGTGCGAATCCCGTGCCGGCCAGGCCTGGGTCGACACCGAGGATCAGCCCGTTGTTCGTGCCCGGCATTTGTCCATCAGGTTCTACACCTGTGCTGAGACGCGTTGAAAATCGCGGGTGAGGACTCTGTCCTCCCCCGCGGGCCCCCTCCTGTTCCACAAGCGACGCCAAGGTGGCGTTTGGAAGAGGCGACGTCCGGGGGACGGCCGGAGTGAATCCGGCCTACAAGCAACCCTTCAATTTCTTTCATTCATACCTGAGCTGAGACTCTTTCTAGGACGTTGGTTGGGATGTCGAAGTTGGCGTAAACCTGTTGGACGTCGTCGTCCTCCTCGAGTGACTCCATCAGCCTGAGTACCGCGGCGGCTTTATCCTCGCCGACCGCGACCGTTTGCTTCGGCTGCATCGTGACCTCGGCGTTCTCAATAGCGACCCCGAGCCCCTCCACCGCCGCCTTCACCTTCTCGAAGGCGGACGGCGGCGCCGATATCTCCACGGACCTGCCGTCAACCTGCACATCGTCGGCGCCCGCCTCGATCGCGGCCAGCCCGACCTCTTCGGGGTCCGTCTTGCCGGCGTTGGCAGTGATCACGCCCTTGCGCTCGAACATCCACCCCACCGCGTTCGACTCGGCGAGGTTGCCGCCGCCCTTGGAGAAGAGGTGGCGGATGGACGCCGAGGTGCGGTTGCGGTTGTCGGTCAGCGTGTCGACCATGACGGCCACGCCGGCAGGTCCATAGCCCTCGTACCGAACCTCTTCGAGCTTCTCACCCGCGAGCTCGCCCGTCCCACGCTGGATTGCATTCTTGATCCGGTCCGTCGGCATGTTGATCTCGCGTGCCTTCTGGATCGCCAGCCGAAGGCGGAAGTTGCCTTCGGGGTTGCCGCCGCCCTCCCGGGCTGCGATCGTGATCTCGCGGCTGGCGCGGGTGAACGCCTGGCCCCGCTTGGCGTCGACGATCGCCTTCTTGTGCTTGATGCCGGCCCATTTGGAATGACCGGACAAGTTAGGACGAGCCTCCGAACATGCTTTCGATCAAGTTTAGCGGACGCGGATTCGAACGAAACTTCGTTTACCGGCCTGGAGCACGTCGCCGTCGTGCGGCGCCCCGTCCAGGCCGGCCTTCTCGCCGTTGATCCGCACGCCGCCCTGGTCGATCAGCCTGCGGGCGTCACCCCGGCTCTTTGCCAGACCCGTCTCCACGAGCACTCCGAGCAGGTCCGCGGCGTTGGTCACCACCTGCTCGGGGATCTCGGCCGGCCTCTCGCGCTGGCGGAACTTCGTGTCGAAGTCGTCTTCGGCCCGCTTGGCCGCGTCCTCGCCGTGGAGGCGCCTGACGAGCTGGCGCGCGAGCGCCGCCTTCGCGTCGCGCGGCTTCATCGCCAGGACCTCGTCCTGCACCTTGCGATCGAGGCCAGAGACAAGGCGCATGTACTTCTCCGTCAGCGAGTCGGGGATCGACATCGTCTTGCCGTAGATCTGCTCCGGTGGTTCGGTGAGTCCGATGTAGTTGGGCAGCGACTTCGACATCTTCTGCACGCCGTCGGTGCCTTCGACCAGGGGGAAGACGGCGATGTCCTGCGGCTCCTGGCCGTACGCCTTCTGGATCTCGCGCCCGAACAGCAGGTTGAAGAGCTGGTCCGTGCCGCCGATCTCGACGTCGGACTTGATCGCCACGGAGTCGTAAGCCTGGTTGAACGGGTAGAGGATCTCATGGGCGCTGATCGGCGTCCCGGCTTTGATCCGGTCCGCGAAGTCCTCGCGCTGCAGGACCTGCTGCAGCGTCGCCTTGGCCATCAGGCGGAGGATGTCCGCGGCCGTCAGCGACGCCAGCCACTCGGAGTTGTGACGAACCTCGATCTTGCTCCGGTCGAGCACCATGTCGAGCTGCTTGAAGTACGTCTCGGCGTTGCGAGCGATCTCCTGCTCGCTGAGCATCGGCCGCGTGACCGAGCGCCCGCTCGGATCGCCGATGAGCCCTGTGTAGTCGCCGATGATCACGACCACCGTGTGCCCCTCGTCCTGGAACATCTTCAGCGTGTCGAGCACGACGAGGTGGCCGACGTGCAGATCCGGCGCGGTCGGGTCGAGGCCCAGCTTCACGCGCAGCCTGTCGCCGCGCTCGAGACGCGCGCGCAGGTGCTCCTGGACGTGGACCTCGACCGCGCGCTCGCGCAGTACCTGGAAAAACTCCCGACTCACGCGACGAGTCTAGTTAGGCGCGCGGAACCCTCGTTAGTCGCGACTATCGCGGTTCTTCGCGGGCCAACGCCATCGATAGTCGCGACTATCGCGGTTCTTCGCGGGCCAAAGCCATTGTTAGTCGCGACTATCGCGGTTCTTCGCGAGCCAAAGCCATTGTTAGTCGCGACTATCGCGGTTCTTCGCGGACGGCGTGGTTCTAGGGGTTGACCGGTCCCGGGCCGAAGTAGATCTGCGGGTCGGGCGGAAGCAACGGTGAGAAGAGGGCGATGATCGGCCGGCCGATCGCGTTCACCAGGTTGACCATGAACAGCGAGTGACGGACCGAGTCGCGCAGGTTCTGCTGCACTGCGTCGAGCACGGCGCCGCCGATGGGGTTGGCCGCCTGGCCGAGCTCATAGACGACGACGACGGAGAGCAGGACCGCGGTCGTCACGCCGAGGGCGACGCCAAAAGTGCGGTTGAGCACCACGGCCTGGATCTGGATCTGCGAGTGCGCGAGCTGGGTCGCCCCCTCGACGATCACGAGCACCGCGACGATGATCCCGAAGAAGCCGTAGATGCGCCCGTCGGCGACCTCGAAGCTCGACGTCTGCTGCAGTATCGCGCCGGCCTGAAGGCCCATGTTCGTAGCGGCCCACACGGCGACGAAGACCGCGACCAGGCCGATGAACCGGCGGATGAGTCCGCTGTAGAAGCCGCCCACCCCGTAGGCGATGAGCAGCACGATGGGAAAGATGTCGATCCAGCTCAATTGGCGCTTCCCTCGAAAGGCACGCGGACGCGTGCAGAATGCGCGTCAGGACTCACTCGCGGAACCTGGCGCGGTGTCTTTTCTCCAGCCCCAGCTTGATCTCCGACATCACCTCGTCCACTTTGGCGTCCGTCAGGGTGCGCTCCGGGCTTCGGAAAGTCAAGGTGAAGGCGATGCTCTTGTGACCCTCCGGAACCTGGGCGCCGTGATACTCGTCAAACGCTCGGGCCTGCTCCAAAAGTTCGCCGCCTGATTCCTTGATCGCCTGCAGCACCGCGCCTGCCGCGACCGTCTCCTCGACGACTACCGCCAGGTCGCGCGCCACCGCCGGGTAGCGCGCCAGCGGCTGGGCCCGAGGCGTCCGCGACGCGGCGAGCACCGGCTCGACGTCGATCTCGAACGCGACCACGCGCCCTGTGCCCCCAACCACGGTCGGATGCAGCTCGCCCAGGTAGCCGAGCTGCCGTCCGTCCAGGACCACCGCGGCGCACCTGCCCGGGTGAAACAGCTGCGCCGCCGCGCGCTGGTAGGTGCAAGCGGGCGCGTGCAGCGACGCTACGCATCCATCCAGCACCGACTTCATCTCGCGGAATGCCTTCTCTCCGGCCGCGCCTGATGGGCCCGCGGTCGCCACCGCGGCCAGGCGCAGCGGTTCCTCGGGCTGCGCGTTCTTCTCGCCGACACGAGCGAGGAACGCGGCCGCGATCTCGTAGATGCGAACGTCGTCGCGCGCGCGGTCGCGGTTGAGGGCGACTCCGTCGACCAGCGAAGGCAAGAGCGACGTCCGCAGCGTGTCCATGTCGTCGCTCAACGCGTTGGCGACGCGCATGGCGTGCGCGGCGATGCGCAGCTCTTCCAGCTTCTTGCTCGAGACCAGGGCGGGGGTCCAGGTCTCGGTGAAGCCCGCGCCGGCCAGGACTTCCCTCGCCTCATCAAGGCGGCGATCGAGGCTGGGAGCGAGCGGCGTCCACCGGTCGTGCCTGCGGCCGGGCAGCGTCGGCGGCACGCGGTCGTAGCCGTACACCCGGCCGACCTCCTCGACCAGGTCCTCGGGAATGGAGACGTCGAGCCTGAACACGGGCGGCAGCACGTCCCACTCACCGTCGCCGCGCACCTTGACGTGGAAGCTGAGGCGTTTGAGGATCGCCTCGGCCTCCTCGAGCGGCACATGCGTGCCGAGGACGTCGTCGATCAGCGCGGGCCGGATGTTGACTCGCACCGGCTCCTGCGGTCGAGGGTAGACGTCGGCCCAGTCCCTGTGCACCTGTCCGCCCGCGATCTCGGCGATCAGGGACGCGGCGCGCCGGGCGCCCGCGAGCGCGAGCTCGGGCGGTAATGCCCGCTCGAATCGCGCCGACGCCTCGGTGCGGAGGCCGAGGGCGCGCGATGTCTGGCGGACGCTGGGCCCGCTGAAGGTGGCCGACTCGAGCAAGATGTCGGCCGTCGCCTCGGTGACGGCCGTCTCTTCGCCGCCGATCACCCCCGCCAGCGCGACAGGCTTCCGCGCGTCGGCGATGACGAGCATCTCCGCGGTCAGCTCGCGCTCCACGCCGTCGAGCCCGAGCAGCTTCTCCTTCCCTCTCGCCCGCCGGACCTCGATCGCCGGCCCCTCGAGCTTGGCGAGGTCGAACGCGTGCAGCGGCTGCGCGTACTCGAGCAGGACGTAGTTGGTGATGTCGACGATGTTGTTGATCGGGCGCACGCCGGCGGCACGCAGGCGGCGCTGCATCCAGTCGGGGCTTGGCCCCACTGTCACGCCGGTGATCACGCCGCCGATGTAGCGGCCGCAAAGGTCCGGGTCCTCGATCCCGACGTTGACCATCTCCCTGCCGGCCGGGTCGGCGGTGCCGGTGAAAGCGGGCATGAAGTCGCGCTTCATGGGCCGGTCGAGGCCGGCCGCCAGCTCACGCGCGATCCCGAGGTGGCCCATGCAGTCGGGGCGGTTGGACGTGACCTCCGCCTCCATGACTGCCTGGCTCGGGATCACCGTCGTCAGAGGTTGCCCCGGCGTGCCGCGGTCGAGGACCAGGATCCCGGCGTGGTCGTCGCCGAGCAGCAGCTCGGCCGCCGAGCAGAGCATTCCACTCGCCTTGTAGCCGGCGATATTCATGTCCTTCACGACCTTGCCGTTGGGCACGGTCGTGCCAGGCAGGGCCACCGGGACGAGGCTGCCCACGACCGCGTTGGGCGCGCCGGCGATGATCTGCTGGACGCGGCCGCCGAGGTCTACCTGGTGGATCCAGAGGTCGTTGCGCGACTTCGGATGCTTCTGCTGGTCCAGCACCTTGCCGATCACGATCGCCGACAGGTCGACCATCGTCAGCGACTCGACCTCGACCCCTTGACGCGTGAGCACGTCGGCCGCGTCCTTGGGCGTGACGCCATCCAGGTCTACGAAGTCGCCGAGCCACTCATACGAGATGCGCATCTCTAGCTCATCACCCGCGTCATTGACGGATAGTCGCGACTATCCAGTGCTTCGCGGCTCGAGGAGCCGCGATAGTCTCGACTAACCGAGGGTTTCGCTTTCGCTCGCATCGCCTAGAACTGCTCCAAGAAGCGCAGGTCGGGCTCGTAGAACATGCGGATGTCGTCGACGTCGTGCTTCAGCATCGCCATCCGCTCGATGCCGAAGCCCCAGGCGTACCCGTTCCACAGCGAGGGGTCGATGCCACCGTTGCGCAGCACCTGCGGGTGGACCATGCCGCATCCGCCGACCTCGAGCCAGCCCTTGTGCCGGCAGCTCTTGCAGCCCATCCCGCCGCAGATGCCGCACGACACGTCGAACTCGAAGCTCGGCTCGGTGAACGGGAAGTAGCTCGGCCGCACGCGAACCTTTCGGTCCGGGCCGTACAGCGACTGGATCATGTAGAGCAGCGTGCCCTTCATATCCCCGACCGTGAGGCCCTTGTCGACCGCGAGGCCCTCGACCTGGCTGAAGTAAGGAAGGCGCGTCGCCTCCGGGGCGTCCCGGCGGTACACGCGTCCCGGCGTGATGATGTAGATGGGCGGCTCCTTGATGCGCTGCATGGCGCGGATCTGCACCGGAGACGTGTGCGCCCGCAGCAGCAGCTCGGGGCTGAAGTAGAACGAGTCCCAGTCCTCGCGCGCGGGGTGGCCGGCGGGGATGTTGAGGGCCTCGAAGTTGTACCACTCGGTCTCGACCTCGGGCCCCAGCTCGACCTGGTAGCCGAGGGACTCGAGCACGGTCTCGATCTGGCGCCGGGTCTGAGTGAGGACGTGGATGTGACCGCGCCCCAGCGGCGGGCCGGGGAAGGTGACGTCGATGGCCTCCGTCTCGGCCAGGTCGGCGAGCCGCGCCTGCTCGAGCTCCGCCCGCCGCGCGGCGAGCGCCGACTCGATCGCGCGCTTGGCCTCGTTGGCGGCCTTCCCCAGCGCGGCCTTCTCCTCCGCGCGAAGGCTGCCGATGTTGGACAGCAGGGTGCTGACAAGCCCGCTTCTGCGGCCGAGGTACTCGAGCTCGATCTTCGCCAGCGCGTCCTCGGTCTGAGCCTGGCCGATCGCATCCAGGGCGTGGCCGGTAAGCGAGGCGGCGTCGCTCATGCGCCGTTCCTCCGCCGGACCTCGAAGAGGATCAGCGCCGCCGCCGCTGCGACGTTCAGCGACTCGACGCCCTCCGTGAGCGGCACGGTGACCAGCCTCAGGTCCTTGCGCGAGAGCCCGCGCGCCTCGCTGCCGAGCACGATCATGCCCGCAGACTCTATCGGCGTCTCGGCCAGCGGCGCACCGCCGGTCGGGGCGGCGCCGTAGCCCTCGAGCTCGTCGAGGTCCTTCCAGCGCGCCTTCGCGACCTTCAGCCGGAAGACGTTGCCGGCCGACGCGCGCACCGCCTTCGGCCCGAACGGGTCGGCGCTGCCGGGCAGGACCACGAGCGAGGGCGCGCCGGCGGCGGCCGCGGTGCGGCAGATGGCGCCGACGTTGCCGGGATCCTGGACGCCGTCCAGCACCACCAGAGGCCAGCCCGCCGCGCGGGCGGCGTCGATCGCCTCTCCCGGCGAGGCCTCGTGCACACGTGCGATGGCGATCGCGCCCTGGGGCGTCACGGTCTGGGTGGCGGCGCGGAACGCGGCGGGTGTAAGCGTCACGCGGGCGTCGGTGTGGAACGGAAGCTTGTCCCCCTCGCGCACGGCGATCAGGTCGAACGCGAGACCTGCAGCCTTCGCCTCGGCGAGCACGCGCGGACCTTCCAGGAGGACGAGGCCTGGCTCGCGCCGGACGGCGAGACGTCGAAGGCGACGGACGACCTCGTTGTCCGGGCTGGAGATCAGCTGGTCAGAGGTTGTTCTTCGCAACCTCCACCAGCCGGGCAAAGGAACCGCTGTCGCGCACGGCCAGGTCAGCCAGCATCTTGCGGTCGATCTCCACTCCGGCCTGGCGAAGGCCGTGCATCAACTTGTTGTAGGGCAGCCCCGACTGCCTGGAAGCGGCATTGATGCGCGCGATCCAGAGCTGCCGCATCTCACGCTTGCGCCGCCGGCGGTCGCGATACGCGTAGGCCAGCGCATGGAGGACGGCTTCGTTGGCCGGCCGAAAGAGCAGCTTCTTGGAGAGGCGGAACCCCTTCGCGCGATCGAGGATCGCCTTGTGCCGGCGGTGCGCGGGGACGCCGCGCTTGACTCGTGCCATCTCTCTACTACTTCACCAGGGCCCGGCGCACCGTCTTGCGGTCGGCCTTCGAGACCGGCTGCTCCGTGTGGTCCTTCCGCTTGTGCTTCTTCGACTTCTGGTGCAGGCGGTGGCTGGTCCACGAGTTTCGCCTCACCAGCTTTCCGTTGCGCGTCATGCGGACACGCTTGGCGAGTCCCTTCATCGTCTTCTGCTTAGGCACTGGTCGCAGCCTGCTCCTTCGCCGCTCCCTGGCGGCTGGGGGCGAGGATCATGAAAAGGTTCCTACCCTCCAGCAGGGGCTGGCGTTCGATGACCGCGAACTGCTTGGCGTCGTCCGCCACGCGCTCGAGTATCTTCCGCCCGATCTCCTGGTGGACCATCTCGCGGCCCCTGAACATGATCGTCACCTTCACCTTCTCTCCAGCTTCGAGGAACTGTTTCAACCCCTTGAACTTCGTCTGGAAATCGTGCTCCGCGACCTTCGGGCGAAGCTTCATCTCCTTCAGCTTGATGACGTTCTGCTTGCGACGCTGGTCCTTCTCGCGCTTGATGGTCTCGAACTTGTAGCGTCCGTAGTCCATCAGGCGGCAGACCGGCGGGTTCGCTTGCGGCGCCACCTCGACGAGGTCGAGCCCCTTCTCGTTTGCGATGCGAAGCGCGGCGTCCAGGGAAAGCACGCCTAGCTGGTTGTTCTGGTCGTCGATCAGTCGCACTTCCGAGCTGCGGAGCTGATCGTTGATCCTGAGCTCTTTAAACGGTATGGGACGAAACCTCGGTCAAATTCAGGGTTGCTCTATTCCTCCATCCAGATAAAACAAAACGGACAGCACGCGCCGTCCGCTGCGGAACCCTTTTGAGCCGGGCTCTGAGGGTGAGGGCGGCGCCCTGCTTCAGAGCGTGGATGGTACCGGAAACGTAACCGGGTGCGCAAAATGTCGTTTGCCTTTCGCGATATGGAAACGCAGCCCCGCGGCGCAGCACTCACGGCCACGGCCCTGGCGGTCCTTGTCATCGGCGCCTGCGGCGGGCAGGGCGGCAACGTCGCCTCGCGCACCCCATCGCCATCGAGCTCGCCGGCGCCGCAGGCTTCGGCGACCGGCTCCCCCACCCCGGTCCCCTCCCCCGTGCGGGTTACCGGCGCCTACGGCGTGCTGTACGGCAGCCAGAGCGCGAGCACCTACACGATCACCATCATCGGCGTCGACGGCAAGATCGTCGCCGCGGCGGAGGCCTCGACCCCGCCCCTGGTCACGTGCGGGGGCCAGCTCGGCGCCCCCGTCGCCCCACCAATCAGCACAAGCGACTCCCGCGTCTATTTCATGGACGCCCAGGGTGTCGTCCGCTTCCTCGCCCCCGACGGGACGACCGGACGGGCGACCTCGGTTCCAGCGCCGACTGCGTCGCGGCGGGCGATGTTCACCGTCAGCCCCGACGACCGGCGGATCGCGGTCGTCGTCAACGACTACACCGCTTCGGGCGCCTCGACGAAGCTCTACGTCGAGGACCTTAGCGGCGCCGGCAACCACATTGACACCTTCAGCCAGTCCGGCTCGCGCACCCTGTGGCCGGTCGGATGGCACGGCACCAACAACCTCGTCGTCGCGGTCGTAGCGTCCTGCACCTCTGGCGGTGGGCCGTTCTGCTGCGGCCCGCTGGAGCTTCACGTCGTCGACCCCGCCACCGCGACCCGGCGTTTCACGCTGGGGAATGTCACCTCGTGTCTGATCGCCGGGTCCCCCTCGCCCGCCGGCGTGGCCTGTGAGAGCCAGTCGCAAAGCCAGGCGACGGTCCTGAACTGGACGGCGGGGACGGTACGCACCCTGGCCCTCAACAGACCGTCCTTTGTTTACGTGTCGCCGTCCGGGAGCCTGATCGCCATGGTCGACGACTCTGGAACGTCCTTCACGCTCGGCGCCGCGACCATCCCCGGAATGTTCGCCTGCACCTGGCTCGATGACACCCACGTCCTGTCCGGCGGCGATGCGCAGCACCAGCCGCGAGTCGCGGATGTCGTCAACGGCCGCATCGCTCCCGTGGCCGCCCAGGGCGACTGCGCAGGCCGTCTGCCGGGAGGTCTCTAACCCCCGCGATAGTCCGGACTAACGACCATGTCGGGAGTCCGGAGCGCGCGATAGTCCGGACTAACGCCGACAGGTCGCCTCTAGCGGCGGCGCTCCGCGACCTCGGCCGCCACCATGCTCACGAACGTTTCCAACGGAGTTGCGACCTCGCGGTTCTGGCGATCGCGGACATTTACCTGCTCCGCATCAGCCTCTCGCTGGCCAACGATCGCCATGTAGGGCACCTTGCGGGAATGCGCCTCGCGGATCTTCTTCTGCATCTTCTCGGGTCGCCCGTCGATCTCAACGCGAAGACGGGCGGCGCGAAGACGCGATGCGACCTTGGTGGCGTACTCGTGATGCGCGTCCGTGATCGGGATTACCACGACCTGCGTCGGATGCAGCCAGGTTGGAAACGCGCCGGCGTAGCGCTCGATCAGGTAGCTGAATAGCCGCTCCATCGAACCCGCCGCGCCGCGGTGGACCATGACCGGCCGTTTGCGCGTGCCATCCTCGGCGACATACTCGAGGTCAAATCGCTGCGGAAGCTGGAAGTCGATCTGCACGGTCGAGTTGGTGAACTCCCGGCGGTGAGCGTCGTAGACCTGGAAGTCGATCTTTGGACCGTAGAAGGCCGCGTTCCCAACTCCGACCTTGTAGGTCTGGCCCATCGACTCGAGCGCTTCCATGAGGTCGGCCTGCGCCTCCTCCCATTGCTCTACGGTTCCGAGCCATTTCTCCTTGACGTCGTCCCGCGTCGCCACCTCGTAGTAGAACTCGTCGATTCCCAGCACTTTCGAGAAATACAGGGCGAGCTCGATCGCGCCCTTCACCTCCTCGATCAGCTGCTCCGGAGTGCAGAAGACATGCGCGTCGTTCAAGGTGAAGTGCCGCACTCGGTTGAGACCAGCAAGGACCCCTGACCGCTCGTACCGCCAGTAACCCGCAAGCTCGGCCAGCCGCAGCGGAAGGTCGCGGTAGCTGCGCAGCTCGGACTGGTAGATCACGATGTGGTGGGGGCACGCGACCGGCCTGAGCTCCAGCTCCTCCCCATCCTCGAACTTCATCGGCGGGTACATGTAATCGGCGTACAGCTTTGCGTGTCCGCTCTGGCGGTAGAGGTCGAGTCGCGCAACGTCTGGCGTGCGGACATGCTTGTATCCGCGCGCGATCTCCTCGTCGACGATGAATCGCTCGATCTCGCGCCGGATGGTGGCTCCGTCCGGAAGCCACATCGGAAGCCCAGGGCCGACGCGGTCGTCGACCAGGAACAGCTTGAGGTCCTTGCCGAGCTTCTTGTGGTCCCGCTTCTCCGCCTCCTCGAGGAACTTGAGGTAGTCGTCGAGCTCTTTCTGCGTTTGCCACGCGGTGCCGTAGATGCGAGTCAGCTGCGGCTTCTTCTCGTCGCCGCGCCAGTAGGCGCCGGAGACACGTTGCAGCTTGAAGGCCTTCAGGTCTCTGGTCGACTTCACGTGCGGACCGAGGCAGAGGTCGAGAAAGTCTCCGGTCCTGTACACGCTGACCCCATTGCCCTCCACCTTGTCCGCGATTAGCTCCAGCTTGTAGTCCTGGCCACGCTTGCGGAACTCCTCGATCGCCTGCTCGCGGGGAAGCGTCTCGTGCACGAACGGCAGATCCGCCTGGGCCAGCCGCCGCATTCGCGACTCGATCGCCGGCAGGTCCGCCTCGTTTATCGGCTTGCCAAGATCGAAGTCGTAGTAGAAGCCGGGCGGGTTCTCGATGGGCGGCCCGATCGCGTACTTGGCGCCGGGGTAGAGCTCGGTCACGGCGGCGGCGAGGAGGTGCGCGGTCGAGTGCCGCAGGACCTGCAGAGGATCGTCCGTGGCCTCGTGATCCCCGAATTCCGGCATAGGGTCGTCCAGTATATGAAGCCTCATGAGCTGGGCCTGGATCGGCGAAGCCTTATTGCTGCTGGTGGCCGCATGGGGCGCGACGCGCGACTTTCCGCTTGCGGGCGTGATCCTGCTCGGCTTCGCCGGGGCGGTCGCCGGCGCCGACGTCGGCTACTGGCTCGGACGTCGTGGCGGCAGACCCTTCATCGAACGTGTCGGGGCACGACTCCACATCCGGCCGGACCATCTCGCACGCGCCGAGCTCTTCCTCGCCCGCCACGGCGACAAGGCGATGCTCGCCGCGCCCTTCGTCGTCGGCATGCGCAGCTGGGGCTCGATGCTCGCCGGGATGTCACGCATGCCGTTCTGGAGATTCCAGGCGTTCAGCGCGGTAGGCGGGCTGGCTTGGGCCGCCGTCGTCGGCGCCGCAGGCTACGCGGTCGGCACGAACCTCGAGCTGCTCGAGGCCATCGTCCGCACCATCGGCGTCGGTGGCGTCGTGTTCGTGGTGGTCATTGTGTCGGCGTTGCTCGTGGCTCAGGAGCGCGCAGCCCGCCGGCGATGACACCCACCCCGCCCCCCAGCAGGAGGACGCCCAGGCCGCCGAGGACCTGGGCGGTGCCGATGTTGTCCGCCAAGGCGGCGGCGACGAGCACGGGCAGCGCCGAGACACCGTTGATGACCATGTAGAGCAGGGCGAAGACGCGGCCCCGGATCGCGTCGCTCGTCGACTCCATGAGGTACGTGATGGCGGGGATCAGGATGGCCCCGAACTCGACCCCTAGCAGGAAGCTGAACGTCGCACCCGTGATCCGGTTATGGACCTGCAGGTCGGGAAAGTGCTTCATCGCCTCCGGGACGGCCGCGAGCGCAAGCAGCGTGAGCCCGTTGGCCACCAGCGATCCGGCGAGCACGCGCGAGCGATCGAGCTGGCGCAGGAACTGGCCGAGGAGGACAGCGCTGAGCATCGCGCCCGCCGTCGCCGGACCAAGGATCACATAGGTGTCCTCGGCGGCGATGCCGATGACCCTGCTCACGTACGCCGGCGCCAGCGTGTACAGCATGAAAAGGACGAGGACCGCGATGCTCACCTGGCCGAACGCCAGGCGCAGGCCGCGCGAAACCCGCAGCGCGTCGATGCCCTCCTGCAGGTCGTGGAGCATGACGCGGAAGCGGCTGCGACTCTCCTCCACCGGCGAGGGCTTGCGCCGTTCGAGGCGTGGGATCTCGGAGGCGAAGATGAGCGTCCCGCCGATCACGAGCAGCACCACGGCGCACCAGTACGGCGCGTAGAGGTCGATCCTCGACACCACCGGCGCGAGCACGCCGCCCACCACCAGGGTCAGCACCATCGTCAGCAGCGCCATGGAGTTGGCGGTGATGAGCGCCTCGCGCGGGAGGATGGTGGGAATCACGGCCGCCTCGGCCGGACCGAAGAGCTGTCCGATCGCCGAGAACAGGAGCGTGATCACGAGCAGGTGGAAAAAGTCGTCCTTCACGCCGGGGATCACGGACGCGATGGGGATGAGCGCGACCACGGCGGCGCGCCCGAAGTTGCACCACATCATGATCTGCTTGCGATCGAGGCGGTCCGCGATCACGCCCGCGGGGGGCGCGAACAGCACCGCGGGCACCGTGTACGCGAGCAGCGTCACCGCCACCGAGGTGCTTCCGCCCGAGATGTGGTAGGCCAGGATGATCAGCGAGAAGAGCAAGAACTTGTCGGCCAGCTGAGCCGCGAGCTGCGCGAACCAGATGTTGCGGAACGCGGTGTGCCGGAGGGCGCCGCGAAATCCGCCGGGACCCTCGACAGGAAGCCGGATCGGATCCACGACCGCGAAGGTTAACGATCAAGACGCGCATTGAATGCGCGATAGACCCTCTCCCATTCGGGGAGGGAGAGCGTCTGGGGGCGCCTCGACGGGTCGATGCCGAGATCCGAAAGGAGGTGCGCCGCCTCTTCGCTCGAGACCCGCGCGGCCCGCGCCAGCGTGCCCCCGAGCTGCTTGCGCCGGAACTGAAAGACGGCCTCGACGAAGCGCAGGAAGCCAGGCACGTCGTCGACCTCGACCGCCGGGCGTTCGCGCACCTCGAGCACGACCAACGCCGAGTCGACCCTGGGCGCCGGCGAGAAAGCGGCAGCCGGGATCGTCATCAAGATCCGCGCCTCGGCGAAGACCTGGACGCCGATGGTCGCGAGGCTGCTGGCGGTGGTCGCAGTCCAGCGCTCGGCGACCTCCTTCTGCACCACGAGCGAAGCTCGTCGGGGTCGCGGCGGCAGGTCCAGGAGCTTGGGGATGAGGGCGCCGGTCAGGTTGTACGGAATGTTGCCGGCGACGATCTCGCCGCCTTCTGGAAACGCAGCCGCGACATCGAACCGCAGGATGTCCGCCTGCACGACCTCGACGTTGTCGTGGCTCGCGACCACCTCGCGCAGCGCAGGAATCAGGTTGCGGTCGAACTCCACCGCCACTACCCGGCGCGCGCGCGCGGCCAGGGCAACGGTCAGCGTCCCTGCGCCCGCGCCGACCTCGAGAACCTGGTCATCGCCCGCCGCGCCCGACGCGTTGGCGATGGCGTCGCGAAGCTCGCGATCGACCAGGAAGTTCTGGCCGAGGCGGTGCTGAAGTGTGATCCGGTGGCGGCGGAGCAGGTCGGCCAGCTGCCTGCCGTCCGCCGGATCGATCGTCACTTCATCTTTTGGAAGAGTGCGATCGCGTTGGACCGTTCCTGGTCCCCAAGCTGCTCCATGGTGATGCCGCGGAGGTCCGCGACCACCTCGGCGGTGTCGACGAGGTAGGCCGGCCGGTTCGGCACCCCCATCCGCTTCTGCGCGTTGCCGTACGGCGCGTCCGTCTCGAGAAGGATGCGGTCGGCGGGGCAGTGCTTTACCACCTCGCGCAGCTCCTCGCGGCTCGGCCGGGTCACCAGACCCGCGAACGAGAGGTAGAAGCCCACGTCGAGGAACTTCTTCGCCCACTCCCAATCGAGGGCGAAGTAGTGCATGACGCCCCGGATGCCGCCGTGGGCGTTGATCACCTCGAGGATCTCGGTGGCGGCGCCGCGGTTGTGGATGCCGACCGGGAGCTCGAGCTCCGTCGCGATCGCGAACATCTCGTGCAGGCGCTGGATCTGCAGGTCGCGGTGCGGCCCGCCCACGTGCTCGAAGTCGAGGCCGATCTCGCCGATGACCACCACCATCTCGTCCCGCGCGAGCTCGCGCAGGGCGGCGAGGTCGGGTTCGGAGACCTCCAGCGGGTGATGGCCCACGCCCGCCCAGACCTCCTCGTACGCGTGGCCGAGGCTGATCGCGTTGGCGCTCTTCTCGAGGTTCACCCCGACGCCGATCAAGCGCGTGACGCCGGCGGCGGTGGCCTGCTGCACCACCTCTGTCGCGTCGCCGAGCTCGTCGAGGTGGAGGTGGGTGTCTACGAACACGGTCTAGTCGGCGACCTCGTCGAGCCGCTTGAACAGCGGAGCGGGTGCGGGCAGGTTGCGTCCCGGCTCGAGCGTCGAAGGCTTCCAGCGGTCCATCGCCTCGTAGTCGCCCGTGATGACCCGATGCGTCCCCAGGTCTTTGACCTCAGGTTGGGGGGCGATCACGTCCTCGTAGCCGAGCATCGCGTGCAAACGTTGGCACGAGAACGGCAGGAACGGTGTGAGCATGGTCTTCAGGTTGTCCACGCAGCGCAGGGCGACGTAGAGCACGGTCCCGGCCAGCTCTCGGTTGGTCTTGATGCTGTGCCACGGCTGCTCGGTGCCCAGGTAGACGTTGACCTTGGCCGCCGTGGCCATCGCGTGCTTCAGCGCGTTCTGAAACCGCGCCTGCTCGAGCTGCTGCGCGACATAGTCCAGAGCGGCCTCGACCTCCTCGAGCAAACCCTTGTCGCGATCGGTCAGCGCGCCCGGTTTGGGGACGGCCCCGAAGTTGCGGTGCGCGTTGACCAGCGTGCGGTGGACGAGGTTGCCCCACGTCGCCACGAGCTCGTCGTTGTTGCGGCGCACGAACTCGCTCCAGGTGAAGTCTGTGTCCTGGTTCTCGGGCCCCGCGATCATCAGGTAGTAACGCAGCGCGTCCGGGTCGTAGCGGTCGAGCACGTCCTTGACGTAGATCACCTGGCCACGGCTGGTCGAGAACTTGCGGCCCTCCATGTGCAGGAACTCGCTGGCGACGATGTCGTCCGGCAGGTGCAGGTTGCCCGCGCCCATGAGGATCGCCGGCCACATCACCGTGTGAAAGGTGATGTTGTCCTTGCCCATCGTGTAGTAGTGGCGCGATTCCGGGTTCTCCCACCACTCCCTCCAGGCCTCGGGCTCGCCCCGGTTCGCCGCCCACTCGATCGAGGCCGACAGGTAGCCGATCACCGCGTCGAACCAGACGTAGATCTTCTTGCTCGGGTTGTCCACCCATCCCGGCAGCGGCACCGGCACCCCCCAGTCGAGGTCGCGCGTGATCGCGCGCGGCTTCAGGTTGCGCACGAACTCGAGAGAGTATTTGCGCACGTTCGGCCGCCAGTCGTCGTGCGACTCGATCCAGAGCTTGAGCTGCTCGCCCAGCGCGGGCAGGTCGAAGAAGAAATGCTCCG
>Ga0209157_1001939_pt1 | contig 16799 bp, 18 predicted proteins | sample GraSoiAngelo_135_FD_185892 | JGI IMG/M metagenome (GOLD analysis project Ga0209157, IMG submission 185892) | Grasslands soil microbial communities from the Angelo Coastal Reserve, California, USA - 14_0929_05_40cm (SPAdes) (version 2) | ecosystem: Environmental > Terrestrial > Soil > Grasslands ...
CGAGTGACTGACGGCGTGGCCGGTCCCCGGCCGCTTCCCGCAGATTGCGCATCGACGAGCCATCACTACCTCCTTCACATGCCTCCCGGATTGTAGCATGCCCACCGTGGCCAAGGAAAGGGTGGCCGACCGGAGAACACTAGTGCGAATGGCCACGTCACGTCGCACCCTCGCCGTCGCAGCGGGCCAGGCGCGATCGACCTCCCGGTCCCCGCTCGACGCCCCCGCCCAATATGTGAAAGGTGTCGGTCCCGCCCGTGCCGAGCAGCTCGCACGCCTGGGCCTGCACACGGTAGAAGACCTGCTCTACCACGTCCCCCGCCGCTATGAGGACCGCAGTCACCTGGCCTCGATTGCCTCACTCGTGCCGGGCCAGAGGCAGGCCACGCAGGGGGTGGTCCTGGCCCTCAGCGAGAAGCGTCACGGTACCTACCAGTTCGTCGCCGCGCTGTCTGACGAAACAGGCGTACTGCAGGCGATCTGGTTCGGGCAGCGCTACCTGCGCCGGGTCATCCGGCGCGGCTCCCGCCTGATTGTCTACGGGAGGGTCGAGCGTGCCGGCCGGCTGCAGATGATGGTGGAGGAGTTTGAAATCCTCACCGGGGACGATGACGATACACTGCACACCGGTCGCATCGTCCCCATGCACCCCGCGACCGAAGGCCTCAGTCCCAGAGTCTTGCGGACGATCATTGCGCAGACGCTCAGCCAGCACCTGGACGGTGTCCCTGATATGCTGCCGGATGCCGTCCGCCGCCGCCTCGACGTCCCGCCGCTCAGGGAGGCGCTGCAGGCCATTCACTTCCCGACCTCACTCGCAGAGGCGGAGGCCGCACATCGCCGGTTGGCGTTTGACGAGCTGCTCGTTCTGCAACTCGGCGTGCTCGGACGGCGCCAAGTGTTGCAGACCGTCGACAAAGAAGTGCGGTATGCCGGTGACGGGGCGCTCCTCCAGCGTTTTGTCGGATCCCTGCCCTACGAGCTGACGCGCGCGCAGCGCCGGGTCCTTGCCGAGATTACGGCGGATCTGCGCCGACGTGCTCCCATGAACCGGTTGCTGCAGGGCGACGTCGGTTCCGGGAAAACGGTCGTGGCCGCCGCGGCGCTGTGGCTCTGCGTGGGGGGCGGTTTCCAGGGCGCGCTGATGGCCCCCACGGAGATCCTGGCCGGGCAGCATTACCTGACCTTCCGCCAGCTGCTGGCCCCGTTGGGAGTGCGCGTGGGCCTGGTGACCGGTGGGGCGGCGAAACGTGCGCGTGAGCGGATGCTCGATCTGCTACGCGCAGGAGAGGTGGAGGTGGCCATTGGGACGCACGCGCTCCTGGAAGAAGGGGTCGCCTTCGCCAGGCTGGGGCTGGTCGTGGTGGACGAGCAGCACAAGTTTGGCGTAACACAGCGCGCCGCGCTCCGGCACAAGGGATTCCACCCAGACGTGTTGGTCATGACCGCGACGCCCATCCCACGGACCCTGTCCTTGACCCTGTACGGTGATCTGGACGTGTCGGTGCTGGATGAGATGCCACCCGGCCGGGGGGTGGTGCGGACCTACGTGCGCGGGCCGGACAAACGGCCGGAGGTCTATGCGTGGGTCCGCGAGCAGGCCAACGCCGGGCGGCAGGCCTACGTGGTCTGCCCGCTGATCGAAGAATCTGAAAAGCTGCAAGTGGAAGCCGCCGTGCGTCTGGCCGACCGTCTCAGCCAGGATGCGCTGCGCGGAGTGCCGCTGAGCGTGCTCCACGGGCGCATGCGCCCGGAGGAGAAAGAGCAGGTCATGGAATCATTCCGGGGCGGCGCGGTGAAGGTGCTGGTGGCGACACCGGTGATCGAAGTGGGCATCGACGTGCCGCAGGCGACGATCATGGTGATCGAAGACGCCGATCGGTTCGGGCTCGCCCAGCTCCACCAGCTGCGGGGCCGCATCGGACGGGGGGCTCAGACATCCCACTGCGTCCTGCTCAGTTCGATGGCGACCGATGCTGCCCGGACGCGGATGGAGACGATGGCGCAAACGCAGGATGGGTTTGTCATCGCGCAGCGAGATCTGCAGCTCCGGGGGCCGGGGGAGATCCTGGGCACACGCCAGCACGGGCTTCCGGACCTGCGCGTGGCTGACCTGCTGGCCGACGTGGCGGTCCTCGAGCTGGCCCGCGACGAAGCGCACCGGCTGCTCCTTGAGGATCCTGATCTGTCCCAACCTGAGCACGCTACGCTTGCGCGGGAGGTGCGCCGGCGGTTCGCTCGGGAGACCACGGTGGCCGTCGGCTGACCTGCGATGCGTGTCACGGATCGGGCAGCGCCCCGGCGACGCCGAGAAGAATTCCGCCCAACCCTGGCGCGGGTGCGCGACGCCATGTTCAACAGCCTCGGAGCGCGGACGAGCGGCGCGCGCGTCCTGGATCTCTATGCGGGGTCGGGAGCCCTGGGGATGGAGGCTCTGCGTCGGGGCGCAGCGCATGCGGTCTTCGTCGAGCACAACGCGAAACTGGCGACGGGGCTGCGGCACCGCCTGGCCGATGAGCAGTTGGTGGATCGCGCCGAGGTGTGGAAGCGGGATGCGTTGGCGGCGGCGCGCGATCTGGGGCTGGCGGGCCGGGCGTTTGACATCATCTTCCTGGATCCCCCCTATGGACGGGGGCTCGTCGCCGCCACCCTGCGGGGCATTGGTGCCTCGAGGATTCTGGCGCCGGGCGGCGTGGTGGCGGCCGAGGGACACTGGCGTGACCGCCCGTTGGAGACCGGCGTGCTGGCCTGCCGGCGGGAGGCCCGGTACGGCGAGACGATGGTGTGGTATTTCGAGCAGGCGGGAGGCGATACGTCATGACCGTGGCGGTCTATCCCGGCAGCTTCGACCCGGTGCATAACGGGCACCTGGATATCGTTTCCAGGGCAGCGAGGGTGTTTGACACCGTCGTGGTGGCCGTCGCCGACAACTCCGAAAAAGAAGGGCTGTTTGCGGTGCCGGAGCGTGTGGACATGCTGCGGGCCGCTACCGCGCACCTGCGCAACATTCAGGTCGACGCGTTCAACGGGCTCACGGTCGCTTTTGCGCAGAAGAGGGGAGCGGTCGTCCTGGTGAAGGGGCTTCGCGCGGTGGTGGATTTTGAATACGAACTGAAACAGGCCTCGATGAACCAGCGGCTCGCGCCGAACCTGGACACCGTCTTCTTTATGACCGCGCCGGCATATTACTTTCTCAGTTCTACCCTGATCCGGGAAGTCGCCAGGCTGGGTGGGGCCGTGACGGGGCTCGTGCCGCAGGCGGTTGAGGAGCGCCTCCGGAAGAAGTTTTCGGGTAAGCACTTGTTGAAAGGCGACTCGGGCTAAGCCTATACTGAAGAGTCTGGATTTCGAGGGGTGTCGGCGTGCGTATTGATGTCGCCGAGATGGAAATCGGCCAGGTGCTGCGCGCCACCTTCGAGGAGACCGTGGAAAGCCGAACCGGGGATGTCGCCTTCGATGCCCCGGTGACGGGGGAGGTTGAGGCCGGCCGCACCTCCGCGACCCTCTATGTGCGCGGCCGGTTGACCACCACCGCGCCGATGGTCTGCGGCAGGTGCCTGGGAGGATTCCGGCAGACCCTGGCGATTTCAGTCGACGAGGAGTTCCAGATCGGAGGCGCCCCCACTGGCGGCAGGGGCGCGCTGGGCCCCGAGGACTTTGTGGTCCCGCTCGGTCCCGATCGCGTGCTTGACGTGACCGAAGTAGCACGGCAGCACTTGCTGCTGGCGTTGCCCATGGTGCCGGTCTGCCGTCCGGAGTGCCGGGGGCTGTGCCCGGTCTGTGGGGAGAACTTGAACGAACGGGAGTGCGGCTGCCGGCGGGATGCGGTCGATCCACGGCTGGCGCCGCTACGCAACTGGCAACCAAGCGACCAAGGTACCAGGGGACCACGGAACCAAGCGACCACGGAACCAAGGGACCACGGAACAGGGGGACCAGGAGACAGGAAGTAAGTGAAATGTACGCGGGTACCCTGGTACCCTGGATCGTTATAAGGAGGTCCGGTCATGGGCATTCAGAAACATCGTCGCTCGAAGATGAGCGGGGCCACGCGCCGCGCGCATTGGAAGCTCCGGGGGGCCACATTGGTGACCTGTCCGAAGTGTCACTCCCCGATGCGGGCCCACCGCGTCTGCCCGACCTGCGGAACCTACGCGGGCCGCGACGTCATTAAGATCGAAGCGGCAGAGGAGAAATAGCAGCAGTTGAAGAGTTGGCGCGTTGAAGAGTTGGAGAGTCAAGCATTCCTGCAATGGAGTGCCGCAGGTGGTTCTCCAACTTTTCAACTTTCTCACTCTCCAACTGTCCAACTCCGGCGGGTGGCGCGGTGAAGATCGCAGTCGACGCCATGGGCGGAGATCACGCCCCAGACGTTGTCGTCGCGGGGGCGGTCGCGGCGGTGCGCGACCTTGGGGCGGAGGTCGTGCTGGTAGGGCCGCAGGCCCGCGTGGAACGAGAGATGGCGCGCCACCGGCCGGTACCCTCCGGACTCTCCGTCGTCGATGCGCCGGAGGTGATAGAGATGCACGAATCTCCGGCGATGGCAGTACGGCGCAAGAAACGGGCGTCCATCGTCGTGGCGATGGAATTGGTCCGCGACCGCCGCGCGGATGCCGTCGTCAGTGCCGGCCATACCGGGGCGGCGATGGGAGCAGCGCTGTTGCGACTGGGTCGCATTCCCGGGGTGGACCGGCCCGCCATCGCGGTGGTGCTGCCGACGGTGGTATCGCACCCAGTGGTGCTGCTGGACGTGGGGGCCAACGTCGACTGCCGGCCCCACCACCTGTTGCAATTCGCCATCATGGGCGCCGTGTATGCGCGCCGGGTGCTGGAGATTCACACGCCGCACATCGGAATCCTCAGTAACGGCGCGGAGGAGGGGAAGGGATCAGACCTCACACTCCGCACGACTGCGTTACTGCGCGATTCGGGGCTGGACTTCATCGGCAACGTGGAATCGCGCGACGTCTTCAGTGGTGTCGCTGACGTCGTGGTCTGCGACGGGTTCGTCGGCAACGTCGTCCTTAAGTTTGGCGAGGGACTGGCGCTGGCGATCCGCGACATCGTGAAGTCGGAGTTACGCGGGCTGCGCGGCCGGCTGGCCCTGCTGTATCTCGCCCCGCTGGCAGGAAAGATCCGCCGCATGTACCGGCGGATCGATTACCGGGAATACGGTGGGGCGCCGCTGCTCGGGCTGGAGGGGGTCTGCGTCATTGCCCACGGGAGCAGCAACGCGCGCGCCATCAGGAATGCGATCCGGGTGGCGGTGGAAGCGGTGCGCCACGGATTCGTGGATGAGATCCGGGCGCAGATGCCGCGATGGAGCGAAGCCGCCCTCAACGCCGGGGCACCCGCGAGTACCGTCTTGAATCCGGCCCCCGACCCGTCGGCCAACCGCCCCTAAGCGTCGAACGACAAGGAGATGTGATGCGAGGTTCAACGATCACCGGCATCGGCCGCTACGTTCCCCGCCGTGTCATGACGAACCACGAGCTGGAGAAGATCGTGGAGACCACCGACGAGTGGATCGTCAGCCGGACGGGGATCCGGGAGCGCCGCATCGCAGCGCCGGAGGAGGCCAGTTCAGATCTGGCCTTCCATGCCGCACAGGAGGCCCTCGCAGACGCCGGGGTGAGTCCCGAGCAGATCGACCTGATCATCGTCGGCACGGCCACCCCTGACATGCTCTTTCCCGCGACCGCCTGCATCCTGCAGGATCGCCTGGGCTCCCGCAACGCCGGTGCGTTCGACGTGTCGGCGGCCTGCAGCAGCTGGGTGTATGCGGCGGCGGTCGCGCATGGGTACGTCGCCAGCGGGCTGGCGAATACTGTGCTGGTCGTAGGCGCGGAGGTCCTGTCGAAGTTCGTCAACTGGAAAGACCGCAATACCTGCGTGCTCTTTGGGGATTCGGCCGGAGCAGCGGTCCTGCGACCCTGTGAGCAGGGCCGGGGGTTCCTCTCATTCTATCTGGGCGCAGACGGCTCGGGTGGATCGCTCATCGCGGTGCCTGGGGGCGGGTCGCGCATCCCGGCGAGCTACGACTCCGTCGAGCAGAATCTCCACTTCATGCAGATGAATGGCCGCGAGGTGTACAAGTTTGCGGTGCGCTGTATTCCCAAGGCGATTGAAGAGGCGCTGCGGCGCGCTCACGTGACCATCGAAGACGTCGACTGGTTCATCCCGCATCAGGCGAATATTCGCATTATTGACGCGGCGGCGGAACGGTTAGGGCAGCCTCGGGAAAAGTTTTTCATCAACGTCGAGCGCTACGGCAACACTTCTTCCGCATCGGTCCCGGTGGCGCTGTACGAGGCGGTGCGGACCGGCCGCCTCAAAGAGGGGGATCTGGCGGTCCTCGTTGCGTTCGGGGGCGGATTGACCTGGGGATCCTGCGCGGTGCGCTGGACGATGCCGACAACCAGAGATCCAGGATCCAGGGCCTAGAATCCGGGATATGAGCGTCGCATTCGTCTTCCCTGGTCAGGGTGCGCAGTACGCCGGGATGGGCAAGCAGATGGCCGCGGCATTCGCGCCGGCCCGCGACGCCTTCCGTCGCGCGGATGAGGTCCTGGGATTCCCGCTGTCGCGGCTGTGCTGGGACGGGTCTGATGAGGAGCTGCGCCGGACCGACATTACCCAGCCTGCGATCCTGGCCACTAGCATGGCCTGCCTGACCGTGTTGCAGGCGCGCGGGGCTGCTCCGCAGATGGCTGCCGGCCTCAGCCTGGGGGAGTACACCGCGCTGGTGTGCGCGGGGGCGTTCCGCTACGAGGATGCCCTTGTCGTCGTGCGCCGCCGCGGCGAGTTCATGCAGGAGGCTGCCGCGGGCCGGCGGACGGCCATGGCCGCGATCCTGGGCCTCGATGCCCAGGCCGTCCGCGGCATCTGTCGCGCGGCCTCGGCGCAGGGCATCGTGGAGCCATCTAACTTCAACAGCCCCGGGCAGATCGTGATCGCGGGGGACGAAGACGCGGTGCACGAGGGAATGAGACTCGCCCGTGAGGCCGGCGCGAAGCGGGCCGTTCCGCTGCCGGTCAGTGCTCCGTTTCACACCAGTCTGATGCGTCCGGCGGCGACGCGGCTGGCCGAGGCGCTGAGTGGCATTCCCATCGTCCCGGCGACGATTCCTGTGGTCAGCAACGTGACCGCGCAGCCCGTCCGCGAGCCAGGCGATATCCGGCGGTTACTGGTGGAGCAGGTCGCCAGCCCCGTGCGGTGGGATGAATCCGTCCGGGCGATGCGGGACGCCGGCATGACCACGTTTGTAGAGGTTGGCCCGGGCACGACGCTGTCGGGATTGATCCGCAAGACTGTGCCAGCGGCGCGGATGGTCCATGTGCAGGATCCGGAGTCGTTGCACGAGGCATGCGCGGCCTTGGAGGCGTCTCCCAGCGATGTGGCTTAGGGAGGATTGCCGGGAGACGGCGGAATCGCGCGGAGCGGACCATGGGGACGCTTGATGGCCGAGTCGCGATTGTGACCGGCGGCTCGGGGGCGATGGGCCGCGCCATCTCGACGGCGCTGGCAGCCGAGGGTGCGAAGATCGTCGTCCATTATGGTACCCACCGCGATGCCGCCGAAGCCGTGGCCGGCGCCATCAGTGAGCGCGGCGGGGTGGCCAGATGCCTGCAGGCAGACCTGGCGGTTCCTGCGGGGGGCCCGCAGCTGGTCGCGGCTGCCCTGGACGCCTTCGGGCGGATCGACATCCTGGTCAACAACGCCGGCATGATTCGAGACACGCTGATCCTGCGTATGAAAGACGAAGACTGGCAGGCTGTGCTTGACGCGAATCTCAGCAGCGCCTTCTATTGCACCAAGGCGGTCCTCCGAGAGTTCGTGCGCCGGCACGGCGGCCGGATCGTCAACATTGCGTCGATCGTGGCGGAGATCGGCAATCCCGGTCAGGCCAACTATGTGGCGGCCAAAGCTGGCATGATTGGGCTGACCAAGGCAGTGGCGCGCGAGGTTGCCTCGCGCGGGATCACTGTGAACGCGGTGGCACCAGGTTACATCGAAGCCGGGATGACCGACCGGCTCACACCGGACCAGGTGAAGGTCCTCCTGGAGCAGGTTCCGTTGGGGCGGGCGGGGAAACCTGAGGAGGTAGCCGCCGCGGTGGTCTTCCTCGCCTCTGACGACGCATCGTACATCACCGGACAGGTCCTGAATGTGGACGGCGGGTTGGTCATGCGCTGACGTGGCTCGGGGTCCCCAAAAGATTCGCTCTGGCGAATTTTTGGGGTGAGCTGGGGTATGATATCGACGGTGCGGTAGACTGGCACGGGGGTGGGAGGTTCGATGGCATCCGTCTTCGAACGCGTCAAGAACATCGTTGTGGAACAGCTCGGGGTCGCAGTCGATGAAGTCTCCCCTGAGTCCTCGTTTGTGGACGATCTCGGGGCCGATTCGCTCGACGTGGTCGAACTCGTGATGGCCCTGGAGGAAGAATTTGGCGTCGAAATCCCAGACGAGGATGCCGAGAAGATTGCCACGGTGGGCGAGGCGGTGAAGTATATCGAGGCCCACATGGGTGAACCCGCCACTGAGTAGCAGCGGAGGACCAGGCCGGACTCGCCAGGCGCCGATGATGACCCGGCGCCGCGTCGTCGTGACCGGGGTAGGGGTGATCAGCCCCATCGGCATCGGCAAAGAGCGTTTCTGGGCGAGCCTGATGGAGGGACGGAGCGGCGTGGGATTGATCACCCGCTTCGACGCCTCCGGATTCGACACCAAGATCGCGGCCGAAGTGCGCGACTTCGACCCCGCGGCGTTCTTGGAAAAAAAAGACGTCCGCCGCAACGACCGCTTTGTGCAGTTCGCCTACGGCGCAACGCGGCTGGCCCTGGATGATGCCCGCTTCACCATCACCCCCCAGAATGCCGGGCAGGTCGGCATCCTGATCGGATCCGGGATCGGCGGCGCGGAAACTTGGGAGAGCCAGCACACCATCCTCCTGGAGCGGGGCCCGAGCCGGGTCAGCCCGTTCTTTGTCCCCATGATCATCGTCAACACGGCAGCCGGTATTGTCTCGATTCTCACGGGGGCGAAGGGGCCGAACTTGGCTCTGGTCACGGCGTGTGCCACCGGGGGGAACGCGATCGGGGACGCGGCGCGGATCATCCAGCGCGGCGAGGCCACCGCGATGCTGGCGGGTGGCACGGAGGCGGCGATTACGCCGTTGAGCGTCGCGGGCTTTTGTTCGATGAAAGCGATGTCCACGCGCAACGACGAACCCACCAAAGCGTCCAGGCCGTTTGACGCCAAGCGGGACGGATTTGTGATGGGGGAGGGGGCCGGCATCGTGCTCCTCGAGGAACTCGAGCATGCGCTGCGGCGCGAGGCCTTCATCTATGCGGAGTTGGTAGGCTACGGGATGAGCGGCGACGCGTACCATATCACGCAGCCGGACCCCGAGGCGGACGGGGCCAGTCGCAGCATGGCGAATGCGCTGCGTGATGCCGCGATGGAGCCCGCTGAGGTGCAGTACATCAACGCCCACGGCACCAGCACACTCTACAACGACCGCACCGAGACGCTGGCGATCAAGCGGGTGTTTGGGGCGCAGGCCACCAAGGTAGCAGTCAGCTCGACGAAGTCCATGACCGCGCACCTGTTTGGGGCCGCCGGCGCGGTGGAACTGATCACGTGTTGCCTGGCGCTGCAGCATCAGATGATGCCCCCGACCATCAATTACGAGTTCCCCGACCCAGAGTGCGATCTGGACTATGTGCCCAACGCGCCGCGCCCTGCGACGCTCGACGCCGCGATGTCCAATGCCTTCGGCTTCGGGGGCCACAACGCCACGCTGATTGTCCGGCGGTATGACCGACGCTGACCCCGCGGTTCCCGCGCTTCCCACGATCGATCCCGACCGAGAAACACAGCTGACCGAGCTGGAACGCAAGCTCGACGTGCGGTTGCGCGACCGCCGGCTGCTCAACCTCGCCTTGCAGCACGGATCGTTCGGCCATGGGGGGGGCGGCCGCCGCGAGAGCTACGAGCGCCTGGAACTGCTCGGCGACGCGGTCTTGAGTCTGGTGGTATGCGACCACCTGTACCATCGTTACTCGGATGCGCCGGAGGGCGAACTGGCTAAACTCCGGGCCCGGATCGTCAGCGAACCCTGGCTGGCGCGCATCGCCCAGTCCCTGGACCTGGGACGCTACATTCTGCTCGGCAAGGGGGAGGAAAAAGCCGGCGGGCGGCACCGGCCGGCGTTGCTGGCCGATGTGCTGGAGGCGGTGCTCGGCGCGATCTATGTCGACTCCGGCTTCGGCGTGGTCCACGCCGTGGCCACGCGTTTGCTGCAGGATGCGTTCGACGAGCTCGAGCTGCCGAGTGAGGACTACAAGAGCACGTTGCAGGAACTGCTGCAGGAGCGGGAACGTCGCATCCCCAGGTACCGGATCAGCAGCCAGGAAGGTCCGGACCATGCCAGGATCTTCGTGGCGACGGTCGAAGCCAGCGGCCGCATCCTGGGCGAAGGCAGGGGGTCCAGCAAGAAGCAGGCCGAGCAGGCCGCCGCCCGCGAGGCGCTGCGGCATCTGGCCCGGCGCGGGCAAAAGACCCCTGCGGGGCACTCCGGTCGATGAAGCAGATCTGGGCGCCCTGGCGCCTGGAGTACATCCAGGCCGAAAAGTCAGCAGGCTGCATCTTCTGCGCGGCTCTGGCTGAACCGGACGAGCGCCGCTCCCTGGTCGTGGCGCGCGGCCCGCGGTGTTTTGTCATCCTGAACCGGTTTCCGTACAATACAGGACATGTGATGATCGTGCCCAACCGCCATCGCAGCCGGCTGGACGGTCTTGATGACCAGGAGCTGGGCGAACTGTTCCGCTACACCGACTATTGCGTGCGGGTGCAAGAGCGCGTGTTGCGTCCCGAAGGGTACAATATCGGCATGAACCTGGGTCGGGCCGCCGGCGCCGGTATCGACGATCACCTGCACGTCCATGTGGTGCCGAGGTGGGTGGGCGATACGAACTTCATGCCGGTGCTTGGGGATGTCAAGGTGATTCCTGAGCACCTGCAGGCGACCCATCGCCGGCTCGCCGAGGGGTTCGCGGCGATCCAGGCGGAAGGGGCAGGGCGGGCGACGGACACACGATGAAGACGGTCGCAGAATTCATGGCCACGTCGCTGCTCACTGCCGCCCCGCGGGAGACGGTCACGGCCGTCGTGCGTCGACTGACCGACCACGGCATCGGTGGGTTGCCCGTGCTGGAGGGTGGGGCCATTGTCGGGATGGTCACGCTCAAAGACCTGGTGGGCCAGCCGCCGTACCGGCCGGTGCAGGAGGTAATGATCCGCGATGTGCTGACCGTGGCGCCGACGGAACGCATCACCGATGCGTATGCGCTGATGGACAGCCGGCGGATCGGACGGCTGCCCGTGGTGGACCACGGCGTCCTTGTCGGCATCGTCACCCGTGGAGATCTCCTCAAAGAACTCGGCCGGCTGACCGATCCGATGACCGATCTGCCGTGGTCCGGTACCCTGCGCCAGGAGGCCGCGGATCTCCTGAAGGAGGGGCGCGAGGTGTCCGTGCTGTTCATTGATCTCGATGACTTCGGGATTGTGAACAAGCTCTATGGTCACGTCGTCGGCGACCGGGTGATCACCGCGGTGGCGCGATTGTTGCGGGAGGCTACCGACGGCAACAGCGACGTGATTTGCCGGTACGCTGGCGACGAGTTTGCAATCGTCACCACGCGCACGATGGAGGCCGCCATGGCCCTGGCCCTGCAACTCCGGCAGGCCATCGTGGCCACCGATGTGCCGGGGGCCCCGCCAGGGGCAGTCAGCGCGGCGATCGGGATCGCCGGCGGCAAGCGCAGCGTCGAGCGCCATGACATTCACTACGATGCCACCGTGGATGATCTCATCACCATGGCCAGCCGCGCCTCCACCATGGCCAAACGCACGAAGTCACGGATCCTGCACAGCTCGCAAATGCCCATCACCGTGCGCGCCGAACCCGGAGGGGACCGCGTCGCCATCCGCCGGATCGATCTCGGCATTGAGGACGGGCAGGGGACGGCGACAGTTGAGCTCGAGCTCGACGGTCGTCGCGTCACCGGCCAGGCGCAGGGATCTGTGCTGGGGTCCGGCGGACTCCGGCTGCTGGTCGATGCCACAATGCACGCCGTTCGTCACTGGTTGCCGGCACCGTGGGACGTGGCGGTCGAGGAGATTGCCCGCACCTCGCTCGATGTCGGCGAAGCGGTGCATATCTTGCTGGTGATGGGGTCCCCATTGAACGAATCGCACCACATCCTCGGGTCCGCGCTGTACACGGCGGACCCGCATGAGGCCGTGGTCAAGGCCACAATGAAGGCCATGAACCGCGTCCTGGAGCAGACCCAGCGTGTCCCGGCCTAGCCGGGCGTCCGGCCGCTTCCTGTCGCGCAGCACGGTGCTGGGACTGAGGGCGGTGCTCCTCGCCGCCGTGCTGGCGGTGTCGGCAGGCGCGCAGTCGCCGCCAGCAGCCTCCGGCCCCGCCGCGTTCGCACACGTGACCGCGCTCAGCCAGCAGATCGGATCGCGGCCCGCCGGATCTGTGGCGTTTGCGCACGCCACAGAGTACGTCACGGAGCAATTTCAACGGCTGGGCTATCGAGTAGAGACGCAAACGTTCCCATTTCAGTTCTTCGACGAGACCGAGCCGCCGGAACTGATGATGCTGACCCCGCTCGAGGTGTCGCTGCATCCAGCGACGATGCTGTACTCAACACCGACGCCGAAAGACGGCGTGGAGGCAGAGCTCGCCGATGTGGGCCTGGGGCGGGAGGAAGACCTGCGGGGGAAACGGCTCGACGGCAAGGTTGCGCTCGCCCAACGGGGACAGATCCGTTTTGCGCAGAAGGCGTCCTTTGCGGCGGCAGCGGGCGCGTCGGCCATCATCATTATCAACAATCAGCCCGGCCCGGCGCAGACCGGGACCCTGCTGGAGCCATCACGGATCCCGGTCGTGATGGTCTCGTATGAGGAGGGGCTGCGCCTGGGGGCGTGGCTCGCCGCCGGCCCGGTACGCGTGCGCCTGGTCGTCCAGACCGTGACGGAGCAGCGCACCTCGGTCAACGTGATCGGGATCAAACCAGGCACGACGGCACCGGCGGAAGTCGTGGTAGTCGGCGCCCACCTGGACAGCGTCCCGCTCAGCCCGGGGGCCAATGACAACGCGTCAGGTGTCGCGACCGTGCTGGAGGTGGCCCGCCTGCTGGCGGAGGTGCCGACCGCCCGGTCGATTCATTTCGTGGCGTTCGGCGCGGAGGAGTTGGGGCTGGTGGGCTCCGGTTACTACGTGGCGACGCGGACGCTGGCCGTGCGGGGGATGGTCAACCTCGACATGGTCGGCCACGGGGGACAGTTGCTGGTGTCCAATTCAGCCGGACGGGGTGAACTACTCGGCGTCGCGGAGCAAGCGGCCGGCCGGCTGGGTATCCGGGTACAACGGATGAGTTTTGGCAGCAGCGACCACGAGTCGTTTGAGAGGGCGGGGATCCCGGTCGTGTTCATTCACACCGGTGATGACAGCGCCTATCACACCCCGCAAGACGTCTCCTCGCGCATTGATCCGCAGTTGCTGGCGCAGGCCGCGTCGCTGGCCGCGGCGGTCGTGCTCGACATCGCCCGCTAAACTACACAATCTACACGATCTACACAACCTACACAATCACATGCACCAGCTCATTGACGAAGTTCCGCTCGTGATTGTGTAGCTTGTGTAGGTTGTGTAGTTTGTGTAGGTTTGAGAGTCTCATTTCGTTGGCCGTCGTCTGATTTCGACGCGGCCGATGCGCCGGCCGATCACGGTCTCGACGGCAAACGCCAGGTCCCCCAGTGAAAAGCGGGCGCCCGGTTCAGGGATTCTTCCCAGGTGGTGAAAGATGAAGCCGCCCAGCGTGTTGGCTTGTTCGCCGGTCAGCGCAATGCCCGTGAGATCGTGGAGGGTGGCCAGGTCAATCGAGGCGTCGACGACGATGCGATCTGGTTGCGTAAGATCGACGAGCTGCGGTTGTGGCCGGTATTCGCCGGGGATCTCACCGACGATCTCCTCGAGCAAATCCTCGATGGTCACGATGCCCGCGGTGCTGCCGTACTCTTCGAGCACCACCGCCATCTGGGAGCGGCCGTGCCGCATCTCCTCCAAGAGGTCCACCACCGGTTTGGTCTCCGGGACGTAGAAGACCGGCCGCACTACGCCCGTGATGAGGGCATCGTCGCGGCCGTCCGCAAGCTGAATCAGCAGGTCCTTGGCGTGGACCGCGCCGACGATGTGGTCGCGATTTTCGCCGATCACCGGCAACCGGGTGAACCCGCGCTGCCGGATCACCGCCACCGCGTCGCGGACGGTCGCGGTGGCCGGCACGGCGGCGATGGCCGTGCGGTGCACCATCACCTCGCCGACGACCCGGTCCGTCAGGCGGAAGACGCGCCGGACCAGCGACTCCTCCTCGCGTTCGACGGTGCCTGCGCGGCGGGCCTCGCCGACCAGCATCACCAGCTCATCGCGCTGGTAGGCGACGTGCCTCCCGTGGGGCGCGCGCAGCCCAAAGATGCGCAGCGATCTATTGGCCACGGTGTTGAGCAGCCAGATGAATGGTTTGAACACACGGGCGAAGGCTGCGGTCGGCGGCACCGTGACCAGCGCGGTGGGCTCGGCGCTCCACAGGGCAACGCTTTTTGGCACCAGTTCACCGAAGATGATGTGCAGGCTGGTAATCAGGCCAAACGCCAGCGCCGCGGAGAGGGTCTGCTGCGCTGCCGGCTGCCAGCCGGTGGGAATCCCGGCGAGCAGCGGCCCTACCAGCGTGGCGACAGACGGTTCGCCGATCCACCCCAGGCCAAGGCTGGCCATCGTGATGCCCAGCTGCGTGGCGGCGACAAACGGCTCGGGATTCTCCGTGGCCCGTTGGACCAGCCGCGCCCCGCGGCGCCCCTGGCGCACCAGCTGGGCAATCCGGGTGCGGCGGGCCTTGACGATAGAGAACTCTGCCGCCACGAACAACCCGTTGGCTGCGACCAGCGCGAACACTACCAGCAGACGGAGCGCGATCGATGCGGACGAGAGATCCATGCGCGTCACCTCATGAGTGAGGTTCCGCGGTGCGGAGAACGGCTCCTGGCCACGACGAGGGCTGAGGCGGGCGCCTTGACGGTGCGCAAACGGCGACGATACAATTTACATGATGACAGCCGTCCCCGCCACGCCGCCCGACGACCCCGACAAGCTTGCCAACTTTGAAGCCATTGTGGCCAGTGGAGAGCGCATCGAAGCGGGCGAATGGATGCCGCAGCAATACCGCGCCGAGTGCTTGCGCCTGATCCAGATGCATGCCAACTCGGAGCTAATGGGGGCGCTCCCGGAGCGGGAATGGATTCCCCGCGCCCCCACGCTGCGGCGGAAAATGGCGTTGGTCGCCAAGGTGCAGGATGAGGTCGGTCACGCCCAACTGCTCTATCGGGTGGCCGAAGACCTGGGAAAGCCGCGGCCGCAGATGATCGAAGAGCTGCTGGCCGGGCGCAGCAAGTTCCACAACGTGTTTCACTATCCGGCTCCGACCTGGGCCGACGTGGCGGTTATTCAAGTGTTCGTGGATGGGGCGGCGATGCAGACCCAGGGCGCCCTGCGGTCCTCGAGTTACGCGCCGTACGCGCGCGTGCTGAAGCGCGTCTGCTACGAGGAGGATTTCCACATCCGCCTGGGCATCGACGTGCACCGCACTCTGGCGGAAGGCACCGGGCCGCAGCGGGCGATGCTGCAGGACGCGATCAACCGCTGGTGGCAGCCGATCATGCACTTCTTCGGGCCGCGGGACCAGGCCTCACCACATCTGCAGACGATGATGCGCTGGCGCATCAAGGTCAAGACGAACGACGAACTGCGACAGCAGTTCCTGCGGCAGTTTGTACCGCTGATCACCGATTACGGCCTGCAGCTGCCCGACCCGCAGCTGCGTTGGAACGAGGCTGAGCAGCGCTACGACTACAGCGAGCCCGACTGGGAGGAGTTCAAGCGGGTGATTCGCGGTGAGGGACCGAAATCTGCGGCCCGCCTGGCCCTGCGCAACGAGTACTGGCGGCGCCACCAGTGGGTCCGCGAGGCGCTCGACGCCTGGGGGATGGCAGCATGAGAGACGGGCGGACCGGGTTCGACCCGGTGCATCTGTATGAGTACCTGGTGAAGGCGCGGGCGAAACTCCTCGACTGCGTCCGGCAGCTCACGCCGGCGCAATACACCCAAGAATTTCCATTTGGGCTGAAGACGGTGCGCGATACCGTGGTGGAGATTCCGCTGGCGGAATGGACCTATATCCGCCGCATCCGCGGAGACGAGGTCCCGCCCTGGGACGACCGTCCCTTTTCGCGATTCTATAAGACGGATTTCCCGCTGCTGGAACGGGCCTGGAAGGAGCAGGTTGAGGACACGCGGCGGACGCTGCGGGAGATCACAGACTGGACCCGACCAGTTGAGTACGTGGCGCGGTCTGCCGATGAGCCGCCGTTCAAGGTCCGCACCACGACCGGGGGTGTTGCCGCCCAGCTCGTCTTCCACGAGATTCACCACCGCGCGCAGGCGATGGCGATGCTGCGCCAGCTCGGGGTGCCCGCGCAAAATCTGGACTATTCGCTCCTGATGTACGACCGCACGCAGCTGCCGCGAGACGCAGGGTAGGGGAGGGGACATGCCCCGCCTCGCGGAGCTGCTGGGGAAATCCGACGCCGACGCCACGCGCCTCTTCGCCGTCTTCCGGCAGGACACCAGGAACGACCCACACGTGCATGTGGGAGACGTGCAC
>Ga0209157_1001940_pt1 | contig 16796 bp, 24 predicted proteins | sample GraSoiAngelo_135_FD_185892 | JGI IMG/M metagenome (GOLD analysis project Ga0209157, IMG submission 185892) | Grasslands soil microbial communities from the Angelo Coastal Reserve, California, USA - 14_0929_05_40cm (SPAdes) (version 2) | ecosystem: Environmental > Terrestrial > Soil > Grasslands ...
AGAGGCCGTCGTCGGCGGGGTGCTCGGGGACGGCTCGCCCGTAGGCCTTCGCCAGGGCCTCGAGGGGGCTGACCCGGCGGGCGGTGTCCATCGCACCGCCACTGTACCGATCACCGTGAGCGCCCTCCACCTTTAGGGAGACTCCCTCTCCCCCCAGGGGGGAGAGGGCCGGGGTGAGGGGCAACAAAGAAGAAGACCCTGTTAAGAGAATTCCCGTAGGCGGTTGCGATCTACACGATTTCAGCGATGCACGGCGACCGTTTCATGGTCGGACGCGCTCGCGAGCTCCGACACAACCAGACCGCAGCCGAAACGTGCATGTGGCGCCTTCTGCGGGATCGTCGCCTGGGTGGTTTGAAATTCCGGCGGCAGCATGTCATCGGCGGCCACGTCGTCGACTTTGTCTGCCTCGCGGCCCGGCTGGTTATTGAAATCGACGGGGCAACGCACGAGGACGTCGAGGCAGATGCCATCCGGACTGCGGACATCGAGCGGGCGGGGTACACCGTCATCCGGTTCTGGAACGCGTACGTCTACGACCGTGAGTCCGCGATCATCGACATGATCTTGCACGCGCTGCGCTTGTCAGCCTTGCCTCAGTCAGAGAAAGACAGACTTGATCGGCAGCGCATGTTTCCTACACCTTTGGGTTGATCGCGGCGCCCTCACCCCGACCCTCTCCCCTGAAGGGAAGGGAGTCATGCCCTCACCCCGACCCTCTCCGTGAAGGGAGAGGGCGTCATGCCCTCACCCCGACCCTCTCCCTGAGCGGAGAGGGCGTCACGCCCTCACCCCGACCCTCTCCCTGAAGGGAGAGGGAGTCCTGCCCTCACCCCGACCCTCTCCCTGAGGGGAGAGGGAGTCATGCCCTCACCCCGACCCTCTCCCTGAAGGGAGAGGGAGTCATGCCCTCACCCCGACCCTCTCCCTGAAGGGAGAGGGAGTCATGTCCTCACCCCGACCCTCTCCCTGAAGGGAGAGGGGACTCCCCGGGGTTAGGCTAGGACTTCCTGCCTCTGGGAAAGATGCTGGATCGCCTGCGAGCGGATCTCGTCGAAGCCCCCGTTCAGGCCCTTGCGCAGGATCCGGGCGCACGCCGCGGCGGAGTAGAGCCGCGGCAGGAACACGAAGTCCGCGCCCTCCTCGTAGAAGCGCAGCGCCTCGGGGATGTGGTCGGACGTGAGCACCACGCGCGCGTTGGGCGCCTGCATGTGCACCGCGTGCATCAGGCGCAGGTTGCTCGTGCCCCGCAGCACGTCATCGGTGATGCTGGAGACGACCAGCTTGGCGTGCTCGACACCCGCGTGCCGCAGCGTGTCCGAGTGAGCGATGTCACCGTAGACGCACTTGATGTCGCGGCGCCGCAGCTCGCGCATCACCGTCGGGTTGAAGTCGATGACCAGGATCTTCTGGATGAACGCGCGCGCCTCCTCCGCCGATCCCTCGTGCTCGAACTCATAGAGGATCGAGCTCGCGTCCCGGAAGAAGCCCAGGAAGATCACGGGCTGGCGTGCCTCCTCCCCCTCCTCCGTCTTCGCAGCCGCGGAGTCCAGATCCTTGAGCCCCAGCGCCTTGAAGCCCGTCGCGAGCACGCCCTGGATCTGGTGACTGAAGTTGATCATGTAGGTCGATACGACCGACGTGAGGGCAAAGCTCAAGATCACGATGGTCAGGACGTCCTGCGAGATCTGATGCATTACCACCCCTAGCGAGGCGATGACGATCGAGAACTCGCTCACCTGGGCGAGGTTGATCGCGGGCACGATGCTGGTCCGCAGGCCGAGCTTGAGCGCGTAGAGGATCGGAACGACGACGACGCGGCTGACGATGACGAAGATCGACGCGGCGAGCGAAAGCTCCAGCACCTGCAGGCTCGGGATCGTGATCTGCAGTCCGAGGGCGACGAAGAAGAGGGTGACGAAGAAGTCGCGGATGCTGACCGCCTTGGCGGCGACGTCGACGTTGTAGGGGAACGTCGAGAGGCTCACGCCGGCGATGAGCGCGCCCATCTCGCGCGAGAGTCCGATCAGGCTGGCCGCGCCGGCGAGGAAGAAGCACCACCCCAGCGCCGAGACGAGCACGAGCTCCGGCGCCTTGGCGACGGTGCGGAAGAGGTAGGGCAGCACGTACTTGGCCAGGGCGAACCCGGCGACGACCAGCACCGCGCCGCGCCACAGCGAGCCGAGCAGAGGGACGAGGTTCGGGTTCAGGACGTTGGGCTGGATCGCGAGCATGGCCACCGCCCACAGGTCCTGGATGACGAGCACGCCGAGCGTGATCCGGCCCGGCAGCGTGTCCAGCTCGAACTTGTCGTTCAGGATCTTGACCACGACCAGCGTGCTGGAGAGGCTCATGCAGGCCGCGAGGTAGAGCAGAGCGCTGTTGTTGGGCTGGTCGCGCACGCCGAGCAGGAGGAAGAAGCCGAGGCCGAGGGCGATGCAGATCGGCACCTGGAGCGCGCCCGTGAGCAGCACGGCCGCGCCGCCGGAGGCCATCTTGCGCAGGTCGATCTCGAGCCCGATCACGAACAGGAGCAGGATCAGGCCGATCTCCGCCACGGTCTGGATGCTCTCCTGGTCGGTGATCCACCTGAGGCCGATGTTCGGGCCGATGATCACGCCCGTGAGGAGATAGGCGATGATCAGCGGCTGCTTGAAGCGCCACGTGACGGCGGCGACCAGCGCCGCGGCGCCGGTGCAGATGCCGATGCTCGAGAGAAGGCCGAGGTCGTGGGGGATGATCACCGGGCGGCGGCGGTCTCCACCGGGTCTGCCTCGACGAGCAGCCGCGGGTTGTGGAGGGCGTCGATCAGGCTGTCGACGAGGCGGTCGTAAGCGTCCGACTCCTCCAGGTCCTCAGACGGTCGGAGCAGGCGTCCGAGACCGCGTGAGCGAGTGTTCTGACCGATCCGCGGGCCGCCGGCGCCCGTGCTGTACAGGGAGACGTTGACGCCGGTGCCTTCGAGCTCTCTGGCGAGGCTGCGCGTGTAGGCCGCGAGCGCGGCGTGGCCGGCGTCGTAGGCGACGGTCAGCGGGTCAGTCGGGGCTAGCCCTCCCGCGCTGACCGCGTTGACGATGTGGCCGGAGCGCCTTGCCAGCATGTGCGGGAGGACGGCGGCGACCGTGCGCACCGGCCCCAGCAGGTTCGTCTCCAGCATCCACCGCCAGTCGCTGCTCTTGAGCTTCTCGAGCTTGCCCTGGAGGAGGACGCCCGCCATGTTGACGAGGACGTCGACCTGGCCCATGGCTTTGATCGCGTCCTCGATCATCGAGTGGACCGAGGAATCGTTGCGGACGTCGGTGGTCAGGGCGAGGGCCGCCTCGGACGTGCCCAGGTGGAGGATCTCCTCGACCGTCCGCTCCATACGCGCCGTGTCGAAGTCGGCGATGACGAGCCTCGCCCCCTGCCGCGCAAGCGCCTTGGCCGCAGCCCTGCCGATGCCGCTCGCGCCGCCGACGACGACCGCCACCCTGCCCGACAGCGCACCACGGGGCGCAGATTGGTCGTCCATCAGCCGGGAATTCTATTGACCCGGCGCTGCGATTCGGCCGTCAGAGGCGGCGCAGAAACGCCACGCGCGGAGCGATCGCGTAGTTGAGCTGGATGAGCACGATCAGGCCGATGCTCAGGCGGGTATCGATCAGGCAAAGCGCCGTGGCCACGAAGTACAGCGACTGGGCGATGTAGACGCGGCGCCGGACCGCTCGCATGATGGTCTGCTGGTTCTCCTGGTTGAACAGCCGGGCCTTCGCCGCGTACTCCGCCGCGGCGAGGATCAGTGCGCCGAGGACGAGGATGTTCAGCCAGTACTCGACCAGGGCGACTCGCGACTGGTAGAAGCTCGCGAGCAGGCTGGTCGAGAACGGGACCAGCGTCACGAACAGCAGGAACGCGAGGTTGATCCACGTGTAGTCGCGGTCCGTGCGCTCGAGCTGGCTCAGCTGCGTCTGCTGGCCCACCCAGAAGATGCCCAGAGTGAGAAAGCTCATGACGTAGGTGACGACGCCGGGCAGGAGGTTGAGAAGGGCACGCCCGAGGTCGGATTCGCTCCTCACCTCGTTCATCGCCGGCACGGCCAGCGTCAGGACGAGGATGGTCATGGCCACCGCGAAGATGCCGTCGGAGAGGCCGGCCAGCCGGTGAAGGCTCGATCCCGCCAGCTCGTTGTAGTAGCGGTCGCGCTCGTCCTGCCGGCTCACCGTGCTAAAGGATGATTGCGCGATGCCGCTGCCGCACGACGTGGTCTTCTTCGCGAGCCCCGCCGAGCTGCGGGCGTGGTTCGAGGCCAACCACGACACCGCGACCGAGCTTTGGCTGGGCTATCACCGCAAACGGAGCGGCCGTCCCTCGGTGACGTGGCAGGACGTGGTCGACGTGGAGCTGTGCTTCGGCTGGATCGACAGCGTCCGCTACTCGCTCGGCGACGACCAGTCGGCGCAGCGGATCACGCCGCGGCGCAAGGGCAGCGTCTGGAGCGACGTCAACATCCGGCGCTATCGGGAGCTCGAGCACATCGGCCTGGTGCACCCGCGGGGCCGGGCCGCGTTCGAGAAGCGGGACGAGGCACGCTCCCGGATCTACTCGTACGAGAACCGGTCCCGCGGGTTCGACGCCCCGACGGAGGCCGCGTTTCGCAAGCGCAAACGCGCGTGGGCCTTCTTCGAGGAGCAAGCGCCGTCCTACCGGAGGACGGCCGCCTTCTGGGTGATGAGCGCGAAGCGGGACGAGACGCGCAGGCGGAGGCTGGCGAAGCTCATCGAGTCTTCGCGGAACGGCGAGCGGCTGGCACCATTTGTGTCACCTTCCCGGCGTCGCGCTCCTTCACGCGGTCGGCGATGAGCTTGCGAATCCTCTCCAGCGGCAGCGGCTCGTCGAGCGGGAACCGGAGTGTCGCCTTCTCGGTCAGGTACTTCTCCAGGCCTTTCGCGTCGCCGGACGGGTACATGCCGATGTGCGTCGTGTGGATCGCGAAGTAGATCAGCCGGCCCTTGTAGTCGTAGAAGGGGATGCCGTAGCTGATCTTCTCGGTGGCCTTTGGCGCCGCGGCCTTGATCGCCGTGCGCAGCTGTCGAAGCTTTGGCTGCACCGTCCTGGGCGCGGCCGCGATATAGGCGTCGACGTCAGCCGACTTTCGTGTAGTTGATATCGAAGTCGATCTTCCAGCTCTTGCCATCTTCAGAGAACTCCCACTGGCCGTTGATTGTGCGGCCGGCGTCGCCGATCCGGCCGGTGAAGCGCTGGTTGAAGCCAGGGGCCTCGCGCCACACCTTCCAGACGCCGTCCGCGACGGTCGTGCGGTAGACGCGGTGCACGCCGCGCGAGTCGTGGTAGAGGGCGGTGCACTCGTCGCGCGCGTCATCGCCGCTGATGATCTGGGTGCTCACGGGGAACCGCTCGTCCTCGATGCGTGATTCGATGCGTAGGAACTTACCGTCCTCGGTGGGCGCGACCTTCATGAGGCCGCGCCCCTCTGGGTAGGTCTTGCTGGAGGACGTCCACTCACCAATAAGGACGTCGAGGTGCTCCAGCTTTCCTGTCACTTGCCCGCCTTCATCTTCTCGAGCAGCTGGGCCAGCCGCTCCATGGATTCGTCAGCGCCCTCCTTCATGCCCGATGCGACCATGCCGTCGCGGTCCATCACCGACTGGAACACGCTCTGCGTGACGAGGCGGGTCTTATTGCCCAGGGCCTCGAACGTCGCCGTCTGCAGGGCAACGTGCCCGGGCACCCCGAGGTACTCGAACGTCTGGCAGATCCGCTCCGGCGCGACGACGTCGTGGTTGACGCCGCGGAAGCCGTGCCGGCTGCCGTCCTTGCCGACGTGGTCGACGCGCCACTCGCCGCCGGGCCTCGAGTCGAACTTCTTGATGTCGAGCTCGTAGCGGTAGGGGCCCCACCACTGCGCCACGAGGTCGGGCTCCGTGTACGCGCGGAAGACGAGCTCCCGCGGCGCGTCGAGGATGGTCGTCGTGACGATCTCCTGCTTGCCCGGCTCGATGACGTATTCGGTCTTGGGCGCGGTCCTTGTCTCCTTGCTGCTCATCGGTTCTTCTCCTTCTGGATCAAATCCTGCAAGACACCGTCGAGGCGCTGGAAGCTCTCGTCCCAGAACCTCTGATATTCCCCCACCCACTCCGAAGCCTCCTTCAGCCGCGCGGGCTCGAGGCGGCAGGGCCGCCACTGCGCATTGCGGCTCTGCGTGATCAGGCCGGCGCGCTGCAGCACCTTCAGATGTTTGCTGATGCCGGGCAGGCTGAGGTCGAACGGCTTGGCCAGCTCCGTGACCGAGGCCTCGCCCTGGGAGAGTCGTGCCAGGATCGCTCGCCGGGTGGGGTCGGCGAGGGCTGCAAACGTGACGCTGAGCTGATCGGCTGCCATCTGTATTTATCTACCTAGCTAATTAACTGATCGGTAGAATACAGTCGCGCTCAGGTTCTTGTCAAGGGCCTTGGCGCGCTCTCATGCCGGCCTCACCACGCGGAGCGCGGGCACCGCGACCGCCAGGGCGAGCACCACCCCGGCGACCACAGCAGCAACCGAGCCGGCCACCTCGGGCTTGACGGTCATGTCGAAGACGACTCCGAGCGCGATGCCGGTTCGGGCCAGCCACGAGACCGTCGCGGCCGTGACCGACATGCGACCGCGCGCCACGTTGACGCCGGTGTAGGCGCCGGCGGCCGCGATGAGCGCGTAGGCGGCGAGGCCCACCGCGGTCCAGGGGCGCCAGCCGATCTGCGCCGCCATGTAGAAGCCGGGGACGAGGATCGCGACCAGCGAGACCGGGCCCAACATGCGGTTCAGCCGCGTCGCGGCCATTCCGCGCCGGAGGGTGAAGCCTTCGAGCGCGAGCAGCACCATCAGCAGCATCGCGCCGACGATGTGGACGAACAGTGCTATCGAATAGAGACTCATCTCAGTCGTCCTCCCCAAAGCCTTTGATTTAGTGACTCAAACTATTATGCCACTATAATTATTTCGTGGTCGGGCTCAGGGAACGGAAGAAGCAGCAGACGCGACAGCAGATCTTCGAGGCCTCGCAGCACCTGTTTGCCAGGCGCGGTTTCGCGGAGGTCAAGGTGGCCGAGGTGGCCGAGGCGGCCAACGTCTCGGAGATGACCGTCTACAACTACTTCCCCACCAAGGAAGACCTTTTCTACGCGGGCATGCAGTTCTTCGAGGAGCAGCTCATCGAGGCAGTGCGCAGCCGGCCTCGAGGCGAGAGCGCGCTGAAGGCGTTCCGGCGCCGGGTGCTAGAGGGCGCCGACAACCTCGGGGCGAAGGAGCGCACGGAGGGCATCGCCAGGGCGGGGCGGGCGATCGCGGCAAGCCCATCACTGCGGGCGCGCGAGCGCGAGATCGTGGAGGAGTACACGCTCCGCCTCGCCCGGGTGCTCGGCGAAGGCGTCGAAGCCATGGTCGTGGCCGCCGCGATGATGGCCGCCCACCGCGGTCTGGTCGCCCACACCCGCGAGCAGGTCGCGGCCGGCCGGCGCGGCGCGCAGCTGGTCGAGGACTTCCGGACGCAGGCGCGCCGCGCCTTCGCGCGGCTGGAGAAGGGCCTCGGGGACTACGCCGTCAGGGCCTGACCTTGAGCGCCGCCTTGAGGTCGGAGACCCCGAAGAACCCGGTCTGCTTGCGCGCGCTGCCGGCGGTTCCGGTGTAGGCGAAGGTGATGTTGATGCCGGCCTTACCGAGCTTGGACGCGTAGCGACCCAGCGAGCCCGGCGTGTCGGCCAGCGTCACGGCGAGAACCTCGTCCTCCTTCGCGTCCCACCCGTGCTGGGCGAAGACCTTTTTGGCGGCGGCGGTCTTGTCGACGACGAGCCAGATCATTCCGCGGCCCTCCATGACGCCGGCGCTCATGCCCGTGATGTTGACCTTCTTCTCGCCGAGCGCGGTGGCGATCTGTCCCAGCATCCCCGGGCGGTCGGGAACCGAGAGTGTCAGCTGCTTGGCCCGTGGCATAACCCGTTACCTCCTTCGTCAGAAAAAAGAAACGAAACGCCACGGGTCAGTCTAAGCGCGGACCGCCTCGAATCCAACCCGGACGCCGAGCGCGACCAGGACGGCGCCGAGCGTGGCATCGATCGCCTTGCGGACCCGGGCCAGACGCAGCCAGCCGCTCATCCGCTCCACGGCGAAGGCGTACGCGGTGAGCCAGGCGAGGGTGAGGAGGCAGAAGTTGAGGCCGAGGGCCAGGAGCAGGACGAAGCTCGGCTGCGGCCCGGCGAACGGGGGCAGGAGGCTGATGAAGAAGGCGACCATCTTGGCGTTGGAGAGGTTGCTCAGGCAGCCCTGGGCAAAGGCGCGGCCAGTGCGGCCCTGGTGGGGCTGCTGTGCGTGGTCCGGGTGCTGTCCTCTCAGGCTCATGAGCGTCCGCACGCCGAGGAAGACCAGGTAGGCCGCGCCGGCGAGCCGGATGGCGAAGAAGATGGGCTCCGAGGCGGCGAGCACCACGGCCAGGCCCGCGCTGGTCGCCACGGTCCAGGTGGCCTGGCCCGCGGCCACGCCGGCCGCGGTGGCGACGCCTGCGCGCCGGCCGCCCGCGAGCGTGTTGCGGATGGTGAGGGCGGTGTCCTGCCCGGGCGTGCAGATGACGAGCAGGGACACACCGAGGAAGGCCAGGTACGGGCCGAGGCCGATCACCGTGGGCTCATTGTGGCGATGTCCGGGCTGCGCGAGAGAGCAGCGCGCACAAGGGCAGCGACGGCTCCCGGCCGTTGATTGAGGTCGGCGGCCGTGAACCGCAGGACCTGGAAGCCTGCGTCCACCAGGAGGTTCTGGCGGCGGTTGTCGTCGATGAGCCGGTCGCGGTGGTTGGTGCCGTCGTACTCGATGACCAGCCTGGCGTCGGGGTAGTAGAGGTCGGCTCGGGCGATCTCTCGGCCGCGGGCGTCGTGCAGTTTCGCCTGGACGATCGGGCGAGGGAGGCCGGCGTTCAAGAGCAGCCAGCGAAGTCGGGTTTCCATGGGCGATTCGGCGGGTTCGGCGAGGAGTCCCAGCGGGGTGTTGAGGCGAGCGAAACCCTTGCGGAGCGCCTGGTCGAGAACGATCAATGTGTCGATGTCCGGCAGCCGCCGGCACAGGTTGGCCAGCGTTCGCTCGACGGTCGTCGCCGGCAGGTCGCGCTGTAAGTGGCATTGGCTACCGCGATGTCACTGTGGAACACGACCACGCCCGGCCGCGAGCGCACACCAGAGGATCGCGGCACGGCAACCTCGATCGGGTGCACCGGATCAACGTCTAGACCGTGAATCCATGCCGCCGTTCTGCCGGTGAAGACAGCAGAAGGTAGTTGCCGATGCCACGCATGGAGGCAACGTGTCCCCCTCCAATCCGGCCCAGCAGTAAAGCCTTGCTCCAATTCGGCGCCAGGCCTTGCCTCTGAGTGCGTGCCGCGTCAGTCCCGCGGCTCGCGCGTCGTCCAGCGTGAACGGCCGGAGCCTCAGCTCAGGCGGGATTGTCGGTAGGCGTGGCACGCTCCGAAGCGTGACCGGTTCGCCGGCTGGCGCCTAGCCAGCCTGTTAAGGGCGCGTATCGATCACAAAGCGTGCATCGGACGGCGCCAATAGGCGCTTTGTGATCGAAAAGCGCGATTCAGTTCGAGGCGTAGCTCTTCAGCGCTGCCGCCCTGCCCGTGTGGCGAAGCTTCTCCAGCGCCGACCGCTCCAGCTGCCGTACCGTCTCCCGGCTCGTCCCGAGCCGTCGCGCGACCTCGTCCAGCGCGCGCTGGTGGCCGTCCGTCAGGCCGAACCGCAGCTGGACCACGCGCCGCTCCCTCGGCCGCAGCCCGCGCAGCACGTCGTCCACCTGGTCCTTGAGGTCGGTGCGCATGGCCGCGTTCGCCGGCGACTCCGCGGTCACATCCTCGATCAGGTGGCCCAGCTCGGTGTCGCCCTCCTCGCCGATGGGCGTCTCGAGCGAGACCGTGTCGCGGGACGTCTGGCGCAGCTTCTCGACCTCCAGCGACGTCAACCCGAGCTCCTCGCCGACCTCCTCGTCGGTCGGCTGGCGGCCGAGCGAGTCCCGCAGCTTGTCCGAGACGCGGACGAGCTTGTTGGTCTGGTCGCCAATGTGGATCGGCAGCCGGATCGTCCGCGCCTGGTCGCCGATGGCGCGCAGCACGGCCTGGCGGATCCACCACGTCGCGTAGGTCGAAAACTTGAACCCGCGCCGGTGGTCGAACTTGGCCACGGCGCGCATCAGGCCGACGTTGCCCTCCTGGATCAGGTCCAGCAGCGGCATCCCGCGGCCCTGGTACTTCTTGGCGATGGAGACGACCAGGCGCAGGTTGGCCTCCGTCATCCGGTCGCGGGCGGCCTCGGAGCCGGCCTCGATCTGCTTGGCGAGCTCGACCTCCTGCTCCTTAGTCAGCAGCGAGCCCCGGCCGATCTCGCGCAGGTACGCGCCGAGCGCGTCCGCATCGGCGTCGCTCTCGGCCGGTTGGGGCGCCTGGCGAGGGCGCTCCTCGATCTCGCTGAGCACGTCAGCGACCTGAGGAGAATGCTCCTCACCTTCGTCAAGCCACAGTGAAGTGTTCGTCTGGAGTTGCATGCAGGTTGTAACTACCTCTTAACGCAGGTTTTGAAACCCCGATTCCAACCTGCTTTGATCTACCGGTGAACTGGGTGACGTTCGAGGTCAGGACCGCACGCCGGGCGCAGCTTGTCGACATCACCGAGCGGGTGGCCGAGGCGGTCGAGAAGTCCGAGGTGACCGACGGCCTGTGTCACGTCTTCATCCCCCACACGACGGCCGGCGTCACCATCAACGAGGGCGCCGACCCCGACGTCGCGGCCGACGTCGCGTCGCACCTGGCCGAGCTCGTGCCCAAGGAGGCCGCGTTCGAGCACGCCGAGGGCAACTCCGACTCCCACATCAAGACCATCCTGGTCGGCCCCTCCTGCACCACGCCTGTGCGTGGAGGCAAGCTGGCCCTGGGGACCTGGCAGGCGATCTTCCTCTGCGAGTGGGACGGCCCGCGCACCCGCCGCGTCGAGGTGGCGGTGTCTTCGCTTTGACGTCGCACTGTCAGTTGGTTGACACTTATCAGTGAGGATCCTCATTGCTTAATCGCGAGCGCTCCGGTCACCCTGAGCCAGTGCCCGACCACGACTACCAGGCGCTGATGCTCCGCGCCGGGCACGACGGTCAAGGCGACGTGCTGCACCTCGTCCGGGCTGGTGCGGAAGCGTCGCTGTGCGGAATTCCGCGAGGCTCGCTGGGTCCCGCGGCGGAGGACGTGGACGCCGTCTGCGGCGAGTGCATCGAGTGGCTGAAGAGCGGCAGGATCTCCGGTCCGGTCAAGACACGGCGGGGAGACGGCGCTTAACGATTACCCGTCCGGGTAGTTAATCGGCCCCAGTAGACAAGGTCAGCCGGCAGCGCCGATGATCGCGTTCGCCTCCCGGGCGAGCCGATCAGGGTCGAGGATCACGACCACGCCACGCCTGACGTCGATGAGGCCCTCGCGCTTGAGGTGACCGAGCGTGGCTGCGACCACCTCGCGGACCGACCCCACCGCTGTCGCCAGGTCTTGCTGCGTCCCGAGCACTCTGCGCCCCACGGCGAGCAGCCCGGACGCGGACGCGCGGTCGACGATCGCGCTGACCACGCGTTGGCGCACGGTTCCGAACGCGCGGATGTAGAGGGCGCGATGGGTCGCGTTGAGGACCGTCGTCAGCTCTTCGACCAGCGCCCACCCGACCTGCGCCTCGGCGAGAGCGACATCCTTGAGCCGGTCGCCGTCGATCAGCAGCAGCTCGCTTTGCTCGATCGCCTGCACGCCCCGCGCGATCAGCGGCTGACGGGGCGCATAGACGCCGGTCAGGTCTCCAACCTTCAGATAGCGGGTCGTGACCTGGCTGCCGTCGGGATAGAAGATGTAGGCCCGAAGCGTGCCGCGGAGGACGATCGCCGCCTTCGGGCCCTCGTCCCAACGCAGCCCGATGGTGCCGGGCGGAAACTCGATGCGCTGCCCGCTCCGCACGAGCAGCGCGACCAGGGCGTCAGGCAAGCGGCCGAGCATTCCATGCCGTCTGGCGTCGCCCAGCCACCCGAGCTCCGGAGTGCTCGGTCTGGCGGACAAAGCAGCAGGTTTCTGCATGTTCCTTTACTGGATTCTAATGAGCAAGAGTATGCTGGTGCGTAACCTTTTGCACAGTCAAGTAGAGCAATGCTGACATGTTGAACACTGCGGAGGCGGCACGGTTCCTGCGCGTCAGCCAGGCGTCGATCCGACGGTGGGCTGACTCCGGACGTCTACGAGTGAGCCGGGTCGGCGGGCGCCGCGAGCGGCGCTTCAACGAGTCGGACCTGCTTGCGTTCATGGAGCGCGCCCCCGCAGGCCGTGCCGAGAGCCAAGTCACGGTCGGCGGCGTGGCGGTGCCGGTGCCCGGTCACCTCGCCACTTTCTACACCAGCGACGCGGGCGGCATGAGGTTGTCGGTTCCGTTCCTCGCCGAGGGACTTCGGCTCGGTCAACCCTGCGTCCTCGTCGCCACCGAGCCGCTGGCGTCGCGCTATTTGCGCGCGTTCAACGGCCTGCACCGGAACCTCACCGTGGTCGCCTTCAACGGCGGCACCGCCGGCGAAGCCATCGCCGAGTGGGAGCAGAAGCTTTCCGAGTACGTGGCAGAGGGCGCAACGGTGATCCGCCTCGTGGGCGAGATGAAGGCCGAGCGCACGATGTTCAAGTCCGAGGAGGAGATGCTTCGCTACGAAGAGGCGTTCCAGCTCATGTCCAAGCGCTACCCGGTCGCCGTCCTCTGCCAGTACGACGTGCGCGCGTTCGACGGCGTCGCCCTCGTGCGCGCGCTGAAGGCACATCCCGACATGTTCGAGCTGAGGTTCGGCGCCTTCCTGAACTAAAGCGAAGAGCCCCGCTCCTCGCGTACTAGGTCACCAGCTCCAGTTCGCGCGCGGTGACCACCGCGTTCAACATCGACCGCGCACCGAGCTTGGCGCCGATCGCGCGCACGTGCGTGCGAACGGTCGAGTAGCTGATCCCCAGGCGCTGGGCGATCTGACGCGTGCCCACGCCGTCCGCCATCAGCTGGAGCACCTCGCGCTCGCGGGGGCTGAGGCTGTCGCGCACGTGCTCCCGCTCCTTGCCGCTGCTCACCAGCCGCGCCACCATCGCAGGCGAGATCAAGCTTGCGCCCTGCGCGACCTTGCGGATGGCCGCGATGACCTCCGACCCTGGACTCGACTTGTGCACGTACGCGCTCGCGCCCGCCTCGACCGCGGCCAGCCGCGCGTCGTCGCCGTCGTCGCGACTCAGGAACACGTACCTCGCGCCAGGGAATCTCGGCCGCATCGCCGCCGCGGCGTCGCGCCCTGTGCCGTCGCCCAGGTGGTAGTCCATGACGATCACGTCGGGGGCGGCCGTGGGCGTCAGCGCCGCGGCTTCGACCACCGAGCCGGCCCTGCCGACCACCTCCATGTCCTTCTGACTGTCCAGCAGAAGAGCCAGGCTCTCCGAGACGAGCTGGTGGTTCTCGACGATGACGACCCGGACGCGGTTGCCGTCGATATCTCTAGCGAGCCGAAGCACGCGCGGGGACCCGTTCAGCTGGCGCATCTGAAGGCTCAGGCCGGCTCGGCCGCGACCTCCGGGGGCTCCACGACGCGCGCCATGCGCAAGCGCTCCCGGAACGTGCCGAGCCAGCCGCTGATCTCATCCAGGCTCTCGATCGCCGGCACGTACACCTCGAGAGATGGCGAAGGGGCCTGGTCCTCCCTCCGGACCCTGGCCCCTTGCCCGGTCGTTGCCCCCCGGCTGTTTGAGCGAACCTTGCTGCCCCCTGCAGCCATGTGACTCCGGGCTCACCTTAAGTCTCGAAGCGCCAAATTCGGGGCCAAAATTCAATGCCCCAATTAGGCCGGGCGTTGTAGGGTTACGGATTGGAGGCTAGGGTGTTGCGAGAAGCACGCCGGGACTGGAGCGATCTTCCGGGCGAGGACCTGGCCACCTCGGCGCTGCCTGAGGTGGCCGGGTGGATCTCCATCTACGAGGAGATGGCCGCGGTCCTGCGCTCGGTGATCGGTCGCGCCAACGGCTCGGTCGAGTCGGAGGAGCTGCAGCGGAACCTCGCGTGGATCGAAGGCCGCCTCAGCAGCTGGCGCGACCGCCACGCCGAGCTTGCCGGCGTGACCATCGACCGCGCCACCCACACGCTGACTTACGCCGGCAAGTCGCTGCGCCTGACGCGACGCGAGGCCGACCTGCTCGACTTCCTCCTCCGCCATCCTCGGCGCCCCTTCACCAGCCGCCAGCTGGCGACGCTGGCCTGGCAAAACTCCAGGCTGTCGGACGCCCAGGTCCGGACGTACATCATGCGGTTGCGCAGCCGGTTGCGAGAGGTGGGGCTGGAGGAGGTCATCACCGTCGCCCGCAACCTGGGCTACGGGATCAAGGCATCGACGGGAGGAGCGGGGTTTGAAAGAGAATGATTCACACGAGACGGGCCGGATGAGGGCAGGGGTCGCGCAGTCCCTTCTCACGTCTCGTCTGCTGATCCTCCAGTCCAGGCGCCTGATGCTCGACCGCTGCCAGCGCAGGCTGGACCGCGACGAAGCCGACGAGGAAGCACGCCGGCGTGTCGACGTGCTGCGAAGCCAGACCGATGCCGCCCAGCACGCCTATCGGAGCGTCATCCTCGCCTGGGGCTCGCCCGAGAACGCCGAGTACTGGATCGTCGCGTACGGCCGCCTGATCGACATGGGCACCACCCTGACCCAGAAGCTGCGCGACGCTGTGGTGGAGCTGCCCCTCGCGGAGCGCTACCAGGTATCCGCCGACGTCGAGTCGCTGGAGAGCATCGTCGGGGAGTGGACGGAGAAGATGCGGCGGTCGATGGCCGCTGCAGTCGCCTAGTCCGCCCGCTCCAGCTCCTCCATAACGAGCACCACCCCGCCCGACTTCTGTCCGTCCGAGAGGGCGTACGCCGACACCTTGAAGCGCGCGCTCTTGCCTCGCCTGTTGATCGCCTCCACCGTCGCCTCGTCGTGCGCCGGGTTGCCGCGCATCACCGACCGGATCATGCTTCGCAGGTCCCGGGACGGAAGACCGATGTCGAGGTCGAAGAAGCCCTGGCCCACCACCTCGTCGGAGCGCATGCCCCAGAGGTCCGCGGCGCGTTCGTTCCACACCTGGATCTTTGAGCCTGCGTCGAGCACCGCCGCGCCCACGTCGATGATGCCGGTGATCGCGCGCAGGAAGGTGTTGAGCTTGTTGACCTCCTCCGTCCGGATGCGAAGGTCGGTGTTGATGCTCTGGAGCTCGGCGTTGGTCGACTCGAGCTCCTCGTTCATGGTCTCGAGCTCTTCGTTGCTCGACTGCAGCTCCTCGTTGGTCGTCTCCAGCTCCTCAACGGTGGACTGAAGCTCCTCGTTCGTGGTTTCGAGCTCTTCGTTGCTCGACTGGAGCTCTTCGTACGCCGTCTCCACGTCCTGCTTCGACCGTTCGACCTCGGCACGCAGCAATGTCATCTGGGTCACGTCGATGAAGCTGGCGCTGGTGCCGACGACCGAGCCGTCGTCGTCGATCAATGGGCCGATGTGGACGTCGTACAGCCTCGCCTGGCCGTCGCCCGAAGCAAACTCCACCGCCGACGACGACGACGCCCTGCGCTCGCGGAAGGCGCGGTCGATCGGGGTCCGCAGATCGATGGGTTTGTAGGAGAGCTCAAGGTCTTTGAGGGGCCTGCCGAGGTCCCCTGGCGGGATGTTGAACAGCCGCCGGGCCACCTGGTTGGCCGAGACGAGGACGCCGAGCGCATCGATGACGAGCTGGGCATAGGGCACGCCTTCGGTCGCGAGCTCGCGCACGCGCAGCTGGCGGGCCACATGGTTGGTCGCCTCCGTACTGCCGGACTGCGCCAGCAGCATCAAACGCTCCCGCAGCTGCAGGCTGGCGACCTTGGTGAAGATGCGCTGCTTGAGGTCGACCGGCGTGAACAGCGCGCTGTGGGTAAGGAGCATCTCGGCGCGCCCCAGGAACAGGTAGCCGTCGTCGTTCAGCGCGTAGTGGAACCGGGCGAGGATGCGGGCCTGTGTCTCCGAGGTGAAGTACATCAGCGCGTTCCTGCAGATCAGCAGGTCGAGACGCGAGATGGGCGCGTCCTGCATGAGGTCGTGCCTGCCGAAGATCAGGACCCGCCTCAGCGCTGAGCGGAACACGAAGCGCCCACCCTGCGGCTCGAAGTACCGGTTCTTCAGGTCTTCGTTGAGCGACTCGAGGTCCTTTGGGAAATAGCCCGTCCGCGCCTTGTTCAGAGCCTCTTCGTCGACGTCGGTGGCGTAGATCTTGACCCGGCGCAGGAACTGCTCTCGGCCCAACGCCTCGCAGAGCATGATGGCCGCCGAGTAGGCCTCCTCACCCGATGCCGTGCCGGTGCTCCAGACACGGATCGGGCCATGCTTGGCGATGATGCGCGGCACGATGTTCTCTCGCATGTAGTCCCAAGCGTTCGCGTCCCGGAAGAACTCGGTGACGTTGATCAGGACCTTGTCGAACAGCACCGGAAACTCGTCCGGATGCACCTGCAGGTAGTCGAGGTAGACGGCGAAGTTGTCGATGCCGAGCTCCTGGCAGCGCTTGGCGACTCGCCGCACGAGGCTCGGGCGCTTGTAGCCGGTGAAGTCGACGCCGCGCGACTCGCGCAGGTGCTCAATCAGGTTCTCGAACTCGTTACCTGGTTCGAGGCTCAATCGCGGACCTTGCCGGCGACGAGGGTGACGAGCGCGGAGGGGATCTCGTTCAGCGAGAGCACAAAGTCGACGGCGCCGGTGCG
>Ga0209157_1001945_pt1 | contig 16769 bp, 21 predicted proteins | sample GraSoiAngelo_135_FD_185892 | JGI IMG/M metagenome (GOLD analysis project Ga0209157, IMG submission 185892) | Grasslands soil microbial communities from the Angelo Coastal Reserve, California, USA - 14_0929_05_40cm (SPAdes) (version 2) | ecosystem: Environmental > Terrestrial > Soil > Grasslands ...
GCTCGGCGACGAGCTATGGGTCGTCGTCGCGCGCGACAGCACCGCGCGGAAGTTCAAGCACGAGCCAATCATGCCGGAGTCCGCCCGGTTCCAGATGGTCGAGGCGCTCAAGCCCGTCGACCGCGCTGTCCTCGGCCACGAAGGCAACATCTACGACATCCTCGAGGAGATCCGCCCGGATGTCATCGCGATCGGGTACGATCAGGTCCACAACGAGGAGCGGATCCTGGAGGAATGCCGAAAGCGGGGCCTCGCCACGAAGGTCGTCCGGCTCCCGCGGTTCGAAGGTGACCTGGTCGGCACGCGCAAGATCGTGAGGAAGGTGGCGGAATGGCTCGCGCTCCAAGAGCGGCTCAGCGAGGTCGAACGCGCAAAGCCTCGCGGGGCCGCGGATCAACCTCCGTCTCGCCGACGAAAGCGAAACACCTGAAGCGGATCGGGATCGTCGACACGGCCTTCGCCCGTTACGACATGGCATCCGCCACAATTGACGAGTTGCGGAAACAGGGCGGGGGCTTCACGGTCGAGCGGTACACGGTCCCCGGGATCAAGGATCTCGCCGCGGGCGCCAGGATCCTGTTCGACCGCGGGTGCGAGCTCGTGCTCGCGCTCGGTATGGTCGGACGGCAGCCGGTCGACAAGGACTGCGCCCTCGCCGCGGACTTCGGTCTCCAAGCGGTGCAGGCCGCGGTCGGGCGGCACATTCTCGGCGTCATGGTCCATGAGGAGGAGGCGGGGGACGAGATCGAGCTCGCGGGGTTGTTCGACCGGCGGACGCGGGAGCATGCGGTGAACGCGTACGACCTCCTCTTCCGGCCCGAGGCGATTCGCGCGAGGGCCGGGACCGGTCAGCGGGAGGGATTCGCGGATGCGGGACCCCTCAAGGTGAAGCGGTCATGAGGCTCGCGATCGTCGCGGCGGAGTTCAACCGCGAGGTGACGGACGTCATGGTCGAGCGAGCGCTCGCGCGGGCCAAGGAACGAGGGATTCGCGTCACGTCCGTCGTCCGCGTGCCCGGAACGTTCGAAATCCCCCTCGCGGTACGGAGACTCCTCGAACGCGCCGACGTCGATGCGGCCGTCGCGATCGGCGCAGTGATCAAGGGCGAGACGTTGCACGACGAGGCGCTCATGGCCGCCGTCCCGAAGGCGCTCCTCGACGTGCAAAGGGACACGCGGAAACCGGTGGGCCTCGGAATCACGGGCCCCGGGATGACGGACGAGCAAGCGATGGCCCGCGTGGACAAAGGTGCGGAGGCCGTCGACGTCGCCTTGGCAATGCACGAGCTGCTGCGCGGATTGTGAACGGTTTTCCCCCTGAGATTCACGTCGTAAAGGTTTAATCCCGCGGCCGGTCCATGTGGGCCGGTTCGGAGCCCACGCGATGGTCGACACGACCGGTCTCGAGACCCTGCTTCGCGAGATCGAGCAAAACGAGGGCGTCCAAGAAGCGATGCTCGTCTCGCTCGCGGGGACGTACCTCGCGGGCAGCTTCCCGCGCGGTGTGCACGTGGACACCTTCGGATCCATGTTCGCGGTCCTCATCGGGTCGGCGGAGACCGTGACGGCCGAGGCGAGAGATTCGCTGGAGTCGGTCGTGATCCACTGCAAGTCGAACAAGTACCTCATCATCCACGGAGGCCGGAAGGCCCTGATCGTGTTGCGACTCCCGACGACCGCGGACCCGCTGAAGATGAAGCTCGCCGTCGAGAAGTACATCCCGCGGATTGAGGAACACCTGTGAGCTAGATCCTTCGCATCCCGCGGAGGAACCATTGGCCCACGCATTTCGTGACGTACCGGACCGTCGCGGACGCCCCGCGATCGATCCCATGAGCCGCGGTCCGCCCCTGACCAAGCACTTGGAGGACGTCGTCCAGGCGGAGGGCCCCCGAGTCGATCGCGGTCGTGGCCCTCGCGACCTCGTCCAGGAAGTGGCTGTCGCTCCCTCCCGTCTCGCCGACCTTCCGCTCGCGGGCCAGGGCCCGGGCTCGTACGTTGCCGCGTCGCAGGGTGCGGCCGTTGCACGTCTCATACGCGGGGAAGGATGCCTGTCTCACGGCGGCGGGACCGAGTCCGGACCAAAATCGGAACGGGTGGGCCGCGACGGGGACGCCGCCGAGCGCCACGATCCGTTCGGCGGTCTCCGCAACGGAACGGTCCCGCGGGACGAGATCGCGGACTCCGTACCCGAGGACGTGGCCGGCCTCCGTCGAGACTTCGATCGCGGGGATCACGAGGAAGCTGCCGCTCGCCGCCACCTCCGCCGCCCGGATTCCACCGACCGCGTTGTGGTCCGTGATCGCGATCCCCGCGAGGCCCATCCGCTGGGCGACCGCGACGAGTTGGCCGGGGGCGACCCGGGAGTCCGGCGAGTACTGCGTGTGATTGTGAAGATCCAGGAGCATCGAGGAGGGCGCACAAGCAAGCCGGTTCGCTTAAGGCTTGCGCGCGGGGATTCCCGCGGAGTTTTTATCGACTGCCGCCCGTATGCGGAACCGTGTCAGTCGAGGCCCGGTTCGGCCTGCTGCACGACCGTGTGTTTGCGGACGGGACCGAGTACGAGGTCCGTCGCGGCCGGCACGGGTTCCATCTGATTGTCGATCCGGACGGCGCCGCGGGCCGGGTCCACTACGACGGATGGCGGGACCGACTTTCGATCGACTCCCCTCGCGGGTCGCTCGAGATCCGATTCCGATGGCGCCACACGACGTTCCCATGGCGAGGACGAGTCTACCGGGTCGGCTCGACTCTCGGGAGTCGGGTCCGGGTCTTCGAAGGCGACCGACGCGTCTTGGAAGGCAAGGAAACCTGGAGCGGCATCCGGTTCGATGTGATATCTCCCGAATTCCGAGACATCGCGCGGGAGCTCGCGGTGGGATTCGGCCTTCGGACCCAAGCGTTCGCAACCGCGATCATCTTGGCGGCCGGAGCGCACTGAACGCGCTAGTGGACGCGCGTCCCCTCTTTCATTCCCTTGTCGACGGTGAGCGGGACGCCATCCACCAGAAGGGTCAGGCGTGTTTCGCCGTCCCGACCAAGAAAGAGGACGGTGCCCCCGGAGCCCACTTGGAGTTTGTATCTCTCGAACTCCGAGAACGGCAGGACGCGCGCGCCTTTCGTGCCGAGAATCTGGTCGCCCACCTCCGCGTCTTCGGGAGGGAGCACGAGGCCGACGTCCTTCGGGTCCTCGCCCGCGAGCAGCATGCCGCGGCTCTCGACGCCGCGCAGCTTGGCGGGTTCCAAGTTTGCGAGGACCGCGATTTTCCGCCCTCGGAGCTGCTCGGCGGAGTAGTTCTTCCGGATCCCCGCGACGATCTGCCGGTGCTCTCCGCCGAGATCGATCTGGAGGACGTACAAATTGTCCGCGTTCGGATGTTCCTGGACGTCGACGATTCGAGCGACGCGAACGTCGAAGCGGTCCATCGGGGCGTCTTCCGCATCGAGCTCGATTTTCGTGAACAGCGGCTTGCCCACGTGAAGTTCCTGGCCGTCCGGCACATCCTCGAGGACACCCTCCCACTTCTGCGCGTGCACGTCGGAGTCGTAACCGAGGGCATGCCACAGCCGCGAGGAGCTGAAAGGCAGGAACGGCGCCATGATGAGGGCGAGGGAGCGGCACATCCGTAAGGCGACGTGTAGCGCGGTCCCGCACGCCGCACGATCCTTCTTGATCAAATCCCACGGCGCCTTCTGATCAAAGTATTGATTGCCCAAACGGGCGAGCTGGACCGCCTCCTTCATCGCATCTTTCAGGTGGACATACTCCAAGTTCTGTCCGACCTTCTTCCACTGCTGGTCGATTGCGCGGACCATCGACTTGTCCGCCGCGTCGAGGAAGCCTGCGGGCGGTATCGCATGATTGAAGTTCTTGTCCGCGAACGTTAGGGCGCGATGTGCGAAGTTCCCGTATACCGCAAGGAGCTCGCTGTTGTTCCGCTGGGCGAAGTCCGCCCACTCGAAGTCCGTGTCCTTGGTCTCCGGCATCGTCGCGACCCCGTAGTACCGGAGCTGGTCCGGGTCGAACCGGTCGAGGAGATCGGGCAGCCACACGCCCCGTCCTCGGCCCGCGCTCATCCGCTCCCCCGAGATGTTCAGATACTGGGTCGCCGGGACATCGTACGGTAGGTCGAGCCCCTCGTCGTACGCAAGGAGGTAAGCGGGCCAGATAATCGTGTGGAAGACGATGTTGTCTTTCCCGATGAAGTAGTAGTGCCGGGCCTTCGGATCGTACCAGAAGTCTTTCCATCCGTCGGGTCGACCGTTACGGCGGTACCACTCCCGCGTCGCGGTGAGGTATCCCATCACGGCCTCGAACCAGACATAGATCCGCTTCGATTCGTACCCGGGGACCGGCACCTCGATGCCCCAGTCAAGGTCCCGCGTGATCGGCCGATCCTTCAGGCCCTCCCGGAGCCAGCTTCGCATGAATGTGAGGACGTGGTGCCGCCAATGCTCCTTGTCCTTCGAGGCCCATTTCGTGAGGGGCTTCTGGAACGCGCTGAGTCGGAAGAAGAAGTGCTTCGTCTCCTTGGGGATCGGCGTCGTGCCGTGAATCTGGCACTTCGGGTCCTTCAGCTCGAACGGATCGAGGAGCCTCCCGCAGTTCTCGCACTGGTCGCCGCGGGCGCGCGGGAACCCGCAGTGGGGGCAGGTCCCTTCCACGTACCGGTCCGGCAGGAACCGCTGGTCCGTCGTGCAGAACGGGGAGGTCATCGACGCCTCGTAGACGTGGCCTTTCGCTTTGAGCGCGAGAAAGATCTCTTGCACCCACTGTTTGTGATGCGAATCGGCGGTGTTCCAGTAGAGGTCATATTGCACGCCGAGCTGCGCGATGTTCTTCTCGTGGAGCGCGTGGTACCGTTCCGCGATCGCGCTCGGCGGGAGGCCCTCCCGATCCGCGCGGACCGTCACCGGCGTGCCGTGCATGTCGCTGCCGCCGACCATGAGGACCTCGTCCCCTTTCATCCGGTGGTACCGGGCGAAGACGTCCGCAGGGATGAACGTCGAGACCGCGTGACCGAGGTGCCGAGGGCCCGCCGCGTACGGCCACGCCACGCACACGAGGATCTTGGTCATCCGCGCGCCAGAAGAAGGGGGCCTCCCTTAAAGAATTCGGGATGCCGTCGGACCCCTGAAGGCGGTGCGCGAACTCGGCCTTGATAATCACGCTCAATACTTTTTGACCAAGGTTGTGATGAGCCGAAAACCACCATCCGGTGCCGCGCAGTTGGAGCGGAGTCGAACGATGATCCAGCGCAGTACGCATCACGAGCTGAACTCGCGGCGCGAGATCGACAAGTTGATGGCGAAGCTGGGTACGATGCCGCAGATTCTCTGCTGGAATTGCCACAAGCTCACTCCGTTCGAGCTAGACCGATGCCAACATTGCAGTTCCGCGTTTGCGGGCAGCACGGGCGGCGCCTACAGCTCCGGCCGAGTCCCAGCGCCCCGGAGTGTGTCGGCTGGGAAGCCCGGTCGGGCGCGTCCGAAACGGACCCTCGCCGAGATCGTCGACGATCTCCAACAGGTGGACGAAGAGCCGACGTTCACCCGAGGACGGCCGCGGGAGAAGGAGCTGTCCGTCCGCCTCTATCAGTGTCCGTCGTGTGGTCGATTCGTTTCCGAGCAGGCGAGCGAATGCGCTTGCGGCGCCGGCTTCGCCCCAATCTCGGAGGTGACGTTCGCGTGCCCGCAGTGCGCATCGCGCGTGCCTTCCGATGTGGACGCCTGCCCCGTCTGCAGCGTCGAATTCGAGCCCTGGAGTGGATCGGGCGGATACGCCTACGCGTGTCCCCGCTGCGGATCGCATGTCGCGTCGGATGCGATCCGCTGTTCGTGCGGCGTCTGGTTCGAAGACTGATTTCCCCTCCAGTTATCAGGGCCGAGAACTGTCCAACAACCGCTTTATCGTTCGACTGCGTCGTTCTTTCCGTTGACGGGCCCACCCGTCGAAAGGACCCCAGCCCACGATGAAACCGAAACGCCCACGGATGTCGGGCCGGAAGACGTACTACCTCGTCCTCTGGTGGATGTCCCAGACTCCGTATGCGGCAATCTTCGAGAACCAAGTGGCCGCGGAGGCCGCGGCGAACGTCCGCAATGCGCTCATGGTGACGATCTCGGGCCGGGATGTGAAAGTGGACCAAGTGCTCGACTGGTACCGCCGCGACGAATCCGGCGCCCCGATGCCGGCCGAATGGCGGGATCTCGTCGGGCAAATTCACGTTCCCTGGCTCGCGAAGCCGAAGCCCGCGCTTTGATGCGCGAGCGCCGGCCGGACACCTTGGGCGGCGACGAGCGTTGCTTCCGGGTGCCTCTCCCGCTCTGTATCAATTCGGATAGGGGAACGCAAACGACTATAGCTCCAGACCACAGGAGCGGATGGGAGGGATCATGGCCCCGTCGCAAGGCCTCGTCGCCGAGTGCCCGACATGCCAGGCCACCGTCCCGGCCGACGCGACGGAATGCCCGCAATGCGGAGAGCAGTTCGAGTCGGAGGTCCCTCCGAGAGGGACTTCGGGCAGCGCAATCGGGGTTGTTGAAGACTCAGAGGACGAGGGGACGCGGGAGAAGTCGGGCCGCCGCGAGAAATTCCTCTTCTATACCGGAATCGCCCTGATCGTGTTCGGTGGTCCGGGGATCGCGCTGGGCTCGTGGCTCCACGACGTGCTGCGGATCCCGGTCGAGCAGTACACCGCCTTCGACACGTTCGGCGCGTTCAACCGGCTCGTCACCGCGGTCGGGCTCATCGTCCTCATCGTGGGTATCGTCTGTCTGATCCTCAGCTTGCGGTTGTCCCGGCCCACGGATGTCGAGAAGGACCTCAGCGCCCTCCGTGAGTCGTGAGTGGTCCGCGGATTTTCGTGGCCCCACCCCTATATCATTAAATACCGTGCAACGGATGCGAAACGTGTCGGCGGCAGGGGGCCGCCGCATGGAGTGATGGATGTCGTATTCGGGGTCTGGCTTTCGACCTCCCAACGTTCCGGTGGAGGAAGGGAAGGTCTACGAGGCCAAGATCGAGGATATCGGAAGGGAAGGCGATGGACTCGCGCGGATCGCGAACTTCGTGGTCTTCGTCCCGGGGACGAAGATCGGGGACGAGGTCAAGATCAAGATCACGAAGGTCCACCGGCGCATGGCGTTCGGCGAAGTCGTCCGCGAATGATGTCGCGCCGGTGCGGGGGAGGCAGGCGAGGCCGAGCGGGCAGCCCGTAGCGGGATGTCGGCCCCAGCTTCGAAAAGCGTAAAATAAGCTCCTTATATGTTCCCGGCCCCATCGAGTCCCGAGGACGGTTCCGTGCTCCGTTCCCGACCCCTTCTCGTCGCCTTCGCCGCCTCCGCATCTCTCGCGCTGGTCCTGGCGTCCTCCGTGGCCGTCGCGCAGTCCGGAGACTCGGATCGAGACGGCGTCCCGGACGACATCGAGAACGCGACGCAGCGAAACGTCGTCGCCGTTGCCGCGGGGGACGAATTCAACATTTCGAGCCGGCTCGCGAGCGCCCCGTACGAGGACCAGTTCGAGGTGTTCTACAAAGCGGGAAATTTCAGCGTGATCTACGAACGGGCCGGCGGCGGTGAGAGTTCTTACAATCTCGAGTTCCGAAATCTCATCGAGTGGGTGGACATGAACGGCAACCGCAGCATCGAGCCGAGCGAAATCGTCAACGTGACGCCGCTGGGGGCCGCGGCCTTTGGCGGTGTGCCGGTCACGAAGATGCGGATGGACAACGCCGACGGCGGGGTCGTGAACGTCTTCCTTGTCCGTAGCCGGTCCGGAGACGTGCGGCTGAACGTCACGGTCGCGGAACGATTCATGCGAGTCGGCAGCCGGGTCCTGACGCCGATGGAAGTCAAGCTGGATCTCACGGTCAACCGCGTCTTTGTCGCGACGAACGCAAACCTGGGCCTCGACCTGGGAATCGACACGGGTGACCGCTGGGCATACGCGGACCGCAGTTGGGACGACCTAAACGGGTTCGCGCCGGACGATGCCGCGATCAGCGTCACCGGGAGATCGGCGAACAGTCCGGCCCGCATGTTCTTCTCGTGGTCCAAATCCGCATTCGCGGACGGTCGCCAAATCCCCGTGACGTTCTCGAGCGCCGCGGACGGGAACCCGAACCGGTCCGAATTGTATCTGGCGTACCCGATGGGGGCAAGCCAGCCGTCGGTCAAGCTCGTCCACGACCCGGTCCTCGGCGTCGACAGCGCGGCCTATGAAGGTATCATCAGCCGTCAGCCCCCGCTGCAGGGCGACGCCCTGGTGTACGGCGTATCCCTTGCGGCGATGGCCGTCCTCATCGCGGGGACCATCGTCTTCGCAAATCGCCGCCGCAAGAAGCGCGAAGAATTGGGCCGCAATCCTTAATGGCCTTTTCCTTTACAGGGCACGGTGGTCTCCATGGTGGCCATCGAGAACGTGCTCTTGGCAGCCGTGTCGGTTTTCGCTCTCGCGCTCACGGTCATCGGGGTGATCGCGGTCCGGAGGACGAGGGACGTCCATCTCGCGTTCCTCGCCGCCGCCTTCGCGGTCTTCTTCGTGAAAGGCCTGGTCCTGACGATCTTGCTCTTCATGGGCTCGATCGACCTCCGGCCCCTTTTCTTGGTGTCCGGGTCCCTTGACATCGTGATCCTGGCGTTGTTCTACGGGTTCACGCTGCGGCGCTGAGCGCTGCGTGGTCTCCATGGACAAGGAGATCCTCGCGGTCAAGACCCGGAAGGACCTGTACGACTTCGTCCGCAAGAATCCGGGCTTTCATTTGCGGGAGCTGTCCCGCGCTCTCGACCTCTCGATCACCCTCGCGGACTACCATCTTCGGTTCCTCGAGAGACACGAGCTGATCACCTCCGCGATGGACGGAGAGTACAAGCGGTTCTTCCCCCGGTCCCGCCCGGGCCAGGAGGAGGTCCGCGCCGCCCTCACGGACGTGGAAAAGCGGATCCTGGCCTTCCTGCGACAGCCGGTCCCGCTCCGGGTGATCAATTTCCTGATGGAGCGGGAAGCCGCGACCCACAAGGAGATCCTCGAGCAGGTGCCGGTTTCGCCGTCGACGCTGTCCCACCATCTGAAGAAGATGGAGACCGCGGGGCTCATCGATCGTGCGGAGCCGCGCGAGCGCGGCTACCGCGTGCGGGACCCAAAGGCCGTCGCCCGCCTCATGACCACCTACGAGCTGGCGACGCCAGACCAGGTCGACACGTTCATCCGCGTCTGGGGCGAGTTCCGCCTCTGACCCCGATTAGAGGATCCTCACGAGTTCCGTCGCGACCCATTCGAGGAAGTCTTTGTCCGTCGGCGTGAAGGAGTTCGCCTGATCCGAATCGATGTCGATTTCCGCAATCGCGGCGCCGTCGCGCAGGATCGGGACGACGATTTCTGCGCGGGTGTTGATGAAACATTGCAGGTACCGCGGGTCGTCGTTCACGTCGGGCACGACGATCGTCGCCTTTTCCGTCACCGCGGCTCCGCAAATCCCTTGGCCCACCGGAATGCGCGTATGCAGGGTCGCGGAGGGCCCCGACCATGAGGCGAGGACGAGTTCCGATCCGTCGACCGCGTAGATTCCGACCCATGTGAAGTGGGGGATTTTCCGGAGCTCCCGACACACGAAGTCGGTGATCGGCTTTCGCTGACTACCCGAGTGGATGATCTTCTCCAGGCGGGCGGCGACCTCGTCGTAACTGACCTTCCCCTTTTCGCCGGCCATCACCTCGCCGAACTTGCCGACGCCCTTCATCGTCGCATGCCGCGCGTCGAACGGTCGCGCCCGCCATAAGCCTTCCGGAATGCAGCCACGGATCGCGCCCTGCGTGTGCGGCCCTTGCGCGAACTCTCTGCGGAAGCGCCGCGGTGGGTTCCGCTCCGAGCATTGTCCGAAGGAAATGGTGAAACCTTCATATATCGCACGCTTCTAGCTAGGATTACAAGCATCCCTCCACAACGAGGCCGTTCCTGCTTTGTTGATACGACGAACGGCCTTGCCCCTTTTTCTTGCGGTTAATCATGCGGGTTGACCCCCTACCGCGCGACCTTGTCGAAAAGCGTTTAATAGAGTCGAGTGTTCCCGGTTTGCTTAGACAAGCATCCCTCCACAACGAGGCCGTTCAGGATTCCTGGACGGCCCTTTATTTTGGTTTCAAACATGGTTCGGAAACCTTTCTCGCCGATCGGTTCCACCGCGTCGAATCGCGTCATGTGAGCATCGAATTCGGTCTCACTCCGCCTCGCGGGTCGTCGCCCAGACGCAGGGACTCTGCTAGGCCATCGGCGGGAATCTAATCCCGCGTGAATCGATTCCCACCTTGCGACCGTCGACCGTGAGGCGGCCCTCCGCGAACAGCCGAACCGCGAGCGGGAGAAAGATGTGTTCTTGTTCCAAGATGCGCGCGGCCAACGCCTCCTCCGTGTCACCCTCGTGGACCGGGACCGCCTTCTGGAGGATGATGGGGCCTCCGTCCACGGAGGCGTCGACGAAGTGGATTGTGCAGCCCGAGACCTTCACGCCGGCGGCGAGTGCGTCCCGCTGGGCGTGGGCCCCGGGGAATGCGGGGAGCAACGATGGGTGGATGTTGATGATGCGGTTGGGAAACTCGCTCACGAAATACGGCGAGACGAGACGCATGAAGCCCGCGAAGACCACCAGGTCGACGCGTTTGTCCTTGAGGACCTTCACGACCTCTCGCTCAAACCCCTCGCGATTTGCCCCAAACGTGCGATGATCGACGACGACCGTGGAAACGCCTGCGGTCTTCGCCCGTGCGAGCACGGGGGCCCCGGGGACATTGCAAACGAGGACCGCGAGGTCGACGTCGAGCTCCCCGCGCTTCCGCGCGTCGACGAGGCTCTGGAAGTCCGTTCCCCTCCCGGAGGCGAGCACCCCGACTCGGATTCGGGCCATCGTGGTCCCTCAATGTTTGAACAAACGGATCCCGGTAAAGACCATCGCGATTCCATGCGCGTCTGCCGCCCCGATCACCTCGTCGTCGCGGATCGACCCGCCCGGCTGGGCCACGACCGCGACGCCGCCTTTCGCGAGTTCGTCGATACCGTCCCGGAACGGGAAGTACGCGTCGCTGACCGCCACGCTCCCACCCGCCGCGCCTTTCGCTTTGTAGCATGCGAGCATGCACGCGTCCACGCGGCTCATCTGCCCCGCGCCGATGCCGACCGTCCGATCCCCCTTCACGAGGACGATCGAGTTCGACTTCACGTACCGACTCACGACGATTCCGAAGGAGATGTCGCCCAGCTGGGCGGGGCTGGGAGAGGCCTTCGTCACAACCTTGAACGCCTCAGGCTTCGGCTCCGGAAATTCCGTCGTCTGCAGGAGGATGCCGCCCAAGACCCGAACCATGTCGACGCCATGATCCTTTCGAAACGGTCCGCGGGTCTGGAGGATGAGGAAGGACCCTTTCTTCTTCGCCTTGAGGATTTCGAGGGCTTGCGGCTCGTATCCCGGAGCGATCACCGCATCGAGGACGTCGCCTTTGATCGCCTTCGCCGTCGCAAGGTCGACCGAGCGGTTCAGGCCCACCACGCCGCCGTACGCCGAGACCGGGTCGGCGGCGTGAGCCGCCCGGTAGGCCTCAACGAGAGTCGTCGCAAGGGCGACCCCGGAGGGGTTCGTATGTTTGATCACGACCGCCGCGGGCCGCTCGAATTCCGTCGCGATCCGGAGGGCCGCATCGAGGTCGATCAAGTTGTTGTAGGAGAGCTCCTTCCCTTGCAGCTTGTCCGCGGTCGCCGTCGCGGCCGACGGGAACGGCTCCCGGTAGAGCGCTGCCTTTTGATACGGGTTCTCCCCGTAGCGGAGGTCCGCAATCTTGTCATCCGCGATCCGGAGTGCCGGCGGGAGGACGTACCCTTGACGCCGGGCAAGGAAATTGAAGATCGCGGCATCGTATCGGGACGTGTACCCGAACGCCTCGAGCGCGAGTTCGTTCCGGAGCTTCTCGGGTATCGTCTTCTGTTGCCGCAGCGTGCGTAGGACTTCGGAGTACCGCGCGGGTCGGACGACGACGCCGACGCGGTTCGCATTTTTTGCCGCTGCGCGGATGAGCGAGACGCCACCGATATCGATGTTCTCGATGGCCTCCTCGAACCCGACGTTCGGTTTCGCAACCGTCTCCTCGAACGGATACAGGTTTGCCACGACGAGGTCGATGGCCACCGCTCCGAGATCCTCAAGGTCCTTCTCATCCCCGCGGGGCGCAAGGATTCCCGCGAAGATTCGTGGATGGAGCGTCTTCACCCGTCCGCCCAATCCCTCTCGGAGGCCCGTATAGTCCGCGACCGTCGTCACGGGGAGACCCGCCTCCTTCAGCGTCTTCGCGGTCCCGTCCGTGCCAATCAGCTCAAAACCGAGATCTCGTAGGCCCCGCGCAAACTCGACAAGGCCCTCCTTATCCGAGACGCTGAGGAGCGCCCGCCGGGGGGAAACCATCCCTATTACCGAGTCGGAATGGGGAGAACCCAATTAAGGTTTCGGTGGACCGCCGAACTCGTCGGGGCCAAGCGTCGTCGCGTCAGGCGGCGAGCTCCGGTCGCGGGAGGAGACCCGCGTCTTTCACGATCGCGGGCACGATTTCCTCCCACCCAATCGGCATGACGTGGACGCCGCGGACGCCTTCGATTTTCTTCAGGGCCTTGATCGTCCGGACCGCGATGCTGACGCCCTCCGACCGTGGATTCGGCGCCCGCTCCATCCGGTCCACGATCTGTTTTGGGACGACGACACCGAGTTTCTCGACCATGAACCGCGCCATCTTCGCAGACTTCAGCGGGATGACGCCCGCGAGGATGAACACCTTGTCGTGGAGCCATTCCTTCCTGACGAGGCGCATCCACTCCTCGAATGCGTCGACGTCGAAGACGCCCTGCGTCTGGACGAAGTCGGCGCCGGCGGTGACCTTCCCGCGCAGCTTGCCGAACGATTCCTCCTTCGATCCGCGGAATGGGTCTGCGGCCGCGCCGATGAAGACCTTCGGCGCTTGGTCGACCTTCTCCCCGCCCCGCAGGACGCCGGTGTCGCGAAGCGCGCGGAAGGTCGAAATCATTTCCTCCGTGCTCAGGTCGTACACCCCTTTGGCGTCCTTCTCGTTGCCCGCGGTGGGCGGGTCTCCCCATAGGCAGAGCACGTTGCGAATCCCGAGGGCCGCGGCACCGAGGAGATCCGATTGGAGGCCGATGCGATTTCGGTCTCGGGAGACCATCTGCATGATCGGCTCGACGCCCTCTTGCAATGCAATCGTCGCGGCGGCCATCGAGGAGATCCGAACGAGGGCACGCTGGCCGTCGGTCACGTTGCACGCATCCACCGTCCCGCGATACAGGGATGCATGTCTGCGGATCTCGGACGCGTCCACGGACGCAGGCGGCGCGATTTCCGCGGTCACCGCGAACTCCCCGGAGGCGAGGATTCGTTCGAGATGGCTGCCCGCGCGGATCGCACGGCTCGCTACCTCCGCGGGCATCGCGCGCGGGAGTGCCGCGGGCGGTATCTAGCCTTCGGTCATTTGCATGAGGAAACCGTTTACCAACCGTACCGCTCGCACAGTTCGAGGGCGAGGATCATCCGATAGAATTCGCGCGCGTGAATTCCGAGCCACGGTTTACGAAGCAGCACGGACAAGATCATCCGCGGGTTGACGGAACGCCAATCCCGCCCGGCCAGTTCCGCGCCCACGGAATCCATCAAACGATCACTCCATCGGCGAATCCGGTCGATCATCCAGAATAGGAGGGGGTCGAGGAACGGGGATGCTTTCATCGCCCGGTCGTACGCCATCATCGCCGTCGGATCCTCCCGCTCCAACGCGGTCACGGCGACCTCACCGGCGATCCGCCCGCTGAAGATACCGGGATGAATCCCCGCCCCGTTCAGCGGGTTCGTGATGCCCCCTGCATCGCCGACAATGGCCAGGCCGGGCGCCGCCAGAGAGGTCAGGTCGTACCGCGCGGGGATCGAACCCGCAATGGTCTGTGTCTTTCGGTCCACGTCGATTGCGAACTTGCGGCAAAACGCCACGGTCGCCGCGTGCGCGTCGATATGGCCTCCGGCCCCGACGTTCACGGAATCGCCTTTTGGGAAGATCCAGGCGTAGCCCCCGTTGTACACTTGGCCGATGTATAGGAGGAAGAACTCTGTTTCTAGGAGGGGGACGTCCTCGCGACGGAAACGATACTCGTACGCACCGATCCGTTCGAGGCTCCGAACAAGACCGGCCTGGCGCGCGACGAAACTTGCCGGCCCGTCCGCGCCGATGACGATGGGTGCGTCGATCGTCTCGCCCTTCGCCTCGACCCGCCATCCTCCGTCGTGACGGGAAATCCCGGTGACCTTGGTGGACGTGTGGAGTTCGCCGCCATCATCGACGGCGCCATCGACGAGCCAGCGGTCGAACGCCGCGCGGTCGAGCGCGTAGCCCGGGAGACGGGTGATGTAGAACCATTTTCCACTTGGCACGACGCACTTCGCGCCCGAGACGCGTTGCGCAATCCATTCGTCCCGAGGCCGCAGTCCGTTCGACGTGAGTCCGAATTCGCTCACGCCTTCCGCGCACTGGACCGGCTCTCCGACGATCCGTTTCTTTTCGAGGACGACGGTCCGGAAACCGGCTGCGGCGATTTGCCGCGCAGCCATGCCCCCGGAGGGTCCCGCGCCCACGACGACCGCGTCGTACACTCGGTGCCGAGAGGAAGTCGCGGCTATATCGGCCTTACGCGGTCGCCTCGGCGGGGAACCGCGCCGCGAGCTCGTCGCCGTGGGCCGTCGGCCGGTACACGTACGGAGGCACGCCACGCCGGATCGCCGGGCCGCGCTGCTTCGTGACGAGCCGGACGGCGGTGAGGACCCGAAGGCTATTCACGGTCGTGTATTCGGACAGGCCGAGTTCCTCGCTGATCTCCGTCGCGCTCGCATCCGGATGGTCGCGGATGAACCGGAGGACCGTGAGCGTGTTCCGGTCCAACGCCTCCGCGGTCTGCTTCTCTTGCGGTCTCGGCTCGAGCGCCAGCCGCTCGTATACCCGCTTCCCCTGCTCCGACGGCGAGACGACGACGTTCAGCAATGCGGTCTTCTCGATTTCGAGGAGGTGCTTCGCAACCGCGGCTGGCGCGATCCCCATCACGGCCGCCAGCTCCGGGATCTTTGAGTCGCGGTTCCGGTAGACTTTGTTCTCTACGACGATCGCGAGGACCTCTCGCTGACGTTCCGTGAGGAGGCGAGACCAGTCGCTAGAGTGCATCCGCGCAGCCAACGACGGAGCCCGTCTTAAGCGTTTTCGTGGAACGCCGCCGAAGGGTCTTTGTCTGACAACATCGGCGTACGATTCTGCGGTGCGCCGTGACGTGTCTGACGCCTCGGCGACCCGAGCGCTCAAGGCTTTTACGGCGAGGCCGTTTCTCGCTGCCGGTGGAATCCCGGTGGGCGAGCTGATCGATGGCAAGCGGATCGCCGACGATGTGCGCTCCGACCTGAAGCCGCGACTCGCACGTTTGTCCGCCGCCGGCGTCGTCCCGGGGCTGGCCGCGATCCTCGTCGGAGCGGACCCCGCATCGCAGCTGTACGTGAAGATGAAAGGCAAAGCATCCGAAGAAATGGGGATGGCCCATTGGACGACCGACTTTCCGGAGGACGTTCCGGAATCGCGACTCCTCCAAGAGATCGCCCGTCTCAACGAGGACCCGAAGGTCCATGGGATTCTCGTCCAACAGCCGCTCCCCCATCAAATCTCCGTAGAGAAGGCGGTCTCGGCCGTGAGCCCGCGCAAGGACGTGGACTGCTTTCATCCGGAGAACGTCGGCCTCGTGCTGATCGGGCGTCCTCGGTTCGCGCCGGCAACGCCTTCCGGAGTCGTTGAGCTCCTCATGCGCAGCGGGAACGATCCGAGCGGTCAGGATGTCGTGATCGTCGGCCGAAGCAACATCGTCGGGAAGCCGCTCGCGGCACTCCTGATGCAGAAAGCGCCAAAGGCGAACGCCACAGTGACGGTCGCTCACAGTGCGACGCGCGATCTCGCGGCCCACACGCGGCGCGCGGAAATACTCATCGCGGCGATGGGCTCGCCCCGAGTTATCAAGGCGGACATGGTGCGCCCGGGTGTCGTCGTGATCGATGTCGGCATCAATCGAATTCCGGACCCGACGACGAAGAGTGGCTACCGAACCGTCGGCGACGTGGACTTCGATGGGGTCCAGGTCAAGGCGAAGGCGATTTCCCCGGTCCCGGGAGGGGTCGGCCCGATGACGATCGCGATGCTGTTGTCGAACACAGTGCTCGCGGCCGAACAGGCCTTGTCCGCAGGAGCCGAAGGTTCCGCGTAACGGATATTATCCCGGCGTGTCTTACCGTTCTCTCGGGAGGGTGGCCACTTGATCACGGGCGTCCAAGATGTCTACTATGAAGTGCAGGACATGAAGCGCGCGGTCGCGTTCTATCGGGATGTGCTGGGTTTGCGCGTGACGGAGGAGAGCGAAGACTGGAGCGCCTTCAACGTGGGCGGGCTCCGCGTGGGACTCGACTCGACAGAAGGCAAGCCGACGCCGAAGCGGGCGATCTTGACCCTGAAGACGAACGACATCCGGGCCGATGCGAAGCGCCTTCGGGACAAGGGCATTCGGTTCGCCAGCGAAATCGGCGACTACGCTTGGGGCAGCGTGGTGACCTTCGAGGACTCGGAAGGCAACTTCCTCAAGCTGATGCAGCCGCCGAAGTAAGCGAGATGGGGGAGCCTCCGATCGGGAGTTCGCGAAACTAGAAATCC
>Ga0209157_1001949_pt1 | contig 16756 bp, 22 predicted proteins | sample GraSoiAngelo_135_FD_185892 | JGI IMG/M metagenome (GOLD analysis project Ga0209157, IMG submission 185892) | Grasslands soil microbial communities from the Angelo Coastal Reserve, California, USA - 14_0929_05_40cm (SPAdes) (version 2) | ecosystem: Environmental > Terrestrial > Soil > Grasslands ...
CTTCTCCGGGGGCGGCGAGCGTTGGCCGCCGCCTCCCGTTGGCGAGTCCACACTTGACTCAATAGCCATAGCATAATATAAAATATAGGTCAAATATAAGTTATATAATTCTAATTCTCAGGAGGTGCTCCATGCAGAACGTGACGCGTGCTCTTGTGGGCGCCCTCGTGGCGAGCCTTGTCGCGGCGGCGGTCAGCGTGTATGCCCAGACGCCGACGGCGGCCGATTTCGCCGTCTGCAATGCGGACGCGCAAGTCGCCGTGAAGGCGGGCACCGCCACTCCGACGACCAAGGACTATGTGCGCGTGGACTCGGCCCGGACGGACAGCGCGGCGACGTGGACCACGTGGGTCGGGCCGATCCGCATGGAGTCCTCGGATCCTCAGCTTATAGGGATGGCGACAGATGGGATCACGGACGCCGCGTATCAGGCGACATACCGCACGTGCATGCGACGGAATGGATTCTGAGAAGACTCGGGCGTACGCGCGACGCGGGGCTCCAGCACCGGCGCGATACGGAGGACCGTACAGAGATCGGCGGGGATGGGCAGTGGGAGGCGACTCGGCGGTATCTCTCGACGGCCCGGTCGGTGTGACCGAACCCGGCAGCACCGGTCACACAAGCCCCAGGGGGTTGTCAGAAGCACCGCCGGCAACGTGGCGGGAAGCGTGAACGAGTTGACTGACGGGACCGTCGCTCGGTGGACACTGCCGTAGAGGCGGAGGGATCCCGGTTCAGGAGGTCTTGTCAATGAAGCCAGAGACGGCAGCGAAGATTAAGTACGGAGTGTGGGGCCTGATTTGTGGGGCAGTCATCGCCATGATCATCGGCTTTGCGTGGGGCGGTTGGACAACCTTCGGCACGACCCAAGCGATGACCAAAGAGGCGGTCTTGGCGAGTCAGGCGGCGATCTGCGTCGCCCAATTTATGAAGCAACCGAACCATGAAGCGAAACTCAAAGAACTCGAGGCAGTCAGTAGCTGGCAAAGAGCTGAAGTCATTGAAAAAGGTGGCTGGGATAAGATGCCCGGGCAAGAAAAGGCTGGCTATGCGGTGGCCCGAGCATGCGCCGATGGGCTTGAACTTCTTTTCAAGAAATGAGACTGGTACGGGCTCGTGAGCTTTGCTGCGCGCGTCCTGAGGACGATGTCGGTTTTCGTCCGGCCGCCTTCTCAGATCCGCCCACGGCGCGGCGATCCCTCGCCGCTGAGGGCGTCGTTCGGGAGCCCGTCGCGCTCGGGCCACTCCAGCGCGAGTTCTCCAGGCAGGGCGGCGGTGAAGGCTAGCTCGGGAACGCGATGCTAATAACGTTCTGGCGGTCGGCGTCGCCGGCGCGGTGATCGTGGTGATCGCCACGATCCTCGGCACGGTCGCGTTGCTGTCTAAGGCCGTCGCTGCGATCGCCGGCCCACGAATTGCCTGCAGTAGGCTTGGCCGCCACCGCGGACGAGATCCCGCACGACAAAGACCCCGAGAACAGCCGCCGTAAGAACGATCCACTCCAGCCCATTCAGCACAGAGAACTCCTGACAACCAGATTTGATCACTCTTTTAGATGTCGCTGGTGCTCAGTGCGATTCGAGGATCGCGCTTCTCGAAAGCGAAGAAGCAGAATGCGGGGGAGTCAAAAAAATCCATTTGACACTGCCTTGCTGGGCCCGCCCCGCAAAGCTTTTGGTGGCGCACCCTTGTCCCACGTCATCTGGCCCTCTCGCGGCGCTCATTGAGGCCGGGCATCGGTCGCCTCTGTTCCGCCAATGCGGTGACGAAACTTGACCCCAATTCCAACAGCCTCAGCTTCGCAGACTCGGGGAGCATCACCGAACTGGACATGCCCAAAGGACGACCCTCCAGGCTCCGAAAGCGACCGGTCACCGCGGGCGCGATTGTCATCCCTATCCATTTCGACATCGTCGTCTCCCTGCCAAGACGCTGATCCTCAAGCGTTTCGTCGTCACGGCGTCGACAACACGACCTAAATATTATATGATTTATATTTGATATATAATTTATATTATGGTATGATTCGGAAGTCAAGAGGAATGGACGGGGCCAGCGCCGCAGCGTCCCGTCAAGGGGGTGTCGGCCGGCGACCAGATTTCTGTTCGGCAAGTACTCCGGCAACGAAGTCAGAATCGAGAACGACAAGTATCGAACGACTTACTGTCCCGATGGAGGAGCACGATGAACACCATGCTTCGCTGGTCTCCGACCCGGAAGTTCCATTTCCACCATGATGTCGATGACCAGTTCTTGAGGTTCGTCGACGGCGTCACGGACGAGGCCGTTCAGCGCCCTGCGTCGTGGCTCCCCGCCGCGGAGGGGCGGATCCAGGACGGCACGTACATCATCCAGCTCGCCCTGCCGGGCGTGGATCCGAAGGACGTCGCGGTGTCCTGGATGGACAACGTCCTCACCGTCAAAGGCGACCGCAAGGCCGGGCCTGACACTGCGGGCACGGACTACTTCGTCCGCGAGGTCACGTACGGTGGGTTCGAGCGGAGCTTCGCGCTCCCCGAGGGCGTCGACGGCGCCCAGGTGGAGGCGAAGTACGCGAACGGCATGCTCGAGGTGAGGATCCCCGCGCCGCGAACTGCGGTGCCGAGGATGATCGAAGTCAAGGCCGCCTGATGCGAGGGCGGCCAGGCCGGGGCCGTGCCGGTGCCGACCGGGACGCGCCCCGGTCTTGGCCGGAGAACGAAGCCGTGATGGCGCCAAGTACGTGACTCGTTAGCAGGAGCAGGAGAACATGACGTTGCTACTCGAGAACAAGACGAGACTCCTCCTCATTCTTTCGCAGGACGTGCTGGATCAGGCTCGCGTCGTCGCGGGCAAGGCGACGACGGTGCTCAAGCTGCCGGTGAGCCTCCAGATCGTCCTCCGTGCGCTTATCTGGGTGGGGCTGAAGCGAGAAAGTCACTCAGCGCTGTTCGCCAACATCGAGAGCCAGGCCAGGGCCGTTCGCCAGAAGCGGAGCGGGGCGCGTCGCGCAGGTGAAGGAAGGTATCAGCCGTCTGGAAACCCGCAGGGGCTGACCGGCAAACGGGCGACCGCCAAACGCTGAGAATCAGCATTTGGGGCGGGAGAGGACGGTCAACGTGCGTGACGACAAGCGGCGTGGACGTGGGGCGCCCGCGATAATGGCCGAATGGCGATGGCGGATCTGCGGCGACGGGGGAGAGATCCTCGAGGAATCACATGACCACTTTCTGACAATCGCCGCCGCCGTGGCTCAAGGGGCGGAGCGGCTTACGCACATGAATGCGGTCGACCGAGCGAGGGCGGCTCGTGGCGACTCGACAACCATGCGCGCCGCCGGGGCCGGTGACGGACGAGCGCTGAGTGTCAGCGTCTCGCGAAGGAGACGACGATGTTGAAATGGATAAGGCTGACAGCCTTAGTCGCTGCGGGGGCGGTGATGACCCTCGGCTGCGTCCGGGGGCTGGCGGCGCCGACAGCAGCGGTCGAGGCCCAGACCTCCACGGTGAAGCCGATGTCGGTGAAGGCGAGGCTCATGTCGAGCACGGTCACGGTTCTATGGCACGACATGATTCCGTCAGACAACCGCTCTGTCGTCAGCCTCACCCGCGATAGCGCTTCTTTCGCCATCGCCGCCTGCTGCGCGGCCTCGAACTCGGCCTTCGTTTCGTATGACGTCACCTCGTACGTCGGGCCGGCCAACCGCCGCGGCCCACTGGCGCGGTAAACGCTAAAAACCTGGGACTCGGACCGCCAGCACTACACGACCTACCGCTACCTCTGCTGGCTTGCTGGCGCTGGTCCGGCGCCCTTTCGGTAGACCTACCGGCGGAAACCGTCGTCATTCGCGAGGCGACGCGCTGATTGCGCACGCCGAGCGCCTTTGGCGTCGTCTTCCCGAAGGATGTCGCGATCTCACGAAACCGCTCTAGCGACTCCTCGAACATTCCCGTTCTTATCGGAACCCAGACCGGCCTATCTCTTTCGGCGTCAGCTAAGAGCCGGTGAAACGGGCTTCTCATGTCACAAGGATTGCGGTTGTCGTCTGCGGCCGAGAACTTGGCGCCTTGAACCCTGCTGTGCCGTCCGGGTAATCGCTAAGCTTTGCTCGGACGAGGGCCTCCGATAGATGCGCACGGGCCCCGTGATACCCTGCGGCGTACTCGCCGAGCCATCGCGTGCTTTCCGGTGTGAGCCGGAGGGCGGTCCTTAGGAAGGCCAGACGATCACTGAGAGCATGCTCTTCGTTTGTACCGGCACCTGTTGCGTATTCGGCCGTCCACGTGGCCCTCGTACGAGGATGCAGTCGTCGGAAGAGCTCTATGCCGGCTTCCGGAAGCAAGGACGCCGCTTGTGCTCTCTGGAAGCCCTATACCGCCCGCAGTCTCCGGGGCGTGGCGCACGGTGCTCAAGGCTCTGAGGCGTAGCGCGCCGAACGAAGTATCTCACTGCGGATGACCTCTCTCTGCCCGTGACCCGGCTGACGCATCGTGAGACAGCAGCAGTGCTGGCCTTTCTCGAAGAAATGTATGCGGTCGCCGGAACCGCCAAGTTCAGCCAACATGTCGTCACGGCGCTTCGCAAGCTGGTCCCCGCCGACCGCAGCAGCTTCAACTACGTCCACGTCGGCGCCGGTATCCGATGGGAGTGGGTTGCCGATGGCGCCGGGTATGAGATCGATCCCGCTCCGATCATGAACCTGTACGGTCACGAGCATCCTATGATCAAGCACCTCCAGCGTCACCGCGATGCCCGCTGGCGGTTAATCTCAGACTTCATCACTCGGGGCCAGTTCCATCGCACGAGTCTCTACAACGAGTGGTACCGCGTGGTGGGAACGGAGTATCAGGCATTCACCGGAATCCTGCTGCCCGGAGGAACGCTGGTGGGCATCGCCTTGAGCCGCGGCTCGCGCGAGTTCACCGGGCACGAGCGCCTGATTCTCGATCTCCTTCAACCTCACCTTATCCAAGGCTACCGGAGCACGGCACGGGCACTGGAGATGGCTGATGACCTCGCTCGGCTAGAGCAAGGAGTCGAGGCAGATGAGGTGGGAATCATCCTGCTTGCTGCGGACCACCGGATCCGGCGGATGACGACACGTGCGCGGGACTGGCTGGTGGAGTACTTCGGCATGCATCCGCGCCAGCCGAAGCGACTGCCCGCCCCGCTGTTGGCCCGGGTTCAGCAGCATCACACGGCGCTGTCTACGGCCACAGCACTGCCGGCTCCGCGCGAGGCCATCGCCGCTCACGGAGCGGGGAAGTGCTTGAGTGCACGGCTCGCGGGCCGGCCGTCGTCGCTGATCGTCCTCTTGCGCGAGCACTACCAGCAGATCCCGGTGGCGCGCCTCGAGCGGCTCGGTCTAAGCCGGCGGGAGGCCGAAGTCCTGAAGTGGGCGGCGGAGGGCAAGCGAGACAGCGAAATCGCGGTCATCCTCCGCATCTCAACCCGGACGGTGAACCATCATCTCGAGCGCGTCTACAGGAAGCTCAATGTGGAGACCCGCACAACAGCTGTTGTCCACGCGCTGCGAACGGTCGGGCAGCAGACTGCCGATCGACACTCTTCCGTCGGCCCGTGAATCAGCCGCGGCCGAAGTGAGAGAACGGAAGGCTCGCGTTGCTCGCGGGTCAGCTCGATCAAATGTTCGCCAGAGTCCCGGGAGCCAGAACCCACGGACTGGCGGTCAGGTCGTCGATTCGTCCGATACTGACCCGGCTATTGATCCATTGTCCGTTGCAATGACGGACCGGACATAGGGCAACCCTGCCTATCGACACTCAGCCCGTTCCATCCGACGCTGTCTCAGCTGGGATCCAGCCGCTTTCAGAGTTGGTTGGCCGAGCGAACTATACGTATCGCGTCAAGGATCACCGCGAGGCAATCCATTGCCTCTCGATTCGTACTCATGACATGACGGGCATGGCGCGGGTGAACAGCGATCAAGGATGATCCAGCTCGGGGGAGAGACCAGATGTCTGCCGGTACCGCGCGAGGCACGATCCTGCACGAGCACTGGCGCATCGCGTTTCGGCGTCAGTACTTCACCAGCCGTCAGGCAATGCAGCGCAGTCTCGACGGTTTCATGAAGTTCTACAACGAACGGCGGCCGCATCAGGGTTATCGGCTGCGTGGTCGCACGGCAGCCGATCTCTTCACTGGTGTGTCCGGTCTGGCGAGCTGACGTCATGACCTGCTCTGGGAAGGCGGACGTGTCAACACCATTTCGAGTCTTGACATACTAGTCCTATTCCTTTCCTTCTTTGTATTTGTTGTGGTAGACAGAGCCTACGGTGCGTCAGGAGAACCTATTTGCGATGCACCTGCCGTAATCTTCTGCGACGACTTCGAGAACGGAATCCTTCCGGGCGTGTGGCAGGACGGGTACAACCCCGACGAGGGAGCGTGGTGGCGGAGATGACGGAGGCTCAGAAGCCCGTCGCGCTCTGGTTGCTGACCCTGCTGACGGTCGTCTATGTCGGTGCGGGCAGGTTCGGGCTCACCCTGGCGTTCCTTCATGCCAGCGCCTCACCGGTGTGGCCACCTACCGGTTTCGCGCTGGCCGCCTTCCTGATACTGGGACCGCGGGTATGGCCGGCCATTCTGGTCGGCGCCTTCCTCGTCAACGTCACCACCAACGGCGCGATCGCCACCTCGATCGGCATCGCTATCGGCAACACGATCGAGGGGCGCCTGGGCGCCGACCTGGTGAGGCTGTTCGCAAATGGCCGCAACGTCTTCGACCGGGGACGCGATGTCTTCAAGTTCGTGGTGCTGGCCGCGCTGCTCAGCACGACCGTGAGCGCGACGATCGGGGTGACCAGCCTGGCGCTGGGCGGCTACGCCAGCTGGCGCGATTTCGGCGCGATCTGGTTTACGTGGTGGCTCGGCGACGCGGTGGGCGCCCTGATCGTTGGCCCGTTCCTGGTTCTCTGGAGCGCGCCCGGCCGCTTTCCCTGGACCTGGGGCCGCGTGGCCGAGGGCGTGAGCTTGCTGGTGACGGTGGGTGTGCTCGGCCTTGTCATATTCCGCGGATTCAGCGGTGAGCCGCTCACGTTTCTCTGTGTGCCGCCCCTCATGTGGGCGGCGTTTCGCTTCGGTCAGCGAGAGACGGCGACCGTTATCGCGCTGCTGGGGGCGCTCGCGACCTGGGGAACGGTGCGAGGCCTGGGCCCGTTTTCCGAACATCCGGCGAACGAATCGCTCCTGTTGCTGCAGGCCTTTCTGGGCACGATGGCGATGATGAGTCTCCTGATCGGCGCCGTGGTCGCTGAGCGGCGGCGGGACGAGGCCGCGCTCGCGCGCCTGGCGTCCATCGTGGAGTTCTCGGACGACGCGATCGTGAGCAAGACGCTCGACGGGGTGGTGACGAGCTGGAACGCGGGGGCCGAGCGTCTCTACGGCTATTCGGCCGAGGAGGCCATCGGCCGCCCGATCTCGATGGTCATCCCGCCGGACCGTCCGAACGAGCTGCTCCGGATCATGCCGCGTCTCAAGCGCGGCGAGCACGTCGAGCCCTACGAGACCGTGCGACGGCGGAAGGACGGCACGCTCGTGGAGGTGTCGATCACCGTGTCCCCGATCCGGAGCTCCGGCCGGCTCATCGGCGCTTCCGCGATCGGGCGAGACATCACGGAAGAGAAGCGGGCGGCCCTTCGGGAGGCGACGGCGCTCCGCTCCGTCGCGAGCCTGGCGCTCGCGGCCGCCCACGAGATCAACAACCCGCTCACCGTCGTCTGGGGAGAGGTTCAGCTACACGCTCGCGAGGTCGGCGCCCGCTGGGAGGGCCGCATCGCGTCGATGCTCGAGGGGCTCGAGCGAATCCGCGACGTCGTGGCCCGCATGAACCAGATCAACCGGCTCGAGTGGGCCGAGCAGCAGAAATACCTTCCGGAAATGCTCGACCTCACGAAGTCGAGCGATCGCCCAGCTCCCAGCGTCGACCGCCCGGTGACCGGCTAGATGTGCACGCCGTTCAGCTGGGCCTCGCGTTCCGGCGGCGGCGCCGACGGGGATGGCCGCACGTCCAGCGCTTTGACATTTTCCTCGAGCCGCTCCTTTGCGCTTGGTCCCCGGGATGGGCACCACGTCCGGCCCCTGCGCCAGGAGCCAGGCGAGCGCGAGCTGTGCGGGCGTGCACCGGATCGAGGCGTTCGCGAAGGAGAAGCACCAGGTCGAGATTCTTCCCAAAGTTGGCTTCGTGGAAGCGGGGATGATCGCGCCGCCGGTCGTCCGCCGGGATGTCCTCGAGACGCTGGACACGGCCACAGAGCTAGCTGCGACCGAGCGGCGAGTGGATGGGACGTGCTCCAATAAGAGGTTGACTGAGTAGGGACGGAGCCGCCTTCGCCTCGCCAGCCTGTCCCTTCTGAAAACCTGTCCGCGACGATTGTCTTGCAGAGGCCGCTAGGCGGCCCCAGAGGCGGCCGTAGTAGTCCGCCAAACCCGCGGGCGCCTGCAGGCCAGTACCCCCTTACGTGGAGGGCGAGGGGGACAGTGATAGGAAGCGTGTATCTCGCAGTACTGCTCGGCGGGATCGTCGCCGTCGTCGCCGACGGCGCCGTCGCAACAGAGTGGTCACACCCATAAGCCAGGCGAGAGTATCGGTAAGACCACTGTTACCGAGCGTGAGGACAGTTATCGTTATGGTAAATATACTTTTTATATATGTTGACACCGTCGCCTCAGAGGTCCACCGTATGCCTGTTACAAGTTGGTCGGGCGCCTTTCGAGGCGGGATCGTCGCAAGGCGCGTCGGCTGTGACGTTGCGACCGCACGTCGCGAGGTGCAGTGAGGTGCACCCCACGCTCGCGTGACGGCTCCCCCGCAGGCCGCCCCCTGTAGTCCCTGAATCGTTCTGATTCGCCCCGGCAGGTCTCGCTGCCACGGCTCGGTCTCTGAGACTGCGCCTCAGACTCAGCGAGAAAGGTTACGGCCGACATGCCCCGTCCGACGCCGACACGGACGCCCGTGGCGATCTTCAACTCCCGCGCGGACTTCATCGATGACCTTCGCAAAGCCCTTGATCGCGAGGGTTTCCCGACGGTCACCGCACTGTTAGCCGAGATCCAGGACGGCACGCTCGATCTCGTGGCCTTCCTGGAAGCGTATGACCCTCGTGTGATCGTGTACGACCTTCCGTGCCCCTTCGAGCGGCACTGGAACTTCCTGCGGCTCCTGAGGCAGTCCGACGCCCTGAGGAAGAGGACCTGGATTCTCACTACGACCGACAAGAGGGCGCTGGACGCGGCGGTGGGAGCGTCGGGCATGATCGAGGTCGTCTTCGGAGAGCCCTTCAGTGTCGGCGAGGTCGTGGACGCGGTCCACCATGCCCTGTCAGATGGGCGCCCGCCCAGGCCTGAGAGGCAACGCACATGAAATCCAACTCCCCGCACGATGACGTGTATCTTGGCGGCGTCAGCGTCCTCGTGGTCGACGACTACGGGCCCGTCCGCGCCGTGGTCGCGGCGATGCTCGAACACTGCGGAGCTACCGTGACGGCCGTCGGCTCAGCCGCCGAGGCGTTCGAGGCCTTGAAGCGCGAACGCCCCGATGTCCTCGTGAGCGACCTGGCGATGCCCGGCAAGGGCGGTTACTGGCTCATCGGCCAGGTCCGCGCCCTGCCGCCCGAGCGCGGTGGCGCGACGCCTGCGGCCGCCCTCACCGGTTTCACCGGTCCCGAGCACCGGGCGAGTATCTTGCGCGCCGGGTTCCAGTACCACATCGAAAAGCCGGTCACGCTGGAGAAACTGGTCGGGGTCGTCGCGCTCCTCGCGCTGAAAGTCCGTCCCCCTCAGCAAGGGTGAACGGCGCGTTCCGCACGAGGCCTGCCTGGCCGGACGTTGAAGCGGGAGGCTGATGATGGCTATCGAGTTTGTCCAGCGCGGGAAGCTCGGTGACGGGTGGCGGATGGAGGCCCAAAAGGCGGGGGTGGTGATCGGCGTAATCGCGGAGACGACGGACAGTACTTCTTCTACCAGGGCGCTGACACCAAGTTGGGCTCGAACGCCGTGCTACGACACGCCGACCTCGAAAGGCTGAAAGCGGCCGTTCAGAGGCTCTTCTGATGGTGTCGGGGCTCGTCCTCCTGCCGACGGAGGGGTCATGAATCACGAACGCCGTATTCCGGTCTCGCTGACGCCTGACGGCTACGACATGCTGGCGGCCTGCGGGCGAGTCCTCGGGAAGACAATGGACCAGATGCTCGACGAGAGCCTCGAGGCCCTGGCGATCAAGCAGGGCACGACGGTCCAGGGGCTCACGGGCGGACGAAGGTTCCGGCCGATCCGCGGGGATCGGGAGCACCTGAGGCGGGGACACCAATGACCGGGTAGCAAGATTGTGTGCCCGTCGGTGAAGCCTATCCCAAGCCGATTCACTACAGTACGAATATTCAGGAGGGGCACGTACCGGACGAAGTGTATGACCGGGCCCGAAAGGTCTTCACCGAGAAAGAGCTGGCCGACTTGACCTTTGCGATCGCCGCGATCAACGGCTGGAACCGCCTCAACAGTGCGGCCAGAACGGTTGCGGGAACCTATCGGCCTGCCAAGTCGCGCGCTGCGTAAAGATTGCGCGGTTCGGCGGCTGGTAATTGATGGGCGAGCTTGCATGGCTGGCGGCGAGTGTCATGTTCGCCGGGGTTGTGACCGGCATCCTCGCCGGGCTGTTCGGCATCGGCGGTGGGGCCATCATCGTTCCGGTGCTGTTCGAGGTGTTCCGCCTTCTCGGCGTGCCCGAGGCCGTGCGTATGCAGCTGTGCATCGGCACCTCGCTCGCGATCATCGTGCCGACGGCGGTGCGCTCCTACCGCGCGCACAAGGCGCGCGGGTTCGCGCTTGCTGAGGTCATGCGCCGTTGGGCGCTGCCCTCGATGGTGGGTGTCGCTGTCGGCTCGGCCCTCGCGGCGTCCCGATCACGTTCGCCGGCACGATAGGCTATGTCCTTGCGGCCTGCCGCATCAGGCCCTGCTGCCGCCGCTGTCGCTCGGTTTCGTCTCCGTGATCGGCGTCGTCCTGATCGCGCCGCTCTCGAGCTGGGTCGCGCCGTGCGGCGCCCGCCTGGCGCACAGGCTGCCGAAGCGCACCCTAGAAATCGGGTTCGGCCTCTTTCTGCTGCTTGTCGCCTCGCGTTTCCTGGCCAGTCTCGTCATCTCGAGGATCTGACGGAAAGTGCAGTGACGCCCGACGAACCTCAGAATATCTACGATGACCCAGGTTTCTTAGCCGGCTATTCCACCCTCGAGCGATTCGGCGCCGGCTGGGAGCGCGCGGCCGAGCACGCCGACCTGGTGGCGCTCTTGCCCGACGTCAATGGTCGACGCGTGCTCGACCTCGGCTGCGGTGCCGGCCAGCTCGCGCGCCATCTCGCGACCCGCGGCGCCGCCGAAGTCATCGGCGTCGACGTATCGGAACGGATGCTCGAGTTGGCGCGTACGCAATGGGCCCATCCGCGTGTGAGCTATCAACGTGCGGCGATCGAAGAGGTGACTTTTGCTCCCGCGCGCTTCGATCTCGTCGTGAGCGTGCTCGCGCTGCATTACGTGGACGATTATCGCTGTTTGGTTGCGCGCATCGCGGAGTGGCTGACACCCGCCGGGGTGGTCGTGTACTCGACGGAGCATCCGATCTTCACCGCGCGCTTGCCGTACGGAGGGCTGGGTGCGCGAGGAGGCGGGGTGTAGCGATGGGCGCTGAACGACTACTCGGACGAAGGCGCGCGCGACGAGACGTGGTTCGTGCCCGGTGTGCGAAAAGTGCATCGCACGATCGCCACGATGATGAACGGGCTTGTCGACGCCGGGCTCACCATCGAGCGCGTCGTCGAGCCGGTCCCGAGCGCGGAATGGCTCGATCGCCACCCGTCGATGCGCGACGAGCGGCGCCGGCCGATGTTCTTGCTGGTGAGGGCGCGCAAGGGCTGAATGCGCCGTGCCCCCGAAATCAAATCTGTAGCCCGGGCTTGCCAGTTATTCGATAACCGCCGAATAGGCGAGTGTCCGCAGCTCGCGGCGCAGCGGGTATGGCGCAGGCAAACCCATCTGCATGATCTGCGTCATGAACACGACGATCATCTGCTCGCCGGGATCGATCCAGAACGCCGTACCCGCGGCGCCGCCCCACGCGAACTCACCCGGCGTTCCGGCGATCTGCGCGCGCGCTGGCGACTGCATGACGGAGAAGCCGAGACCGAAGCCGACGCCGCCATAGGCCGTCTCGGTGAACATCCCGGGCAGCGCCAGGTTCGTAAGATCCTGGCCGTCCGGAAGGTGATTCGTCGTCATGAGCTCGACCGTCTTGCGTCCGAGCAGTCGAATGCCGTCGAGCTCGCCTTTGTTCAGCATCATCGAGGCGAACCGGCAGTAGTCGTTGGCCGTGGACACAAGTCCGCCGCCACCGGAGAAGAAAGCGCAGTCGCGGTAGATGCTCTTGGCCGGATCGTCGATGAGTTTCAGGCTGTCGTCCGCCAGCCGCTGATAGTTCGCGGCGAAGCGTTTGCTCTGCTCCGCCGTGATGACGAATGACGTGTCCGTCATGCCGAGAGGCTGAAGCACGTGTTCGCGCAGGTAGGCATCGAGCCGCTGCCCCGAGATCAGCTCGATCAAATGCCCGACCACATCCGTCGATACGGAATAGTTCCAGCGCGTACCTGGAGAGAATTCGAGCGGTAGCGCCGCGAGCTCCTCCACCATGTCGCGCGCCGTATAGGCACTCCGCGTCCGATCCGCGACGCCGAGCTTGCGATACGCTGCGTCGACGTTTGTCCGCTCCATGAATCCATAGGTGAGCCCGGAGGTGTGGCTCAACAGGTCGCGTACCGTCATGGGCCGCTCGACGGGTGTCGTTTTCCACGCGGGATGGTTGCCGCCGACGAAGACGCGCTGATCGCGCCACGACGGAATGAACTTGTGCACTGGATCATCGAGCTGCAGCCGCCCCTGCTCCCACAGCATCATCAGCCCCACGCTCGCGATCGGCTTGGACATTGAATAGATTCGGAAGATCGAGTCTGGCGTGACCGGCCGTTTGCGCTCGATTTCGAGATGTCCCAGCGGCTCGAAGTAGGCGATCTTTCCCCGACGGGCAACCAGCGTAAGCGTGCCGGGCAGCTTACCGGCGTCGATGTAGCGTCGGAGATGATCGCCGATGCGTCCGAGGCGTCCCGACGATAGTCCGACTTCTTCGGGCTTCACGAGCATGTCAATCTCCTCACGCGACTTCGATCGCCTCTTCGACTCGATATATGGCGTGCCGTCGCTGAACAACACTTGCGCTGGACGGTAGGGATTCGTTGTCCACAGTCACTTCATGATTGTGGAGGAGGAAGGCGAGCCGCCGCCTGCGCAGGATCCTCACTTCCTTTTCGACGGTGGCTTGCGTACCTTCTTCCGCGTGTCCGGCACCTCGTACGTGACCTCTGGGGCGATGATCCAGTCGGTTTCCGATCCGAGCGCTTGTCGCAGCTCCTGTTCAGGGGCCTCCACGAGCATCATCCGATCGGAGTCTTCGAGGACCGCGGCGCCCCCGATGGCGCGAATCTTCTCGACCGCGTCCTGGGGACGCGCGCCCTCTCCACGATACCGGAGGATGAATCGGCGCATTGACGACCGCAGCGGGGTTCACGCGGGAAGGCCCTGACCTTCAAATTCGGCCCCGAACCCCAACTTCTTGGCCGATTGTAGCACGAGTTTCACGATACCGTCCGCGCGGGCGGCGTCACGATTTGCCTTGAGAAGCGTCAGATGTCGAGCGAGCAGTTTCGCCGCCAACCCCACCACGGCCGGGGTGGCCATCGAGGTGCCGCTCATGATCGCGTACGCCTTCTCCGGGACGGTCGAGATCACGCCGACACCGGGCCCCGTGCAGTCGATCTCCCGTCCGATGTTGCTGAAGGACGCGATGAAATTGTTCTTGTCCTTGCCGAACGGCCCGGCGATGTCCCCTTCGTCCACAGAGCCCTTGGGGAACAGCCCCTTCCGCCCGAGCGCGGAGACCGCGACGCACAAATCGAACGACGCCGGAAACGAAACGGGCGAGCGGTCCTCGTTTCCCGCCGCGGCGATTACCACGGCCCCGGCGTTCCGCGCATCCTGAATCGCCGCTTCCGTCGCCGCGTCGGGATCGCCGCCGCCGAGGCTCAGGTTCAGGAAGTCGCACCCGGCGGCCACGGCGCGGTCGATGGCTTTGGCGATTGAGAAGTTGGACGCGCCCGGCTCCGGATTCTGGCGCGTTGGTTTTGGGAACACGCGGAAGCTGAAGAGGGTCGCGGCCGGCGCGATACCGCGAATTCCGGTCGGCGGGGTGCCGCGCGCCGCGATGATCCCCGCGCAATGAGAACCGTGGTCTCCGCCGAGCGGCCCGAAGTCCCCGGGGTTCTCCCCGGGCACCGTGCATTCGCCGCCGGAAACCACGAGATCCGGATGGCCGAGGGCGATGCCCGTGTCGATCACCGCGACCTTCACGCCCTGACCGTCGGTCATCCCTCCCGCGCCCGCGAAGAACCGCACGCTGTCCTTGAAGCTCAAGTCGATGGGCGTGAGCTTGACCGCGATATTGGGCGAGAGCGTCACCTTCATCTGGAGCGAGCCCCAGAACGAGTTCTCCGGGTACACGTACAAGCGCTGGAGCGACTTGACGCTCGACGGCAATGAGAGGCTGACGGTACCCGCCTTCGACGTGACGCCGCCGGCGCCCTGACGGGCCGCGAAGTTCGTGAACGCCACGACCTGGGCTCCGGCCACCGGCGTGCCGCCCGTCTGCGACACGACCTTCACCACGACCTTCTTCATCGCCGCGCGGGCGCCGGCGGCGGCCTTCACGAGCGTCGACACCTGATACGTCTGCACCGCGGGCTGGAAGAACACCTCCGGCACAACGACGAGGCCTGGTTGCGCGGCGCGCAGCTTCTGGGCTTCGTCCGCCGTGATCTCGACCAGCTTGGCGCCGTCCTCGTGCACCGAGTCCAAGAGCTTCATCCGCACGCCGGGACCACCCGCGCTCCTGACCGCCGCGGACGGGCCGCTGGCCGACATCTCTTGGAGGAACGAGCGGGTGCTCGAAGCCGTCGCGCGAAGGGCTCGGCCCGGCAACAGGATTACCCGCTGTGGCTTCGCTACGTCGGCGACGTGAACCATGGAGCGAACGACCTGCGAGACTCGAGCGGATCTCTGTGCCTGCTTGTACCAGGTTTTCATGGCTGTGGTCCTTTCCCGACCCGGTGGTCCGGGCGTTTACTCTGCCTCCTACCTGCTAGACTGGTCTGCATTCGGACTGACGCCCGGCGTTCCGCCGCATCCGGGGGGATGCCGGCGTGGGCGGTCGAAGTGTACAAGGCGAGCGCGACCAGCATGGAGTCTCCTTCGGGGGACGGCGCACGTTATCCCGATCCAAGTTGGAGATCCAACGGATCGACCTGGAAACCCCGGAGCACCATCATGTCAGCCCCCACCGAAGCCCCACGCCCCAAGGCGGTACTCGTCAGCGTACAACTTTCAGGCGTCACCGACGCGGAACAGCGGTCCTCGCTGAAGGAGCTCAAGCGTCTGTGCGAGACGCTCGGCTTCGAGGTCGTCGGCGAAGTGACGCAGAAGCGCAAGGGCCTCGGTGCCGCCACGCTGCTCGGCGAGGGCAAGCTGGTGGAGCTGGCCGCCTGGACCGGCGGCACGGGCGTCGTCCCCAAGGGTCCTCCCGGCAAAAAGAAAGCGACCGAAGAAGACGAAGAGGAAGAGGAGGACGAGACCGAACCACTGGACGTTGCGGCGCCGCCCGCGCCCACCGGGGAGCCGCGCGCCACCGTCATCGTCATCGACCACGAGTTGTCGCCTCGCCAGCTGCGCAACATCGAGGGCGCGACCTCGGCCGCGGAGGTCCTGGATCGCACGGGTGTGATCATCGAGATCTTCCATCGGCACGCGTCGAGCCGACCGGCGCGGCTGCAGGTCGAGATCGCGCGGCTCACCTATGTAGCCCCCCGGTTGCGCGCGACCGGCGGCGGCGAGCGTCAGCGCGGCGGCATCGGGCTGAGGGGCGCGGGGAGTCCTCCGTGGAGCTCGATCGCCGCAAGATCCGCGACCGCATCTCCGAACTTAAGGCGGAAGCTGGCCGCCATTGAAGACGAGTCGAAGACGCGACGGGCGAGGCGTCAGGAGGCGCTGCGCGTCGCGCTGGTCGGGTACACCAACGCGGGCAAGTCGTCGCTGATGCGCGCGCTCACCGGCTCCCACGTGTTCGTCGCCGACAAGCTGTTCGCGACCCTCGACACCACCGTCCGTGCGCTGTGGCCCGAGAGCCGGCCGCGCATCTTGGTCTCGGACACGGTTGGTTTCATCAAGAAGCTCCCGCACGACCTCGTCGCTAGCTTCCGCTCCACGCTCGACGAGGCGCTCGAAGCGTCACTGCTGCTACAGATCGTCGATGCGGCCGACCCTGTCTTGCGCGCTCAGATGCAGGTCACACGCGAGGTGCTGGAAGAGATCGGCGCCGGCGACGTGCCGTGGATCCTCGTCCTCAACAAGATCGACAAGGTCGCCAAGCCCGAGCGGGAGGAGCTGTTGACGGAGTTCCCGGCCGCGCTGCTCGTCTCGGCCAAGGACCCGGCGGACGTCCGGCGCGTGCGGGACGCGATCATCGGTGCCTTCGAGGCGAACATGACCGAGGTCGACCTCGTCGTCCCGTACGACGCGGGCAGCGCGATCGGCGAGGTCCACAAGGTCCACGTGATCTCGGAGTCCTACGAAGAGGACGGCGTGCACTACCGAGTGAGGGCCCCGGA
>Ga0209157_1001952_pt1 | contig 16743 bp, 15 predicted proteins | sample GraSoiAngelo_135_FD_185892 | JGI IMG/M metagenome (GOLD analysis project Ga0209157, IMG submission 185892) | Grasslands soil microbial communities from the Angelo Coastal Reserve, California, USA - 14_0929_05_40cm (SPAdes) (version 2) | ecosystem: Environmental > Terrestrial > Soil > Grasslands ...
CCGAAAGGTTGAAGTGCTCGGACGTCACGCGCTGAGATCCGCTAGAGGTACTTCCTGCCCAGCAGACGATCCGGTACGACGAGACCCAGCGCGGCGATCTTCGGCTCCATCTCAGCGATGTACTGGCGCCGCGCCTCCTCGTTCGTGCGGCGCTTGAGGCCCCACTCGAGGTAGCGCTCCGTGCGCGACGACCCGGACTTCCCGAACATGTCGAGCCCGATGCCATACCACTTCGAGATCGCGGCCTGAGCCTGCGTCTTGCCGTCGTCGCCACTATCGATCAGCGCTTGAAGCTGCTGCTCGCCGTACGCGACGTGGCCCTTCTCCTCGCGCAGGATGACCGGCAGCGTGTCGTCGATGGGCGCGAACGTCGAACCCACCATCTCCTCGAGCTGGTATTGACCCACCTTGTCGATGAGGAAGCCGAACGCGGCGAAGTCGGCCCAGGTCGGCATATCTTCTTTGAAAGCATCGACCTCACGTTTGCTTCGTGGCCGCTCGAGGATGTCGGAACGGTCGACGTCGACGAGGTTGAGGAGCCGGAGCATCTTGCGGCAGTGGTCGATCTCCTCCGACGCGATGCGCGCGACTCGCCACTGGTCGTCGACCGTCGGCGCGCGGAGGGTCCAGTGGTCGACGTAGATGTGCGGCCCGCCGATCTCGCAGTCCGCCTGGATCGTGAGCAGGCGGATGAGCAGATCCTTGTACTCGGGCGGCATCTTCACGAAATCTTTGGGTGCGACCTTGTCGTTGAACTGCGACATGACGCCTCCGAACGCTGGTCCGAATACTAGCGACGACCCGCCGTGCTATCGGCCGTACCGTCGGGCGACGTGGGCGCGTGGCCCTCGCGCTTCGCGAGCTCGGCGCGCACCTTCTCCGCAGTGATGGGCAGCGACATAACGCGCGCGCCGACGGCGGCGTCGATCGCGTTCGCGATCGCCGCGCCCACGGCGGGATTCGCTAGCTCGCCCGCCGACTTCGCGCCGAACGGGCCGGGCCCCGGCGCGTCGGTGATGAGCACGAGGCGCAGCGACGGTGCGTCGGCGATGGTGGGGATCTTGTAGTCGCCGAGGTTCGTCGTCGTCACGCGACCGTCATCGAGACGCAGCTCCTCCATCACGGCCTGACCGAGACCGAACACGAAACCGCCTTCCAGCTGCCCGCGCACGGCGACGGGGTTGATCACCGTGCCGACGTCCGCGACGAGCACCGCGTCGACGACACGGAAGCACCCCGTCGCGCGATCCACCGACACCTCGACCGAGTACGCGTACGTGCCAAACAGGTGCTCGTTCTGCTCGCCCTCTCCGGTGACGGCGAGCGGCGCGGACGTGCGCGCCGCGTCGTCCAGCGTGAGGGCGAGCTGAGCGAGTCGTGCTTTGAGCTTGCGTGCCGCGTCGAGCGCTGCGTTGCCCGCGACCGGCGTGACCCGGCTACCGCCAACGCCGGGGTCGACATTCGCGTGACCGGTGTCGCCGCGTCGGACGTGGACGCGCGCGACATCGACGCCGAGCTCGCGCGCGACGACGCGCTGGATCATCGTGTGCGCCCCGCCACCCTGATCCGCGACGCCGGTCAGGACCTCGAGCGAGCCATCGGCCGCGAGCGTGAGCGTCAGCGACGTCCTGCCGCGGCCGACGTGACGCGCCGAGAAAGCGACGCCGCGGCCGTGGTCGAGTCCGACCGTGCCGCCCCACTGCGACGCAGCGAGCAAGGTCGCGATGACGCGCTGCGCCTGCGAGTCGTGCCATACGTTCCCCTCCACGTCGGTCTCGCCGGCGCGGATGGCGTTGCGCACCCGCAGTTCGACCGGATCGATCTGCATCGCATGCGCGATGAGGTCGAGATGCGACTCGGCGGCGAAGGTGTGCTGCGGCTGGCTCGGCGCGCGCGCGTGGCCCGCCGGGAGCGTATTCGTATACACCGCGACCGCCTCGACGCGCGCCGCGGGGACGCGGTAGCCAGCGAGCGTCAGCGTCGGGCCGCCGGGCAGCAGACCGGCGACGGGCTTCCCTGCCGCGTACGCGCCGCCGTCGAACACGACGCGCCCCTGATGGGCCGTGATGCGGCCGTTCGGGTCGACCGCGGTGCGTAACCGAATGCGCGCGGCGTGGCGCGTGTTCGAGAGCTGCAGCTCGTCCGCATAGCGGAGCACCGAGCGCACCGGCCGGCCCGTCGCTCGCGCGAGGAAGTACAGCGCGAACTCATCGAGCGAGAGGCCCTTGCCGCCGAAGTCACCGCCGACGTGCGGCGTGTCGACGACGATCTTGGCGGCGGGTACGCCGATCGTCACCGCCATCTGATCGCGCAGCGCGAACGGCGCCTTGTTGGTGGTGACGACGTGCACGGTGTCGCCCTCGATCCACACCAGGCTCGCGCGCGGCTCGATGTACGCCTGGTGCACGCGCGGCACGACGAACTCGTGCTCGAAGACCGCGGCCGCGGCCTCGAATCCCGCGGTCACGTCGCCGTGCTCGTGCACGACGTGCCCTTGCATGTTGGCGTGCGAGCGTGGTGGCCGCGTCCCGCCGAGGTACGTGTACTCGGCGGCGTCGGGATGCAGCACCGGAGCGTCGGGCGCGAGAGCGGCCTCGGGATCGAAGACCGCCGGCAGCTCCTCATACTCGACCGCGATCGCGGCCGCCGCGCGCTCGGCCGCCTCGACCGTGTCCGCCGCGACCGCCGCGACGCGGTCGCCGATGAACCGGACGCGGTCCCACGCGAGCACCGGCCAGTCCTGTAAGCGGCGGCCGAAGCGAGCGGGCCGCACGTCGGCGCCGGTCAGCACCGCACGCACGCCAGGCATCTTGCGCGCCGCCTCGACGTCGACGGATGCAACGCGCGCGTGCGGAAAGGGACTGCCGACGAACGCGGCGTGAAGCATGCCGGGCCGTGTGATGTCGGCCGCGTAGCGCGCCACGCCGGTGACTTTGTCGCGGCCCTCGACACGCCATTCGGGCGTCTCGAGGATGTCGGGCAGTGTGCTCTTCGCGAGCGTCACGCGAGCGTGCGCGCGAGGCACTCGGCGAACTGCGTCATCAGCTGATCGGCTTTGCGCTGGATCACCGGTTGTCCGAACTCGCCGATGCGGCCGGCGATCCGCACGTCGCTGGTGATACGAAGCTCGGTGTCCTCGCCCTTGTCGACGAGCGCGAGGTCCATCGTCGCGCGCACGGTGCCGCCGAGGCGCGAGTCCTTCGCGTCGGCGCGCACCGACGCTTTACCCGCGGCCTCATCGGTCGCGGTGAGTGCGACGTCGCCATCGAGGACGAGGCGCACCGGCCCGAGCTGCACGAGCAGCGAGCCCTTGTACTTACCCGTGCCCGAGGGAGTGACGGCCGCGACGCCCGGCACGCAGCGGGCCGCGGCGGGCACGTCGGTGACGAGCTTCCAGACCCGCGACCGTGGCGCGCGCACCAGTGCGGTGTGTGAGAGCTTCACGCGCGCCCCTCGACCAGCGACAGGAGCGCGCGCTCCGTCCAGACGCGCGCCATGTCGCGTTTGTACCCGGCCGATCCGCGCACATCGTCGAAGGGCGCGATGTCCGCATCGACGCGCGCCGCGGCGTCGGCGATCCGCGCCGCGTCCGGCACGGCTCCGGCGAGCGCGTCCTCGACCGAGCGCGCGCGCACCGGGGTCGGCCCGCACGCGCCCAGCGCGACGCGCACGTCCGCGACCTCGCCGTCGTCGGTGAACCGCATCGTCGCCGCGACCGACACCGTCGCATAGTCGTCGGCCGTCTGCGGCAGGAACTTGAGATACGTCGCGTGCGTGCCGGGCGCGAGCGCCGGAACGCGGATCGCCGTGAGGACCTCGTCGGAGCGCAGCGACGTCGTGAACACGTCGACGAAGAGATCGTCCAGGGCGATGGTGCGCTCGCCGGCCGCCGATGCCGCCACGACCTCGGCGCCCAGCGCCATCAGCATCGGGGGCGGATCCTGCGCCGGATCGGCGTGCGCGAGGTTGCCGCCGAGCGTCGCCTGGTTGCGGATGCGCACTGTAGCCACCGACGCGAAGGTTCTCGTGAGCGCGGGGCAGTGGCGCGCGACGTCGGCTGAGCGCTCGATCTCGCGATGCGTCGCCGTCGCGCCGATGACCAGTTCTTTGTCTGTCGCGGTGATGCCACCGAGCCCTACGATGCGCCGAAGACCGATGACATGACCGGGCCGCAGGAGTCCCTGTCGCCAGAGCAGCGTGAACGCCGTCGCGCCGGCGACGAGGTGCGCGTCCTCACCGTGTCGCGCCATGAGGTCGAGAGCCTCTGCGACGGTCTCGGGCTCGTGATAGTCGTACGTCATGCCATCGCCGCCTTGATCGCACGCGTGATCCCGTGATACCCGGTGCAGCGACAGAGATTCCCCATCATCCACTCGCGGATCTCGTCGTCGCTCGGACGGCGACGCTCTGCCAGCAGCGCGGTCGCCGCGATGAGCTGGCCGGGCGTGCAGATCCCGCATTGGAAGCCGCCCTCGCGAATGAACGCGTCCTGGAGCGGCGAGAGCTCGTCGCCGCGCGCGAGGCCCTCGACCGTGGTCACCGCGCGTCCACTGACGAACACCGCGGGCATGAGGCACGCGGAGAGGAGCTCGCCGTCGACGAGCACGCTGCACGCGCCGCAGACGCCGATCGAGCAACCCTCTTTGGTGCCGATGCAGCCAAGGTCGTCTCGCAGAACGTCGATGAGCCGTCGGTCGGCGCGCACCTCGAGCGATCGAGGCGAGCCATTCAGAGTGAAGCGAAGACGATGCGTGCTCAGAAAAACGAATATATGACGCAACGATGCGCTTCGCTCCGGGGCTTGCCCCGCTCCGTCATCGCGACTTCGCGCTTTACTTCACCGGCCTCACCGTCTCGCAGTGCGGTAGCTGGATGGAGCAGACGCTCACAACGTGGCTTCTGTATGACATCACTGGTTCGCCGGTCCTGCTCGGCATCGGCGGCGCACTGCGCGCGGTGCCGATCTTCACGTTCGGGCTGCTCGCGGGCGCGATCGCGGACCGGGTCGATCGCCGCAGGCTCTTGCTGATCACGCAGAGCGGGTCGGCGCTCACGTCGCTCGGCCTCGGTCTCGTGGTGGCGACCGGACAGGTGCAGGTCTGGCACATCTACGTCGCGAGCATCGTCAACGCGACGCTCCAGGCGTTCGACGCGCCGGCGCGGCGCGCGATGTACACGACGATGGTCCCCCGCTCGCAGATGCAGAACGCGATCACGCTGAATGCCGCGGTGTTCCGCATCGCGCGCCTGGTCGGCCCGAGCCTCGCTGGCATCCTCATCGTGACGACCGGCCCGGCGATGCCCTACTTCGTCAACGCCGTGAGCTTCCTCGCGATCATCGGCGCGCTCCTGCTCATGGGACGTCCCCCGATCGTCGATCGCGTCCGCGGATCGCTCTGGGCGGAGACGATCGACGGCGTCCGGTACACGCTCGGAAAGCGCATCCTCGCGAACCTGCTCTTCCTCGAGTCGATCCATAGCTTGTTCGGAGCGAACACCGCGCTCGTCACGATCGTCGCGAAAGATGTGCTCCACGTCGGGCCGGACGGACTCGGATTCCTGCTAAGCGCTCTCGGCGCGGGCGCGCTCGTCGGAACCGGTGCGCTCGTGATGAGCGGCGATGTGGAACAAAAGGGCCGATCGATGATGCTGTCCGGCTACGGCTACGTCGCGTCGTTCGCGGTCTTCGCGTGGTCGCGCTCGTACGAGCTCTCGGCGGTGACGCTCGCGGCCGTCGGCTTCGCCGATACGTGGTGGGCGACGATGCGCAACAGCATCTTCCAGCTCCAGGCCGACGAGGCCTATCGCGGGCGGACGCTCTCGGCGTTCCTGCTCGTCGGACGCGGAATGGCGCAGACCTCGCAGCTGCAGACGGGCCTGGCCGTCGAGGCGTTCGGCCCGGCCGTCGCGGCCACGGCGGGTGCGGCGCTCATCGCGGTGGCGATCGTGGGCGTGAACGCGCGCGACGACGAGGTGCGCCGCTTTCGCGACCCGCGTCCGGCGATCGGAGGGCCGCCAACGGACGCGGCCGCGAGTTAGATCGAGTCACGCAGGCAGGTACGATCGGTCGAGTGAATTCGGCAAGCGAGCACCTGCGTTCGCTCGCTCGGATCATCGTCGATAGGACAGTCGAGCTCGTGCCGGTTCGTGCGGTGCTCCTCGCCGGCTCGGCCGGTCGAGGCGACGCCGACCACTTCTCGGACATCGACCTGATCGTTTATGTCGACCAGATCCCTCCAGAGGACGTCGGCAGAAGGGTGCGCGAGGCCGTTGGAGGGACCGATCCCCTCCGGAAGGGCCAGCCAACGGAGAACTTTTCGGCCGAGGAGTTCGATCTAAAAGGCGTGCGAGTCGAGCTCGCCTTCGCCACCGTCGGCTGGACGGAGCAGCGACTCGACGAGCTACTCGATCGGCTCGTCGACTTCGACTCACCGAGCCAGAAGATCCTCTCCGGTCTTCTCGAGGGCATGCCGCTGTACGGTCGCGAGCTCATCAAGCGTTGGAACGCTCGTGTTGCCCAATACCCGGAAGCTTTGCGCTTGGCGACGGTCCGACGCTACTGGCGCTTCTTCCCTCTCTGGTATGAAGCTGGCGCTTTGCGAAACCGGGACGCAGAACTGTGGCGTCTCGACGTGCTCCTTGAGGGGGCGTTCAACTTGCTTGGAGTGCTCGCGGGCCTCAATCGCCTCTACTTCACGCGCTTTCAGTTCAAGCACATGCGGGCTTACATCGCGGGAATGAAGCTCGCGCCCGACCGACTTGCTGACCGACTCGAGTCGCTCTTTCGTCTCGACCCCGAACAAGCCGCCGCCGAGCTTGAACACCTCATTGAGGAGACGCTCGCCCTGGTCGAGGCCGAGCTTCCTGACTTCGACACCGGCATGCGATTCCCCCCAGGAACGCGGCACCAGCCGTGGACCATTTGAGGTCGGGTTGAGGTCGGGCTTCAGCCTGGCCCGGCGAGCGCGGCCCTCATGGTGGCGCGCACACCCTCCACATCGCCCGGTCGCGCGACGAGCACGCGCACGATGGCCACGTCGAGGCCCGCGCTCAGCGTCCGCAGCGCCGCCGCGGCGCCCGCGGCCGCGCCGGCATAGCCGAAGGCTGAGAGCATCTCGTCCGGCACCGCGTGCGCGAGATCGTCCTCGGAGGCGCCGGCGGCGCGCTTCGCCTCGAGCTGGTCGAGCTGCGGCGCGTACCCCATCCGCTCGAAATGCGCGCGATAGCCGCGAGCGCCGGACGGGCGCACGAGCAGCGCGTACGCGAGCACCTGTTTCGCCAGCGCGAGCCGCGCGGCGGCGACGTCGTCATCCACGCACATGCGGATGTACTCGATGAGCTTCGCGCGCGGACCAACGCGTTCGCGACTCCACGCGACCTGCGCCGGCGTGCACCAGTTGAGCGCGGCGCCGTCCGCGTGACGCCCGGCGAGGGCGAGCATCTGCGGCCCGAGCGCGCCGACGTAGATCGGGACGTCCTTCGCGGTCTTGCGCAGCTCGTCGATGTACGAGCGCACCGCGGCGATCGGTCGCTCGGTCACGAAGCCTGAGCCGACGCCGAGGACGAACTGTCCGTCGCTCAGCTCATGTGCGGTGCGCGCCGCGAGCGCAAGCACCGGCGCGGGGTTGCGTGCGATCGGCACCACGGAGACCCCGGTCGGGAGACCGGCGCGTTCATGCCAGGCCACGCACATGTCGATCGGGTCGTAGTCGACGCCGGCGTTGGTCCAAAGGCTCTGATAGCCGAGTGCTCTTGCCTCGGGACCGAGATCACGTAGCTGCGGCGTCGAGAGACCAAGGCGCGAGTCGAGACCGAGCCCAACCTCCACTAGGGGCTCAGGCGCTCGCCTCCGCCCGCGCCGCCGGCCGCATCGACCACCCAGCGCACGGACTTGCCGCACGGGCAGCCGCCGGCCTGTCGCGCGAGACGCGGCATCGACGCCATCGCTTCCTTCAGCGGCGTCGTCCCCACGATGACGGCGCGCTGCAGGTCCGCCCAGTGCTTCACGTCGATCGAGGCGCGATAGGCCTCGGGCAGGCTCGCGAGCACGTGCGCGATGTACTTCTCGACGTCGGTGAACGTTTCGCCGCGCGTGCCGACCATCTGGAACGCGAATTCGCCGCGCCGTCGGAAGAATCGGCGGTCGGGCAGGCGAAGCAGGTCGTCGCGCGAGAGGCCATCCACTGTTTCGCCGGAAGCGACTCGCGCGAAGATCGCGTCGGCCTCGTCGCGCGTCCGATCCGGGAAACGCGCGCGGACGTAGCGGACGTTCAGGTCGTCGAGCATCTTCGTGCATTCCTGGATGTACTGGTCCTGCGCGTCGCGGTTGTTGAGGTCCTTGAGGCCAAACTTGACGTTCGTCTGGCCGCCGCGCTCGTCACCGAACATTTCCAGGCCGCGCCCGAACCACTTATGGACCGCCTTCTGGATCGCGGGCATGTCGATGTACCCGTCGCCGCGCGCGGCATGCTCGACCCAGCGGCGGAGTGGGATCACGCCGGCCGCGAGGTGGAACGCTTCCTCGCGGAGCATCGGGGGCATTGACGACGCGTACGGCTTGTATGCCGAGATCCTCTGCATCGTGAGCTGGTATTTCCCGACGCGGTCGATGAAGGCCGCGAACACCACGTTGTCGAGGAACGAATCGAACTCGAGGTTGAACGCCGCGAGGACGTGACTGCCCGTCTGCATTGAGAGGATCTCTTCGACCATGTCCTCCGGCTTCGTCTCGGTCACCGGCGACCAGTCCGAGCTCGTGAGCAGGTGGACCATCTGGTAGCCGTGGCGCAGCTCCTCGGCCATGACGCGGAGCGCCCACGCCTGGTCCTGCGGCTCCTGCGCGCGGAAGAGCGTCATCTGGTGCTGCTGGATCGAACCGAACTCCGTCGATGCCTGCGCGCGGATCTGCGAGAGGAGATGCTGCGCCGCCTCGGGCGCGAGCTCCTTCGGCTCCAGCGCTTTTGGTTTGCCGACGTCGTCGCCGATCTCGATCTCGGCCGGGATGTCTCCCGCGACCTTCGCGCAGAGACAGAACGCGTCGTCCTTCGGAAAGAACTTCGGCCACACCTCGGCGAGCTTCGGGTAATCCGGGAAGTTGTGCTGCCGCCAGTGCTCGATGGCCTCGTGATAGCGCTCGGGCAGCATGCGGACTTCGTCGCTCACGACGACTAGGTTACCGGTTCGAGCGCCTTAATGGTCATACCGTTCGCCGCGCCGAACGGCGCGATCACTTAGCGGGATCGCACGGGAGGGCACCGTTCGCGAAGGCGCGGATCGCGGATCCGTCCTGTGAGAAGACCACCTTGGCGGCGACCTGAGGGACCACCGGGCGAGCCAGCAGGGCGCTCGTGCGGGCCAGCCAGGACACCGCCACGACTCGTGAACCGGTGAGGGGATCGGGATTGCTGTTCGTGATGTCCGAGATCTGCAAACGGTCGTGATCCGCGGCGCGCCCGCGAAGCCAGGCCGTCGCCTCGGTCTTACCACGGAACTGGATGTACTCGTGGCGCCCGTAATCGCAGTCGGAGCCGCCGACATCGTCGGTCAGCAGGGCGGTCGCCACGGCAACGTCCTCAGCATTGAAGGCATCGACGAATCGCATCACGGTCGCGACGAATCGCGCCTGATCCGCGCCGAGCGCGAACGTCAGCGTCGAGGTCGGCCTCTGCGTGGCTGCGGCCGCGGCACTGATGGTCGGAAAGGGCGATGCAGATAGCGTCGTGGCGGGTGTGGCGCACGCCGTCGCTAGAACCATGGCCAACAGAAGATTTCGGTCCATACATGAACATACAAGGCGCGCCACTGCGGGGTTCCTCAGGCCAGCCGTTTCTCCAGCGCGCTCACCGGCGCGGGGGTGAAGCCCATCGCCGCGACGAAGCGAGCGATCTCGGCGTCCTGCGTGCGCACCATCGTGCGCGCCACATGCGCACCACGCTTCTTGAACCCGGCGAGCAGCGCGTCGGTGAGCCCGCGCCCGATGCCACGTTCGCGCGCTGAGGGATCGACGCCGAAGAACTCGAGCCAACCGGTCGGCTCTTCCATCCCGAACTCGCCGCCACGGACCTCGCCGAGCATGAACCCGACGACCTTGCCATCGACCTCGGCGACCTGCGACGAGTCCGGATCGCGCCGGATGAAGTAGACGACGCGGTCTTCCCATACGTCCGGCCGGTACTTGCCGGTGATGCGCTCGTCGATGCGGCAGATCGCTTCGATGTCGAGCTCGTTCACGGGACGGATGCGCACGTCGGCCATCGCCGGCGAGTGTACGGAGATGGCGGCGGCCCCACCCGCCCCGGCTTTTCAGCCGACGGAGCGGACGGTGGGGCCGCCGCGCGCTGTGAGGGAGCGCTACGAGGTCGGAGCAGTGACGCCGGGACGGCGCATCCGTGACGCCGCGACCGCGATCGCGAGTGCGATCAGCGGGATCCAGCCGAACACGAGAAGCCAGATCGCGAGGTCGGCGGCGAACTTGAAGAACACGGAGAGCGCGGCGATCGCCTTCGCGAAGGTCACGGCCGGGTCCCACGTGCCGCCGGTGTTCGCGGGCACGATCACGACCGGCGTGATCGCCATCGTGATCGTCGAGAAATCGGTGCGGTTCTTGATGAGGTTGATCTGACCCTGCAGCTGCTCGATCTGCGTGCGCACGTTGCCGAGCGCCGCGTCGATCTTCAGCGTCTCATCGACGGTCTTCGCCTGCGGGAAGAGCTGGAGGTAACGCTGCTCCTCGGCCTGCTTCGCGACGAGCCGCGCCTGCAGATCGGTGAACTGGTCGGTGACGTCTTTCGCGTCGACGTTCGAGGTGATCACCTCGCCGTCGAGCAGCTTCAGCTGGCGGAGCGCCTCATCGAAGCGGTCGGAAGGGACGCGAACGCTGACCAGCGCGCTGCGGTTCTCGCCCTGACCGGTCTGGCTCATGGCGAGGATGTCGCCGCCGAGACCGTTCGCGATGGCGCGGGCCTTGTCCGCGGTCGCCCACGGATCCTGCGACTTCATCGTGACGTTCGCGGTGAGGATGAGATTGCGGCTCGGGTTCGTGACGATCGTCGAGCTGGTCCCGAGCTCGGGCGCCGGGATGGCGTTCGGCGCGCCCTTGGCCGCGTCGACGGTGGTCTGGTCGGTGCGGCCGAAGGCGGTCCCTCCGCCGGCCGCCGATGGCGCTGAGGACTGGCCAACGGAGGCGCACGCCGCCGCGAGCAGCACGACCGGGACGAGGATCGCGAGGACGCGAGCGGGTCCGCGCATGGTCTTCACCTGCTTTCGTGTACTGAGCAGGCAGACGCTGGCGGGCCGTCTAGGTTCCCTGCCAGCGGATCCGGAAGAGTTTGCTGGCGTTTTCGGCCATCCGGCGGCCCAGGTCCGCCGCTTCTTCGCCTCGGGCGGCGGCGACCGCGGCGAGCGTCTCAACGACGAACGCCGGCTCGTTCCGCCCGCCACGGCGCGTCTTTGGGGGCAGGTACGGAGCGTCCGTCTCGACCAGGACTCGTTCGGCAGGGACGCGCGCGACCGCTCTGCGCAGCGCGTCGTTCTTGGGATACGTGAGCGTGCCTGCGAAGGAGACGGTGAAGCCGCGACGGATCCACTCGTCCACGTCGTCGGGCCCTTCGCTGAAGCAGTGCACCATGCCACGCGCGCCGCCGGCGCGATCGACCAGCTCCCGCGCCAGGGGACCGGCCTCGCGCACATGCACGACGACGGGCAGGTCGAGCGCGCGCGCCAAGGTGAGCTGCGCGATGAACGCGGTCTCCTGCGCCTCGCGCGGCGCGCTGCGGCCGGAAAGATCGATGCCGATCTCGCCGATCGCGACCACGTGCGGGTCGTGCGCCAGCCGATTCACCATGCCCGACACCGACTCGCTCCACGAGGCTGCCCGGTGAGGATGCACACCCACGGCGACGCGCACCGCCGGGTAGCGACGCGCGATCAGCACGTTGCGCTCGCTGGAGGCGAGATCCTCCGCACATGACAGGACGCGCTCGATGCCGGCCGCGGCCGCGCGCGCGAGCACCGCGTCGAGGTCGTCGGCGAAACGGCGGTCGTCGAGGTGCGCGTGGGCGTCGATCACGCGCGCGCCGTCAGGCGGTCTTCGCTCGCTCGAGCCGCGGGAACAGCGACGGCGCGGAGTGGATCTGCTTACCGGGCTGCAGCAGGCCCCAGCGCGCGACAGCCTCCCACTTCGCGGTCGCCGGAGATTCGACGCCGAGCACCTCGGCGATGCGTGGACTGATCGTCGGCATGTAGGGGAACAGGAGATACGCGACGAGGCGCACGGCCTCGAGACCGGCAAACAGCGATGCCTCGACCTCGCCTTTGCGCGCCGGTTCCTTGACCGCCTGCCACGGCTGCGTGCGCTGGAAATGCTTGTTCGCCTCCTCGACCACGCCGAAGATCGCAGCGAGCGCGTCGGCGAAATCCAGCTTCGCGGCCGACTCATCGTGCGTCGCGAGGGCGCGCTCCGCCGTCTCGCGCAGCGCCTTCTCGGACAGCCCGCCCTTACCGGGCGGCGGGACGCGGCCACCGCAGTAGAGCTCGACCATCTTGGTCGCGCGCGAGACGAGGTTGCCGAGCCCGTTCGCGAGATCCGCGTTGAAGCGGAGGTCGAGGATCTCGGGTGAGATCGGCGAGTCTTTCGCGAACGGCGCCTCGCGCAGCAGGAGGTAGCGCAGCGCGTCACTCCCCCATTCGTTCGCGGCGGCGATCGGATCGATCATGTTCCCGCTCGAGCGCGAGAGGCGGCCCTCCCCGGCATAGTGCAGGAAGCCGTGCGCGTAGACCCGCCTCGGCAGCTCAAGTCCCGCGGACATCAGCATCGCCGGCCAGTAGATGCAATGGAACCGTGTGATGTCGAGGCCGATCACGTGCAAGTCGGCTGGCCACCACTTCTTGAACTTCTTCTCATCCGTGCCGAACCCGACACCGGTCGCATAGTTGATGAGCGCGTCGAACCAGACATACACGGTGTGTCCCGGCTTGTCGGGGAACGGGATCCCCCAGGTCAGGTTGCGCCGAGACACGCTGACATCTCGCAGACCGCGATCGAGCCAGCCGAGGACCTCGTTGCGCCTGATCTCGGGAACGCAGAAATCGGGATTGTCACGGTAGAGATCCTTCAGCTTCTGCTCGTACTTGCTGAGCCGGAAGAAATAGTTCTCCTCGTTGAGGCGCTGGATCGCGTCGGGGTTGGACGTGTGGATCGGGCAGCGCACGTGCGGGCCGTCGCGCGATCCACGTTCGTCGACGAGTTCGGACTCCTCGTAAAAAGCTTCGCAGCGCGTGCAGTACAGCCCTTCGTACTTGGAGAGATAGACGTCGTCGTTCGCGATCCAGCGCCGAACGAATTCCTGGACGCCGGCGACGTGGTCGGGGTCGACGGTGCGGATGAAACGGTCGTACGAGATGTTCCAGAGGTCCGCCATCTGCCGGAATTCGCCCGCGTACTTGTCGACGAGCTGCCGCGTGGGGATCCGCTGCTCCTTCGCGGCCTGCTCGTTGCGCGTCGCGTTCTCATCGGTCCCGGTGAGGAAGAAGACCTCGTCGCCACGTTGACGGTGAAAGCGCGCGAGCACGTCCGCGCCCGCGAACTCGTACCCGTGGTGCAGCCCGGGCCGGTCGTTGACATACGCGATCGCGGTCGTGACGTAGAACTTCATCGGAATTTGGTCGGTATTCTAGGTCGACATGCCCCTCGTCGACCGACGTTGAGTCGCGCCACGATCGCGGTCCTCACGCGGGTCCTGCTGGTCATCTTCACGTTCGTTCTCATCGTCGTGCTCGCGCAGATCGCGCTCGTCGCGGCGCGCACGCGCTTCGATCACGCGCCGCTCGGCGACATCCTGCAGCAGGCATGGGAAGGCACGCAGGACTATTTCTCGAGTCTGTTCCAGGGCTCGCTCGGCGAAGCGACGTCGACATCGATCCTCGGCGGGCGGCGGCGCTCGATGGGCGAGGTCCTCTTCGACGCGTATCCCAAGAGCATGCTGCTCGTCGGCCTCGCCGTGACCCTGGCCACGGTGTTCGGCGTGGCCGTCGGTGTCGTTGCGGCCGCCACGCGGAGTCGACGGCTGCGCGCGCTGCTCGTCGGTAGCACGATGGCTGTGATCTCGCTGCCGTCATTCCTTCTCGCGATCCTGCTCATCCTTTTGTCGGCGGAGATGGTGCGCCGCTACAACGTGCGGCTCTGGCCGAGCTTCGGTTTCGGTATCGACGACCACCTCATCCTTCCGACGCTCGTGCTCGCCGCCCGTCCGTTCGCGCAGATCGCGAACTTCGCCTTCGTCGCCGTCGACGAAGAGCTCGGCGCGGACTATGTGCGGACCGCACGGTCCAAGGGCCTGCTCGAGCGGGTCGTCATCAGTCGCCACGCTCTGCGGAACGCGCTCGTCCCGATCCTCGGCGCGATCGCGGCGGCGCTCTCGATCGGTCTTTCCACGCTGCCCGTCGTCGAGGTGTTCTTCTCGTGGCCGGGCCTGGGCTTCTCGCTGCTGCAGGCGATCCAAAGGTTCGACGCGACGATCGCGATCGTGCGGTTCGTGCTCGACGCGGCCGCGTCGCGCCTGGTCCACGCATCGACCGGGGCAGCGTCCTGATGCGACGGGCGCTCACCTGGCAGCTGATCGTTGGCGCCGCGATCATCGGCGGCTGGATCGTCCTCGGCATCGCGGCGCCGCTTCTCACGAACGTCGACCCCCTCAAGAGCACCACGCTGATCATCGACGGCCCGCGCTCCGTCCTCGCGCCCTACGACCCCGGGACCTATGGCTACCCGCTGGGCTCGGACCGTAGCGGCAGAGACCTGTGGGCGGGCGTCATATATGGAGCGCGCGCGACCCTGGGGATCGCGTTCATCGTCCTCGCGGCGCGGCTCGTCGTCGGGACGACGCTCGGTGCGGTCGCCGGGTGGTTCGCCGGCTCCACCATGGATCGTGCGGTCTCGGCGCTCATCGATGCGTTCGGCGCCTTTCCGACCGTCCTGTTCGCGATGCTCTGGATCTTCGCGTTCGACATCCGGTCGGGCGTCAGCGCGTTCGCCGCGGCGCTCGCGATCACCGGCTGGTGGGGCTTCGGCCGCGCGACGCGGTCCGCCGTGGTCGCGCTCCGCGGACGGCCGTTCCTCGAGGCCGCGCGCTCGCTGGGCCTGTCCGAGTTCGCGGTCTTCGCGCGTCACGTGCTCCCGAACCTGCTGCCGATGCTCGCGGTCGCCGCGGCGCTCGAGGCCAGCGCGATCCTGCTCGTGCTCGGCGAGCTCGGATTCCTCGGCATCGTCGTCGGCGGTGGACAGAACGTGTCGACCGACGTGACCGGTCGCGGCGGCGGTACCGAGTTCATCTTCGCGACGACCGAGTGGGGCGCGATCCTCGCACAGGGCAAATTCGAGATCTATCGCGCCCATTGGATCGCGCTCGTCCCGGCGACCGCGTTCGCGAGCGCCATCCTCGGCTTCAACCTCGTCGGCCACGGCCTGCGGACCTTCTTCGAGCGCGCACCCGTCGCACTCGGCAAGCTCCTGACGCTGCGCACCGCGGTCGCGGTGCTCGCGGTCTTCGTCGCCCTCCGGCTCGCGAGCCCGTACTTCGGACCCGCCGGGAGCTTCGTCGCGGCCGCGCGCGAATTCGACGCGGCGCGCGCTCGGGCGCACGTTGACTGGCTGTCCGATCCTTCGCGCGCCGGTCGCTACACCGGCTCCGCCGGGTTCAACGACTCGGCGCGTTACGTTGCCGACCAGTTCAAGTCCATCGGACTCGAGCCGCTGGGCAGCGACGGCACGTACTTCCAGAACTGGGGGACGAACATCGTCAAGCTGACCTCGATGCCCGTGCTGGAGCGCGTCGGCGAGGATCCCAAGACGTATCAGCCGCGTGCGGACTTCAGCGAGCGCGTCGGCGGTCGCGCCGGCAGCGGAACGGCCGAAGGCAACGTCGTGTATGTCGGTGGCGGTATCCGCACGCAGGAGTACAGCGACTATCAGGGCACGCATCCCGAGGGGAACATCGTCATGATCGCCGGTCCGACGCAGGGCGACCCCATCGATGCCGCGATCCGCTCCGGCGCGAAGGCGGTCATCTTCGTCTCGCCGGCCGATCGCGGCATCATCCGACCGTCTTACGTCGCGTTCTTCGAGAAGGACACGCTGCCGGTCATCACCGTCAGCGAAGCCGTTGCGGACGAGCTCATCGCGCCGTCCGGAAAGCACATCGCCGATCTGCGTAAGACGCTCGAAGAGCGACGGCGCCGCTCGGACCAGCGTCCGAGCCTGATCCGTACGGCGCCGGAGCCGCTCTCGTTCGACACGCCGACGCGGGTGCGCGTCGAGGTCTCGCTCGCGCCGCTCGAGCCGATCCGGACGATGAACGTCGTTGGCATGCTGCGCGGAAGCGATCCGGAGCGCGCGAAGAAGTTCGTCATCATCGGCGGGCATCTCGACGGCGTCGGCAGCGATCCCGACGGGTCGGTGTTCCCCGCGGCGAACGACAACGCCTCGGGGCCGGCCGTCACGATCGAGGTCGCGCGCGTGCTCGCCGCGAAGAAAGCGATGCTCAAGAACTCGGTGATCTTCGTGGCCTTCGCCGGCGAGGAGGAGGGACTCGTCGGCTCGGAAGCGTTCATGGCGAATTCCGTCACGACGCCGTACCGCGCCGACAACGTCGTCGCCTTCATCGACCTCGACATGGAGGGTTGCTGCGGTGGTCTCGCGGCCTCCGACGAGAATTTCGAGCTCCATCAACGCGTGAAGTCCGCCGCGGA
>Ga0209157_1001953_pt1 | contig 16738 bp, 24 predicted proteins | sample GraSoiAngelo_135_FD_185892 | JGI IMG/M metagenome (GOLD analysis project Ga0209157, IMG submission 185892) | Grasslands soil microbial communities from the Angelo Coastal Reserve, California, USA - 14_0929_05_40cm (SPAdes) (version 2) | ecosystem: Environmental > Terrestrial > Soil > Grasslands ...
AGCCGTAGCGGTCGGCGAGGATCTTGCCGGCGACGGCGCCCGTTCGCATCTTGACGAAGGCGGCCCGCTGCTCGGGGGCGATGGCGAACTCGGGATACATGTCGAGGTAGCGCGCGGGATCGACCGCGAAGACGGCGAAGGCGTTGCTCTCGTTCTGGTACTTGGCGCCGAACCAGTCCGCGTACGCCACGCCCACCACACCCGGGACGCGCTCGATGCGCGGCGCGTACGACATGGGCAAGGGCTCGATGATCGAGTAGCGCGCGGTGGTGAGCAGGCGCTTGGCATCGGCGCTGTCGGCGCCGGACTCGAAGGCCGTCTGCACGGCCTCGAGGAGCCCGAAGAGCAGGAAGGCGACCAGCACCGACAGCACCGTCAGCACGGTGCGCGTCTTCTTGCGGAAGAGCTGCGCCCACAGCAGGGGGAGGTACTTCACGCCATCTCGAGGCCGGTGCTCTCGGCCAGCGTCCCCTTGTCGAGGTGTAGCTGGTGGCGCGCGTACTCAGCGGCCTTCGGATCGTGGGTCACCATCACGATCGTCTTGCCGTGGTCGCGGTTGAGCGCCTGGAGCAACATCATGATCTCGTGCGCCGTCGCGCGGTCGAGGTCGCCCGTCGGCTCGTCGCACACGAGCAGGGCCGGATCGGAGACGATCGCGCGGGCGATGGCCACGCGCTGCTCCTGGCCGCCCGACAGCTCCCTGGGCTTGTGCCGGGCGCGCTCGCGCAAGCCGACCAGGGTCAGCGCGATCTCGGCGCGGCGCCGGCGCTCGGCCGCCCCAAGATTCGTGAGCAGAAGCGGCAGCTCGACGTTGCGCTGGGCCGAGAGCACGGGCAGCAGGTTGTAGAACTGGAAGACGAAGCCGACGTTGGAGGCGCGCCAGCGGGCGAGCTCACCGCTCGACAACTGGTCGATGCGGCGATCGTCCACGACGATCGTGCCCGCGGTCGGGGTGTCGAGGCCGCCGATGAGGTTCAGCAGCGTGGTCTTGCCGGAGCCCGACGGGCCCATGAGGGCCACGAAGTCCCCGCGCGGAATGTCGAGGTCGATGCCGTGCAGGACCTCGATGCTCTCGCCACCCCGCCGGTACGTCTTGGTCACCCGGCGGATCTCGACCAGCACGTTCACTTGTCGGCGACCCGCACCTTCGCGCCGTCTCGCAGCGACGGCGGCGGCGCCAGCACCACGCGCTCGCCTGCTCGCAGGCCTTTCACGATCTCACGCTCGGTCCCGATCACCCGGCCAGGCGTGATCGGCCGGCGCTCGACCTTGCCGTCGGCGTACACGAAGACGGCATCGCCGCGGATGGAGTCGGCGGGCACCAGCACGCCGGCAGTGACCGGCCCGGACGGGCTGGGCGTCGTGTCGAGAAAGGCGACGCGGACGCCCATATCGGGCACGATCCGCGGGTCCTTCGTGCGGATGGCGACGCGCACCTTGACGGTGGCCTTGCTCCGGTCGGCCGTCGGGATGATGGCGATCACCGAGCCGGGAATCTTCCAGTCGGGATACGCGTTCAGCGTTGCTTCCACCGGCTGCCCGGCGGTCACGCGGTTGATGAACGACTCGTTGACGTCGACCTGGATCTCGAGCGAGTCCATGTCGACGATCGTCCCGATGCCCGTGCGGGTGAAGCCGCCGCCCGCCGAGATCGGTGAGATCATCTCGCCGGGCTGGGCCGACTTGGCGATCACGATGCCGCTGAAAGGCGCGCGGATCACGGTGCTGTCGAGCTGCACCTCCGCCATCCTGAGCGACTCGCCCGCGACGCGGATCTGCTCCTCGGTGACGACCAGCTTGGCGCGCAGCGTGTCCCGCTGGGCGTGGGCGGCGTCCAGGGACTGCTCGGCAACGAGCTCCCGCTTGAACAGCTCCTGCGTCCGCGTGTAATCGCGCTCGGCCTGCAGGAGCTGCGCGCGAATCTCGCCGTCTTGCGAGCGAGCGGCCGCGAGCTGGGCGCGGGCCAGCGTCACCTGTTGCCGGGCCTCCATGTCGTCGAGGCGGGCGAGGACCGCGCCCTCGCTCACGTGCATGCCCTCCTCGATCAGGACCTCGGTGACCTTGCCGGTGATCTTGGCCGAGACGGTGGCCTGACGGCGCGCCGTCACGTAGCCGCTCGCGTCGAGCACGGAGCCGACGCCTCCGCCCGCCGGCGTCGCCGCCCGGGCGGCGACGGTGCGCACGGCCGGCGTGCTGATGCGGCTCCACGCGAGCCAGGCCCCCGCTCCGAGCGCCACGAGCGCGACCACGGCCACGACGAGCCGGCGCCAACGCGCACGGGGCGGCCGGCCGTCGCGGTCGATTCGAAGCTCTCGCAGGAGTTCGGAGGTGTCCACCGTGTCCTGTCGATTCACTGGCATCTCGTTCAGTGTGCCACAGCCGGCGATGCATATCGGCTCACACGCGCACCTTTCGGATCAACACCGTGGCATGACGGACGCCAGCGCGATATCGTTCGGGTATGCCTCGTCTCAAGACGAGCAAGCGATCCCGGCTCCCGGACCGGGCCTTCGCCTACATCGATTCCCGGGGCCGGCGGCGGCTTCCGGTCCACGACAAGGCCCACGTGCGGAATGCGCTCGCCCGGTTCAACCAGGTCGCTTTCGAGGACGATGCCGCTCGGGAGCGCGCCCGCACGCGGCTGCTGAACGCGGCGAAGAAGTACGGCATCGTGCCCGTGGGGTTCATCACGGGCCAGCTGCAATCGGAGCGGCGACACGCGACGGCCGGCCGCCTCGTGATCGAACTTGGCCGCAACGCAGCGCCCGGCGAGCTCGAACAGCGGCTACGAACCGTTCTCCGGGATCCGACCCTCGCGGTCCTGCACTGGTCTGACGCTTCCGGGGCGTACCTCGATGCGACCGGCAAGGTCGTTCCGCTCCCCGCCGAAGGAGACCAGCGCGGTGTGACCTATCTGGAGCGCCAGGGTCGGCCGATGACGGTGCTCGTGCACGATCCAACGATCCTCGACGACCCGGCGCTCGCGGAAACCGTGCTCGATGCCGTGCGCTTCGTGGTCGAGAAGGAACGGCTACACGGCCAGATCCCGGCCACGTCCACGGATGCCGCAGCACTCCCCACCGGGTTCGTGACCCTGCTCATGACCGACATCGAGGGCTCCACCGTCCTGCTCCGTCGGCTGGGCGACCGCTATGGCGCTCTCCTGAACGACGTCAGAGGCATCCTCAGGGCGGCGGTCTCGCGAGCGAGCGGCCGCGAGATCGACGCGCGCGCCGATGAGTTCTTCGCCGTTTTCGCGCGGGCCACCGCCGCCATCGAAGCCGCCGTGGCGATCCAGCGTGAGCTCGCGAGCCGCGTCTGGACCGGCCATCTCGCCGACAGTCTTCCGGTCCGCGTCCGTATCGGGGTCCACAGCGGCCGCCCGACACTGACCGAAGTCGGGTACATCGGTCTGGCCGTTCACATCACCGCCCGCGTGTGCTCGGCAGCTCACGGAGGGCAGATCGTCGTCTCCGGGGCTGCCCGAGCGGCGGTCGCAGCGGCGCCCTCGACCGGCATCCGATTCCGCAGCCTCGGTCGACATCGCCTTCCTGGCCTGTCGGACGCGGAGATGCTCTTCCAGGTTCAGGCGCAGGGCCTGCGCGTCAAGTTCCCTCGGCCGCGAATCACGCGCCACTCGGCCCCTCGCCGGCGGCCCGATGACCGGTCAACGGGCCGAGAGAATCCGATGCGCCCCGAGCAGCGCCAGCTCGAGCTCCCTCAGCCTCCCGTGTGACGCTTCGGCGTCCTGGGGCCAGCTCTTCTCGGCGTGCTCCTCGCCGGCATGTGCTGTCGTTTTCGCCGCAATCGTCGCTTCTCGACGGCGAGGTGAAGCAGATGGGCGAGCCGCCGCTGCGCGTCGGCCCACCGCTGCCTTCCCAATTCGCGGAGGACCTGATCTTGCGCCTGGGCCCAGAGCGGCCGCGCGATCTCCAGGACTCGTGCCCCTTTGGATGCGAGCCTCATCGCCTTGACGCGCCCATCCGGGTGAGGGCTGCGCTCGATCAGACCATCGCGCTCCAGAAGGTTGAGGCTGCGCGTCAGCGTCGTCTGGTCGATGGCGAGCGTGTCCTCGAGTTGCTTCAGGTTCGCCTCACGCATGCGCCCGATGGTCGCGAGAATGCTGAACTGAGTCACCCGGACACCGCTCGGCCGCAGCACGTCGTCGTAGAGTTGGGTGACGGCGCGAGTGACCATGCGAAGGGTGTTGCAGACGCAGGGCGATACGCCTCCCGCGCCAACCGTCCACCCGATGCTTCGCCGACTCACGGACGCCATCGTACCAGCCTTGGCCGGGCCGGGTCCAGCACATCATATGTAGATACATCTTGATGAATCCCTCGCGCCCGGGGGGCCATCCTAGTGCAGAGGAGGACCAGCACGATGACTGCGAGTCGGGACCAGGACGTTGCCAAGACCATCCATCTGACCGAGCAGAACTTCGATGAGGCGCTCGCCGCGGCCAGCGGTCTGGTCATGGTCGATTTCTGGGCCGCGTGGTGCGGCCCGTGCCGGGCGATCGCGCCGGTGCTCGAGGCGCTGGCGGAGGCCTCGGAAGGCCAGGTCACGCTGATGAAGGTCAACGTCGACGAGAACCCCGGGCTGGCGGCTCGCTACGATGTCCGATCGATCCCAACGATCCTGCTCGTGAAGCACGGCATGGTCGTCGAGCGCGTCGTCGGTGCAGTGCCCAAGGCGGTGCTGCAGGACATCGTGAGCGCGCAAGCCTCCTCGCAGTAAGCGCACGCCAGGAGGAACGATCGATGCCGACGCCGCTCGATGCCCTCCAGCAACTGGTGGATGGCAAGCGTCCGCCACCCCCGATCGCGGCCCTCATCGGCTTCACCCTGAACGCAGTCTCGCCCGGCGAGGCGGTGATCGAGCTGGCGGCGGGGCGGCAACATGCGAATCCGATGGGGGCGCTGCACGGAGGCGTCCTTTGCGACATCGCCGATGCCGCCATGGGGATCGCCTACGCCAGCACGCTGGCGGAGGGCGAGACCTTTGCGACCGTCGAGCTGAAGATCAATTTCCTGAAGCCCGTGTGGGCCGCAAAGCTTCGGGCGACCGGGCGGATCATCAAGCGCGGAAAAACGCTCGGTTTTGTCGAGTGTGACATCACCGACGAGGAACAGAGCCTCGTGGCACGCGCCTCGTCGACGTGCATGACGCTTCGCGGGGAGCAGGCGGATGGACGCTGACGTGGGCCGCCAAGGAGAGCGTCCGGCGAGGAGAGTGAGAAGGAAATATATGGGCAAGCTCGACGGGAAGATTGGACTCATCACCGGCGGCACTAGCGGCATCGGCCTGGCGACGGCGAAGCGGTTCGTGCACGAAGGCGCCTACGTCTTCATCACGGGGCGCCGTGATCCGGAGTTGGCGGCGGCAGTCAGGGAGGTCGGCAGCAACGTGGCCGGTGTACGCGGAGACGTGTCGAACCTCGGCGATCTCGATCGCCTCTTCGCACACATCGGGCGGGAGAAGGGCACGCTCGACATCGTGTTCGCGAATGCTGGTGTTGCGAAGTACGCACCGTTCGGCACGCTCACCGAAGAGCTGTACGACTCGATCTTCGACATCAACGTGAAAGGGCTCCTGTTCACGGTGCAGAAGGCGCTTCCGCTGCTGCCGGATGGTGCCTCCATCATCCTGAATGCGTCCATCGTCGCCAGCAAAGGGCTGTCCTCGAACAGTGTCTACAGCGCCACCAAGGCCGCCGTGCGCTCGTTCGCTCGAACATGGACCACGGATCTGAAGAGTCGCCGCATTCGCGTGAACGCGGTGAGCCCGGGCTCCATCGACACGCCCGGACTGAGTGATCTGCTGGCGTCCTCGGAAACCGGTCAGCAGCGTCGGGCGATGATTTCCAACATGGTCCCGCTCGGCAGGTTCGGCACTCCCGACGAGATCGCGAAGGCCGTGGTGTTTCTCGCCTCCGACGACAGCAGCTACATCACGGGGACGGAACTATTCGTGGATGGCGGCTTCGCACAGGTGTAGCACTCTCGGCATGCATCGTCTGCTTGCCCCCGTCCGAAGCGCATGCAAGACTTCCCCGCACCGGGTCGCGTGAGAGGGCGTGAGGTCAGATCAACCCCGATCTGCTCGCGTTCCTGAAGGCGTAACCGCCCCGACGCGAAAGGAGCCGCGCTCATGGATTCTCGCCCACTTTGGCCCACCCAGAACGATCTCCCGGACAAGGTCCGCCGCGACACCGTCGATTTGCTCAACCAGCAGCTCGCCGACGCGCTGGATCTCGCCCTTCAGACCAAACAGGCCCACTGGAACGTCAAGGGCCCGAATTTCATCGCGCTCCACGAGCTCTTCGACGAAGTCGTGGACGAGGTGTTCGAGCACGCCGACGACCTCGCCGAGCGTGCTGTGCAGCTCGGCGGCACTGCCCTGGGCACCGCGCGGATCGCGGCGAAGGCGTCACGCTTGACCGAGTACCGCCTCGACATCAGCTCGGGGCGCGAGCACGTGGCGGCGCTCTCGGCCGCGATCGCGAAGTTCGGCGCCTCGGCGCGCCGGGCCATCGATGCGGCGAACGCGCTCGGCGACGCCGACACCGCCGACCTGTTCACCGAGATCTCGCGCGGTATCGACAAGCTCCTCTGGAAGGTCGAGGCGCACCTCCAGGCCAAGGACTGAGGGACCGAGCACCCGGAGCTCGCCTGATGATCACGAAACGACCGAGTCACGAGCGTGGGCATTTCGATCACGGCTGGCTCGACACGAGGCACACGTTCTCGTTTGGCCGCTACCACGACCCCCGGCACGCGGGGTTTCGCAACCTCCTCGTCCTCAACGAAGACCGGGTGCAGCCCTCACGCGGTTTTGGCGCTCACTCGCACGACAACATGGAGATCATCTCGTACGTCCTGGAGGGCACGCTCGAGCATCGCGACAGTCTCGGGACCGGATCGCTCATCCGCCCTGGCGACGTCCAGCGCATGACCGCAGGCACCGGCGTCACGCATAGCGAGTTCAACCCGTCCACCACCGAGCCCGTGCATTTCCTGCAGATCTGGATCACACCGGACGAGCAAGATCTCGAACCGTCGTACGAGCAACGGACGTTCCCGCCGGCCGACCTGCGCGGCGGGCTGAAGCTTCTCGGTGCAAAGGGTGGCCGCGACGGCGTCGTCTCGATCCACCAGGACGTCAAGGTCTTTGCGAGCCGTCCCGCTGCCGGCACCCGCATCGTCCACAAGCTGAGTCCCGGCCGACACGCCTGGATACAGATCGTCGAGGGTGCGTTGGACCTCAATGACCACAGCGTTTCCACCGGCGACGGCGCCGCGGTGAGCGACGAGGTGGAGCTACGCCTGGACGCGAAGACCAATTCGCACTTCCTGCTGCTCGAGCTTGCCTGAGAACCACTCAGGTGGTTGGCGACGTCTGCACGACCAGCGACGGCGTCAGCTCCAGCACCACCCGGTCACGATCGACCCCGCGCAACCGGTTGATGAGCCTCGCCAGGGAGAGTTGCCAGCCGTATTTGCGTCGCAGCGCCGCCAGGGCTTCCCGGTAACGGGCCTCGTCCTGAACGATGCGCCCTGTTCCCTCCTCCCAATCGCCCAGGATACGGCGGCCATTCATGTTGCATGCCGCGAAGCGCACTCGGCCCGTGGCTCGCAACCGGCGGGCCTTGCCGGTGCTCTCGGCGGTGACGACATAGAGCTTGCCAGCGAGCGGCGCCGACCAGACAGGCGTGGTCACCGGGCGGCCGTCGCGGCGATACGTGGTGAGCGCGATGTATCGAGAGTTGGGAAGTGTCGCATTCGCCATCGCCGTCTCCTGCACCGAGCTGCTCGTCGCCGCAGATCCCGCGGGACGTCAGTCCACGGTGGTCGTTGTTCTTCCTGCGTGCTCTCTGATGGGAACGGCGGCGAGCACCCTCGCCATGCCGGGATCCGCGTACACGCCGAACGCGTCGATCAAGGTCCCCCGGACGCCCGTCGTGCTCTCGATCGCGTAGACGATCGCCATGTCGTCGGGGTCGGAGATTCCCTCGAAGCGGTAGACCTCCCGGATCACCAGGTCCTCTGGTCTCAGCAGCTTCCCCGTCGTCAGCACTCGGAGGTTGCCGTCCACGACACGGAAACCGTCGCTGAAGCCGCGGCGAGCCAGGTCGTCGAGCGCTGTCAACTCGGTCATGTTCAAACCCCCGACGCCCGGCCGCCCCAGTCATAGGCGAAGATGCTCACGCGATAATTTGCCGCCGGCGCGACCGCCACATTGAAATAGGCGGTCTCGTACGGCTCGATACTGTCGCCGAGCCAGATGACGCGTTGACTGACCACGCCGCCCTTGTCGTCGAGACCCTCCACCAGGAGCTGCACGCGGGTGGCCGTAGCGCCGTATTGACTGTGCACGGCGCCGCTCAGGATGGGCCGCCCACTCCGCTGCCCGGCCTGCCAGTCGAGGGTGAAGAAACGCTGCCATCCGGGTGCGAAGGTATGGAGCTCGTGGCCGGGTGACGCCGCCGGCATCGCCTCGTCCGTCGACGCACAGCCCGCGACGCCGCTGGCGATCAACGCGGCGGCCGCGAGCACCTTCGTGACTTTCATGGCCTTATCCTCCCGTCCTTGAGATGCGCGCTCGTGCCAAACCGAAGCCTTTGACTGCGGCTGGGGGTCGATGCCATGCATCCATGTGAGACTGCCTGGCATCTTACCTGGCGGTGACGACATGAAGACGAAAACGGCGAAGCAACTGCTCGAAGCGCACCTCGACGTGGTCCTGGCGCGGCTGCAGGTTGAGGCCGAGGTACCAAAGGCGGAGGCCGCGGCGAGCGACTTCCTCGACGTCGCTCAGGGCGTTGAGCTCCGGGAACTGGCCCACCTGACGGCGTCGCGACTGGCTGAGCGAGCCAAGCGTCTACAAATCGCGCTGACCCGGGTGGCGGACGGCGAATACGGAGTCTGCTCTGAGTGCGGCGCCGCCATCCCGCCGAACCGCCTTCTCGCGGTTCCCGATGCAACGACTTGCGTGGCGTGTCAGGCACGGCTGGAACGCGCCAGCCACTGATCACGTCCCCGCCCCCATCGACTCCAGCACGATCGATTTAGATGCGCCAACGTCGGCTGCCGTTGCAGAGGCTCGTCCGTGCAACTTCCGGTCGTTTTTCGCATCTGAAAGAGTGCATCAGGCGTGATGAGGTGCCGGGAGGATATGGAGAGTCAGGACTCGGGTGCGCCGGGACTACACGGCATTCACGTCCTCGTGATCGAAGACTCTCCCGGCACGCTCGACATGTTGACCGCGCTGCTCCGACTGGAGGGTGCGGTTGCCGTGGGAGTCGCCAACGGACGTGACGCCCTGTCGGCGTTGCGGGCGCACGACTTCGACGTTGTCATGAGCGATCTCGGCCTGCCCGATATCCCTGGCGACGTGTTGATTCGCGCCATCCTCGACCGCGCACGACGCCCACCCCACGTCATCGTCATCACGGGCGACAGCGGACCCGCCTTGATTCGCGCGAAGGCAGCTGGCGCGAGCGTCATCTTTGCGAAGCCCTGCGATTGGGCCCAAATCGTCACATACCTGAATGACCTTGGGCTCGCGGCAGTCGCCTGAGCCGGATGAATGACCCGCGTGTAAGAAAGTTCTTCAAGATGCCCAGGAGATTGCAATGTCCGTAGCAACATCACACGTTGAAACGCGTCCCCCGGTGCCTCCGTTCACTCGCGAGACCGCCGAATTGAAGGTCCGTCTGGCGGAAGACGGCTGGAACTCTCGCGACCCCGAGAAAGTGGCGTTGGCCTACACACCAGATTCCCGATGGAGGAACCGCGCGGAATTCGCAAACGGCAGGCCGGAGATCATCGCCTTCCTTACCCGCAAGTGGGCGAGAGAGCTCGATTATCGCCTCATCAAGGAGGTGTGGGCGTCCGGAGGGAATCGCATCGCAGTGCGCTTCGCTTACGAATGGCATGACGACTCGGGGAATTGGTTCCGCTCGTACGGCAACGAGAACTGGGAGTTTGATCAGAACGGGCTGATGCGATTGCGTTACGCGTGCATCAACGATCTCCCGATCAAGGAATCAGACCGTAAGTACCATTGGCCGCTCGGACGCCGACCGGACGGGCATCCGGGATTGAGCGATCTCGGCTTGTAACGTCAGTCACGCTGACTCCGGCGGTCCCCTCGAACGGCAGCAGTGTGCCGAGCGCGATCACCCCGATAATGAGATTCGCCGCCCAGACGAGATACGACGCTCGGACCGCGGCCGCGGCGGCGGCCGCGTCGACCCGCTCGACCATTCGCCGCGGCGCGGCGAGGGCGCAGACACAGAAGGTGAAGCCGGGAGCGACGGCGGCCGATCCGAGAAGTGCTCCCCGAGGCACTTGCGCAGCACCAGCCGTGCACGGTGCGCTCGAGTCTTCACGGCGGCGACACTCAGCTCGGTGATCTGGCTGACTTCCTGGACCGACAGGCCCTCGACGTCGCGTAGCACCAGGACGGCGCGGTAGTCTTCCGGCAGGGTGTCGAGGGCCGCCGTCAACACCGTCCGCAGCTCGAATTGAAGCGCCGGATCCTCGACACGCGCGGACCAGTCCTGAAGGGACGCGGCATGCTCATCGACCATTACCGAACCCTCGTCCAACGAGGTCTCGTGATGCCGCGCACGCCGGACGCGAAGTTTTGTATATGCGCAGTTTGCGGTGATTCGATAGAGCCAGGAGCCGAAGGCCGCATCACCTCTGAACGTCTCGATCTTCTGGACCACTGTCCAGAAGGCGTCCTGGACGACCTCCTCGGCATCCGAGCGGTTGCCGGTCATGCGCATCGCCAGGCGGTAGGCCCGATCTCCGTAGGCAGCGATCAGGGCCTCGGCGGCTCCTGCCTCCTGCCGGCGCAGCGCTTCCACGAGATTTGCGTCGCGATCCACGGTCGGTCGACAGCTACCGAGCGGCATCTCTCCCATCTCGACCTCCTCGCGTGCGGAATTGCGCTTCGTCTCACCCCCGTTGTAACGAGTGGCCGTATCCAGATCGTCCCAAGCACCGTGGAAAATGGCGTAATCGGGGGTGAGGGCTGTGGCATACTCCCCAACGCGTCTTGGCCGGAGTCATGGAGGAGCCTTGAAGTCCGAGGCGCGCCTGGAGCTCAAGCTTCTTGGCGGGTTTGAAGCACAGCTCCAAGCCGGTGCTGCGCTCGTCCTCCCGACCAAAAAGACCCAGGCGCTCCTGGCCTATCTCGCCCTGCCGCTCGGCCAATCGCATCCCCGCGAAAAGCTTGCAACTCTTCTGTGGGGAGACATGCAGGACGCGCAGGCCCGGGGCAACCTGCGCAACGCGCTGTCGAGAATCAAGAAGACCCTGCCGAAGCCGCGCGCGAGCCTGCGCTTCGACGGCGCGAGCGTGTCCCTCGACCCCTCGGCCGTTGACGTGGACGTGGCTCGGTTCGAGCGGCTGGTCGCCGACAGTAGCCCGGACGCACTCGGACAGGTCGCGGCTCTCTATCGAGGTGATCTGCTGGCCGGGCTGGTGCTCGCCGAGCGCCCGTTCGAGGAGTGGCTGACGGCGGAGCGCCAGCGACTGCACGAACTGGCGATCCAGGGTCTGGGCCGTCTACTCACGCATCAGCAGAAGGCCGGCCGCAACCGGCGCGAACAACGGCGCGTGGTGCCCGAAGAGATGCACCGCGACGAACCAGGAGAGGCCGGCGGCCAAGGCCGTCTGGACCAGCGGGACGGCAACGCTCCGCCAACAACTCAGTCGCCCCGTAAGGTGCTCGCGAAGGCGCAACCGGGTGATCGGCATGCCGTTGGGACGGGTCGGACACCGTCTCGGTTCCGGTCGTGTGCGACGAATCTTTTTTCCGGCCGGTCGAAACCGCGATCGGGCCTGCGGCTTCTTAACCGGCGATAGAGAGGAGTCGTAATCCAGATGGCGGGTACGCAAGAAATCGGAATCGCCGACCTCACCGAGCTCGCACTCAACCTACAAAGAAAGAAGGGGAAGCCAACATGATCTCTGCGGCATTTCCGTACCAAAAGCAGCGGCGGCGGGTCCTCGGCAGCGAGATGGCGTACGTGGAGGTGGGAGAGGGCGACCCCATCGTGCTGCTGCACGGCAATCCCACCTCGTCGTACCTCTGGCGCAACGTGTTGCCGCACCTGCAGCCACGAGGCCGCTGCATCGCCCCCGACCTGATCGGCATGGGCGACTCCGACAAGCTGCCTGACAGTGGCCCCGGCTCGTATCGCTTCGTCGAGCACCGCCGCTACCTCGACGCCCTGCTCGAGGCCCTGGATGTGCACGAGCGGGTCACCCTCGTCATCCATGACTGGGGCTCGGCCCTCGGCTTCGACTGGGCCAACCGCCACCGCGAGGCCCTGAAGGGTATCGCGTACATGGAGGCGATCGTGGGGCCGCAGAGCTGGGACCACTGGGACAAGTTCGGAATGCGTCCAGCCTTACAGGCACTGCGTTCCGAGGCCGGCGAGGCGATGGTCCTGCGAGATAACTTCTTCATCGACCAGATCCTGCCGAAGGCCATCCTGCGCACCCTCTCCGTCGAGGAGATGGCGGAGTACCGACGGCCGTTCGCCGAGCCCGGCGAGGGGCGACGGCCGACGCTGACGTGGCCCCGGCAGATCCCCATCGAGGGCGAGCCCGCGGACGTGGCTGCGATCGCGGCCGCCTACGCGGACTGGCTGGCGACGAGCGGCGTGCCCAAGCTGTTCGTGAAGGCCGAGCCCGGTGGGATCCTCGCCAGCCGCGCGATGGTCGACTTTGTCCGCAAGTGGCCAGCGCAGGATGAGGTGAAGGTCGCGGGGGTCCATTTCGTCCAGGAAGATTCGCCGGACGAGATCGGACGGGCCATCGCCGGCTGGATGGGAACGTTGAGCTGCGCTCGGGCGCGAGAAGCTGGATCATTCCGATGAGCCATTCAACATGGCGTACCTCGCCATGCGGGCAGCGCCGCGGTGAATGCCGTGAGTACTTGCCCGAGTACACCAAGGAGGGCGACCTGATCCTGCCCAAGAACTGGCGCTCGTGGGTATACGTGGGATCACCGTTGACGCGCGATGCGCTGAACAACGGCATGGCAGGGTTTCCTGAATACCACAACGTCTACATCGAGCCGGGGTCCTACGAGATCTATAAGAAGACGGGCGAATTTCCGGAGGGCACGATCTTTTTCAAGGAATTGCAACGCGCAAAGAAGGACGAGGCCTGGACGCAGTTCTATCGCCTGCTGGACAACTGATCCGAGCGCCCGCCGGCGCGCCGGCTGAACGGGGACTCTTCGCCATGAAATCGCTCATGTCGCTTCTCTTGTATCGCTGGCGGCGGTTGCCTCCGTCGAGTTGGCACTTCGATCATCGACCTCCGAAGGTCAGAGCGAACTGCGAATGGCGGGCGCCGACGGGGAGCTCGTAACGCGTTGGAATCGATGAGGAGTACGCCATGATGAGGATGAGACGAGCATTGTTCATCGTCGTGATCGCACTGACCGTCGCGGGCTGCGCGACTATGCCGCGCGGAGAAACGCGGTCAGTCGAGCAGATGCTGACGGCCGCGGGCTTTCAGATGAAGGTGGCCGATACGCCGGAGAAGGCCGCGGATCTCAGGACGTTTCCGACGAGGAAAATGACTGTTCAGCGGCGAGGGGCGGCATCGTACTACATCTATGCCGACCCCGACGTCTGCAACTGCCTCTACGTGGGCACCGAGCCGCAGTACCAGGAGTACCAGCGGCTCCTTCTGAAGAAGGAGTTGGCTGACGAGCGACTCGACGAGTCGAGGAACTCGGGACTGTGGGGCCCGGGGCCCTTGTGGTAGGACGGGGCGGCACCCGAAAATCGTGAAGCTCTTGGCTCAATTGGCCCGAAACAGTGCGCTCGAGCTGATCCTTATCGTGCTGGCTCGCTCCGATCCGCGCGACGTGACGGCGGTCGCCTTGCCCGGGCCACATATCAGAAGATGGTCCAGAATCTTTGGTGGGCCACCCGTCTATGCGTCGGGCGGTGTGGCGGTCTGATCGAGGAGGTTTGCTACTATTTGGACGCCTCCGTCTTCTCGGCAGCGGGCGGAGCCTTTCTTCTGGCCGGTTACGCCGAATATCCATTCGGCCGCTAGAGCCGAGGCAGTAGCGCCTCGACGACCGATGCCGGGACGTGGAACTCCACCGCGTGGTAGGCGAACCAGCCGCCGCCCAGGAGCGTAACAATCACCGCCGTCTTGAAAAGCCGCCCCAGCCCGCGCCGCGGACCACGGCACTCCGCGGCGATCGGTGCGCTATGTAGCCGCGTCAGCACTTGGCGCCTGGCCTGCTGCTGCGCCACGAACATGCGACGACGTTCTTCAGGAGTCAGTCGCCCCATACGCCCTTTTGACGATCTCGGACCACGAGGCGTTGCAGAGCGTGCGGGGAAGGAGCTCCGTCCTACTCCTCATGCGCGAGCAGGGGCCTGTTCCCGAGATCGTCGGAAACGAACCAGACCTGCAGCTCGTTCGTCCGAATGACGTCGCTCACGAGGAGGTCGTTGGTGCCGTCATCGCCCGCCTCCGCCGCCTGCCGCGCCATCGCCCGCGCCTCCTTCAAGACGATTTCATGGGCATGAAGCAGTCGGGCGATTTGCGCGGGAACCTCCTCACGGTCTCGCGGCGGTCGCGGGATCAGCGTCATCTCCGCCACATCGTGAGCCATGGCGATGCTCACGCCGCCCAGCGTTTGGATCCGTTCCGCGATGGCGTCGACCAGCTGAGCCTGTTCGTTGAAGTGCTTGTCGAAGAGCAGGTGGAGCTGATAAAAGGTTGGCCCGCTAACCTGCCAGTGGTGCTTCTTGTACATATCCCGCAAGGTCATGGTGTCGACCAGCAGCTGGTTGAGATTCTCTGCGCTGATGCCGCGAACCGACGCGTCGAGCGCGATGGGAACGTAAACCACCGTCCCGTAGTGCTGGAACTCCTTCGCCCGCGGGGCGAACAGCTCGGTCACCGTGGGGCTTTCGTGTCGCTTGCTCATGGTCCTTCTTTCTCCCTCGATGGGGCTCTCGCGCAAGGCGAAGACGGTTTTGATTTACCTCACGGAGCCATGCGTGGGTCGACGGGTGCGCTACGCATGTCGGGCGGGGGGCGCACGCCGGCTGGTGCCGTCGAGCACTCCCCGCTGGCGGAGTTGCAGACGGTTAACGGCGGCGCGTAGTACTGGCCGTCCGAGAGGCGGCGTTCCCAGTGGCCGGGCACGAACGACGTGCCACCCTGCAGCGGATCGGCGAGATAGCGGTCGCGGACCCACACGTTCGGAGATCGCTCCACGGGGGCCGCCGGCGCCTGGGGCACCGGCCGGGTCACCGAGCGCTCGATCTGCTCCACCGGACTACGGCCCGGTGTGCCTCTGCCGAGCTGCGCGAGGAGGAGAACCGCTACGACCAACGCGTGAGCCGGAGCAACCCGAGTCCACATCTCAATGCCCCTCCCTGGAGGCCTCTGACACCGGAGGCTCCAGTATTGAGACGCCGAGCAGCCTGCAGTCGTTGCCGTGCAACCGTTATCCGGCTGATCCCATCTCAAGGGTGTAGGCGGTGGTGGGCGAGGAGGTCCTATGGGTGGACCGATCGGACGACATGGTTTCGTGCCATGAGTCTCTGCGCCTACTGCGGGCAGGCCACGAGCGACCACGCCGGTTTCTGCGCCTACCATGCCTTCGGCGACGGAGGTGACTGGGCGACGAGCAACCGGATCATGTGCGATTTCATCCACCGCGGCATCGTTTCACTCACGCCGCGTGAGCCCACCGATACCTCGATCGAAGTCCTGGGGCCCGAAGCGGCGCTGGCGGCATAGAAGGAGCAAGCCTATGGGGCTGCGGGAACGGATCGAGGAGGAAGAGCTCCGCCACGCGTTCGATCAGAACGAGAAGCTGGTCAACGCCCTCTATGAGGCGCGCGAGCAGATCTCCTCGCTCAAGGAAGAGGTCGACAAGCTGACCGCGCCCCCGTCGACGTACGGAGTCTATCTATCGGCCAACCTGGACGGGACCGTCAATGTCCTCTCCCAGGGCCGCAAGGTGAAGGTCAGCGTCCACCCGGCGATCGACATCAAGACGCTGAAGCCGGGCCAGGAGCTCGTCCTCAACGAGGGCCTGAACGTCGTGGACGCCGCCGATTACGAGGTACAAGGCGAGGTCGTCATCCTGAAGGAAGTGCTCGATCTCGAGCGCGCGGTGGTGACGATGCGGGCCGATGAGGATCGCGTGGGTGTCATCGCTGACCCGCTCCGGACCGCGCTGCTCAAGGCCGGGGACCACATTCTCATGGACGCCAAGTCGGGCTACCTGCTCGAGAAGCTCCCCAAGAGCGAGGTCGAGGATCTCGCGCTCGAGGAAGTCCCGGACATCGGCTACGACGACATCGGCGGCCTCGGCACCCAGATCGAGGCCATCAAGGACGCCGTCGAGCTCCCCTATCTCTACGCCGACTATTATAAGGAGCACCAGCTCACGCCCCCGAAGGGTGTGCTCCTCTACGGCCCGCCCGGCTGCGGCAAGACGATGATCGCCAAGGCCGTGGCCAACAACCTCGCCGAGAAGATCTCGGAAAAGCGTGGCGAGAAGATCAAGGGCTTCTTCCTCAACATCAAGGGCCCGGAGCTCCTGAACAAGTACGTGGGCGAGACCGAGCGCAAGATCCGCGAGATCTTCGTCAAGGCCAAGGAGAAGGCGGCCGACGACGTGCCGGTCGTGGTGTTCTTCGACGAGATGGACGCGCTCTTCC
>Ga0209157_1001956_pt1 | contig 16722 bp, 10 predicted proteins | sample GraSoiAngelo_135_FD_185892 | JGI IMG/M metagenome (GOLD analysis project Ga0209157, IMG submission 185892) | Grasslands soil microbial communities from the Angelo Coastal Reserve, California, USA - 14_0929_05_40cm (SPAdes) (version 2) | ecosystem: Environmental > Terrestrial > Soil > Grasslands ...
GCCCAAACACCAGCGCGGTCAGCATCGCTACGCCCAACGTGAACGCCAGCACCGGAGTGTTTAGCTGAATTACCGACTCGGCTGGGATAATCTCCTGAGGCATCAGCGCCACCAGAGACTTCAGCCCACCCCACGCCAGCAAAGTGCCCACGGCTGCTCCACCTGTCGCGAGAAGCAGGCTCTCGACTAATAGCTGCCGCACCAGTCTCCACCGGTTCGCTCCGAGAGCCGAGCGGATCGCAAACTCTTTTTCCCGCGTGGTCGCTCTCGCCAACAGAAGGTTCGCCACATTTCCGCAACCGATCAGTAGCAGCAACCCCACCGCGGCCAGCACAATGAAAAGCGTCGTCTTGAACCTCCCGACCACCATATTCGTCAATGAATCCAACTGCACCGTAAAATGCTTCGGGTATTCTGTCGGGTAAATCGTGGCCAGCCGCTTTGCGATCACCGTAAAGTCGGCTTCCGCCTCTTTCACGGTGACTCCCTGCTTCAAGTGTCCCAACATCCACCAGTGCTGCTGAAACGCCCCCGCAATCACTTTTCCTGTCGGCGCCCGGCTTGGCTTCGCCGGAATCCACAAGTCCGCATTCCCCCACCCAAATCGCGGCGGCATAATCCCAATCAGCGTTCTCTGTACGCCGTTAAGAACAAACGTCTTGTTCACGATTCCCGGATCGGCGCCAAAGCTCTTCACCCATGTCTTGTACCGCAGCACAAACACCGGCGGGGCTCCCGGCTCGTACTCCGCCGGCTGCATCACCCGCCCATACAGCGCCGGCATGCCCAAAAACTCAAACGTCCCTGGCGTCACGAAGTTCCCGTCGAACCGCTGCGTTCCCTCTCCAGACCGGTACAGCACGTCCGTCTGGTCATTCGCTATCGCCCGGTCGAACACATGATTCTGCTGCATATAATCCAAAAGCTCCGGGCCGATGAACGCGGGCCGCCCCCCGGGCTCGCTCCGTTCAGTGTCATGGATGAACACGGAATAGAACCGCTGCGCATCCGGGTAGGGAAACGGCTCCATTAAGATGTTGTCAATCACGCTGAATATCGCCGTCGACGCCCCAATCCCCAGCGCCAGCGTGATCACCGCCACTGCCGCAAATCCCGGCGTTTTCCGAAGGTTCCTTAACGCGTACCGGACATCCTGCCCCAGCGTTTCCATGGTCGCCCCCCAGTTCCGTCGGTGTCCCTTCGTCACTTTCAAGTTACGCACTCTCGCGTAGATTAGTTCGACGGCGTTTCAGCTAAAAAGTTGCCAGACCGTCAGAAATAATATGTTCCTGGCCTATCCGTCCTCGCGGGAACTTGTAACCCTTGCCACAAGCGCAGATTCGGAGCAAAATTTTTCCGATGGGGAAGTGATGGCGATGCTGACCGAATTGGAAGTCAACGGCAAGCGCTATCCGGTCAACTACCCTCCGGATACTCCGCTGCTGTACGTTCTGCGTGATGAACTCGGCTTGACCGGCAGCAAGTACGGCTGCGGGGAAGGGCAGTGCGGCGCTTGCGCCGTACTGATTGGCGGAGCGCCGCGACGCTCTTGCCAGATCCCCGTGAGCGCGGCCGCGGGAAAACCCGTGGTGACCATCGAAGGCCTGGAAAAAGACGGGCGGCTGCATCCTGTTCAGCAGGCGTTTCTCGATGCCGGTGCTTTTCAGTGTGCCTACTGCACTTCAGGCATGATCATGAGCAGTGTAGGCTTACTGCAAACGAATCCGAATCCCAGTCAGGCGGACATTGTTCAATTTTTGCAAGGCAATGTGTGCCGCTGCGGGACGCACCCGCGCATCATCGATGCGGTCCGTCAGGCAGCCAAAATGATGCGGGAGCAAGGGCGATGAATAACGTCGAAGGAAAACTCTTCATCGAGCCGGAGCGCTACGAATTTACCGCGGCCTCATTCCATCAATTCGAACTGGCGCGCCGCGATTTTTTCAGAATTCTTGGCGCGGGAATCGCCGTCTTCGCAATTGCGAAAGATGCGATGGTGGCGCAGGAGACAGCGCCGGGGCACCGGAGCTTTCACAACGAAGAGCTGCCAAAGGACATTAGCGCATGGCTGCACGTCGGCGAAGACGGCAGCGTAACCGGATTCACCGGCAAAGCTGAAATTGGGCAGAACATTCGCACGGAACTTGCGCAGACCATTGCGGACGAATTGCGCGTGCCGTTTGAGAGCGTTCGCATGGTGATGGCAGACACGGCTCTGACCCCTTTTGACGCGGGAACTTTTGGCAGCAGGACGACTCCTACCATGACGCCGCAGTTGCGGCGCGTGGCGGCTGCGGCCAGGGATATTCTGGTAGAGGCCGCAGCGAAGGAGTGGAGCATCCAGGCGGCCGGATTGGTTGCCGTCGACGCGAGAGTCACTGACCCCGCATCGGGCCGCTCGCTTAAGTATGCGGAGCTTGCGCGCGGCAAGGCGCTCGCGCAGAACCTCCCTGCGGAAGATCCCATCACGCCTGCGACCGAATGGACAGTTGCGGGGAAAGCGATTCCGAAAGTAGACGGCCGCGCGTTCGTTACCGGCCGCCACCAGTACACGACGGATTTGCGGCCCGCAAGCACGCTTTATGGGAAAGTACTCCGGCCGCCTTCCTTTGGTGCAACACTTACTTCCTTCCGGCAGGAAGAAACCAAGACGATGCCTGGAGTTTTCGTGGTGCGAGACGGGGACTTCGTCGGCACGGCAGCACCCACGGAGCGCGAGGCCCAGGCAGCACTGGACGCCGTGAAAGCGGAATGGAAAGAGGTTCCGCAGATTTCCAGTAAAGAACTCTTCGCCTACCTTAAGCAAAACGCCGCAGCGAAAACCGAGGATCGTTTTCACAAGCAGAAAGGTTCGATTGAAGAGGGGCTGGCGAACGCCGCGCATCGGCTCGACGCCACGTACACCATCGCGTACATCGCGCACGCTCCGCTGGAGCCGCGCGCGGCCGTGGCTCAGTGGGCCGACGACAAACTTACGGTCTGGACTGGCACGCAGCGGCCGTTCGCAAACCGCGACGAACTTGCTGCGGTATTTCACCTGCCAGAGAGCAGTGTGCGCGTGATTGTGCCCGACACCGGCTCGGCATATGGAGGGAAGCACACTAGCGATGCGGCAATTGAAGCCGCTCGACTGGCGCGCGCGGCGGGGCGTCCGGTTAAAGTTGTTTGGACGCGCGAGGAAGAGTTCACTTGGGCGTATTTCCGCCCGGCGGGCGTTATCGAGATCAAGAGCGGCATCGCTGGTGATGGCGCGCTAACGGCATGGGAATTTCACAACTATCATTCCGGGGCGTCCGGGATCGAGACTCCTTACGTCGTTGCGAACCAGCGAACGGAATATCATCAAGTGCCGCTGATTTTGCGCAGCGGCTCCTATCGCGGGCTTGCGGCCACTGCGAATCACTTCGCACGCGAAACGCACATGGATTCGCTGGCGAGCGCGGCCAAGATGGATTCTCTCGATTTCCGTATGAAAAATCTTGCCGACACGCGAATGCGCGCGGTGCTGGAGGCGGCAGCTAAATCTTTTGGCTGGCCGCGCAAGAAAACGCAAGAAGGACAAGGATTTGGAATCGCGTGCGGCGCAGAAAAGGGCAGTTACGTCGCAACCTGCGCCGAAGTTTCTGTGGATCGCGGCTCTGGCGCTGTTCGTGTGATGCGGCTTGTCGAGGCGTTCGAATGTGGCGCCATCGTCAACCCCGATGGTCTGCAAAATCAAGTCGTCGGGGCGATGATTCAGGGCTTGGGCGGCGCGCTCTTCGAAGCCATCGAGTTTGAAAACGGGCGCATCAAGAATCCCCGTTTCTCGAGCTATCGCGTGCCGCGCTTCCGCGACGTGCCGGAAATCGAAGCCGTATTGCTCGATCGGAAAGACATTCTTTCGGCGGGCGCGGGCGAGACACCGATCATGGCGGTCGCGCCTGCGATCGGTAACGCCATTTTTGACGCCACCGGCGTTCGCCTCAACAACTTGCCAATGGTTCCCAATGGCCTTCGGCTCGCGTAAAATCCAGTCTTGGTTGGAGTAGTCTAATTGAGACTACTACTAGTCCATCTAGTCGTGTTGCGACTAGTTTTTCAGACCGTTTTGTCCTTGGCGAAGCACAGCGATTCCATGTTGCACTCGATGCATTTCGGTTTGCGAGCGTAGCAAACCCGGCGTCCATGCCAGATCAGTTGGTGGGAAAACTGGATCCATTTCTCTTGCGGGATAATCTTCATCAAGTCTTGCTCGACCTTCTTGGGGTCTTCGTTCCGCGACAGGTCCAGCCGCTTTGAGAGACGTAGCACGTGCGTATCCACGACTACGCCGCTGGGAATTCCATACGCGGTGCCGAGCACGACGTTGCCGGTTTTCCGCGCCACGCCGGGAAGCGTGAGTATTTCCTCCATCGTTCGCGGCACTTGTCCGCCGAATTGTTCTAGGATCGCTTTACTCGCGCCCATCACGGACTTCGTTTTGTTGCGAAAAAATCCTGTTGGACGAATGTCTTGTTCCAGTTCGCTAGGCGTGGCGTAGGCGAACGCCTTCGCATCCGGATATTTCTTATAGAGCGTTTGGGCAACCTGGTTCACGCGTACATCGGTGCACTGAGCGGAAAGAATCGTAGAGATCAACAATTGAAATGCGTTCTCGTGCTTCAGTTCGCAGCTCGCATTCGGATACGCCTCATCCAGTTTCGCGAGAATTGCCGTCACGCGCTTGGAATCAGTTCCCGCCGCGCGCGCCATCTTGGCAGCCTTGGCTGGCTTCGGTGCTTTCGACTTTGCCGAGGCGGGTTTCTTCTTTGACGGTTTTTTCTTCGCTCTTGTGGCCATAGGAGCCAAAACTATAGCATGGAGGAAAGTGACGAGAGCAATCTGCGGAACGCCTTCCCCCGGTGACTGCGCTGATTTTTTTCTTCCGCGGGAATCTCCGCAAAAGTTTTCCCGAGGGCAGGGAAGTAAAACACCGGATCATAGCCAAAACCACCCGATCCCCGCGGCGCTTCCAAGATTTCTCCTTCAACGCGATCCGTAACGATGGCCTTGGCTCGTCCGTGTTCCGTCAGCGCAATCGCGCATACGAAATACGCCGCGCGCTCGGCTCCAGTTTTGCCTCGCATCTCTCCGAGCAGCTTTTCAATCCTTTGCGAATTCGTGGCCCGCGGCCCCGCGTATCTCGCGGAATGAACTCCTGGCGCACCGCCGAGTGCAGGCACAACCAGTCCCGAATCATCGGCGAAGACCAATCCGTCCCACAGCCGCGAGTAGTGGAGCGCCTTGCCTGCCGCGTTTTCGGCGAATGTTGGAGCGTTTTCTTCAAACTCGGGAAGTTTATCGAGTCCCAGCAGCAGTGCTAACTCAACTGCTAGGGAAACTCCGGACGCCATTGCAAGCATGCGATATTCGGAGAGCTTCCCTCGGTTGGACGAAGCGAGAAAAAGCTTAGCGGGCGCGGGCACTGAATTTCAGGGGCAGGAGAGCGCGTTGTTCTTCTGTCAGTCGGCGAATCCCTGCGGCAGCAAGCGCCAACAAGTCTTGCATCTCGCTTCCGGAAAACGCGCGTCCCTCCGCGGTCGCCTGGATTTCCACAAAATGCCCGTCGCCGGTCATAACCACGTTCATATCCACTTCCGCACGCGAATCTTCTTCGTAAGCGAGATCCAGCAGCGCGCGGTCGTCCACAATGCCCACGCTCGTGGCTGCGACGGTATCAATCAGCGGCGAACTCTTCAAGATTCCCGCCGCGGTCAATCGTTCGAACGCCAGCGCCAGCGCCACGAACGCTCCCGTGATAGATGCCGTGCGGGTTCCGCCATCCGCTTGAATTACGTCGCAATCGAGCCACACGGTACGCTCGCCCAGCGCCTCCTGGTCCGTCACCGCGCGCAACGAGCGGCCAATCAGTCGTTGAATTTCCAGCGTCCGCCCGGACTGCTTTCCACGCGCTGCTTCACGCGGCGTGCGTTCCTCGGTAGCGCGCGGCAGCATTCCATATTCACTGGTGACCCAGCCTTTGCCGCTGCCCTTCAGAAAACTGGGCACGCCATCATCGACCGTCGCCGTGCAGATTACGCGCGTGTTTCCCAACTCAATCAGGACGCTGCCTTCCGCCGTGGAAATAAAATCCGGCGTGATTTTCAAGGGACGCATCTGGTCCGCGGTCCGGCCGTCGGCTCTCACTCTTCCTCCTGCGGTCGTCACTCCGGGGCTTAAAGATTTCTATGGTCTACTCTCGGTTTGACCCAGTTTGCCGGGGGCCTTATCCGCTGTCAACGTGGCAAGAACTGACGCGGGTGCCTTCGCGGCCCGTGCTGGCGATGCCGGTTTGTCTGTGCCGGCTGGCGTCGGTGCCGGATTCGGCGGCTCTTGAGCTACGTTCGTGTTCACCACAAATGTTCCGGTCAAGTCCAAATGCCCAGCGAGCGTTTCTACTTCTTGCCCATGAATCAGGATTTTCAGCCGTTGCACCTGCGGCACATTGGCTTCCAGAGTCCGTGTGATGGAATTCACAGCCAGCTGCTCGCTCACAATCCCGGACGGAATGGAAGTCGCCAGCGCCTCCGAAAAATCCGCGATCGCCGTGCCATCTGGCAGTAAATAAAACGCCAGCAGCAAAGCGTCCGGCGGCAACGTGCGCAACTCCGTGTCTACGGGCCCCGCGAGCAGCGTGTTCAGAATCTGTTTCGATCGCAGTACCGGGTCATTCGACAGGGGCAGTTCCGCCGTAACCGGTACCAGCGTGGAATCGATCGCGTCGGCGGCCCAGAAGAGTTTGGCTTTCACGCGGGGTTCGCCCGGATTGATGGCAATCGGCTGTGTCAATTCGCGCCGCGCCTGTTCTTCGCTCTGCTGCTGGAGCCTTGCAGCGCGCTTCACTCGCCTGCGGAGTATTGGGAAATAAATCGCGGCCGCAAGCACGGCGACAACTAGCCCGCCAATCAGCCAGAATCTCCAGCTTGGCGTCATGGTAGTGCTCCAGGCGCACTCGGAACAACATAGGATGGCCTGAACGCCGCAGCTCCACGCGCGATGGCGTCCGCCACACCTGGGGCCATGCGGTCCAGGTCGGCGCGGTCCTCCACCGTCACGCTGGAGACTTCCACGGCGATGGCCGGCGCTGCCGTGGTTCGAAGCTGGCGCACGCTGGCGGACTGTGCAGTATCCGGCGAACCCTTGAAACGCTGGGCGAGAAATCCCTGCACCAGATCGCCAAATGACTTGCTCAATCCAAGAAACGGTGCCTGCGCGCGGTCCCAAGGAATCAGGCCGCTGGCATTCGCAACCGCCGGCAAATCCGAGTTCACGTATACGCGCGCCGTGCCCGGCAGTCCCGTCGATGAGATGTGTAGCGTGACGAATACCGCTCCACGTTGCGCGTTGGCGGTTGTGGAGCGATCGTCAAACGAAGGATTCTCATTTCCTTGCCGCGTCTGCACTACTTGAAAGCCTTGCAACTCCAGCGCGCGTCGAACCTGAACCGCAAAATCCAGAACAATCTCGCTTTCGCGGATGCCCCCTGTGCCGCGCGCGCCTGGATCCGTACCGCCATGAGCCGGATCGAGCACAACGATGTTGAGGCCGGATTGTTGCGTTTGCGCGCCAAACGCGGAGGCTGCTGTTCCTACCGCACCCCCGAGGCCAGGAGAGGCCGTGGGGCTTGTCGCCGCCGGCACGCCAGGCGAAGGTTGTTGCGCTTGCGAAAGAGTTGGCGACGCAGAGACCAACACAGCAGCCAGAACCGACACGGACAGCAGCCCAATCAAAGAGAGAAACTTCATTCGGAAGATATTGCTCACCCGTAACAGCATACCAAATCCGTCCCTCGGTTCGCGCCGCCGGCTGCATCTCAGGGATTCATCGGGGCAAGGAACAGCGGCTTCAGTTTGACTTTCTCGAGCAAGGCATTAACACTTGCCAGATCTTCCTTTTGGAAAGCGGCCCAATGTGCCAGCGTCTCTTGCGCAGCCTCTTCCCACCTTGCGCTGGCCGTTGCGGCATCCGTCGTTGGACCCAGTTCGGAGCTGTCCACAATGACCAAGAGCCGAGTGAGCGCTCCCTCAACTTGAGGGAGAGTTTCGTGCTCCTTGTTTGGCAAAGCTTGCCCAAACAATCCAAAATCCGCATCGCTATCGGGCTCGACCGCTTCCTCAACCTTCTTCTCCAGCTCCTGCAAAGCCGTCAGAAGTTCACTGTTGCCGCTGGCATCCTTCTTGCGTGCGTCGATTTGCTTTCGTAAATCGCCGATCTGTTGCACCCCCATGGAAACTTCGCCCAATCGCGCTGCAAGTTTCGACGCCAGGCCGAACTGCCTCGTCAGGGCGTCCTGTGGCGTTTTCACGCGCGGATCCAGCCTGATCGTCAGTGGTTGCGTACTGCTCTTGCCCTTCGTAGTAAGCTTCACGGTGTAGTTGCCGGGTGCCGCCAGTGGTCCAGCCGGGCCCCAGAACGATCTGCGCACGCCCTTCGGCATCGCATAGCGAAGGTCCCAGACGAATCGGTGCATGCCCGCCTCCGCCAGAAGAGGTTTCGGATCGCGCACCCACTCCATTTGAATTGGCACGTCGTTGGGATTTGTCTTGTGCAAGACGTCATCGCTCGCGAATCGCCGCACCAGGTTTCCTTCGGAGTCGAAGATTTCCAGCTGAATCGGCGCTGACGCTCTTTCCTTCAAGTAATAATCGAGCACCGCGCCTTCGGGCGGGTTGGCGGCCAAGAATTCATCCATGGGCACTGGCGTGCCTTGGTCCGATCCTGTCCGCATGCGAATCGCGGCTTCAGGCCTAAAGAGCCATGCATCGGCTGCAGCGACATGCGCGTCCATCTGCCGCAGCGGTGTCACATTGTCCAAAATCCAAAATGAACGGCCAAAGGTCGCAATCACCAAGTCGCTTTCGTGTACGACCAGGTCGCGCACCGACGTCACCGGCAGATTGAGCTGCAAGGACTCCCAATCGTCTCCGTCATTCAACGAAACGTAGGCGCCCTTTTCCGTGCAAGCGTACAGCAAACCTTTCCGGGCAGGATCTTCCCGCACGCAATTCAAGAAGCTGCCTTCGGGAATCCCATCCGAGATGCGTTGCCAGCTCTTTCCGAAATCGCGCGTGCGATAGAGATACGCCTGATAATCGTCAAGACGATGCCTGTCCACCGCGGCATACGCTGTCCCCGCATCCGAATGCGACGCTTCGATGTGCGTCACTTTGCTCCAGGGCGTCAATTCCGGCGGCGTAACGTTCTCCCAGGTTTTTCCTTCGTCTTGCGTCAGTTGGATTTGCCCGTCGTCCGTTCCTGCCCATATTTCTCCGGCTTGCACATACGATGGTCCAATTGTATAAATAACGCCGCGGCGTTTGCCCCTCGGCGTATCCGCAGCCGTCGTGGCGTCCAGATTTGGCGGCACACCCGCATCTTCGCGCGTGAGGTCGGGACTGATCACCTGCCACGAGTTTCCTCCGTCCGCCGTCCGAAATAGAACTTGCGAGCCGAAGTACAGTACGTGCCGATCGATTGGCGAAAACACAAGCGGCAGCGTCCACGTGCGCCGGTACTTGCCCGGTTGCCCAAACGTCGGCGGCATCTGCTGGACCTGTTCGTCGCTGAAATCCTGGCGCGCGACAAACCCGCCGAACACGACGCCGGGATTCAGCGGATCCGGCGCGATGTAGCCACTTTCATCGCCGGCGTCGATCGGGCGCCAATCGTGAAAATTCAAGGAGCGATACCTGCTGCGGCTGGGCGTGGCTATCGCATTGCTATCCTGTTGGGCGCCATATACCCAGTACGGAAACTGGTTGTCCGTCACCACATGGTAGAACTGCCCTGTTGGCTGGTTGAACCAGGAACTCCATGTTTCTCCGCCGTTGCGCGTCACGATCGCGCCTTGATCGCAGCTGAGAATCATCCGGCGCGGCTCGTCCGGATCGATCCAAAGTTCGTGGTAGTCATCGCCTCCAGGAGCGCCCTTGAATGCCGCGAACGTTTTCCCTCCGTCATGCGATTGGTAAGCCGTAGTGTTCGGAACATACACTGTGTCGGGGTCTTTGGGATCCACGCTGGCTTCCCCGAAATACCAACCGCGTTGCCAGATTCGCCGATCGTGCGAAACACGTAGCCAGCTCTGTCCAGAATTATCCGAACGAAACAGCCCGCCTTCCTTCGCGTCCACGATCAAATAAATCCGCCGCGGATTGCTTGGTGCGAACGCTATGCCAATTCGTCCAAGCCCTTCCGTTGGCAATCCTTGCCCGCTCACGCGTTCCCAATGATCGCCTCCATCAATCGACCGATAAAGCCCGCTTCCCGGTCCGTTCGAGGGAGGGTAGACGCTCCATGGCGGCCTTCGCGTTTGCCAGAGCGATGCGTAAATCGTTTTTGGATTTCCTGGTTCGAACGCTACATCAATCGCGCCGGTGTTTTCGTCATGAAACAGAATCTTTTGCCAGCTCTTTCCGCCATCCCTTGACCGAAATACGCCGCGCTCCTGGTTCGGCCCGTAAGCATGCCCCAGGGCGGCGACGAAAACCTTGTTTGCGTCCCGCGGGTCCACGAGAATCCGCCCAATCTGCCGCGAATCCTCCAGTCCAATGTGCGCCCACGTTTTGCCGCCATCCGCCGACTTGTACATCCCATTTCCGTACGAAATGGACGACCGCATGTCGGCTTCGCCCGACCCGACATAAATCACCTTCGAATCTGACGGCGCTACTGCAATCGCCCCAATCGATGCAATGGACTGCGAATCGAAGACGGGCTTCCACGTTCGCCCCGCGTCATTCGTTTTCCAAACGCCTCCGCCCACGCTTCCGAAATAGAAAATTTCCGGTTGCCCACGCACGCCCGTCACTGCCAGCACGCGCCCTCCGCGCGATGGCCCGATCAGTCGCCACCGCAGCTCCTGAAATAATTTTGGATCGTATTGCTTAGGCGCGTCACGTCCGGCCAACAGCCGAACCGAACCAGCGAGCGCGAATAGGGCAACTAGCAATGCAAAAGCGAAGCGGCGCAGTTTCACGTCAGCAGTCTCCTGGCAAAAGGAAGCTTTCCCAAAGATTGCTGAGTATATCCTAGGCGCCTGACAAAACCGCCCGGCTCTTTCGAACCGGGCGTCAGGGAATAGTTCAGATGAAGAATCTCCTAGGCTGTTTCCAACTCCTCGACGCTTTTCACCAACACCGGTTTCGACCTGCGAATCTTCAATTTGCCGGTGACAAAATACATCAAAACCCCGGCCACGATAATGAGCATTCCGAACAAGAGGCCGTTCATGCCCAGCACGGTCTCATGGTTACTCTCCACCATTGCCAGGCTCAACAGCGCCAGCGGAAACACGCCGGCGAGAACCGCACCGAACATCCCGCCCGGGACGCGGAATCTGCGCTTCAATTCCGGCTCGCGAATGCGCAGCGCCACCAGCGTCACGAATTCCAGCATAAGGCTGATCCCGTACAACACAATGTCCAGCGTCACGAGCCGCTTGAATCCCAGCCCCAGGCACAGCGCCCAGCAGGCCGCGCAAAAAAGAATAGCCACCCACGGCGATTGAGTCCGCACGCTCACCTTGTCAAAAAATCTTGGCAGCATCTCGTCATGCGCCATCGCCAGCGGCAGCCGCGAATAGCTCATCACCAGCGCATTGAACATCCCGAACGCGCTCATCATCCCGCCAAGGATGACCAGGAATCTTAGCCATGCGAATCCCAGGAACTTCCCGCCAATCGCTCCCGCCACCGCAGCCCACGAGCCGTCGCCTCCGAACATCGAAGACGGAACGCCCGTCAAATACACCCCTGCAAAGGGCAGCACGTAGGACAGCGCCACCAGGATCACCGCCGCAATCATGGCCTTCGGATACGTCCTTTGTGGCCGCTCGACTTCTCCTGCAATCGTCGACGCGTTATCCCAGCCCATGTAATTCCACATCGCCACTAGCACGCCGCCGAGCAAGCTCAACCCGCTAGCCGCCGGCACGCCATGCGCTTCTGCCAGTGCGCCCACTTTCAGCGGCGACAGCACTACAATCAGCGCGAACGGCGCCGACAGCAGGAAGAAAAGCCACAGGGAAGTGATTCCCACCACGCGAATTCCCGCAAGATTCAGAACCGCGCAAGTAGCCACTACAAAGAGCCCGGCGTAGATTCCGTGATTCCCAAGTCCAAACCATGGCGACATCTGCTTCAAATAAAAAACAAACAGCGTTGGGTAAATCGCCATGTCAAAAATGCTAGCGGCCAGCGAAAGCCACGCTTCCTGAAAGCCCCAGAAGTTCCCCAAACCGCGCCGCACCCACGCGTAGTACCCTCCCTCTTGCGGCAGCGCGCTTGACAGCTCCCCGATCATGAACGCCGTCGGCAGGCACCACAGCACCGGCAGAAACAACAGGATCAAGATCCCGCCGCCGTACCCCGCGCCGTGAATAATTTCTTCCGTGCCGTAGGTGCCGCCGGACACCATGAAAAAAGTGGCGGCCACGAGCGGCCAGAGCGTGAGCTTAGCGATTCTTTTTCTTGCAATTGGAATTGCCTGGGGAGGTAGCCGAGCGGGAAGCTTTAAAGAACTCAATTTTTACTCTCGTCCTCCTATGGGAAACTCGCTCCTGCTGCTGCGATAAAGCGAGTTCGCATTCGCAGCATACAAGAGTTGCCCTTGCATGCAAGGAAAAAATGCGCCTCAGCAAAAATATTTTTTGTCTCTCCAGCCGTAACTTCTTACTACTGTAGCGCAGGGTTTGCGCTGCTCTGTCGTGTTTAACGTCCTCGCAAATGAAACCGAATGGCGGTCAACGGCGTCACATGCAAAGCGGCTGCTTCCCCAGGGTGATTTCCTGACAAACGAGAATGAAAATACAGCGACCGGAGGACGATGGTGCGAAAGTATGCGAGTGCGTTAGCGGTATTCGTAGTCTCCTTGATGGTTTTGCCTTTGGCGGCGCAAGCTCCCGGCCAGTCAGAGTTGTCTGCCATCCATCAAATCAAGGACGAAGGCTTCAACGATTCCAAAGTAATGGAAATCATGAGCTACCTGACCGACGTTTACGGCCCGCGTCTTACGAATTCTCCGGACATCAAGGAAGCCGCCAATTGGACTACCGGCAAGATGAAAGAGTGGCAGCTTGCCAACGTCCATCTCGAGCCTTGGGGACCGTTCGGCCGCGGTTGGTCCAACGAACGCTTTTCCGCCCAGGTGATATCCCCGCGCCCGTTTCCGCTGATTGCCTATCCGAAGGCCTGGACACCGGGGACGAATGGTCCGGTAACCGCAGCTGCCGTCCTCGCGCCAATCCTGAAAGAGGAAGACATCGCCAAGTACCGAGGCCAGCTGAAAGGAAAGTTTGTCCTGACCGCTGCCTTCCCCGAAAATCCCGAGCGCTTCGAGCCGCAAGCGCACCGCTACACGGACAGCGAGTTGGCGGAGCTTGCCACCCAGCCGGTGCCCGTGGCGAACGCCGAAGACCGTGCCGCGCAATTCCGCGCCCAACGCGAATTAAGTCTCAAGATACAGAAGTTTCTCGTTGACGAAGGCGTCGCCGCCTGGATCGAGCCTTCCCGCAGCGACGACGGAACCGTGTTCGTCCAGCAGGGGGGCGGCCGCGATAAGGAGAAAGACCCGCCGGCGCCTCCGCGCGTCGCTGTTGCCAGCGAAAACTACGGCCGCATTTATCGCATGCTCGATAAGAAAGTGCCTGTCACCTTGCAGCTCGATATCGAAAACAAGTTCTACGACGACGATCTCAATTCCTTCAACATCATCGGCGAAATCACTGGCACGGACAAAGCCAAAGCCGACGAAGTCGTCATGCTCGGAGCGCACTTTGATTCCTGGCACGGCGGCACCGGTGCCACGGACAACGGCGCAGGCTCTGCCGTGATGCTCGAAGCCATCCGCATTCTCAAGACCACCGGTCTTAAGATGCGTCGCACGGTTCGCATCGGCCTGTGGACCGGAGAGGAGCAGGGTTTGCTCGGTTCCCGTGCCTACGTCAAGCAGCACTTCGCCGATCCCGAAGTGATGAAGCCCTCTCCCGAACACGCCAAACTCGACGCCTACTACAACGTGGACAACGGCACGGGCAAGATTCGCGGCGTTTATCTCCAGGGAAACGAAATGGTGGCCCCCATCTTCTCTGCATGGATGGAACCGTTCCACGATCTCGGCATGAACACGCTCACCATCCGCAACACTGGCGGCACCGACCACCTGGCCTTCAACGCCGTCGGCCTCCCCGGCTTTCAATTCATCCAGGACCCTCTGGACTACGACTCGCGCACCCACCATTCCAACATGGACGTCTACGAGCGCATCCAGGAGCCGGACATGAAGCAAATGGCCGTGATCGTCGCTTCCTTCGTCTACCTGACCGCCAATCGCGACGAAATGATTCCGCGCAAGCCCCTGCCCAAGCCGCAGCCTGCGCGCCCTCAACCCTGATAGACCGGTGTAGGGGCGGGTTTCAGCCCGCCCTTTTTTCCTAACGCCGCAACGTGACATTCTTGCTCCCCTGTCGTCTTATACTCCCAGGGGGTTGAGATGGCCTCATTCTGGCAAAGCCTTCGCCACGCCTTTCGGCTTCTTCGCCTCAGTCCCGGTTTCACCATCATCTCCGTCCTCACCCTCGCGCTCGGCATTGGCGCCAACACCGCCATCTTCCAGCTTATCGACTCCGTTCGCCTCCGCGCCATTCCGGTCAAGAATCCCCAGCAGCTGGGGACGATCCGCATTGCCGACCGTCATTGGGGTTCCGGACAGTTTTCGAGCCAGTATTCCCAGCTCACCTTTCCCATGTGGGAGCAGATCCGCAAGCGCCAGGAGGGATTCGCCGAAATTGCCGTGTGGTCCGACCAGCGATTCAACTTGGCCACCGGCGGGGAAGTCCGCAAAGCAAAAGGCATCCGCGTTAGCGGCGATTTCTTTCACGTCCTTGGCGTCGAGCCGATCCTAGGGAGGCTGCTTGGTCCCGAGGATGACCAGCCCGGTTGCGGCGTGGCGGGAGCAAACATCAGCTACTCGTTCTGGCAGCGGAATTTTGCCGGTGATCCTTCCGTGGTTGGCAAGCGTTTGACGCTCGATGGCAATTCGTTCGAAGTTCTCGGTGTCACCCCTCCAGGATTCAATGGCATCTCCGTGGGCGATACCTTTGACGTGGCCGCGCCCATTTGCGTCGAACCCATACTTAGCCCGCGCAACAATCGGCTAACGCTTCGCCATGCCTGGTGGCTTGCCTCCATCGGCCGCTTGAAACCAGGGTGGACGATTGCACGCACCAACGCGCAGATGAATGCTGTGACGCCCGCGATTTTGCAAGAGACGATTCCGCCCGTGTACGATGCCGCCGGAGTAAAGAAGTATCTCGAATACAAACTTGGAGCGTTTTCCGCCAGCACGGGATTTTCCGAGTTGCGCCAGGATTCGGAGACGTCCCTGTGGTTGCTTCTCGGAATTTCCGGACTCGTCTTGCTCATCGCGTGCGCGAATCTGGCGAACTTGATGCTGGCCCGCGCCGGTGCACGGGAACGCCAGATCACCATCCGGCGAGCGCTCGGAGCCTCGCGTTGGCGAATGATTCGCGATCTGCTTTCCGAGAGCCTTCTGCTCGCAGTGGCCGGTACGATCTGTGGATTGTTTCTGGCCTTCGCCATTAGCCGCCTGCTTGTGGCCTTCATCAGCACGCCGCAGAGTCAAATCTTCCTGGATCTCGGGATGGACTGGCGCCTGCTGGCTTTCACGACTGCGCTCGCCGTGCTGACAACGGTCTCCTTCGGGCTGGCACCGGCCGTGCGCGCCACGCGGGCGGAGCCCGCCACCTTGTTGCAATCCGGAAGCCGGGGAATGTCCGGAGGCCGGGAGCGCTTTAGTCTCCGGCGCATTTTGGTCGTTTCACAAGTGGCGCTTTCTGTTGTGCTGTTGATGGGCGCGCTGCTTTTTGTCCGAAGTTTGCGCAACTTGACGACACTGAATGTCGGGTTCCTGCAGAGCGGAATCTTAGTCACTGACGTTGATTTCAAGCGTTTGCAGATCCCCGAAGAGCGCTTTACAGAATACAAACGCGACATCCTCAAGCATGTGCAGGCCATGCCCGGCGTGAAATCCGCCGCCAGCGCCATGCTCGTGCCCTTTGGCGGCAGCACCTGGAATGATAACGTCCTTCTCGAAGGTTCCGACCAAGACGCAGGTGTCGTGTGGCTCAACTATCTAGGCGCTGGCTATTTTCAGACCATCGGAACTCCTCTTCTCGCTGGACGCGACTTCGATGACCGCGACACCGCCACTTCCGTCAAGGTGGCCATCGTCAATCAGGCGTTTGTGCGCAAAATTCTGAAAGGCGTCGATCCCCTTGGGAAGAGGTTTCGCATACACGAACCGCCAGGAAAGCCGCGGCCTCTCTATGAGATTGTGGGAGTAACGGGTGATAACAAGTTCCAAGACATGCACGAGGAATTTTTGCCGTTCATGTATTTCCCCGCCACGCAGCAGGAAAAGCCCGGCCCGGACGATCAAATCCTCATTCGCTCGTCGCTGCCCCTGACCAGTCTCATGGCCTCTCTGAGAGAAACCATTGCCGGCGTGAATCCCGGCATCGACCTGGAATTTAGGGTCTTGAAGACGCGAATCCACGACTCGCTGCTGCAGGACGAGCTGATGGCCACGCTTTCCGGTTTTTTCGGTTTCCTTGCGGCGCTTCTCGCGGCCATTGGACTCTACGGCGTTATTTCCTACATGGTGGTACAGCGCACCAGGGAAATT